>Ga0315282_10006675_pt1 | contig 19208 bp, 10 predicted proteins | sample YL17G07_20_MG_FD_203693 | JGI IMG/M metagenome (GOLD analysis project Ga0315282, IMG submission 203693) | Sediment microbial communities from Yellowstone Lake, YNP, Wyoming, USA - YL17G07_20 | ecosystem: Environmental > Aquatic > Freshwater > Lake > Sediment | place: USA: Wyoming | collected... | reverse complement strand
CGGACTTCTTGTGGAAAATGCCGGAAAAACAGGTAGAAAATCGAGAAAAAACCCGCTCGTGGGGATAACGGAAATCGCGTCTGGATGTCTCGGTAGCTGCTCATATTGCGCCGTGAAACTGGCAAGAGGTGATTTGAAATCAAGAAGTATTGATGATATTGTGAAAGACGTTCGAACATCCCTTTCCGACGGATGTAAGGAGATTTGGCTCACATCCCAGGACTGCGGATGTTACGGCCTCGATGGAGGCACGAATCTTGCCAAAATCATCCATAAGGCAACGGAAATAAGAGGTGATTTCCGCGCGCGCATCGGCATGATGAATCCCATTCACGTGAAGCCGATAATTAAAGAATTAATCGAGGCCTATGAAAATCCTAAGGTGTACAAGTTCATTCACATACCTGTTCAATCCGGATCGGACAAAATCCTGAAGTTGATGAAGAGGAGATATACAAAAAGGGATTTCGAGGAAATCGTGACGAAATTCCGCAAATCGATTCCATCTATAACTATTTCAACTGACATAATAGTCGGATTCCCCGGCGAAACGGAAAATGACTTTGAAGCAACGCTCAGGCTGATCGAAAAGATAAAACCGGACATAGTTAATGTCTCGAAATTCGGGCCGAGGCCAGGGACAGAGGCCACGCGCATGAAACAACTCGATAACAAAATAGCGAAGCTGAGATCCAAGAAACTCGCGTATTTGGTCAGGAAAATCGGCCTTGAAAAAAACAGGGAATGGATAGGGAAAGAATGTGAAATTCTCGTTATAGAAAGGGGGAAGCGAATAGGCCAGTTAATGGGAAGGAACGAAAGTTATAAACCAGTAATAATAAAGGCTTCGGATGATCTGCTTGGAAAATTAATAAAAGTGAGAATTGAAAAAGCCGGTCAGACTTTTCTCGCCGGACGAATCATCCGAAGCTTGGGACGAAGCCGCTAGCCATTCCAACCAGATATGGTATCAGTAACATGCTGAGAATAAAGCCTATGATGCCAACTAGTATCGCATGCGTAAATTTCATTTCTTTGAAAAACATCTTTATCAGCACTATCCATATCAACGCTGGCAGAATCCATGTAACCATGGGGATGAAAGATATGAACGGCGATATCAGCGCTATGATGCCAAGCTGGTTTATGATGTTTATTATCAGAACCACTAGGAACGCGTTGGCTGGATGGATTTTCTCTTTGAATTTTTTCCCCAATATTTCCACTAAAATCAGAAGGACTATCCCACCAATCAATGTGGATAATATCAGGGTTATGGCAAGTGGTATCGGGTTAGCAAGGTTGTTACCCAAGCTCGTTACCAGATTTGTCAATATGTCTGATGCCATATTAATATTTCGCGTTTTCCGCTTTTAAATCTACTTGACGGTTACGGACTTGGCAAGGTTCCTGGGGGTATCGACTTCGCACCCTCTTGATTTACCAAGATGATAAGCAAGCAGTTGAACGGGTATGAGATTTACCATCGTCGACGCTATACCGACATCAGGCGTCTTTATCCAGAAATCGAAAACGTCATACTTCCTTGGCCCGACACCAATTATGAAACCGCCCCTTGTTTTTATCTCCATGGCGTTGCTTATTATTTCGTGGTCAGAATTGCCGTCCGTCAGGACGATACACGAAGAATTCCTGTTTATCAGAGCTATTGGACCGTGCTTGAGCTCCCCGCCGGCGAAGCCGTGCGCATGTATGTAGCTGACCTCCATTATCTTTAGCGCAGATTCCATGGCAATCGGATAGTTGAAAGACCTGCCTATCGCATATATGTCCCTTTTTCTGCGAAGCTCGTTTGCAAGCTTCCTTATCCTTTCCTCGTATCTCGGGTTGAGCATATCGTTTATCTTTGACGCGACTTCGAGAAGGAGTCTTTTTCCATCATCAAGCCTGTCCGCACACGCGTATGCCAGAAGATAAAGTATGGCAAGTTGTGCTGTTGTCGCTTTGGTAGAAGCGACGGCTTTTTCCGGGCCTGCGTTTATGAGGAAAGTGAAGTCTGAAACCCTCGAGAGGGACGAGCCCATTACGTTAACGAGCGAAACGATTTTCACTCCCCTTTCCTTCGCAGCCTTAACTGCTTCGAGCACGTCTGCTGTTTCTCCGCTCTGCGAGACCGCTACCAGAAGCGTTTTTTTGGTCAGAAAATCCCTGTAGTTCGGGAATTCTGACGCTACAACGTAGTTGACGTGTTTCTTGGCTACAGCTGAAAATATGTATTCTGCGGTATGGCATACGTTTCCGGCTGTCCCGCAGCCAGTGAGGAAAACGCCATATGCATTGTTTATTTCTTTTGCAACTTTCATTATGTTCCTGTCGTTCTGGTTTATTGCCCTGGCTATGGTTTCCTTCTGGTCCATTATTTCCTTTATCATGAAATGCTCGTAGTCGCCCTTTTCCGCCTGCTTACTTCGCCATTCTATTTTCACTATCCTTTTCTCAACCCGCTTGCCGGTATTCATGTTCACGAATTCCGGTTTTTTCCCCCTTTCCAATATGACCATCTCGCCGTCGTCAAGATACATTACATTCTTGGTTATGTTGAGGAAAGCGGGTATGTCCGACGCTACGAAATACTCGTTCTTTCCGACTCCGACTATCAGGGGTGAGCCGTTCCTTGCGGCTATTACGCCGTCAAAATCGTCCTTCATGACGAGAACGGCCGATCTTCCCTTTATAATTTTCATGGTCATGATGACCGCTTCCTTAAGGCCTCGGTCAAGGTTGTCTTCAAGAATGTGAGAGATGACTTCGCTGTCTGTTTCCGACCTGAACTTGTGGCCGCTCCTTGAAAGCTTCTTTTTGAGAACCTCGAAGTTTTCGACTATTCCATTATGGATGACAGCTATGTGCTTCTCGCAGTCGAGATGAGGGTGGGCGTTTTCTTTCGTCACTCTTCCGTGGGTTGCCCACCTGGTGTGGGAGATTCCGACTGAACCAGGCAGCTTTTCAAATCCTGCCTCGCTTATTTTCCCCTTGCTCTTCCTTATCCATAACCTTCCTTTTTCGAGCGTGGCGAAGCCATACGAATCATAACCCCTGTATTCAAGCCTTCTAAGACAGTTGAAAAGTATGGGTGTCGCTTCCCTTTTCCCTACGTATCCGATTATTCCGCACATTCTATCACCTGAATTTAATTTTCCGAATTTATTTAAACGCTTTGCTAATGAAAATTTCATAGCGTTTCGAAAAAATACCGTACAGTTTATAAGCTTTATTAAAATAAAAGTTTAAATATTATAAAAAAATTCATATTAAATGAAAACATGATGGAAAAGCATTACCTTCTGAGGTCTGGGAGAAAGAACGAGATAATTCCAGTAAAAGTCTTCGAAAGGACAGACGCGTTGAAATCGCTTTCTAATCCACTCGGCTTCAGGATATTCCAGATGCTTTCGTCACCGAAATGTCCCATCGATATCGCCAGAAAGCTTGGCGAACACGAACAGAAAGTCTATTATTACATGAACAAGTTCAGACAATACGGCCTAGTGGAAGAAGTGAGGAGCGAGAAGAGGAAAGGGACGCTGGCCAAATTTTATCAGACGAAGGAGAAAGCTTTTGTATTCAAAATTGGGGAAGCAAAATGGGAAAAATTCGAATCGTTCGTTCCCTCGCTGAAAAAATCCATGGAGCCATTTATACGAAATGGGAAGATAGATTTCACAATTGTTATCGGTTCTCCTGACCCGCATGGCCCATGGAAAGAGCGTGCGCTGGATTCGCCGGCGGCGATAGACCTTGCGCTTTTCCTTGGCTCCTTCGCAAAAAACGTAACTCCGAACTACAAGCTCGACATAGAAATCCGGGAAAAAGACATGAAAAACAATCTCATACTCGTTGGCGGGCCAGTGGTCAACATGATAACGAGGAAACTTAACAAACTGATGCCGATAAATTTCGATGTGAACAGAAGGGACATAATATCCAAAATCTCTAAGAACATCTACAGGGACGACCAGTTCGGCATGATAAACCTCATCGAAAATCCCTGGAACCGCTCCAAAAAAATACTAATCTTTGCTGGCAAGCGTTTTCCAGGAACCAGGGCAGCGATTCTTGCGTTCATAAACGACCCTGAGAAGATAATGAAGGGTAACAGGTTCGACCATTCGAAGATTTCAAGAGTCGTGAGAGGTTACGACATGGATGGCGATGGTATAATCGACGGATTTGAGATAATGGAGTAAAGAATTTTTTATTTAAAATTTGACTCGAAATAGAATTTTTGCAGGATTTATTCGAATATCACGGCCCTAGGCTGTTTTGCCTGCTCCTTTGCCTGGCGTTCCATCGTGTTTATTGACTGGTCTATATCGAGTTTCATCTTTTCGAAGCGTTTTTCGTAGTTGCTCACGAAGTCGTTTATGAATTGCGTAACATGCGCGCGGAAAACTTTTATGTCTTCCGATTGTTTTGCGAGGTCTCCTGCTGTTTTTTCCTCGCCCTGCGAGAGCCGGTTTATGATTTTTTCGCTCGCCTCGTTGAGCTTCGCCACCACGCCGTCCTTGAAAACGTTCTGCTCGGCTATTATTTTCGAGAACGTTTCTTCTGTCATTTTCTTGAGGTTTTCAAGGCCCAGTTCGATGTTCTTCAGCCTGTGATCGAAATAGGAATTCTTGTCCCTCATTGAATCTATGCGTCCGGAGATGTTCTTGAAATCAGCATTCAGTGATTCGAAATCCCTTTTGAGGTTTTCCTTCTTGACAGCGAACGTGTCTATCTTGCCGAGGACATTCGATTCGAATTCTTCCATCCTAGATTTCTGTTTCGAGGCGAAATTCTCGAAATCTTTTACGTCTTTCGCCAGACGCCCTTCCAGCGAACGCACATTCCCGATTTCCGAGGCCATCGTTTTTTCTATGAGACCTATTTTTTCGTTGATTCCGTTCTTCACGGCATCTGTCCTTCCGGAAAGCTCGGAAACGGATTTTTTTATGGAATTTATGTCATTCATTATTTTATCGACGCCTTTCTCGTAATCCTCATTTTTCTCGTATAGTTTTGAAAGCCGGTCCTTCATCAGCTGGATCTCCCTCAGGTTTTTTGATACGGTTTCATTTAATTGCAAAGAAAGCGTCGAATTTATAGACTTCAATCTTTCTGTCAGCTGCGAAAAAAGATCTCTGGCCATCGCCTTCATGTCCTCTTCCATCTTCTCCTTGAGAACAATCTGCTTTCCGTCGATCGCGGATATGGATTTTTCAAGCGAAATGATGGACGAACGTATTTCAGTAAGCTTATTCTCCCTGGCATCCTGTCTTTCGGAAGAAATTTTGGTCTTCTCGTTGATGTCCTTTTTGAGTGAATTTGTTATTCCGAAAAGCTCTGAAGCGGACTTGTTGAGCGAATTTATATCATCGGTAACCGTCGAAATCGTCTCCTGCTGATCCTTGAGATTGCTGATGATTTTTTCGGCCTCGGATTTTAGGGACTGAAATTCACCTAGGCTTTTCGTTGTTGTTTCCTTTAGCTGGGAAGTCATGGTGGCATTAATCGCCTTTACCCTTTCGGTGAGCTGGGCATTAAGATCCCTCATCACAAGTTTCATTTCCTCTTCGGATTTTTCCTTTATCATGGATTGCCTGTTCTCGAGAGAAGCGATGGATTTCTCGAGAGATGTGAGAAAAGAGCGCGTGGCAACGAGTTTCTCTTCCTTTCTGTCAGTTTTATCGTGAAGGCTTCTTATTTCGTTTTTGAGAAATTCTATGTCCTGGGAATGTTTATCGGACGCTTTTTTCATCTGCTCCGTAAGGTAGTCGTGCTTCTGCCTGAGCTGTTCTTTTTCCTTTTTTATCTCGTTTATCCTTTCCTTGATTACGTCAATCTTGCCGTTCATGATTCCACGTGCTTCAAAATTTCTTCGAGCTGCCCTTCGCTTTCCCTTTTCGTTTTTGAGAGATTTTCTGAAACGGATGCTATCTTCTTTTCAACAGCATCCATTTTAGAATTCGTGATGGATTCCTGGGTTTTCATCCTTTTCTCGAGGTCTTTCATGAAGTCTTTCAGTCTCAAGTCGACATTTTCCTCGACCGTCTTGCCTATGGATGTCGCGTTTTCTATTATCATGGCCCTTGTTTTTTTCACCGTGTATATTTCATCCTTTATTACGTCCATTTTATCGTTGAGTTTCCCGACCTTCTCGGCAAGCCTCATAAGGTTCGCCTGGGTTTCTGCCATTTCAGATTTTAGCGATTTCTTGATTTCGGATATTTCAGTCTTTTTGTAATCTGAGAATGAAGAAAGCTTGCTTTCGATGAGGGACGAGTTCTCCTTCATTATCTCGTCTTTAAGGGCGATTTTCGCATCCGAGAACTTCTTTATTTTTTCGTCTATCTCCTTTAATCGCCTTTCCATTCCGCCTTTTGCGACTAACAACTCCTTGAGATGTTTTTCTATCGCTTTATTCCTTTCCCTTTCCCCTGATTGGAATTTGATCTTAAGGTTTTCAGCTAGCGTCTCAATGTCTTTCTTGGTCTTTTCTGTTTTGTACATTGCGCCTTCCAGGACCTTGTCAAAACCCTCGGATTTCTCCTCTATTACCTCGTCGAACCTGCCCCTGAGGTTTTCAACTACTCCTCCTAACTCGGATTTCAATGCCTTGAGTTCTGATTCCGCGGATTTTATTCTCGCCTCGGTCTTGACAGTGAAATCATCAAGCTTCGCTTTCGTTTCCCTGTCTATGAGCAATTTTATCTTCTCGGTCTTGTCTATCCTTTTTACCTCGGCCGTCTCGAACTCCTTCCTAATAGTAGTGATGCTTTTTTCAAAATTGTTTTTAATAACGGCAATGTCATTCTTCACAGAATCCAAGTTTTCGGAGAAATCAGATTCGATGATGTTTACCTTTTCATCAAGCTCGTCTTTGAGTTTGACTATGATTTTATCGACTTCCCCTGTCTTCTTTCCAGTGACCTTGTCGACGTCATCCCTCAGTTTTCCAGTGGTTTTCTCTATCCCGATTCTCAGACCATTCAACCCTGCTTCGACCTCTTTTACCCTAACGTCGGTCGTTTTCATGAGCTCCGATATTCGAGATTCCATATCCTCGCGGGAATTCTCGAACCTCTCCTCTATGCCGCCGACGATGTCCTTTACCCTTTCGTTGACGCCGCTGACGCTTTCCTTGTATACTTCGTTCTTAAGCTCCTTCCTCAGCTTTGAGAATTCGGAAATCTTGATGTCTATCTGGCGCATCTTCTCTTCTATCTTCCCCCTTTCAGCGGCGAATTCCTTCAGTCTCGATTCTATTTCCATTCGCTTCTCGGTTTCGGTTTTCTGGATTTCCTTCTTGAATTCGCCTATGGTAAGGTTGACTTCCTTCTCCACGGATTTCATTTCGGCCAGGAGTGACTTGACGGATTTCTCGAATTCCTTCGTTTTGCCGCTTATTATGGAATCGAATTTCTGGCTCAGGTCAACTGTGAAGTTGTCCACGTCTTTCCTTACTGACGTCGCTTCTCCTTCAATCTGCCTGATCCTGACATCGATTTTACCGGACATTGCCGAGAATTTACCGTCCACAGTTTTCTGGATGGATTTCGTGAATTCATCAGATTCTTTGATGTTTTTGAGCTGAGCCCTTTCAAGCTCTTTCCTGAGAGTTTCAATTCTTTTTTCCGTATCTGCTTTTACCGAATTCACCAGACCTTGGAAATTCGTGCTCAGTTCGTCAACATCGCTCTCGATAGACGATATCTTGTCTATGAGCCCGTCCTCGACCACTTCAAACTTCTTTTCCATCTCTCCGATTATGGATTTGACCTCTTCCTTAACACCCGCAAGGCTTTCCTTTGTTATCTGCTTTCGCATGGCTTCGGATGTTTTCGAGAATCTGTCTATTTCATCCGAAGCCTCCTTTATCTTTTCATCCACTGCTCCTTTTATGACCATGAATTCCTTGAGAAGCTTGCTGATCTGTTCATCCCTTTTGGTTTCAGTTAAGTCGAGCGATTTCCTGGTGGATTCCGTTGTCTTCGCCAGGCTGGTTCCGAGGTTTTCTATCTCCCCTTCGATGGCATCAAGCCTTCCGTAAAACTCGTCCATCGAAGTTTCGATTTTTTTTGAAAGCGATGTCTGAATGGAAGCGAAAGAAGAATCGATTTTCCTTTCCCTTCTCTCCTCGCCTATCTCGACTTTTCTGTTTATCGTTCCAATGAGTTTTTCGACTTCCTTCTTGGTTGTGATTAGTTCGGATCTCAGGGAGCCGAGGTTCTTGTCCCATTCGGCTACAGAAGCCTGAATCTCTGCATTCGTCTTTTCCTTAACCTGGTCAAGAAGCGAATCGAATTCTTTGGATTTCGCCGCAAGGAAATCCCTTGTCTCAACCTTGGCCTTGCCGAGCGTTTTCTCGAGTTCTATTCTGAACCTGTTTAATTCCCCCTCAGCCGTCATTACCCTTTTATCCAAATCTACGGATAGGTTGGCAAATCTTTCCTTCAGATTCGCCGAAAGCATTTCAAGCGACTTTTCCATCTCCTTGGTCTTCTTTATATCGAATTTTTCCACAGTCTTTTCCATCGAAACAATCGACTTCGAGAATTCGACTTTGGTTTTATCCAGTTCTTCTGTCACTTTCGCTAGCGAATCTCCTAGCTCTTTCGACTTCTTTATGTCAACCTTCTCCATCTCGTTGCGGAGAGCGTTGGCCTGCCTCTCGAATTCCTTTTTGAAATTTTCAATGGTGTTTGAAACTCCGATTTTCAGCACGCTGAACTGGTCTTCTATTTTCCTCGTATCCTCACCGAACTTCGCCTTTATCTCCTCGACCTTGTCGGCGAGCTCTTCGGAGCCAAACGACTGGACCTTGCTTATCCTTTTCGATATATCAGAAAGCGACTTCTTCATTTCGCCTACATTCGCCGCGAATACCGCCTCTCTCTCCTGTGTTTTCACGACGTCGTTCTTGAAATTGCCGATTACGACCTCGAATTCGTTTACAGTCTTAAGGGCGGAGCTTATGGTTTTCTCGTAATCCTTAAGTTTCTGCAGTTTGGAGTCGAATTCAGAGAGCTTAACCCTTAAAGGTTTGACATTCTCGTTCACAAAATCGACGAGCCTCTTGCCGGATTCTTCGTAGAGAACTCCGGCCTGCTTGAGCTTCTCTATGAGAAATCTGTTCCTTTCCTCGAGGTATTTCTTCTCGTTCTCGAGTTCCGCTACCATCCTTTTTTTCTCCAGGTTGTCCTGCTTGAGCTTCCTCAGTCCTTCCTCGAGTTCTTTAAGCTCCGTCATCAGCTCTTCAACTCTTTAAGAAGTATATTTATCTTTTCCCTCTGCTTCTTAGCTTCATCTTCAAATCTTTTCCTGTCGGAAAGGGTTTGCTTGACTATGGTGTCGAATTCTTTCGCTACCTCGTTCAATCTACTCTCCAGAACCAGCATTCTCCTTTCCGCCTCCTTCTGCCTGGCATCCGTTGATTTCATCCATTCCCAGCTGGAAGCCGTGGATTTTCTGATGTCCGCTATGGCCTTCATATCCTCTTTCAAAGAATCTTCCCCTGTCTTCAGTTTTTCTAGCCTGCTGTCAAGCTTTGCGACATCGTTCTTGAACATGGTAAGAGTCGGGTTGACGACGTTCTGGAACTGGACGAATTCCGCCTCGATATCTTCCACCCTCCCGCTCATGTTTTTTATGAACCTCGAGCTTTCGCTGCTTATGTCCTTTATCCTCGGGCCAGCGATGTCTTCGAACATATCTTTTACCTTTTCCTCCATCTCGTCCCCGAAGTCTGACAGGCCCGCCTTAACCTTTTCCAGCCTCGTGTTCGTCTTCTCCATCTCCTCTTTCATCATGGAGAGAGTCGGATTTACTACGTTCTGGAACTGGACGAACTTCGAAAACATGTCGTTAACCTTCACCCTGGAAACTGCGAGGTTCTTCTGCGTCCTGTCTTCCAGTTCGGCGAATTTCGACTCCGTGAACTCGTCGAAGAATTCTTTTGTTTTGTCATAAATCTTCTCGGTAAACATCTTGTCGAATTTTTCTATCCTCTCGTTCAGCATCTCCGTCCTTTTCTTGACGACAGCATCGAGCTTGTTGAGCATGTTTATCAGGTTTGCTTCCTTCTCATTAATCCTGCTGTGCGTTTTCTCTTTTTCCGACTGCAGCTCGGATATGTAATCTCCCATCTTATAGAGCGTTTTTATCTCGCCTTTGAAATAGTTTATCTCGTTAAATATCGTCTTTATGTTTTCCCCGAGCTTTTCTATATCGTCTTTCACGCCCTTTATGTCGTTGAAGACGGGCGTAAGCTCTTTGGTAAGTTTTTTCTCCACTTCGTTGGGTATAACCTCGGCCGTTATCTCGTCCGCAGAAAATATGAACTTCTTCAGCTTCTCTATGTTCGCTGGGCTCATGCGTTCTATCAACCCTTCAAGCTTCTCCTCTATGTTGGGCAGCTTCTCGAGCGATTTTATCTGCTCCCTTATTCTCGTTATCCTCGTGTCCGTCTCTTCCTTAAGTTCGCGTACGCTTTTCTCGACGTCTCTTATCGAGCTTTTCAGATCCAGCATGTCATTCTTTATGTCGACGCGGCCACCAAAGACGGCAAGCCCTTTCGACACTTCTTCCTCCTTTTTAGGCTGTTCCATTCTATCAATCATCTTTTTTATCTCTTCTTCCAGGTCGGACATCCTTTTGGACGTGTCCGCTTGAACCTTGTCCACCATATCCCTGAGCTTGCTGCTGGATTTTTCGCCTTTGTCCTTCGTTGCCTCATCTATTTTTGAACTCATGGCGGTTATCGCATTCTTGACGTCTTTCATCTGGGACTGAACATTATCATTAATCTTGCTTTCGATGCTCCTAAGTTTAGAATCGACTTCAGCAGAATTAGCCTTCGGAGCGTCTTCTTCATTCGCGGCCGAAACCTTCTCAAGTATTTCAGCGAGATTTTTCGACTTTTCTTTTTCCCTTTCCAGCTCTTCTTTTAGCGAATCGGCATCTGTGGATTCGTCGCTTTCTTCTTTCTTCTTTTTCTTTTCCTTTGGCTCCCCATCCTTTGAGGTGTAATGCGATTCGCTCTCAGGGACGTCAGCCTTGCCTTTCGTTGCGTCGAAGTCCTCTATCTCCTTTATCACATCTTCTGCGCTCTCCTCTGATTCACCCATACCCTTGCCGAGATCACCCATCTTCTCGAATTCGCCTTTCTTTTTGGCCATTACAATCACCAAGACTAGCCGAGTTCTTCAATCAGCTTCTCCACAACCCTCTCGTTTCTTTCCAGTTTCTTTTCAAATTCTGATATCTTCGAACTGATGTCCCTGAATCTCAGTTCGATTTCCTTCCTTTCATCGATGCCGGTTTCCATTAGATCTTTTTTCAAATCTCTTGGTATAAACTCGTCCGCAGGCGCGCCCCCCGTATATTTAATTCTATACAATTTGTATAATAAAAAGCAAATTATCGCAAGCAGGATTATGATTACGATTTCGTATATCATATATTAAATTTGGACGGTCCCTATAAATTATTTTTTACCGAAGAATAATTTCATTATGTTGGAAATGAAGTCCTGTGGCTCGTATTTCTCTCCCAAAAGCTTGGCGGCAAGCCTTACGAATTCCCTGCTGGACGGCGAATTCGGAGAGAAGAGGACGACAGGCATCTTGAGCGCAAGGCTGCGTAATACGTTTTTGTCCATGGGGATGTTGGAAATGACTGGCAACTCTATCAGTTCTTCGACTTCTTTCGAAGTAAGTTCGTATTTCTCCTTCCCAACCATGTTCAGGATCACGCCCAGCGGCTTGACGTTCATTTCGTTCGCGACCTGATGGCATTTTATGATGTCCATGGTTGAGGGGACGAATGGCGTATTGACGAATATGACCTCCTCTGATGCCCGGACAGTAGCCATCGCTTCTCTTCCGAGGCCTGGTGCAGCGTCAAGAAGTATTATGTCGGCCTTGCCGAAAAGTTTTTTTATGGCATTCTTGAGTTTTGCTATGTCCACTCCCTTGAGATCGCTGAAGGAAAGCGAGGCGGGGATGACGCGAAGCCCGCTTATGTGATACTGGTAAATGGCATCATCTATCTTCGCATGGCCCGTCAGGACCTGATTCAAGGTGACTGGCGTGTAGTACATGCCAAGATAGAGGCCGAGGTGCGATGTCGAAATGTTGCAGTCTATTATGATTATTTCTTTCTTGAACTTCTGGGCCATCACTGAGCCAAGATTGGCGACTACCGTAGTCTTTCCAACCCCTCCCTTTCCCGATATTATTCCTATGACCCTTGTCATACCTGACCATATCTTGTTTTTGATTTTTATATCTTTACCATTTGATCGCGCATAAAATCCTTGAAAGCTCGTTCTCATCCCTTACAAATACGGGGAAGTCAGCAATACTTCCAATTTTTGAATCCAGCTCATGCATGTAACTTATGATATCCCTTTCTGATGATAGAGACACGACGGTTGAAAGCATCCTTATGACCACATCAGCTTCATATTTCCTGCAGAAAATCCTCAGGTTCGAAAAAAGCACGTAAAGGAAGATATCAGTGAATATCTGCGGGCCGTATTTGCCCATAATCTCCTTGTCATTCTTGTAGAGTGTCTTAAGGTTACTCATGTCGAAAAGAACGCTGCGATATTTCTCGATGAATTTCTGGACAGCCGGCCATTTTATCCTTATAAGGAAATCAGGAACCCATTTGTTCGGGGCTTCGCTGGAAGGGTATTTTTCCCTTATGTAGCCGGGAATCCATGCGAAATCCGCCTTGATTCTTTTGCCTTCCTTCGTTATATAATTCTCCCTTATCATGCACCTGAACAGCGGACTCTTGAGCCCGACTTCGTCATGGTAAAGATAATTCGTCCTGACGTCCCATGTAGTCTGTATCTCAAAAAGAGAGATACCCTCTTTTTTTCCTGCGCTGCTTATCCATATGAGCCAGAAATTTTTGTAGTCCGTTATTTTCTCTTTTATTCTCATGTTCTCACTTATATAGATATACTATTTTATGCCGGCTTATAAAATATACCCCCCTTCCAAGGAACATTAACCGTTTGTTAAACCGGCGTGAAAAATCAGAAATTTTTTATAGAAATATACTATTTATTACGTTATTTAATCGCTGTTTTCCTTTCCTGTATCTTGGCGAGCTTTTCCTCATTCCTTTTCTTCAGATCGTTATATGCATTTTCTGATATCAGACCTTCCTTGTATTCTCTCTCTATCAGGCCGAGAACTCTCCTTATGTTCACCTCTTCCCTGTCCATCGATTCCCTCTCCTTCATTTTTTCAACCACGACAGACGACTTCGCAACTCCCGCACCTCCCGGTGCCTGCATCCTGAATATCCTGTCGAAAACGCCTTTCATCCTTCTCACGAACACGAGAAGCACCACTATTACAATGGCCATCACTACAAAAACGGCTATGAGCCACGGGGGGAATATGGTCTCGATTAGAATCTGTGTGAAAGGCGCTTGCGCAAGAAGATATCTGGCCTTTTCCAGCGCGCTCAATCCCGTATGAACCGCGCTCAGCGAATCATCATACATCTTTTTCTGCAGATAGTCCTCCGCCAGATTTATCTGCTCCTTTACCTGATTTATGTACGGAAGGACCTCGTTCACATTCTTGCCTATTTTCTTCGCATTCTCCACGTCAACCTCGAACTGCTGCAATGCCTTCTTCAAGCTGTCTATTTCCCATCTAACGAGCTCTGCCCTTGTGGTGAATATCGTAAGCGAGAATGATTTTTCATCGCTTGTTACGTTGGCGTCCGCTATTATCCTGCCTGCATATTCCTTGGCTTCGGCCATCGGAGGTATTTTGAAAGTTACGGTAAATGTTGATAAGTTGCCTACCGGAATGAAATCTATTTTCTTCGGAGAAATGTCCTGTATCCAAGGCGAGGGTATGCCTGTTATGCGAAGGGATATATTGTATAATGTGGTGCCGCCTGAGTTCTTGACTTCGATGGCCTGGTATTTGGAAGAATCTTGTTCCATTCCAAGTTCCTGCGGATATTTCGTTATCTCTATCTTGGGCGGCCCGCCTGGCGCCACAGCCCCTGCTCCTGCGGGAGCCGCGCCTCCCGGCGCTCCGCCGGGCGGCTGGGGCGCGCCTCCTTGGGTCACAGAAAAGGGAGCGGACGCATTGGCATATGTGCTATTAGCGTAAGTAACCACTACTTTAAGGATATAGTTTCCAACCGGATGCGAGTTCCAAATGTACAAACTCTTCGGCTCGGATTTTTCAACGCCCGCGCCCAGCTGTTCATAATAATCTGCATACTCCAAAGGGGTGTTATTCAAATCCGTGACCCAGTACTCAACGTGGTTTTCCGTGGGCGCATCGCCCATGTTTTTGATGTAAAGCGTGAAATCCAGATAATCGTTCTGATAAACGGTGCTCTCCATGCTGGTTATCTTGACATCGTAAGGCCCGCCAATTCCTATTCTGAAAGCGGAGAAAGCATAGGTCTCGACACCCCAGCCCAAAACCTTGAGCGTCACCTCGTAAACTCCCGGCGAAGGGTTGGAAGGGAGATTGTAGGTATAAGTGTAAACGCCGTCCGAAATCTTCGTCATATCGGCCATCGTCTTGTTGAAGAAAGGGTTTCCCGTTATCGGCATGGTCACGGTCAGGTTCATGCTGGCAGGATCGGTAAGATTGCCCGTGCCGTCTGTAACCCACATCTTGAACTTCACGATGCCTTCGGCCGGATACCATACCGGATAGACCAATATGTTTGCAAAAACGCCGCCACTTCTGAGAAGCTGGAAGGTGTAAGCCGAAACGTCGGTCACCACTGCCGAAGCGTTCGGCTCATAGTACGTTGAATACGCCGTTACCGTGTAGTTTCCCAGCGGATAGCCGGCCAGGTCTCTGGTATCCAGCAGATACCCCCCGTACTCATCTCTCACGTAACCATCGCTGCCGGTCGTCAGATTTCCATATTTGGTTGAACTGTTGTAAACGGTGCCGTTGGAGTTGTTTATGACAAACGTGACGTTCGTATGCGGAAGTATGTCGTTGGAAAAATCCAGCGATTTATAGAAGATCACTGGCTTTCCCGGGCCACTCTGATAGTAGTAAGGCAGCGTTGTCATGAAAAACGGCGAGAGTTTTGAATAAATGAAAAAGCTACCGTTTACCGTGTCGTTCTTGGCCTGGTTGTCTATCGCGTATACCGAAACGTTGTAATATCCCTTGTTGGTCGTGTTCCCCCAGACGCCCTGGCCCAGGTCGTTGTCGCTGTAGTATCTCGCTCTCCATCTCGACGTTCCTCCTGTCTTGAGGCCGCCGTAGAAAAACATTGTTATCGTGTTGCTCGAGCCGTCCGGCCTTCTCACGGTAACGGTGACGTTGCCGTCCTCAATTCCTGCACCGGACTGGTCGGTCACGTTGGCGTATATCCATACGTATTCCGTCTGCTCCGTCTTGTTCGGGGATATTCCTACCGTGATTGTTGGCTTTATGAAAGGGTTCAAAACTATCTGGAGTATCTGGTAGTCAGGGCTGGCATCCGATTGTATCGCATTGACCGTGTAATTCGCATAGTAAAACTTTATGGTCTGTCCGGTTATGTTATAGTAAACGGTGAAAGCAGTTCCGGTACCGTTTCCCAGGACGAAGCCGGTTTCATTGGTCCATGTGAAATTCAGCATGCTTGCCGGACTGGTAACGGGTGTTATGCTGAAATTGACAATCACGTTTCCGGTATTGTTGACGAAGACGTCGCATACCTTTCCTTCCTCAGGCGACTCTGCCCTCTCGCAGTACGTGGTGTTCATGGTCCATGTCCTTGAGACGGGAACCTCAACCGTAAGGTTTATCTCCTTGTATCCGCCGTTTCCCGACGTCACGTTCAATATGCCCGTGTACACTCCCGGCGGCTGTCCGTATCTCACGGTCACGTTTACTTTCACCCCCTGGGGATATTCGCCTCCAAGACTGGTGATGTTCGGCGGGACAGTGCTGAAGTAAAAACCGGAACTGAAATTGAATGATGTGAACGTTATGTTTTCCACGGGGTCGTTGCCCGTTGAATTGAGTATGATGACGCCGAGTTGCTTTTCAGTTCCGTGGGTAACATTCGTGGCCAGCGAATCTTGGGGTATGCTCATATTTATGTGCGAAAGAACCGTTATGTTGAGCGTGGTGATATTAAAGCTCGTTCCCTGATCCGGGTCCTCCCACTGGACGCTCACGTTAACCGTGTAGTTTCCCGAATGCGTCTGCTTTGTTATGTTTATCAGGAACGACGTATTGCACGTTGCCGATTTGGGGACGCTGCCGCAGGAATAGGAAGTGACGTTGGACGTTATGTTGCCGCTGGAGAAATTCAATTTTATACTCACGTTGTATGCGGTCGAATTTCCGATGTTGGTTGTGTTCACGAGAAGAGGGAATGTCTGGCCTTGATACCACGTAACGTTTTCAGCTGTGAAATTATATTTGTCCAGGTATATGGTCATGTTTGTTCCGGCAACGGCAAGTATTAAGTTTATAGTTCTGAAACCGTCATTGGCAGTGGTAACGTTTATTGTCCCGTTATATTCACCGGCGACGGTGTTATTTGTTGTGTTAACCTGTAGCACAACATTCTGTGAATTTCCTGGACCAAGTGATGACAAATTTGGTGGTGTAAAAACGAAGGTAAAGTTGCTGCTAAAACCTGAAACATTGAATATCAAGTTTTGAAGAGGTTCGTTACCCAGTGAATAAATGCTAAAATTACTGATATTTTTTGCTTTGCCTATGGATATTATACCCAGTACATAATTGGTGGAAACGTTAAGCATCGGATTGGGAAGAACTGTTACGTTGAAAATTGTGTAATTGTAACCTTCCGGATACCCGACCCAATTATTCCATCTGGAGGTTATGTTAACAGAGTAATTTCCTTGGGGAGTTGCATTCAGAACAATTATCTGGAAAGTCTTGGTACAGTTTTTGGATATCAGAACATCCCCACACAAAGCAAAAGTCGTATTTGCCGTTATGTTCGGGTTCAAAAAATTGAGCGTTATGTTCATATTATAGGCTGTCCCGTTCGCGGTGTTTTCCGCGACAACGGTTATGTTAAGTGTCTGGTTGGAATAGAAGGTCACATTGTTCGCGGTAAAGTTCTGCGGTGTTGGGGTTATGCTTACGTTGGTGACGAACGTCTCGCACGTGAACTCTTCAGAATCCGAGCCTGTGTTGTTGTTTCTTGTCGCGTTGCAAGCTAAAGTGAAAAGGCCGGCATAAGATGGTGCACCGAAGCGGACATCATACATACCGTCGCCGTTGTCGGTTATGTTTCCCTGGGGTATCTGCTGGGAATTGGATGTGCAGTCGAGGGTTGCGCCTGTTATCCATCTGTCTTTCCTGTAGTTTCTTACGTAAACCGTTGCATTCATCAGCCTGTCCGTGAAACCCGTCGGATTCGAAATGTTCACGGTCACGTTATATATGTTTGTGACGTTGAACGTTTTCGAGCTGAGGTTAAGCAGATGCCAGCTCTGGTTGTACACCCTGAAGGTAACGTTCCATACCCCTGTGCTGGCAGAATCCGAAAGGTTATATGTATCCGCGTATAAGCTGTCATTCGCTGCCCCGTCGCCATGGCTTCCGTCATCGTATAGCGTTATGTTCAGTTCACCTGCTCCCCCAAGGTCAAGGCTTGCGTTGACTCCTTTTGAAAGGTTATAAAAGTCGGTCACGTTCGCATTTATTGTGACGCTCTCATTCCTGTTGAATACGTACGCTTCGCTGGTCGCGTTAATGTAGAATTTCTTATCCGCTGTGACAGTCCAAGCTTCCGCATTTAAGGTTGTTATATTGATAGGCGTTATGCTCTGGTTCACGAAATTCCTGAAACGGTCTTCCGCCATTGTTCCATTTGTGTTGAACTGTATGACGGCCATATGGTTTATAGAAGTCTTGTTTGGTATGGTTGTCTGGTTAAGCTGTATGCCTATTCTTCCTGTCTGATCGTCCTCAAGCGCGAAGAAATTGCCGGTCCCATTCTCGTACGCATTAACAATTCCCATCCACCATGTTCCCGTCTCCTCCGACGCCCATGCATACGAACCCGGGTCTACGGTGTTCGACATATTTGAATAAGACCCGGAGGAACTGAATGAATAATTCACGTATAACGCAAGCGCTCCTGCGGCGGTCGAATTCCTCGTTATGTTATAGCTGGCGTTGTTGACGAATGTCTGCTCTATTTTTATCCAGTCCGCATTCCTGTAAAAGGTGTATCTCTTTATCATGTAGCCTTCTCCTGTCTTGTTGTCTGGCTGGCCCCATAACATCTCGTCTCCTTTCTGCTCGACGACGATTCTGACAGACCCGGCATATTTCAAGGTGGCGTTGTTCCTGAAGTCGAAGCCGAACCTGTTTGTGGCATTCGAAAATTCGGAATATTCGACGGACCTGTTATCCGAAGGGTTCCATTTTAGTATGTCATTTTCGTAGGCGACATCAGTGACGTTCCGTATGCCGGACGTGTTCTCTCCCATCTCCGTTGCTATCCACCATCTGAAAAACGAATTGTTTATGTTGAATTCAGAGACATTTCCCGTGTAATTGTAGTAAAGGTCCGTCGTGTAGTTCGCCTTGCTTTTGATGCCATGCTGAAGCGTGTCGAAGTAGATGTAGAAATAACGTTTCTGGTTCGCCTGCGTGGTGCCGTTCATGAAGAAAACAATCGTTCCGAAGGCGTTTGTCGTCTCGTTGTATGATTCGCCCTTGTCGAACTGTGACGGAACCTCACCTATGACCGAGCCGCTTGAATTGTACTCTATAACGCGAGTTGAGTTCTCATCGAAAGCGTCGTAGACGCTCATGTTGCTTAGAATGGCAGTGAAGTTGATGCCGTATTCCACGGACCAGTTCCAGCGGTTGTATCCCGTGCTGTTTATCTCGAGGCCTATCCTGTAATGCCAGTCCGCATCCAACCAGCGGTCTTCGTAGGACTGGGAAAAAATGGCTGTAAGATTCAGCAGTGCTAATGTCGCCAGAATTACGAATAACAGAATCGATTTTTCATGTCGGATTGTGCTCACCTTTTTCCCAGAATCATTTTCCTGGTTTTTTCGTAGGCTTCCTTGCTGATGAGACCTTTTCTGAATGTGTCTTCCAGGTCTTTCAGAAGCATGTCATTCTTCGCTTTTTCCTTCCTTTCTGGCTTTTCGGCCGGCTTTTTCTCGGGTTTCTTCTCCTGAACCGGCGGTTGCTTGG
>Ga0315282_10006674_pt1 | contig 19208 bp, 18 predicted proteins | sample YL17G07_20_MG_FD_203693 | JGI IMG/M metagenome (GOLD analysis project Ga0315282, IMG submission 203693) | Sediment microbial communities from Yellowstone Lake, YNP, Wyoming, USA - YL17G07_20 | ecosystem: Environmental > Aquatic > Freshwater > Lake > Sediment | place: USA: Wyoming | collected... | reverse complement strand
CTTCTCCGCTATTCGCAAAAGCGGCCTGTCTCCCTCCTTTATTGTTGTAGCGAGGACGATTTCATCAACGAGCTTCGATTTCTTCAACCTATCAATTACGTGCCAGAGCATCGGTTCCCCAGCGATGCTCTTCAGTACTTTCTGCGGCAAACGTGTTGACCCTGCCCGAGCCTGAACGATTGCTACAACTTTGCTCACGTTAGTTCCAGCCGTCTGAGGTTATTTCCTCATCTTTATAACTCGCGCGGGCACCCCTGCGGCAATTGCATATGGCGGGATATCCCTGGTTACAACGCTGCCGGCGCCGATGACGGCACCATCCCCTATTTTTACCCCTTTGAGAACAGTAGCCCCCCAAGCTATCCACACGTTTTTCCCGATATCGATGGGGGCCTTTTTTATGTCCCGCTCATTCATAATTATTCCTTTTTTGGTATCATGGTCTGCATCGATAATCATTACATCTCCAGAGATCAAACCGTAAGGACCTATGGTAACGCGATCCCAAGAGTTGATGACGGTGGACTTGCCGACATAGGTATTGGCGCCAAGCTCGATGCTTCCGTTTAGCGCAGCGTTGAGCCTGACGAAGTTCTCGATGTGACAGTTGTCTCCGATGACGATTTTCGTGTTATCTCTGACCCAAAGCTCGAGCTCTCCATCGATGTCCACGTTGTTTCCAATTTCTACCCTACCTCGGTCAAAGACGCGGATATCCACCTTACCGCGGAGCTTGACGTTTTTCCCGAACTTCGCGCAGTTCGCTCGCACACGGAGGCGATTCCAAGCCGCAGATGGGCTAAGCACGTTCGCGGCCTCTCCTAGGACCAATTTTACGGTTTTTCCCATACCGTACTTTTTTATGCTCTTCTTCGTCCTGCCCACTATGCCTTCCAACTCAACCCTCCAACCTCACTATTTTGCCTGTTTTAGCTGATTGCTTCGCTGCTAAAGCTATCTCTAGAGTTCTTTTACCCTCTTCCCCGCTCACGAGTGGCTCCTCCTTTCCCTGTACGCATCTGATGAAGTGCTTCATCTCATGCACGTACATGTCATTGGGTTCGCCACTAATATCAAAAGTTCGCCACCGTCTACCTTGCGCCGAATAAGCTTTTACAAGTTTTTCAGGGTAGTTCCACACGATGCTTCCTTTTTCTCCAATCAGCGCACAGTTGCGAGAATAATCGCGGCGAACGAAATCCAAGTGAATCTCAGCAATTACGCCACTCCTAAATTTAAGGACGATTTCAGCGGTGTCCTCCGTTTCAACCTCCAAGTTGCTAATTTTACCAGCAGAGCAGAAAACTTCTTCGACCTCTCCAAGGAACCAACGGATATAATCTATTTCGTGAGATCCATCAAGGATTATCCCTCCACCAAGCTCCTTTCTTGCCGTGTAGCCTTGGCGATAATCTTGCCAAGGGCGCCAGCCTGGAAGGTACTGTCCGAACTCTGCCCTAGCTGAAAGTGCTTTGCCAATTCGTCCTTCATCGAGCATTTTCTTTACCAGTTTTATGCCGGGATGAAAGCGGAAATTATATCCGACGAAAATCACAAGATTTTCCTTTTTCGCTTTTTTGATGAGTTCATTCACCCCCTTTAGATTATGAGACATCGGCTTTTCGACAAATACGTGAGCACCGTGCTTTGCAGCTACTAAAGCGATTGGGATATGTGAGCTAGGTGGAGTGCAAACCAGGGCTGCGCTGGTCCTATCTAGCGCCTGCTCGAGATCCGTATACGTTTGTATGTGGTATTTTTTACCAACAACGGAAAGTCGTTTTGGGTCCGTATCGCAGGCTAAAATCTCGCCTTTGAAGAAAGTCTTCAAATTCCGTATATGCCTTTCCCCTATCGAACCGCACCCTACAACGAGTAATTTCATGTTTTATCCCAACTGTTGATAGCTTATGCCTTCGAATCTCACACCAGTACCCTAGCCTTAATTAATTATTATAAGAAGATAAAAAATGATGGGGAATCATGAGGATACTGCTGATAAATCCGCCAGTGCGACATTACATGTTTCCAATCGGTTTGGGATACATCACGAGTACCCTACGAGATGAAAAGCACAACGTTTCTGTACTAGATATCGACGGATGTATGTATCCAAAAGAGACGGTTCGAGAAAAGTTAAAAGATTACGATTTTGAGGCGGTCGGCATTTCTGGGATAATCACTACATATTCTTATGTCAAGTGGCTCACCTCGGTCATCAAAAAGGAGTATTCTGTTCCCATCGTTGCTGGGGGAACAGGGATTACCTCCATCCCTGAACTTTATTTAAAAAGAACCGATGTTGACATCGCCGTCATTGGCGAGGGGGAAAATACGACCAAAGAGGTGTTCAATGCACTCGAGAACTCTAAAAATTTAAAAAATGTTAAAGGTATCGCATACAGAGAAAAGGGCCACATCGTTCAAAACCCGTTTAGAGAGCTGATAGAAAATCTCGATAAAATACCTTATCCCGCATGGGACATGTTCCCCATGGAGTGGTACATTACTCATGGTGTTTGGCCAGCGGAAGCTGAAGCCAGCAGGCAAATGAGTATTTTGACCACTCGAGGTTGTCCATACCGATGTAAATTTTGTTACCACTGCTTCCAAGGACTAAAACCTAGGTTCAGATCCCCAGATAACATCGTAAATGAAATGAAGATACTTGTTGAAAAATACCGCGCGAAATTTTTCAATTTTGCCGATGACCTATTTGTCTTAAACAGGAAGAGAGTGCTTGACCTTTGTGAAAAAATCAAAAAAGAGGGTTTAGATGTGAAATGGGGGGCACCTGGGCGAGTGAATCTAGTAGATAGAGAATTGCTCAAATCAATGAAGTCCGCGGGGTGCGTTTTCATCGGATACGGCATCGAATCTGGCAGCCAGCTCATTCTAAACAATATTGACAAGCAAGTGACTGTAGGCCAAGCAAAAAATGCCATACGTCTCACCAGAGAAGCGGGGATATATCCGGACTGCAGCTTTATGATTGGCTACCCTGGAGAAACCACAGCAACTCTCCGCGAAACTATCGATTTCATTAAGGAAATGGATCTCCCTCTTGAAGGTGGGTTCTTCTTCACCACGCCCTATCCAAGCACTTCACTATGGAGCGATGCCAAAGAGCGGGGGCTGATCCCTGACGATGAAGCGCTAATAATGAGCTACGGGGAGATGAGTCAAAAATTATTGGTCAATTTTACAGATTTTAAGGATGTTGAGTTAATTGCTCTCAAAAAGAATGCTGAAAGAGAAGTCTACACATACTACCTCCGACGCCACCCTCGCGAGGAATTAAACAAGAAAATTAAAAGTGCAATACGTTATTACCAAAGGTATGGGCTGAGAAAAACGATTGGAGCGATGAGGAGAGGCTTATCGGGATACGTGTGAGATTTTGTTACGTTACCTTATCCCATGTGATGACTTCGTACTGCATGATGCCAACTTTAGCTTTTCTGCCAATAACACCTTCAATATATTTTGGTTCTAGCCCTATCGCCGGCCTCAGAATTGTAAGCATCTCTTTTGTGATGGCGGCACCGGCTGGTATGTCTACTTTTGCAAATATGCTACGCCTCGCCAACCTGCGGATTTCCTCCTCGGCTTTTGCGGGTCGCTTAATTGGGGAGCCAAGCAACTTCTCCACTGCCCGGATTCCATCAACCATCGCCTTCAGCTCGCTTGGCTCAAGGGCATAAAAATGGTCTGGGCCGAGCAACTTCTTGCTGAGCGTGAAGTGCTTTTCTATCATCACTGCTCCTAGAACTACAGCTGCTAAGGGCGCAGCTATCCCGAGTGTGTGGTCCGAATAACCCACGGGAAGTCTGAACTTCTGTCGCAGGGTGTTTATCGCGAGGAGGTTCGCATCCTCCTCCGCAGCTGGGTAATTCGCCGTACATTGAAGCAGGACGATCTTATCGTTACCTGCCCGCTTAATGGTCGATATCGCCTCCTTTATCTCGGCCATGGTGGCTGCACCAGTGGAAACTATCATCGGCTTCCCCTTCTTGGCAATATATTCGATGAATGGCAAGTTGGTTAATTCTCCAGACGCCACCTTGAAAGCAGGGACACCAAGCCCGTCCAAGAAGTCTACGGCTTCCTCATCGAAAGGCGAGGACAGGAAAATCAGGCCCCTCCTTTTCGCATGCTTTGCCAGTTCTGGGTGCCACTCTCGAGGGAGCTCTATCCGTTTAAAAATTTCATGCACAGACTCTTTCTCGCTCACTTTTTTCATGTATCCTGCTTTCGGAGCTACTTTCGCTACTATTTTGTCCGCCGAAAATGTTTGAAACTTGACAGCGTCGACACTTGCATTCGCCGCCACATCGATCAGCTTCTTCGCCTGCCGGAGATTATGATCGTGGTTTGACCCCGCTTCTGCGACGATAAAAACTGGCTCGCCTTCGCCCACAAGTCTATCCCCAATTTTTACCTTGTGAGTCACCTTGCATTCACCCCAATTGATTCCTTAACCGCGGAAACAACATATTCGACATCTTCGTCTGACATTCTTGGGAATATCGGCAGGGAGACTATCCTGCTGGAGATATCCTCCGTCACCGGGAAATCCTTTGGATTGAAACGGAAGTTTTCTTGATAGTAGCTGAACCGGTATATCGGAGAGTAATGCACGTTCACGCCGATATTTTTAGCCCTCATAGCGGAGATGAATTTATCCCTATTCAACTTTTTGTCAAGCAAAATCGTGTAGAGGTGCCACACGTGCCTCACTTCCGGCTTGACGAGCGGCAGGGTGACGAGAGGTGTTCCTCCGAGTTTTTTTGTGTAAAGGGTTGCAAGTGACTGCCTCCTTTTTATGAACTCCTCCAGCTTTTTCATCTGAGAGAGCCCCAACGCTGCTTGGAAATCCGTCATGCGGTAATTCCTGCCCAAGAGTTTTACATCGTAGGCCCATGATGCACTAGGCCCAAACCTCTCCCTTGCCCCAATGTCGACACCTTGATTTCTCAAAATTCGCATCTTTCGGGAGAGTTCCTCGTCGTCGGTGACACTCATTCCCCCTTCGCCAGTTGTGATATGTTTTACAGGATGAAAACTAAACATTGTGATATCTGCAAAGGGACCGACTTTTTTCCCTCTATACTCGGCCCCTATTGCATGGGCAGCGTCCTCGATCAGATACAGGTCACGTTCCTCAGCAATCTCTTTAATTTCTTCGATGTCGCAGGGGTGCCCCGCAAAATCCACGTAGATGATTGCCTTCGTTTTCCTGGTGATCTTCTTTTTTATCTCGTTTGGATCGATGTTGTAGGTATCCCTTCTGATGTCAGCGAAGACAGGTTTTAGATTGTTAAACAAGATCGAATTTGCCGTTGCGACGAAGGTGAATGGTGTGGTTATGATCTCTCCTTTTTTGATTCCCAGTGAAGCGACAGCGATGTCCAAAGCGCTTGTCCCCGAGTTCACAGCCACTCCATGCTTGCACCCAACGTATTTACAGACCGCGCCTTCGAACTCCTCCACTTTCGGGCCCATCACCATCCAATCGCTTTTCAAAACATTCGTCACTTCCTTTATGTCTGCATCGTCTATCCAATGGAACCCGTAAGGAAGGAATTTTTTTCTCATGTGCTTGCCAGCCATTGTGTGGTCTTTTTAATCCCATCCTCTAGCGATGTTTTAGGCCTCCAGTTTAGTATTCTTCTCGCCTTAGAGTAGTCGCATACCAACCTTCGAATCTCAGATTGGGGGTGAAGATGAGGAACGTGCTTTATCTTGCGTTTGTCCTTACAGATCATCAGCGCCAGATCGTTTATGCTGACATCCCTCCCGCTCCCGGCATTTATCACTTCTCCGACTGCGCCCTTGCTGAACGTCGCCCGAATGACGAAGTCCGCGCAATCCTCGACATAAAGCAGGTCCCGCGTCTGCTTCCCATTTCCGAAGACCAGGAGCGGTTTTCCCTCAAGGGTCCTTTGGATGAAAATGCTCACCACCCCCCCTTCCAAATTGCTCTTCTGAAAGGGCCCATAGGTGTTGAAGGGCCTAGTAACTACCACGGGCAGACCGTACGCATGGCAGTAAGAAAGGGCGAGCTCCTCCCCCGCAAGTTTTGAACTGGCGTAGGGGGAAGCTGGCTTCAAGGGGTGTCGTTCGTTTATCGGCCTAGAAACCGCCATATCGTAGACCATACATGTCCCGACTAGAATGAGCTTGGCATCGTTTTTTCTACACTCCTCCAAAACGTTGTATGTTCCGACGATGTTGTTTTCGAAAGTTAGTTCTGGGCGATCGATGGATTCTTGGACGTTTATCTGGGCTGCCAAGTGAATACACGCATCGATGCCTTTCCTAAACACGATATCGAGCTTTTTTCTACCGAGGATATCCCCTTTTAGAAAAGTGAAATTTTGGTTGTTCGCAAATTCTCGGATGTTTTTGAGACTGCCGTTGCTCAGGTTGTCTAGAGCAACTACTCGGTGTCTCTTGGACAACAGCCCTTTCACAATCCACCTGCCGATAAATCCGGCACCTCCAGTCACCAGGGTGCTCATTTGGCGGCCACCCCTTTAATCTTCAAAGAGGCGCCCCTCGCGGAGCATCCTTTTGATCCTCTCTTTTGTGAGCAACTCCGCATCGCTGGATTTGTAGCTCCTCGCCCTCGCCGGCTTCGATCCCAAATATATGAATTTCTTGCTAAGGAGCTCCTTCATCTCGGGCAAAACGATGAACATGTCTTTAGTTTCCAACGCTCGCTTGGACTCATCCTCAGTCATCAACTCCTCATACATCTTCTCACCAGGTTTACTTCCAGTGACCTTTATCTTGATATTCTCGGAAGCATATCCGTACTTAGGTGCGAAGCTCTCAATCATGGTTTTTGCAAAGTCGGAAACTTTTACCGCAGGCATTTTGAAGATGAAAACTTCCCCACCTTGCATCATCTCAGTGGCCTTGATAAGCAATTCCAGTGCCCGCGACATCGACATGACGAACCGCGTCATATTCGGATCGGTTACAGTTATGGGGCCGCCTGCTTGAATCTGTTCCTTGAATAGGGGTGCCACTGAACCTCTAGAACCCATGACGTTGCCAAACCGCACGCTAGAGAACGCGATTTCCCTTGCCCCCTTGTAATAATTTGCAGCGGTTATCAGCCTCTCGCACAACAGCTTCGTGGCCCCCATAACGTTCGTAGGGTTGACCGCCTTGTCGCTGCTAGTGAAGATGACCTTCTCGACGCTCTCCTCGATCGCGACGTCGATGACATTTTGGGTACCCATAACATTCGTCTTGACCGCCTCGAAAGGGTTGTACTCGCAAGACTCAACGTGTTTCAGGGCAGCGGCGTGAAAGAGAATATCTATGTCCTCCACGGCATAGCGAAGTCTCTCCTTGTCCCTAATATCCCCAAGCAGAAACCTGACATTCTCGAACTTCTTCAATTTCTGCTGGAATTCGAATTGCCTGCTCTCGTCGATGTCTAGGACCCTCACTACCTTGGGTTGATGTTTTAAAATTTTCCAGACCAACTCCTGGCCTACCGAGCCTGCGCCGCCGGTTACTAGCACATTTTTATTCCTGAACAACTTTTCCAAGCTCACCCCCACCTGACTTAATCATCTGCTTTATTAAACCTGCAACCCGCCGCTGAGTTAACCCGTCCAGTTTAAACAAGTGTTCGTGGACAAACCCAAGACGATTTTTGGCAAGTTTCCTCCCCACCTCCGGATTCTGCAATACTTGTCTTATCTTTCGCATCAAATCCCCCGTTTCTTTAACTTCTAGCGCTACGCCGCCGCGCACGTAGGCTTCTGGATAAGGTTTGCTGGGGTACGGCTTACCGGTGAAATTTAGGATAAGTACCGGTTTGTTGAACGCTATCGCTTCCAAAGCAGTTGTCGACACCTCGGTCATCAAAAGCTCGCACGCGTTTATTAGGCTATAGAGGTCGACGTCCTTAACTACAATAACGCCAGCAACCTTAGGGAGTAGATATTTCTGGAACTCTTGGATTGATTCACGTGGGTGTGGTTTAATCACAAGCCGTATGTTAGGGAGCTGTCCAACTGCATCAGAAACAGCACGAACTAGAGCTCGCATTTCCTTGCCGGTCCAGAGCCCAGCCTCAACTAAACCTGAAGTAGCTAGAACAACGATTTTTTCGCCCTTTTCCAGCCTTAATTTTCGGTTAATCTCGCACTTGTCCAACTTTTTCCTGCGTGCAGCATCTAACCTTGGGTTGCCCGTGACAACCACCTTCTCTGAATCTATCCCATCGCCGACAAACATTTTCTTGGTGAATATCCCCCACACCGCCATTTTCGCACACTCGCCGCTCCCGTACACCGTGGTTTCTGGCTTCCCCATCATCCGCCTTGCGGCCCTTTGAATTCCCCGCTTTAAGACGTATCCTCTTCCCTTCTCCCGGATGAGGCGGAAAAATATCCGCTGGATGTACGTTAGATTGATGAATCTCTCAAACGTGCGCCGAGAAATTGCCCCATCCTGTATCAACAATGTCGGTATACCCATGAAGTTCGCAGCTTTCACAAAGGAACTCGTTAAGGGATCTATATCATTCCCAACGATGACGATGTCCGGTTTTTCGGCACCAATTATATATTGTGCTCTCTCGATTTTGTACTTCTGAATCGGTCTAAATGGAATCTTCCACTCCCGAAGCGTTCTTTCGGCCTGCTCATGTTTGTACTTGTCAATTCCGATTGCCAAAATATCCAACCCCCTTAATTCCCGCACGAAGCTCCCGAAAATCCTGACATGGTTATCATTGATTGGTACAAACAAGACCTTACTTCTATATCCCTTGCGCATCGAACTCCCCCCAGTCGGTCCCTAGGCGGGTGCCACCCGCTTCGCGAGCTCCTGCATGGTGACGAACCTCGTTTTAAACATCTCGCTAAGCTTTGCCAAAAATCCCTCTAAAAGGACTACGTTTTCTCCCCTTGCATATTCAAATGACTTGCCCGGGACATTTTTCACCCCGAGAAATTCCCATTGGTGCGTCAGCATAACCACGTGTGGTTTTATGCCGCGCTCTGCTTGATAGCTGACGATATTCGCTGCAAAATTTGTACACCAACCCACACCTCGTCTCGCCAGCAGTTTTGTGTTGAGGTAGTCAAAGCGGAAATGGGGAATTGACACTAGCTCAGGCCATGGCCGCGGGTCAGCCGACACAGGGATCTCAAGCAGCGAAAGTCCATTTGGGCGGTAGGGCTTAGGGGGAATCCCATAGTAGGATGGAGACGAGGAATCCACCTCAAAGCCAAACTCATCCAGTAACCTGAGGGACTCCATGTCTATCACGAGGTACGGGGCGCGAAACGACTTTGGTGTGTGGGAAGTAGCCTTCTCCACCGCATCGAGCGACTCGGCGAGATATTCCCGCTTTTGCTCCGTCGTGAGGGGACGATCATGCCTCAACCACCATTTCGGTTCCCCCCAGCATTCATGAGCGTATCCGTGGAGACCAACCTCGTGGCGCGACCCCATTCTCTTTAAATGGTTCGGGACCTTATCACTTACCGTTTTCATGACAAAGAAAGTTGCGTCCATGTTTTTTTCGTCAAGAAGTTTCATTAAATTGGAAATTCCCTTCTCTACCGTCATGAAACTACCTGCGCTCTCTGGAATGCCGAAGTCATGTTCTACATCAACCGTTAGCGAAAACAGCAAGTTTTTACCAAAAATTTTTTCAGCGGCGGTGATTCTCTCCGAGCTTAACTTGCGTGCCTGATAGAGAGCCCACATGGGACTCCGCTTATCCTTGAGCAAGTCAGCGATTTTAGATAACGTGCTGATTGAAATCCCCAGTTTTAACATCCCCTGCTGCTCAAAAGAACCTTGTTGAAACATCTTATTCCTCTAGTTTCTCATTTTTTTCTTTGGCGCAAATAGCCTAAATGGGTGATAAGGATGCAGAAGTACGGCGAACGGCGCGATGAAATTACCTGAACTGTAGAGCTATTTGAAAAACTATAGTCGCGTCTGCCAAGCATTTTATCTTTCTTTGAAAGTATCCTGATAAACTTCAAGCGTGCGGTTAGCGATGACATCCCAATCGAATTTCTCTGCGAACTTTCTGCCAGCCATTCCCATCCTCGCTCTTAACTTTTTGTCCTGCAGGAGTTGAACTATCTTCTCGGCGATGATTTCTGGCCACCCTGGCTCGAGCAGGAACCCGTTCTCCCCGTCCCGCATCAGGCTCAGGACTCCGGAACCTGGGATGTTCATCGCTATCAGGGGCAGGCCGGCAGCCATGGCCTCCTTGAGCACGATTGCCTCGCCCTCCACGGTGCTGGGCAGGACGAAGACCTCAGACTCCTTGTAGTGGCGAGTTACTGCTTCGTAAGTCGGAGTAAGACCCGTGAAGGTGACGCGCGCCTTGAGCCTCAATTTTTTGACCAGTTTCTCAAGAGTTTCCCTCTCAGGCCCCCCGCCGACTATTTTTAGCGTGGCGCCGGGCACTTTCTTCAAAATGTATGGAAATGCCTGAATTAGCCAATCCACGTGCTTAAAGTCCACCAATCGCCCCACGTAAATGACCTGGTTGGGCACCTTTTTTACTTGAATTGAGTCGAAGAGCTTTAGGTCGACGCCATTTGGAATTATGGTGATCTTCTTTTCGGGCACTCCGAGGTTGATCAACTTTTGTTTGCACTGTGGAGATACCGCGATTATTCGGTCATGCGATAGTCTGGCGGCGATGGTTGTTGCAAGGTGCCCCAGCAGCCCCCACGTAGCCGAGCGCTGGCTCTCGATCCACCCCTTCAGGCCGTAGATATCATGAAAAGTAGTGATTATCGGCGCTCCACCAAATCGAGCCGCTACCTCGCCAGGATAGACCGGAAAGTAAGTGTTGCAGTGAATAATGTCAGGAGCCAGTTTCAACGCAACCGCAGTTGTCTCGAACATGTATGAAAAAATGGGTAGAACCGATTTGCGTGCACCACCGCTCTTCGGATCCCTGCTTAGCCCAACACGATGTATTTTTATGCCATCGATGATTTCTTTGGCAGGTTGACCCGGGAAGCGGCACGTTAAAATCGTCACATCATTTCCTCTTGCGGCCACACGTTTGGATATGGCATAAAACTGCCTTTCTCCGCCGCCCCAAATGCCAAGCCCGCGCTTCGGATCTGGATAAATTTCAGTGATGTAGAGGACCTTCACTCCATCACCCGTACCTGATTTTCTGCTTGACCAACCTCCAGAAGATCCTGAATCCACTCGCAATGGATGTTCCCCTGGCCTTTGAATAACATGTGTAAAAGCACTTTACAGGTATATTTTTCAGCCTTAACCCCCGATTCCTAGCCTGAATTATGATTTCAGATGAGACCTCGTACCTATTGCTTCGGATCTGTATTGCCTCAAGCGCACTTCGATTGAAGGCTCTAGAACCGGATTGCGAGTCAGTGAGCACGCCGCTGAACAGATATGTTATCAGGTTCAAGCCAAAGTTTCCTAATCGCTTGTGTATGGGTATGCCAAGGTTCTCCCTAACTCCGATAACGACATCTGCGCCGTTCAATGCTTTAACCAGATCACGAACCGCCTTGGGATCGTGCTGCTCATCAGCGTCGAAGGTAACCGCACAATCGGCCCCTCGCTCGCGTGCGACCTTTAGACCCGTTCTGAGCGCAGCCCCCAACCCCATATTCCTGGGATGACTTACCACAACCGCGCCTTTCGAGCGAGCGATCTTGGCAGTTTTGTCGCTTGAGCCATCATCGACCACTATAACCTTTGAGTGTCCCTCCCGCTTGAGGGCATCGAGCACATTGCCTATCGTCCGCTCCTCATTGTACGCCGGCATGACTATCCAGACTTTCATCATCTTAATCCATCTACAATTATGCACTGCGCGGATAAAGCGCCTTTCGTCAGCTTTTATGCTACAAGATGTTTAATCCAAAGTGGATCAACATGAAAACCGAAATAGTGAAAATTGCCCTGCCGGAGGGCTGCCAGCTTATCCTGGGAATGTCACATTTTATAAAAACCGTTGAGGATGTATACGAATCGATGGTTAACTCCGTGCCGGGAATCAAGTTCGGTCTCGCTTTCTGCGAATCCAGCGGGCCTTGCTTGGTTCGACACAGCGGGAATGATCCAGAGCTTGAAAAGCTCGCCTCGGAGAAAGCCCTCGAGCTCGCATGTGGGCACTCCTTTCTGATCTTGATGCGCGAAGCATACCCGATCAACGTGCTAAACGCCATAAAGCAAGTGCCAGAGGTCTGCTCAATTTTCTGTGCCACCGCCAATCCCATCGAGGTAATTATCGCTGAAACCGAGCAGGGACGGGGCATTTTAGGAGTGATCGATGGGCTAAAAAGTAAGGGCATCGAAGGGGCAAAAGACGTTGCGGAGCGGAAGGAGTTCCTCCGGAAGATCGGCTACAAACTTTGATGCATTTCCGACCAATTTATGAATTCCCTGACTCCCTTCTTTAGAGAAACTTTGGGTCCAAATCCCAAGAGCTTCATGGCCTTTTTGATATCAGCTTGACTGTGCCGAACTTCGCCCGATCTTGCATCCATGTAGATCGGCTTCAGGCGTTCTTTTCCAGTGAGTTCCAAAAAAATCTTACACAGCTTATTTATTGTCACAACTTCGCCCGTGCCTATGTTGAACACATTTCCTGCCACTCCCTCACGATTTAGTGCAAGCAAAGTCGCCTCGACCACATCGCTGACGTACACGAAATCTCGGGTCTGTTCGCCGTCTCCAAAAATGACTGGTGGCTGATCCCTTTTTATGCGCTCAAGAAATTTTACCATCACCCCAGCGTATTCGCTCGCCGCCTGCCTCGGCCCATAGACGTTGAAATACCGCAGGCGGACGGTCTCGATACCATGATTCTCATAAAATGTTATGCAGTGCTCCTCCGCGGCCAGCTTAGACGATGCATACGGCGAGAGTGGTCTGACCGGAGCGTCCTCGTTTATCGGCAGCTTTGATGAGTCGCCGTACACCGCGCAGGAGGACACATAAACGAAGCGCTTAATTTCGGCTTTTAGACCTGCCTCGAGTAAGTTCAAAGTGCCTTTTACGTTCACATCGTTAGTGAGCACCGGATTTTCTATCGACAGCGGCACGCTAACAATCGACGCCTCGTGAACGACCGCATCAATACCCTCGAAAGCTTTCTTCACTGTCCGAGCTTGCCTTATGTCCCCCTTAACGAAGCGGAATCTAGGCTCATCCAGATGATGCTCGATGTTCTTCATGTTGCCCGAGGAAAGGTTATCGAGAACCACTACATCATGGCCATTGAGCATGAGCTTGTCCACAACGTGACTCCCTATGAATCCAGCTCCGCCCGTCACCAAGACCTTCATCTAACCCCTTCCCACATCGACGCCTAAATTAAATAAGCAGATAGATAGCGGTTGAGGAGGATAGCATGAAAACCTGGTTTAAGGAGATAGCATTCTCAACCCGCCAGCAGCGCGAGATAGTCGATCTCACAGATGAGGTCCTTGAGGCTGCGCGCGAGTCGGGCATCAAAAACGGCCTGCTCGTGGTCCAGCTGCCGCATGCGACGGCCGCTCTGGCGCTGAATGAGGGTGAGGAGGGGCTCAAACGCGACCTGCTCAACAAGCTCGATGACCTTGTGCAAGTGAGGGGCGGCTACCAGCATGACCGAATCGACGACAATGCCCACGCCCACCTGAAGTCGGCACTTGTTGGCACGTCAGCTGTACTACCGATCGTCGATGGCCATATAATCAGGGGTACATGGCAGAATTTTCTGATAGTCGAGCAGGATGGCCCTCGGAGGAGAAGGCTAGCGGTATTCGCGATTGGAGAATAGCCTTTGTTCACTAAATGTTGTGGAAAGTGGCATAAACTGCGCTTAGAAACCAATTTGAGGCGTCGGTGCAAGAAAACAGGTCAATTTTTACCCAACGTTTCCGATCTTTTTGTGCAACATGGGGACATTTTCGATGCATGCAATAAATCATTCACATAATACGGTTGAAGAAATGCTACGCAAGCTGGAGGCAAAAGCGAAGGCGTGTCGACGTTGCGGATTACATAAAACGCGGACGAATGTTGTGTTTGGCGACGGGACACCAACGGCTAAGATCATGATAGTTTCTGAAGCTCCAGGGTTTTGGGAGGACCAAAGGGGCGTTCCGTTCATTGGGGCCGCTGGCAAAAATCTAAACGCACTCTTGCTTGAGGCTGGGCTAAAGCGCGAAGAAGTCTACATTGCAAATACCCTAAAATGTCGTCCACCAGAGAACAGAGACCCTTTACCTGATGAGATTGAAGCATGCCGCCCTTTCCTCCAAGGACAAATTTCCGCGATAAAGCCGAGGCTCGTGGTCGCCCTCGGCCGAATAGCAGCTAGGGAGCTGTTGGGCGGGCCAGTGGAAATGGGTAAGAAACACGGCACGCTGCTGGACTGCACTTACGCCGGCGTGAACTTCAAGCTCTTTATGACTTACCACCCCGCCGCAGCTATATACAGCGGCCGGATGAAGCTTGAACTCAAAAACGACTTCACTAAGCTCAGGGGGATAATTGGGGAACTTTAGCAGGTAACCGCGATGCTTTAAATACGGTTAAGTAGAGTTTAGCTTACAAAAAGGAGGTAGATATCATAAGAGAAAAAGGGATAGCACAGACGGTTTGGATTGTCATTGCACTGGTAGTAGTAGTGGTAGTCGTTGGAGCAGTAGCAATAGCCATGAGAAAACCCGCAGCACAAGAAAATGTGAAGAACCCCGATACATTAGTTTATGAGACGATCGGAGAGATGGAATCACTCGACCCCGCGTGGGCCTACGATACGTCGAGCGGCGAAGTTATCCTTAATGTCTATGAACCGCTGTTATATTTCAAGGGCGGAAGTACCGACGAGTTTGAACCTCGGATTGCGGAAAACTGGACAATATCTGACGATGGATTAACTTACACGTTCAGAATTAGGACAGGGGTCAGGTTCCAAAACGGTGACCTCTTGACACCTGAAGACGTCGTGTATTCAATTAAGCGAGCTATGGTTCAAGATCGCGACGGCGGCCCAGTGTGGATGTTCCTAGAGCCATTAATCGGAGTAGGCACCTATAGCACCCGCGATAGTGATGGCAATATAGTGATTCCATTTGAACAAATAGACAACGCGGTAACTGTTGAAGGCAATTTGGTGGTATTCCACCTCAAACAACCATATGGGCCATTCATACAGATATTGGCTCAGACATGGGCATCTATAGTCGATAAGAATTGGTGCATAGCCCAGGGAGATTGGCCAGGGACGGCAGAGACATATGAAAACTTCAACAATCCGTACCCTAACCCCCCATTGCAGGAGAAGATGAACGGCACTGGTCCCTTCAAACTCGATAGATGGGAGCATGAGGTGCAGATCGTCTTGACGAGGAACGATAACTACTGGAGAACACCTGCCAAGCTAAGGAGCGTCGTAATAAAAAAGGTCGATGAGTGGACCGATAGAAAGCTGGCATTACTAGCTGGGGACGCCGATTTCGTTTATGTTCCTAGGGCAAACGTACTGGAAGTCGAGAACTTAGAGGGTATAAGGATGATTAAGGACTTGCCGGAACTGATGGCCGATGCCGTATTCTTCAACTTTGAAATAAACGAGAATAGCGAGTGGATAGGCAGCGGAAAGTTTGATGGTAACGGGACCCCGACGAACTTTTTCAGCGACAAGGATGTCAGACTAGGCTTCGCGTATTCCTTCGACTGGGATACATACATACGAGAAGTCCTATTGGGCGAGGGTACGCAGCCAGCGAGCCCGGTGATCGATGGATTACCATACGTTGATCCAAATGCGAAGAAGTATTATTTGGACCTCGCACAGGCTGAAAACCATTTCAGGCAGGCATTTGGTGGCGCGCTATGGGAGAACGGGTTTAAACTGACGCTATTGTACAACACGGGCAATGAGCCAAGGAGAATCTCAGCTGAGATATTTAAACAAAACATTGAGAACCTCAACCCCAAGTTTAGCATAGAGATCGTAGGCAGGGATTGGCCAACTTATCTTGACGAGATGATAGCAGGAAATCTAACGATGTATAACTTGGGTTGGCAGGTGGACTTTCCTGACCCCCACAATTTTGTTAGTGCATTCATGTCTTCTGGTGGGTCATTGAGCGCATTTCAGCATTACAACAACCCAATCGTGGACAATTTAATTAATTCAGGTATTGTCGAACCAGACCCAGCGAAGAGACAGACAATTTACTATCAACTCCAGCAAATCTATTATGACGATGTACCTAGCTTGATGCTTGATCAGGTGGTTGGTCGGCACGTTGAGCGGGATTGGGTCAACGGATGGTATTACAACCCAATAATTCCAGGAACCCCATGGGGTGGAGACTACTACCCAGTATGGAAGGGATACTAAAAATAAGTAGGCCCTTCCTTTCTTATTTTTTTACCCCCATATTTTAATAGAAACTGAGCGACATTTTGCTTGGGATATCTCTGGAAATGAGGAGCTACATCATCAGAAGACTTCTGCTTCTGATACCAGTGCTTTTCGGAATTATTATTTTGACCTTTTCTATTCTGCAATTTTTTAGTCCTGTGCAGAGAGCCTCCCTGTTCGTAACTAATCCAAGACAGTTTAGGGACATTAATGCTATTATCCAAAAATATCACCTGAGTGATCCTGTCTATGTCCAATTTTATTACTGGATAAGGGAGGTGCTACACGGCAACCTTGGTTGGTCCCAGTCCGTCAGCTTGCCCGTTAAAGATGCCATAATTTATTTTCTACCAGCCACGCTCGAGCTGTTCATATTCGCTGTACCTCTCATCATCTTTATTGGAATACGCCTAGGTAGAATATCGGCGGTGCATCGAGACAAGCCCGTGGACCATTTTACAAGAGGCTTGGCGATCGCCGGTTACTCCCTCCCCACCTTCTGGTTGGGGTTGATGTTGCTCATGGTTTTCTATGGATTTTTTTCCGGGCTTTTCCCTCCAGGAAGATTAGGGACAGCCGCGGATGCATTTGTGAATTCTGCAGCCTTCACAAGATACACTAGAATCAATTCCTTGGATGCCATACTAAACTTGAAACCATGGATTTTGGTCGACGCGTTAAGGCATCTTATCCTGCCGGTGATAACCCTGACCGTTGTCAACATAGCATTCGTAATGAGGATAATGCGCTCCAGCATGCTTGAGTCCCTCGGCAAGGGATACGTGGTGGCCGCCAGGGCCAAGGGACTCGACGAAAAAACTGTTATAAATAAGCATGCGGGAAGGACTGCCCTCATCCCCGTAATCACTGTCGCAGGATATCTTGTTTCAGGGTTAATGGCCGGCGCCGTGATTACAGAAACTGTCTTCACTTACAAGGGACTTGGATGGTGGTCGGTAAGCGCAGCAATCCAGCTGGACATACCGGCAGTTTTAGGATTCACGCTATTCATCGGTACCGTCGTCGTTATCACAAACCTTGTGGTCGACCTGCTTTACGCGTACGTTGACCCGAGGATTAGGCTTGGGTGAACTAAATATGGAATCGCATTCCAGCCGATGGATCAAATTCAAGGCCAGCATGGCACCGAGAATAAGGGAGTTAAGATTCTCGCTGAGGAGGATAAAGGATAGTCCGCTTTCGCTAATTGGAATTACCATAATTGTCGTATTTGCTGCGATAGCTGTATTAGCCCCTGTGCTCGCTAGCCCCAACCCGAGAGATACATATTTGATTCCCCGAGATGGATTTAGCCCAACACCCAGACCCCCCAATGAAAATCACCGTTTTGGCACCACTGAAGGACAGTTTGATATATACTATGGGGTAATTTGGGGGACAAGAACTGCGTTTAGAGTGAGCATCCTAGTCGTGGGATCTGCTCTGCTGATAGGTTTGGTTATAGGGAGCATTGCAGGTTACTACGGTGGAATAATTGACGAGATATTTATGCGTATCACCGATATTTTCCTCGCGTTCCCCTACATCATCTTAATCATGGCATTCGTCACAGCAATGGGTGCAAGCCTGGACAGCGTCTTGAAGGCTCTGATAATAGTTTGGTGGCCGAGCTATGCTAGGCTGATAAGAGCTGAAGTTTTGTCCGTGAGGGAAGAGGATTATGTTGAGGCTGCTAAGGCGGTAGGTGGGTCAGATTTCAGAGTTATAATCCGTCATGTCCTTCCCAATTCAATTTATCCAGTCTTGGTGATGGCCTCCCTAGACATGGGCGCAATCGTGCTTACGGCTGCAGCTATGAGCTTCCTAGGGCTAGGGGCGCCGATGGGTTATGCGGATTGGGGACAAATGATAAGTTTCTCTAGGAATTGGATCGTCGGACCTCCAGGCCAGCCCTTTGCTTATTGGTACACCGTTGTCATCCCGGGGCTTTTCATATTCTTCTTTGTCTTAGGATGGTCCTTGCTTGGTGATGCTTTCAGGGATATCCTTGATCCTAAGCTGAGGAGGAGGTAAATGGAAAAGTTGCTCGATGTGAAGGATTTGGTGGTCAGGTTCTACACCTACGAGGGCGTAGTCAAGGCATTAGAAGGGGTCGACCTCGTTATAATGAAAGGGGAAACCCTAGGGTTGGTTGGGGAGACTGGGTGCGGGAAAAGCGTCACAGCATTATCCATCCTGATGCTGACCCCTCCGCCGGGTAAAATAGAGAGGGGAAAGGTCCTCCTCAAGCGGGAAAAGAAATATGTGGATCTGATACGCCAAAAAGAACCTTTTATGAGGAAGATAAGGGGCAGCGACATCTCCATGATATTTCAAGAACCCAGCGCTGCATTGAATCCTGTTTTCACCGTGGATGACCAAGTTTCCGAGGTATTTTTGATTCATCGGCGCGAGGAGCTATGTAAAAAAGTGCTCGAGGGGATCGAAGAAGACATCAGAAGGACAAAAGGTGGTTTTTCCCCAAAAAGAATAATCCTAAGATGGGAGAGGGGAATATATGGGAGGATGTTAAAAAATCCTGATTCCTTCCTCCTGAAAATTATCCAGAGAATCCCAATTGTAAGAAGGTACCAGCGCAGACTGAAGGGCGAAGCCAGGAAGATGACCGTTCAAATCCTGAGAGAGATGGAAATACCCAATCCCGAGGATGTCGTAGATAGGTATCCCAACGAACTCAGCGGAGGTATGCAGCAGCGCGTGGTTATAGCAATGGCTCTCGCCTGCAGCCCAAGATTATTGTTGGCCGATGAACCAACCACCTCCCTCGACGTTA
>Ga0315282_10006673_pt1 | contig 19209 bp, 21 predicted proteins | sample YL17G07_20_MG_FD_203693 | JGI IMG/M metagenome (GOLD analysis project Ga0315282, IMG submission 203693) | Sediment microbial communities from Yellowstone Lake, YNP, Wyoming, USA - YL17G07_20 | ecosystem: Environmental > Aquatic > Freshwater > Lake > Sediment | place: USA: Wyoming | collected... | reverse complement strand
TGCGCTTTTGTGCCAGTCGACGAGACCCATCACTGATTTGGGTACGATGGTAGCCCGGGATAGGTTCAAACTTTCGCCAAGCATAACCTAGGCGTATTTTTACCGGTAAACTCGGGTGGGGGTCCCAAAACGTGCGTGCCAAGTCACTGCGTTTTTCTTTTGTTAAGTGCGTTGATGAGACGCGGATCCCGTCTGTATTTTGCTTTACATGGGTGTCCTTCGGCTCTGAACAGTTGGAGTTCCTTCAACGAAATGACTATTGACCAAAGCGTGCCGAGTTTGATTTTTTCTTGGTGGGAGCACACGTAGCCACTGTGATCTGAAAGGATATTCTCAACGATTGCCACATTGATCTTACTGTTGTATTCTCTCAAGACATTGGAGATTGTCGTATACCTAGGCAGAGAATCCCATTCACTTGTGTTTCTCGCACTCAGATTCTCCATGTCCTGCATCTCAGGATGTACAAAATGATTCGCGCACACCAGGAAGTTCTCCCCTTTCTGTGGTTTGCGCACTCGCACCTTCTCTGGAGAGGCTTCAACGACAGCCATGTTTCCTTCTTTGTCCGCGAGCAGAAAGTTGTAGGTTGAGATGTGTTTTGCATCAGTAAGAACCCTTACTCCTTCTTTCACATTTGCACATTTGTCAAGAACACATCTTACTGTAACGCAGAAGGTCATGCCAGGACGACTTTCCTTTGCGGCAGGTTCTACGCTGGTCATGGCGATTGCTAAACCTTTTTCGTTTATGCCGTCGTCTCGCCCTATGAGAATATCTGTATGGCCGAGGCTCCAATAGCCCTTATCGGGACAAGTCAGATAGCTTTCATCGTATTTCTTGAAGCTGTAGAAGAAATCGTAATTGCGCCCCACTAGAACTTCGGAGTTGGTGAAGGAGGCTAGGATACTGCACTCAGGCTTGGCTTTGAAAGCGCCTATATTGAACAACATCGCTGCCGCCTGTTCATATGGTACATCGCATGCGTCCGCTAAACCCGTAATCTCCTGCAGGATTTCTGGAAAAACACGCTTGATTTCAGCTTCCGACGTATTTGCAAAAGCAAGTTCATCCTCTGATGAGGTTGGCATCTTAAACCCGTTTTTTACGCGTTCCTTTCCATAATGGTAACCCATCTCGTAGTATGTTCCTCTAACTGTAGGATGGCGCATGAAATATCTCCTGTGCGCTTTTTATGGTAAGCTGTAATCCAAATAACTTTTTTGCACGCGTTCCAGTGGATTTGCGCGCAAAAGACAGATTGATTCTGCCAAAAACCAGTTCCATGAGCCTCGTAAACGCAGAGTAACAAATTAAACAATAGAAAAAAGGGATCGCGGGAGACATCGCCATCGGGCTACGGGTTCAAACCCATCTCACTGTTGTTACTAATCCGAGAGTTCGAAAGGTTGCCTAACTAGGGTTTTATGGTAGCCCGGGAGGGGTTCGAACTCTCGTCCAAAGCACACCATGAAGAAAAAGGAGCATAGTTGGGGCCTACTACAGACCCGTTACAGAAACCTATAACGGTAGGAGTTCTCAGTCTAAACTGAAGAAATGCAAGAGTTCAATAGTTGAGTTAGGATTCCCTATTTGGTGTTGTTCTGTCATATTTTAGAATCTAAAATTGACTGTGGCTTGTTATTTTTAAGCGTGTAGCGCCTCTAAATCAAACTTTTCTTGTCTTTATCTCGACTTCTCCATTCTTCTCGATTAGTTTATGGATTTTCCCTATTTCCCCAAACATCCACTTCTTTCACTTCCCTCTCTCTGATATGAGAAGAAGATTGGTCTATTCAAGGCAATCGCGCGCATGCTTGTTTCTAAATTCGTTCGTAGGGCGACTTGTGCTTCAGTTCTCCCCCTCCGACATATTTGGATCATATGGTAGACCCGAGGGGGTAGGCTGTAGAGCATACAAGCCCCGGCAAAAACGCGAAGAACCATGCGCGACCAACTCCATCACACTCAAAAAAGAAATTTAGGAACACGCATGCGCGCTTTCTCATCGAGTTCTTCCATTTCTTTATCGATGGAAATCGCTTCTATGCTTCCGAGCACAAGACATGCTGATCCTATGATTTTTGTCCAAAGGACTTTACACTCGATGTGGACTTTACACTCTTTTATCCTTGGAGGCTTAACCTTCTCTGAGGGAAATGCTGTCAAATTTGCCTTTTCCAGTTCATTTGTTCCGTATGGGAAGTGTTTCTGAGTTATCCATATTTCCCTAATCATGTCAGAGCTCGGGACATTTACAACGAATTCTTCAGTTTCTAATATGTTTCTGTAAGTGTCATGTTTTATGTTAACCGAGAAAAGAAGCTGCGGAGGATTGTAATCAACCACCGTGATCCAACCGTATGGGGCGGCATTTATCGACCCATCCTTGCCCACTGTTGTGATTAAAGTAACAGGGCTAAATCCTAATAATCGAAGAACATCGTTTTCTATAGGTAAACTCGCTTTGTCGCTCATAATCTTACCATACTAATGGAAGAACTTACAATAAATATAAAGCTAGATCCGAATTAAATCTCAGTGAGGAAAAAGCATGAAGCTTGACTGTTATCTTTCAAAATATGCTGAGTTAAAGGCTTTGTATGAGCTTGTTAAGCACGATTTCTTCGCTAAAGGACTTGTGCATCATAACTGGAATCATATGCTCCGCGACCTCGCTCGGGGCATTATGATTGGCGAAGCAGAAGGTGCCAACATGAAGATTGTTTTGGCGGGTGTGCTGCTTCACGACATTGGCAGGCTTTATTCAGAAGAAGGGGAAGATCACTATACTTTAGGTGCGAAAGTAGCCCCTAACTACCTCATGAAAGCTGGTTTTACAAAAATCGAGATTAAAGAAATAATCCATTGTATACTCTCTCACGGTCCAAGAGGATTAGAAGAGCCCAAAACTCTTGAAGCGAAAGTATGCTACGACGTGGATGTGCTTTCTTGTTCATGTGGAAACGTTGGAGTTGCCCGAGTTTTTCACTACTTTATAGCAGAAGAGAACTTTACGATTAAACAGATGATGGAAATAGGCAGTGGCAGAAAAGGTCCGCGAAAGGATTTTTACACTGAAACGGGACTGAAACTTGGTCAAAAAGGCTATTTGAAAGCCGCCAAATTCTGGCGAGAACTAGATAAGGAATTGAAAGAAGAGGAACAAAGCATTAAGAAAATTATCCTTCAATACGAGGGAGATTAATAAGAAAGGTGTCATCAGCGTTCACGTTTTCCTTTTATGTATTCTTCTACCCACTCTTTAGCCACGGAGTCTGGCACTTGAATTGGCGGATGTTTAAACGCGTACGCTGACATGCTTAACAGTTGACCAGCTATCTTCCGATCTAACGCAAGCTTGACCGCCCTTATAACGTCAATTACTACGCCTGCGCTGTTCGGTGAATCCTCAACTTCAAGTTTAACAGTTATTGTTAATGGTCTGTCACCAAATTTTCTGCCTTTAAGCCACAAATAACAAATCTTCTTATTCCCCAAAAACGGCACATAATCCGAAGGACCAATCCGAGTGGGCAAATCATACGGAACCAAACTCGTAACCGCCTCCGTCTTACTAATCCGCTTAGTCTTCAACCGCTCCTCAACCGTCATGTTCTGAAAATCCGTATCCCCACCAAGATTGAGTTGATAGGTCTCATCAATGATTACTCCCCTGTCCACACAGAGCCTAGCCAAGTTCCGATGCAAAATGGTCGCGCCAACCTGACTTTTGACGTCATCACCAGCCACTGGCAACCTCTCCTCCTCAAACTTCTTAGCCCACGCAGAATCCGAAGCAATGAACTCGGGCATACAATTAATGAAGGCGCAACCAGCATCCAAAGAAGCTTGAGCATAAAACCGAGTGGCATCCCTGCTGCCAACAGGCAAATAGTTAACAAGAATTTCCGCCCTAGACTCCTTCAGAATCTCGACAACATTCACTGGCTTAATCTCACCATCCCCGTAGACATTAAAAGTTTCTTTCATGTGTTCTGCTACACCGTCAAGGATCGGAGCAGGCGAAACCTTAACGCCCAAACGTGGCACCTCTGCAAACTTGGCACAGCAATTTGGCTCAGTAAAAATGGCTTCAGCCAAATCTTTTCCAATTTTCTTCTTATTAACTTCAAAAGCAGCCACAAATTTTACGTCCTTTATATGATATCCGCCAAAATTAACATGCATGAGTCCGGGCACCCTCGCATTTTCTCTGGCATCTTTATAGTATTCAACTCCTTGAATGAGAGCAGATGCGCTATTGCCTACGCCTATTATTGCGACACGAATTTCTTGCAAGCTAATAGTCCCTCTTTATATTGTTGTCAAAGCTTTAGATGTCGTCTGCTCTATAACTTTTTCTAGAAACATGATAAAGCTAAAAGGGAACTTCGGCAGAGAGAAAAGCAAAGAACTGGGTGAACATTCATGCATGAAGGCGAAGTAGACGTAAAATATGAACCCTTTAAAGAAATCGTGATAATGGAACGCAATTTCTTTTCAACCCCTGATGACATAGCAAGGTTCACATCAGTCATTGCCGGAGGCAAACTTGCAGGGCTATACTGGGCTGAAGGCATAGTATTTCTCTATTTCCCACTTCCAGCTTCAACAGAAACCGCTGCGAAAGAATTAATTGAAAACAAGCGGGTTTACTGGACCTTTGTTGGTTATTCGCTTATGCCAAAATATCAACCAACAATTGAAACTAAAGAGAAAATGATTGTTCCGGTCATTGACATGTCTTCTAATCCAATGTTTAGAAAAGTTGCAAGTTGGCTGAAAGAATCAAAATAGATTAGTGCACGGAGTGATCAGCATCTTTAATCGGACGTATTTGAGGAGTTTAGCTAGGAGTTTTAAACTATTTGAAAACGTTGCAAGTCAAAGGAAAAGTTTTCTCCGGAAGTGGGGAAGGAGCAAAGTTTATCCAACTTCCGTGGGTAAGAACGCAGATAGCTGAAAAACTAGGTTTCATTCCATATCCCGGGACATTAAACATAAAAACGACTGAAGGTAGCCGTGAACTTAAAAAATTGTTAAAGAAGGAAAAAACGATAGAAATTTCGCCAATTGAGGGTTTTTGTCGTGGAAGATGCTTCAAGGCTATTCTAATGAACAATCTGAAATGCGCAATCATCGTCCCGGAAATTCCAAACTACACAGAAAATACAATAGAGGTTATAGCACGAGTAAATTTGAGAGAAAAATTTAAACTCAAAGATGGCGACGTGATTGAAGTCAAAATAGTAATTTGAGGAATTTTACTGTTTTTGTTGAGTTTTTGCAAACTTTTGCACACGATCTTTCAAGCATCTGTTTTTCTTCAAGTATAAACCGTATCTCACAAGGGCGTTCATAGCTCTTGCAGCGTCTTCCGGTGAAGAATATGCTGGAATGCCAAGCTTGTCAAATGTGAGACGTGTGCGCAAGGCCATTTCTGTTTCTCCAATATCGCATGCCACAATTGGTTTGTCATATTTGCTGGCAACCTTTGCCACTTTGTTGATGTAATCTTCTTGCAAGGCAGGAACATGATGTAAACCAAGCAGTACTATGCCACAAATTTCATGGTCTTGAAAGACTATTTCCGTTGCGAGTTCGAACATTTCAGACGTCCCTGAACCAGTTATGTCCACGGGGTTCAGATTTGTTGCAAACTTCGGCAGTCTCCCTTCGGCTTTCAACTTCTCAAATTTTTGTATGGTTTTCTCAGAGAAACGATTAACAGCCAATCCCTTCAGTTCACATTCATCAACAGCCATAATGCCCGGACCACCAGCATCAGTAATTATTCCTATGTTTTCTCCGGCGGCTGGCGGCTGCATCGCTAACGCCTTGCCAGCATGAAAGAACTCATCCATGTCCGTTGCTCTGAAAATTCCAGTTTGCGCGAAAACAGCGTCATAAATTTTGTCTGAACCAGCTATGGCACCTGTATGTGAAGCTGCAGCCCTTGCTCCAGCCTCTCTTTTTCCTGTTTTAAGAGCAACAACAGGTTTTATCTTTGTAACTTCCTTGGCTACTTCTAAAAAATCTCTTCCGGATTTTATGTCTTCAACATACAGTAATATTGCCTCGGTTTCCTTGTCATACAAGAGATAATGTAGCATTTCCGCCTCATTCACATCGCATTTATTACCAAAACTTACGAATTTACTGACTCCAGTTTGTAGCCCAGCCAAATAGTCGAGAGCCGCAACCCCAAATGCTCCACTCTGAGTGACTATTGCTATGTTTCCCGGCATCGGCCGCGGGGTTGCAATAACCTCGTCTCCGGTCGTCAAAATTTTTGTCTCTGGCAGAAACAGCATGTCTACGCCTGTTTTTGAATCATAAACTCCTAGGCAATTTGGTCCCAAAACACGTATTCCCGCTTTTTTTGCTGTGGCTACGACTTGATTTTCGAGTTCGTGGTTTCCAATTTCACCGAAACCTGAGCTGATTATGGCAACGGCCTTTACTTTTTTAGATGCTGCATCTTCCATTATTTTTGGTACAATATTTGCGGGAACAACGATAACAACTAAGTCTAATTCTCCGGGAATTTTGGTAACGGAAGGGTAAGAGTGAAGTTCTAAAATTGAGTCTTCATTTGGGTTGACTGGGAAAATTTCTCCTTTAAAAACTCCTCTCCTCTTGTTTTCGACAAAATTTTTGAAAATCACGTGTCCTGCTTTGTTTATCTTTTTTGTTGCTCCGACAACGGCAACTGAACGAGGGTTGAAAAAGGCGTCTAGTTGCTTGAGGGAGGGTTCCATGCGTTTTCACCTTTTGCTTCTAACAATTACTATGGGTTTATGTTTTACTGTCTCAAGCATTTCCCAACTCACTTCGGTTAACTCCACTTTGAATTTCTCAGCCATATCCCATACGGTCCTTCCGGCACCAAAACCTCTTGCACGGTTTGCGACCTCAGCGATTTCTAAGGCTTTTTCAGCTGATATTTGGCATCCCGTCACGGCTATTGGCGTCGCCCGCCTTTTAAGCCTAAGCATTCGCCCAATAACATAAGAAATAAATCCCCCAAGAGAATGAATGCCCTTAATTGGTTTTGGACGTGGGGTGAAATGGAAATTTCTAAAGGAATAGGTTTTATCGGTGTCTGCAATTATTACGAAGACTTTCTTCCGCAATGTTGACCATATTTGTTTGCGTATTTTTTGGGCTAGTTCATCTGCATTTTTTAAGGGTAAACTTACATAAGAATACGCTAAATTGCTTCCATCAATGCCGCCTTCAGAACCAAACATCAGTGCTTGCAAAAGACCAGCATACTGTAAAGCAACTTGTTTATGGCGGCTCCCAGTCTCAAAAGGATATTCACGGAGGCGTTGGAGTAGTCTTTCTTGGAAATGGCACAGTGGACCAAGGAAATAACCCCAGACTATGCGCATCCAATACTTAGCAATTAGCTTTGCGCTTAAACTCGGCCTAACACCGTTTTCGTCAACAATGTTATTTGACGCGGTTGAGATTGCTTTTTCTGATAATACAGTAAAATCTCCGTCGGCTATTTTCCCTTTAATGCTCTTAATGATCTCTTCTAAGTAATTTTCTCCAGTTTCCCAGTATTTTGTGGTAATAGTTAGCACTTTATATCTAGACATTTGTATCGCGTTAATTTTTCAAAAGCTATAATGAACTCCTCACATGCTTCGGAATCGTTTCTTTATTTCTTCAACGTTGCATTCCGGCGGTTTAATCTTGTCCTCAGGGCAATAACCCAACTCAACGCATGATGGTCCAGCGTTTTCAAACAGAGCAGGCGCAGTTTTCTTCGCTTGTTTAAGCATTTCTATTGCGACTTCTCTTATCTCCCATTGAGAACGCGTGCAACATCGCAAATTGAAGAAATGTCGTAGTTCACGGGCGTTCATGGTCACGATTATGTTTGTTTTAGCCGCGTTTGGAAGAATAAACCTTGCATCCTCCTTTTTGATTCCCAATTTCAAAAGTTTCTGGTAAGTTTCTGAGATTTTCTCCAACGTTTCGTCAAAAATTTTCTTGACTTCCGCGTTATTTGCTATGCTTGGCGGTGTTACATATTTTTCTAACGTGTCGTAGGTGACGTAGCGTTGGCTTTGTTGCGTAAAGGATGCGATGCGATGCCTAACAAGTTGATGTGATAAGGCTCTAGATACACCTTCGATGCTAAAGGTGAAGGATGCATGCTCAATCACCGAAACGTGTCCGTAACCGGTGACCCGTTTGATTATTCTTTTTGCAGTCTCCATGTTCATTTTTTCAAGAATTTCTGAGGGGCTTCCACTTTTTGTTGATGTTAAAGCAGCGGCTCCGCATAAAAGCTCCGCATCTGCCGTGTAACGTAGAAGCTTGACTTTCAATTTTAAACCTCACTTTTCACTTTAGAATGAAAGTAATAAATTTACTTTGTGTCTTTTTAATGCTAAACGTGGGCGTAGACACGGTCGCTTGTGTATCTTCCACTTTCCATTTCTTCTTCAATTTCCCGCAGTAACAATATGCGTTTAAATGTTGGTGGATGCGTCGCAAACCAAGTGTTCATTCGTACCCACGCAGATTTAGCCTCTTTTTCCATGGCTAGTTCTAATTCTCTTTCGTCAAGTACTCCATCTTTGTTTAAGTCATATTCTTCTTTTTTCTCCATTATTGTTTGAATCTCCTGTTTAGCCATTGCAGGATCTTCTATGTAAAAGGCTCTGGCTCCGGATGACGGTTTAGGTGAAAGTGACAGGCCGTATGTGATTTTTGCTAGTGCACTTTCTAGGCTTCGGGGTGAGCCTGTTATGTACGCTGAGTATGCATCTGCGTAATGCTCTCGGAGTCTGCTAAGCCGCATTACGCATAGAAGTGAGATAATGTAGATTATGTAAGAGATTATTCCAATGGCGAAAAGGGCTGTTCTCATTTCGCTTTCTTCTCCCTTTCTCGATGAACCTGAAAATCTCGCTGCTGTCCATGTTGACCTTGCAACTAGGTAAGCAATTAATGGCAGTGCCGAAATAATGGTCATTATGATGTAATCTTTATGTTTTATGTGTCCTAGCTCGTGGCCGATTACACTTTTAACTTCGTCCTCGTTTAGGTTTTTTAGGAGTCCTTCATGAACTGCTAGTGTGGCGTCGCTGGCGGTTCTGCCAAAGACAAAGGCGTTGGGTGTGTTGTCTGGAACAGTGGCTAATAGTGGCATTGGTATTCCACTTTTATCTGTTAGTCCCTTTACGGTGGATTCAAGCCATGGGTTCTCTCCAGCTTTCAGATATTTCAGTCGTGTCGACATTCTGACGATGGCGGGTCCTATGAGGTACTGAAACAGTATGAAGAGGATGGTGAGGATAACTGAGTAAACCAAGTTCAGTTGAATAATGAACATTATTGCCGCTAGGAATGCGGCGAAAATGAAGGCTACTAGGAATATAGATGTTCCCATCGCAAGTCTTAGCTGAGCAAGTCTTGCCATGATAATCCTCGTACTGTTCATGTGATTAAAAGTGTTTGAATTAAAGTTTTCTCAAGGACTTTTCGGAGGGTAAACTTAATATTATGTGGATTTAACATAGGAAAAAAATTCTCTAAAAATATTACAAAAACCCATAATCAAATTAGAGAAATGGCTGATTTTGACTTCACCTTTCTAGTACTTGATGCTGAGATATAACAAGACGCCTAGTGCCGCAAGTGCAAATAGGTCTGGCAACAGGACAAATGGTCCTAAACCAAACGCTCGGAAACCAAAAACCCAAATCACAAAGGGATGGGAAGCAAGAGCGTTCAGGAGGAAAACCGTTGAAAATATCATTAGTCCAATTGTGAACTCTGACCGTGTCTTTCTGTATATGCTAACATATATGAGCAATAGGAAGATTGAAAGCGTCACATTGACCGTGGAAACTACCGTTTGCGCTATGTAGAAAAACTCTATGTCTCCAAGAATTTCGTGTTGAGGTGGCAGGTGGGGTTCCCAAGGTCTCCAAGGATAACGTGGAAACCAAAAGGTTGATGTAGCCCAGAGTGCTGCCAGTATAGCTACCACTATTAGAGTTGCTAATATCAGCCAAATTCTCACATTTTTATTCATATAATGCTTCATTTGCTTTACTCCTTTTTCTACTTTTTCCAGATTTTCTTCAGAATCTCCTCGAACAAAGCGTAATTCTCCTCCATCGCTGGAGACAAGAAATACGTGGTACCATATCTATCTCCGGCTGACGTGATTATCTTGTTTTTCTCAAGGACTTTAAGATGATGCCTTATTGTCCTGTAATCCATTCCAAGAAGGTTCGCCAACTGATTTGCATTTTGCGGAGTTTCCTTTAGAGTCTCAATTATTTTGGCACGAGTCGGGCCACCTCTCGTGCCTGCGATTAGCCACCCAAGCAAATATCTCAAAGGACGTGCACTGGCAGACATCTATACCGCTCCGCGTATGAAGAGGAGTATTTGTTAAACCTATTTAACTGCAGTAATAAATATGTCCCTCGAGTTCTCACCATTAGATCTGATGGGAGTGTATGATTAGATTAGGAATAGAATAGAGTCTAATTCTGAAAAACTCCTTAATAATCCACAGACGTTTCAACCAAGATGACGACAATTTAGGGAAATAAGGAGGTGATTGAACTGGAAAGAAAAGTCAAACTCTTAATGCTTTCAACAGTGTTAATCTTAGCAATATTGTCTGGAGTAGCTGCAATGGTGTACGCCAACGGAATAGCCAATAACACGAGCACGGAATCTGACATCATGTTCAATTATGGCGGCTGCCCTAGTGGTGGACATGGATTTGGAAGACATGGATTTGGATGGGGAGGCAGATCTATAACTGTCAGTCAAGAGTATAAGGACAAAGTCATCAACATAGCGCAAAACGACTCAGACGTACAGAATCTACTCGCTGATGGTTACAACATCACTAACGTAAGACCCATCATCAACACTATAGTTGAAGCAGACGGCACTGTCACTATGAAAGCAACGACTGCAATAGTCATGTTATCCCAGAATACAACAGGTAGAGCGTTTGTAACGGTGAATGTTGAAGAGGGAAAGGTGACGGAAATAGTGATCTTGACGAGAACAGTGATTGAAAAACCTTGAATGCGATGGACACAGAATCTTAATGTGTACAGTGGATAATGAAAATTTCCTCCTTTTTTGTAGTAAGTTTCAAAGTACATTGAGAAGGAGCACACGCGCATGCGTGTTCCTAAATTCGTATTAGGATGAGTCGCGCACCTCTTATTGGGGAAAGCTCCTAGCAGATGCACAGTACAGTGCGGCAAACCTGAGGGAGACAGCATTAATTCAGGGAACTTTGCCAGTTATTCCTTATCCAAAAAACCAAAGTAAAGGGCGTTAAAGGTATTCTGAGGGTTGATAGGAAATTTCGGAGTCATGGACCCCGAAAACTCGGGAGAGCTTACAAGAAGCGAGTAGCGGTGGAACGCGTTTTTAGCAGGCTCAAGAATTTAGCAAGTCTCACCCAGCATAATCTGAGAGGATTAGCCAAAATCACTTTTCATTCTCAGCTCTACGTCATTATTATGCTTCTAACCGCTCAAGTAGTCGTTAACACACATAATCAATGCAAAGCCAGAAGCATCAGATACTTTGCAAACTAATTTAGGAAAAGCCATGCGCGATAGACTTAATAATTGGGCAGGTGTAACAATTTGGCAGGAGTACGGAAATTTTGGTTAGATTAATGAAAAGCAGAACAAGAACCACTATTGTTCTTGCATTGATCATCATTGTCATAAGCTTCCCGGGAATCGCATCAACAGTAAAGGCAGAAGCACAAGAAAACGACTGGACAGCACGCACATTCTTCCACGCCCGTCCAGCATCAAAGGCAGGGTTAGACCCACTAACTCCAAGCCAGATCATAAGCGCGTACAATCTTGGTTCAGCAACAGGCGGCGCTGGAACCACAATCGCCATTGTCGACGCCTTCGATGATCCAACCATAGCATCCGACTTAGCCTACTTCAGCAACTACTTCAGTTTAACCCCAGCAAGTTTTGTAAAATACAAGATGACACCCACCATCCCTGTGGACAGCGGCTGGGCACTTGAGATATCGCTCGATGTGGAGTGGGCTCATGCCATAGCTCCAAGCGCAAAAATACTGTTGGTTGAGGCGACATCGAACAGCTTGACTGATCTTCTTGCTGCCGTTGATTATGCCCGAAGTCGCTCAGATGTCGTAGCGGTATCAATGAGCTGGGGTGGAAGCGAGTTTTCTACAGAATCCAGTTATGACTCCTATTTCACCAGCTCTTACGGAGCAACCTTCTTTGCCTCCTCTGGGGACAGTGGGGCCGGTGTGTCATGGCCTGCGGTTTCAACCAATGTAATTGGCGTCGGCGGAACAACCCTCAATCTTGCTTCAAACGGAGCAGTAGTTTCGGAGACGGCATGGAGCGGCAGCGGAGGGGGAGTAAGCCACTACGAATCCAAACCAGTCTATCAAACAAGCTACGGCCTAACATACGTACAACGTGCCGTACCTGATGTCTCTTATGACGCAGACCCAAACACGGGCGTCTTAGTATATGACAGCACACCCTACCAGGGCTTCTCAGGCTGGTGGGTGGTAGGCGGAACAAGCGCCGGAGCTCCGCAATGGGCAGCAATCCAAGCTCTCGGACTCAGCGCAAACAACAACAACTTCTACCAAGACGCAAAATCAGCAAGCTATTCCTCTTACTTCCGAGACATAACGGTTGGATCGAATGGATACCCCGCAACGACAGGTTACGATCTAGTTACAGGTTTAGGCAGCCCTCTTACCACTAATTACGCACCGGTAACCACGCCTGACTATTCAATCTCAGCTTCCCCGTCCGCCTTGACGATCCAAGCTGGCGCTTCTGGAAATTCGACGATAACAGTAACATCGCTTAACGGATTCAGCGGCACGGTTACACTTGCAGCTGCTGCTCCAAACGGTTGGAGCGCGTCTCCTAGCCAACCTTCACTTACAGTCTCATCAGGAGGATCCAATTCGTCAACATTAACAATAACAGTTCCGTCTAACACTACGGCTGGAAAATACCCAGTTACAGTGACAGGCACAAGCAGCTCGTTAAGCCACACCACAACCATAACAGTACAAGTCACGTCCCCCGACTTCTCAATCTCAGCATCACCAACCTACCTGCGCGTCAGGAGTGGCTCCTCTGGAACCTCAACCATAACAATAACGGCGCTCAACGGATTCACAGGACAAGTTACACTTTCAACCAACGCCCCAACCGGCTGGACCACCAGTTTCAGCAAAAACCCAATTCAAACATCGGGCACATCAACACTGACGATAACAGTACCGACCGGCACCAGAAGTGGATCGTACACGGTTACAGTTAAAGGCACAAGCGGTACATTAAGCCACACCACAACCATAACAGTAAGCGTAAACCGACACTAGGGACAGCAATAGTAAAAAAACTGTGCGCACGCTGGCTTGTCCCTAAATTCCCTTTTTCTAGTCGTGGAGCTGAGTTTCGCGATCCAAACGATACTGCCCCCATCTTAGGGTACGTCACCGTCCATGGACCAAGCAATGCCAGAAGCAAAGCCACCTCACAAGCGAATTTAGGAACAGGCATGCGCGCTTTTTCATTCTTTATTTCAGAATCGCTTTTGTTTGTGGATGCTACTTTGCACAATCAAATTAGGGTTAGAATTGGGTATAATTCTGAAAAATTCTCTAATAATCAGCCATATTCAAACAGACAAGACGATGGAAAGGAGGTGATAAACATAAGAAGGATGAAATGCTGTCCAAAATGCGGTTCCACAAACATCAATTGTCTCGTCTTTTACCGTCCTTCCATTTGGAAATGCTTAGACTGTGGCTATGAAGGGGCTTTCATAATAGAAGACGATGAGCTTGCAGAAAAAATGCAAGAGCGCTATCAAAAAAGATGCAACATCATCGATTGGGCGGAAGAAGAACGCCGCATGGATAATTGGGACGGTTCAACAGACAACTGGCCGAAAATTTTAGAAAACCACATGGAATTGAGACCATAACAAAAGTGACAACTTTCCCCATCATTTCTTCTTTGTTTTTTCTCCTGTCTCTCTTGCTTTGTCTCAATTATCGACTTAATCTTGCTCTAGAATAGCTTTTCGTATTAAGTTCTTTACTCTTCGTCAAGTCCACTAGAATATGACTGAATTAGGAATAGAATCGGAGTTAATTCTGAAAAACGGTTTAATAATTCGCAGTTCTTGAAAAGTTTGGAGGTTGAGAACAAGTCGACAACACCCTATTCTCCAAAAAGGACTCGTGAAGGCCCAGAAAAGCTGAAGATCATTTTTCCCTTCCCCTCTCCTTTCTCCCCCTCAGTTGATCTGGGCCTTGACGAGAACCTAGGAAGAATAGACAAGACAACCAATAACGAAGATGATAACAATGGACACATGTAAGGTGTTGATACCTTCGTCGGCGGGCAACAATGAAGAAAGTGACAACCTATCATTCGCTTTTTAGATCAGACTTAGTATGTTCTGACACAACTGATGAATGCCTACATTTGGTTGGAGATAGATTTGGGTATAATTCTGAAAAACAGTTTAATAATCCACTGTTCTTGAAAAGACATTGCAACCAAAAGAGGGAGATGGCAGTAGTGAACAACCACAAGGTTCTTAATCCCAATCCCGGTGGAACGAAGCCAAAATTGACTGCTTGCCGCTCCTTTTTTTTCGGATCAAATGAAGCATGTATGTGAAGGTGAATCATTTGGGCGTCTTAGCAAGAGCAGTCAGGAATGTTTCGAGAAGGAAGATGAGAACGTTCTTGGTGATCATTGCATTGGGTTTCTCTATGGCAATCATGATTTCTATTCCTGCGGGCATCATGGCAAACCAAGAAGCTGCACAGAGCCTAACTGAAAATTTCAACAGTACGATCAGTACTATGCAAGAGGAAATTACTAAGTCAACTACATTAATAGAATGTCGAGCTTCATCTGGACAAGGTATGCGCTCAGGTATGCCCTCGGGCATGCCAACGTATGGATTCGGACAGGAAGAAGTCTTCATAAATGAAACCGTTGGCGATGAAATTCGTACTATTGAAGGTGTCAAAGATGTTGTGCCGTTCCTTCAGAAGTCATCCGAGGAAACAACTTCGGAAACCTTAAGTACACCACGTGGAAGCTTCACCATTTCTAGACCTCTCTACACGATTACAGGTGTTTGTTTGAATTCCACTTTCATCGACGACTATTCCATACTGCCAACAAACATAACAGGGAGAAATCTGTGCGAGGAGGATAGCGGGGTTCTTCTCATGAGCTTGAACCTCTCAGAATATTATGGCGTAGGCGTTGGGGGCAAAGTGGAGATCTACGGGGAGTCTTTTACAGTGGTAGGGATCTATAACTCAACAGGTCAAGGCGTTACGGGAGCAAGAACGGTGTACATGAACATTACTGATGCTCAGACGGTAACTGGCCAAATAGGAAACGTAAGTAGGTTTGATGTGTATGCAGAGAATGCTTCTTATGTGGATGGAATAGCCGAAGTGATAAAAGCAGCGTATCCAGACCTTTATGTCACGACGTATGAAGACCGCTTGGCGAACCTCCAAAACATGCAAACAATGTATACGACAACACTGAATAATGCTGAATCAACTCTCAGCCAGACACAGACTATCGCAACCCAAGAGATCATCATAGCAATTGTCGCTACAAGTCTTATCGTCTTGTTTGTGATGCTATATACCGTCCGTGAAAGGACAAGAGAAATTGGTATACTTAAAGCCATAGGCTTCAGCAACTTGAACGTTATGAGTCAATTTATGCTCGAGGGAATACTGATAAGCTTAATGGCAGGAGTAGTCGGCATCGCAATAGGAAGCATTGGAGCACCCTTTTTGTCATCGCTTTTACTTCCTCACATAAGCCTTTTTGGCGGTTCATCTGGTCGTTTTCGACCCAGTTTTGGATCTGCAAACCTTGGAACAACTGGATCAGAGGCCGCTAGCGTTGCGCTTAACCCTGAACTTATGCTGTTGGCATTTGGCGTTGCTGTATTGTTGGGAGCATTGGGCAGCTTGTACCCTGCTTGGAGAGCGTCCAGAACGAGCCCTATGGAGGCACTGAGATATGAGTGAATTGGTTCTAGAAACAGAAAAACTTGACAAGGTCTACAAATTAGGTGGCCGCCAAGTTCGCGCCCTCTCCGATGTAAACCTTCAGGTGAAGAAGGGAGACTTTATTTCGATCATGGGACCCTCTGGCTCTGGCAAGACAACGCTACTAAATATGTTGGGTTGCCTTGACAAACCGACCTACGGTAAAGTCATTCTAGATAGCGTAAACATCACAAAGGTGCCAGAGAAGGGGCTCTTTAAAATAAGAAAGCACAAGGTTGGATTCGTCTTTCAGACTTTCAACCTAATGCCATACTTGAACGCCATCGAAAACGTGGAACTTCCTATGGAAGGCACAAAGAAATCGGGAGACGAAAAGAGGAAGAGGGCTCGCGAACTATTGAAACTGGTTGGGCTGTCAGAGAGAGAAGAACACAGGCAACATCGGTTGAGCGCAGGCGAGCAACAAAGAGTCGCTATTGCACGTGCATTGGCGAACAACCCTGCCATAATTCTGGCTGACGAACCCACCGGTAACTTAGATTCAAAAACCGGCCATGAAATCATCAGACTTTTGGGCAAACTAAACATTGACCAAGGAACCACCATTGTCATGGTAACCCACGACAGCCTCATAGCTTCACGTGCAGGCAGAATGCTCTTTCTCAGCGACGGGAAACTGCAGGCAAAAGAGAAGCAAGGAACGCACCTTTTGAAGAGGGAACTCACATGTCCCAATTGCGGCAGAGAAATTCAACCAGATGACACGTTTTGTCCTCGTTGCGGTAAAAAATTATGAGCAGACAAGGTGATGATAATTGGAGAACACCCAAAAATCAAAAACAACCGGATTTTCAACTGTTCTCGTAACAATAATTATCATAGTTAGCTTAATGGCTGGAGGATTAGTTGGTTATTCAATAAGCAACTCAACCACATCAGCAAAAATTGATGACTTGCAAAATCAACTGTCAACGCTCCAAGAACAAATATTAAATCTTCAATCAACACAGAACATCACAAACGAAAACAACACCTACTATCTAGGAAACAACGTTTCACTTTCTCAACTATACGAGCAGGTCAAAGACTCTGTCGTTGTGGTTCAAGGAGTAATAGTACTATACTATTTCGGGCGGCCCTACGCTTACTCAGAAGTGCAAGGATCAGGGTTTGTCTCTAACTTGACAGGACAGTTCGTGATCATCACAAACTACCACGTTGTTCAAGACGCAATCAACATTACTGTAACATTCACAGACGGAGACGCTTATGCAGCCAATGTAACTGGTTCTGATCCTTACGCCGATCTCGCGGTACTTTCAGCAAACGCGCCACAGTACGAGTACAAGCCTCTCAGAATCATAAGCTCATCAACATTAAAAGTTGGCGACCCCGTAATTGCCATTGGCACTCCTTTGGGACTAACTGGATCAATGACTTCAGGAATAGTCAGCGCCTTAGGCAGAACGGTCTCGGTGTCATGGTCCAGCTATGCCATAGCTAATTGCATACAGACAACAGCACCCATAAATCCTGGTAACTCGGGAGGACCACTTCTAAATTATCAAGGTAAAGTCGTCGGTATAACCTCTTATACTGCAATCACTTCCCAAGGAGTAGCTGCTCAAGGGCTGGGGCTAGCAATCCCTTCGAGCACAATACTGCGAGAAACCGAATCTCTGGTCAAAAACGGTTCATACAACAGTCATCCTTGGCTGGGAATATCTGGAACAGACATGACCTTTGAGATTGCACAATCGATGAACACAAACGTAACCTACGGTGTGCTAATCACCCAAATCACAAGCGGAGGACCAGCGGACAAAGCCAGTCTCCAAGTAGACGACATCATAATAGAAATCAATGCGACATCTATAGCGACGAGGATCAGGGGTATGGACGATCTCTCAACTTTCCTAGAAGAGTACACCTCACCAAACCAAACAGTTAATGTAACAATAGTTAGAAACAATCAAACAATGACTCTTCCGGTTGAGCTTGGAACGCGACCACCGCCAACGTAGCGCGCATGTGTGTTCCTAAATTTCTTTTTTGAGTGTGATGGAGTTGGTCGCGCATGGTTCTTCGCGTTTTTGCCGGGGCTTGTGTGCTCTACAGCCTACCCCCTCGGTCTACTATATGATCCAAATATGTCGGAGGCGGAGAACTGAAGCACAATGCGCCCGCAAACGAATTCGGGAACAATGATGGTCGCTAGGCAGGTAATTAAAATGAATGGGAAGCGTGATCGTTGTGCATACTGTTACAATTGCCAGCGTTGGATTTTGAAAAGGATTTAAAAAGCATGAGAAGAGTAAGAGATGAAGTGGCTCCGTCGTCTGTGATTAGGCATGGTTGGTGATATGCGCGTGTTCGTGATTGGTTTGGTTTTTGATGGTGTGTAAATATGCCTTGGTGGACTTGTCCGAACACTAAATGCACATATGATAAGCAGCTCCAGCCCGGGCAGCATTGTCCATTATGTGGGGAACAAGCTAAAGAGTTCAAGTCTAATGAACTTGGCAACCTATGGAAACAAAAGTGGGGCTTCAAGAAATCGATTGAGAGAGCCAAAAAACAAGAGGAAGTCTTGGCGAGAAGGAAGTTCTGTCCAAAATGCGGTTCCACAAACATCAATTGTCTCGTCTTTTATCGTCCTTCCATTTGGAAATGCCTTGACTGTGGCTATGAAGGTCCCTTCATAATAGAAGACGGCAGGCTTGCAGAAAAAATACAAAAGCGCTACCAAAGCAACAAAGGAAGACGGATTTAGTTTTTGTGGTGCTCCGGCCGGGATCGGAGCACGATTTTACCAGTAAAAATATGTCTTGTATATGCTTGGCGAAAGTCAGAGACCTTACAGAGGTTTAATGCGCTATCTCGCTTTTGCATCTTGCAAAATAAATGATTGCCGGAATGAAATTTTTTGCACATTTGTTGACTAAAACAATTCCAATAAACACGTAAATATTCGTTTTGTCAAGTGCGGTATGATGAGGCTAGGCCATGAGTTCGAGCTATGAAAGAGGAAATAAAGCTGAGAAAATGGCTAGAGAATGGCTACAAAATGAATTCAACATCCCATTCTCCAAAAGGAATTTGCGAGT
>Ga0315282_10006672_pt1 | contig 19211 bp, 15 predicted proteins | sample YL17G07_20_MG_FD_203693 | JGI IMG/M metagenome (GOLD analysis project Ga0315282, IMG submission 203693) | Sediment microbial communities from Yellowstone Lake, YNP, Wyoming, USA - YL17G07_20 | ecosystem: Environmental > Aquatic > Freshwater > Lake > Sediment | place: USA: Wyoming | collected... | reverse complement strand
CCATCATATGTCGCCTGCTGGCAGCCGTAAAGCGATAAACTCCGGGCTCTTGGGGGCGGGGCCCCCAAGAGCCCGCCGGAAGGGCTGTCTTGTCCCCTGCCTACCTACGCAATATCCGGAAGACCCTGAAAATTCGGGCGTGGTTCAAGTCCGGGTAACATTTTTCCAGCCAAGCCAAGGACTTCTTGTCGCATAAACGCCATCATAGCAACGTCTTACGCCTCAACTGTCACCTCAGCCACTTGAGAAAGTGTTACCCAGGCGGCGGGAAAGTTGAACCACGCCGAAACTCGGCGGGCTTGGGCGGCGTTCATCGTGGCGGGCTTGGCCTTTTCGACGGCCTGCTCCGGGTAGGTCATGGCGCGCCGTAGCAGACGACCGTGCCGTCCTTGAGGCTTATGAACAGTTGTCCGCCGGCCGCGGCGGCGCCGTCGAAGACCGGCATCGCGTGCAGCTTGGTTTCCGAAATCTTCTTGCCGTCCACGGCCCCGACAATTCGAAGATATACGCCCTTTTCGCCCTCAAAGCCGGCCAGGGCTTCGGCCTCGTTCTCGAACGCCAGGATTCCGGAGGTCTTCTTGCCGAGGTCGGGCGGGCCCGCGATGGCGAGCTTATCGCCGGCCAAGACCATCGCCCGAACGATGATCGAGTTGGTGTCGGCCCAGTCGTCCGCGGGCTTGGCCGGGGCCTTCCCACGGGCCTTTGCCTTACCCCTGGCCTTGTTGGCGGTCTCAGCCGGCGCGGCTTGCTTGCCTCGGCGGACGTCCGAGCTTTCGGGCGCGTCCGCCCCAGCCGGCGGAGTCGGGGCCGAACGCTTCGTGCGGAACAGGCGGTACTCGTCCAGCTTGTGCCCGACGGGGCCGCCGGCGACCTTCGTCCGCCCGTAGCCGTAGACGGCATCGTCGGCGAAGCACAGGATTCGCCCGGCCGGGTATGAGTTGGCGGCGTTGGCCCAACCGCTCCAGCCGGCGCCGATCTTCTCGCCGACAATCCAGTACGAACGGATAAACCATTCCTCGCCCAGGAAGCCCGTTATGGAAAACAGCCGGTCCTTGGGGTTGTTCGTACGCGCGCCGGAGCTGTCGAAGGTGAAGTACTTCAGGAACACGTTGCTGCCGTCGCCGGAGAGTATGTCCGAGGTGGTGCCCTCCATGTTGAAGCTCGCCTCTGGCACGAGCTGCGCGCCCGTGTCGGGATCGAGCTCGCAGAGAGTCGTCCGTGAAAGTTGCCGCCCGCTGGCCGGGTCGAGGCGATACAGCACCAGCCCGCCGTCGAGGAAGGAGCATCGCCCGGCCACCGCATAGAGGTTGTCATTCTGCACGAGGACGGCCCCATGCACGGGCCAGGCCGACTCGACCTGCCCGTACGCCTCGACCAGCCTGTCCTTCGGCGCGGCCTGGAAACGCCACACAAGCCCGCCGTCGGCGGCGGCCAGGCAGTATATCCACCCGTCGGCGGCGCCGAACAGGACAGTGCCCTTGTAAACGGTCGGGGCGCTGTCGATTCGCCCGCCGGCGGTGTATCGCCAGAGTTCCCGCCCATCGTCGGCCGAAAGGGCGTGGATAGTGTGCGTATCGACCGACGCGACGAACGCCAAAGAGCCCGCGACGACCGGCTGGGTGAGATTTCCGCCGACCTGGGCGGACCACTTGCGCAGCGGCGCATCCGGCAGCGAGCAGGCGGCGGCGCCGCTGCGGGCCCCATCGCGGCGGTACATGGGCCAGTCGGCGGCGGCGGCCGGAGCGGCCTTGGGCGCCGCGCCGTACGCCGGGCCTTTGACCAGGACCGGCTCTGCCGGAAATGGCATGTGCCCGCTGGGGTCTCTCCGCGGGGCGGCCGCGAAGAAGCCGGGCACCTTGACCGTCAGGAAACACGCGCACGCGTCCGGCGGGGCGTAGAGCAGCCCGTTGGCGGGCATTATGCCGTACTGGCACGTGCCGCGGATCCAACTGTTGTTGCTGAGCCAGCCCTTGTCGAGGTCGACCACCTCGATGCCGGACCGGCCGGTAAAAATGAACTGGGTCGACGCCTTGTCGCGATAGCAGCGGTGATGGGGCATTCCGACCTTCGGCCCGCTGGTGCTGATGGTCTTGCGGACCGCGCCGGTCTTGAGGTCCAGGCCGTTGAACTTCGTGCCAACCCACACCACGTCGCCGACGACGAACAGGTCGACCGGCGAGTTGTAGCCTTCGCTGCAATCGGCCGACCACAGCTCCTTGCCGTCGGCAACGGCGTAGGCCCGCAGCGTGCACTTGCCGCCGCGCGGAAAGCCGGCCTCGTTCCAGCCATTCACGCCCCAGGCGACTGAGCCTTTCGAGGGCGGGTCCGCCGCGCCGGCGTCGCGGTCGGCGCAGAGGATGACCTCGTCGGTAGCCACCAGCGTGGGGGCCGAGAAGCTCATCCGCAGCGACGGGGTCTGGCGCGGCTTAAGCCAGAGCTGCTTGCCTGACTTCGCGTCCAGGCAGGCCACGCCGGCAGAGCTTTGGTAATAGACACGCGAGCCCTTTGCCGCCAGCGTCTGTGGCAGGAGGAACTCGGCGCTGGTGAAGTCCTTGTTCCAGAGCTGCCTGCCCGTCGCGGCGTTGAAGGCCGCGATGAACCTGAAACCCGTCGGCGGCGGCTCGCCCCGGGCGGACAGCCCCCCGCCGCGGCGGTCGCTCTCGCTGGCGCCGACGGCAAGGTACAGCGTGCCGCCGTCGAAGATGATCTCCTCGGCGGCCCGCGTGCCGGCGTACTCGCGGATGACCTTCCCGCTGGCGGCGTCCAGCGCGACAACGGGCTTGCCCAGCCCCAGCGTGACGTAGACCGTTTCCCCCACGGCCACCAGGCGGCGTGGCAGGTCCACCGGACCGCTTCGGAAGTGGCGCAGGTGGTCCGTCCAGGGGCCGACGGGCTTCTTCCACAGCAGCGTGCCGTTGAAGGCGTCGCGTGCCACGAGCTTCCAGTCGCCAAGGTAGCGGATCGAGACCAGCGGGGCCTCGTCTACGATGTAGAACAGCCGGCCCTTGGAGCACACGGCCGCGCTCATGCTGGCCAGTTCCTCGTGACTGCGGCCCCAGCGCGGCTCGGAGACCCACTGGATAGACCGGGGGATGCCCACGCGAGTGTCGTGGGCGACGGCGTTGTTGTCCGGCCCGTGAAGGTAGTGAGTCCAGTCGTCAATCTCCGCCGGCCAGGGCTTGACGATCTTCCGGCCGTCGACAAACGCCACCCCGCCTGGGACGAGCACCCGCATTATCTCGGCCTCGGGCATCTTGGCGCCGGCCGAGTCGATAAGCAGATTGACCAGGTCGTTGGTGTACGGAAGGCTCTTGCCGTCATAGAGGCCGATGGAGACCTTGCCGTAAAGCTTGAGGTCCAGCACGTTCTTCCGGGCGGCCTGTGCCTCCGCGTCGGTTTCGGCCAGGCCGTGGACGAGGTAGCGATCGTCGAGCAGGAGCTTGGCGGTTTCGCGCCCGTCCCCGCAGCCGAGGTGGACGACCAGTCCGCCGGTGACGCCGGAGGATTTGGCAAGGTCCGCCACGTCTCTGCTAGCCAAAGTCCAGAACGAGCCGGAGGTTTTGACAAGGTCCGCCACGTCTCCGCGGGCCGAAGCCCAGCCCGAGAGGACAAACAGCAGGCAAAGGATCAACGTGTTCCTCGACGTCAGCTTCTCGACCATTTTGTCATGCTCCTTCCGGGGTACCGCCGCCAACAGGGTCGTCGGACTCGCCGCGACAGGCGCGGCCGGGGCAATTTTACCCTATCGGCTCGGCAGGGCAAAGCGGATTGAGACTTCCGCGTGAGCCGGCGCACCGGCACATGCCCGGGCGCACGAAAAAGCGCCGTCGCGGGGACGGCGCTTTTTCCAAATTGTCACTCGTTATTCGCCTCGCGGCGGGCCTTAGACCTTGCGGACGTTGATGGCCTTGGGGCCCTTGGGGCCCTGGGTCATCTCGAACGTCACCGCCTCGCCCTCGGCGAGGGTCTTGAAGCCTTCGCCCTGGATGTCGCCGTGGTGGACGAACGCGTCGGTGCCATCGTCGGACGTGATGAACCCGAAGCCCTTGGTCTCATTGAACCACTTCACCTTACCTGTTGCCATAACTGTGCTCTTTCCAGAATCAGCAGATGGGATTCGCTAGCATGATCATCCAAGCAAACTTATCCGCGACGATGAAGTGAAAACATTCACGTAGCCGGAAAACCCGGGTGCAAGCCGCAAACGACGACGGTTGCCAGCCGCGTCTGCCGGCGTCGTGAGGAACCTTTCCCCAACGGCCGCCGGCCCTATCAAGAACATATGTTCCCGTGCGGCATGGAAAAAGTCAAGAATATTCCATCACTATCGCGTTAATTTCGAAGGGACCCAAGGTCCGCATTCCAAACCGGGCGCTTGAACGTGCGCATCAAAGCGTATAGGCTATACATCAGGTCGGGCCCGGAAGGTTCGGCCGGGGCAAAGGAAAGGATACGTCTATGCTATGGCCAATTGTTCTCGGCGTGCTGGTATTGCTGCTGCTACTGGCGATCTACACGTACAACACCCTGGTGAGCAAGCGCGTAAGGTGCCGCGGCGCGTGGAGCCAGATCGACGTCCAACTCAAGCGCCGCTACGACCTTATCCCCAACCTCGTCGAGACGGTCAAGGGCTACGCCGCCCACGAGAAAGAGACGCTCGAGCGGGTCATCCAGGCCCGCAACCAGGCCATCGCCGCGCAGGGCGTCGCCAAGCAGGCCGAGGCCGAGAACATGCTCTCAGGCGCGCTGAGGCAACTCTTCGCCCTGTCCGAGTCCTATCCCAACCTCAAGGCCAACGAGAACTTCGCCCAACTCCAGGAGGAGCTGACCAGCACGGAAAACCGGATCTCGTTCGCCCGCCAGCACTACAACGACGTGACGGCCAGTTACAACACGGCCTGCCAGACGTTCCCGAACAACCTCCTGGCCGGGATATTCGGCTTCAAGCTCGAGGAGTTCTTCGAACTCGAAGAGCCCGCGATGCGAGAGGCCCCGAAGGTCAAGTTCTGATGGCCGTCGAGACGTTCCACGATCAGATCGCCCGCAACAAGCGAAACAGCATCCTGCTGATCGGCGTGTTCATGGTGCTCTTCGCGGGCATGGGGCTGCTTATCGGCATGGTCTGGAGCAGAGGGGATCGCTCGTTCGGGATCGTCGTGGCCGCCGCGGCCGCCGCGCTGGCGTTCGTCCTGACGCTGCTGAGCTACTACGCCGGCCCCGGGGCGCTGCTGGCGATGAGCCAGGCCCACGAAATAACGCACGAGCAGGACCCGCAGTTGTTCAACGTCGTCGAGGAGCTCCGCATCGCCGGCGGGCTGCCAATGCCGCGGGTTTACCTCATTGACGACACCGCCATGAACGCCTTCGCCACCGGGCGGGACCCCCGGCACGCGGTCGTGGCGATAACCACGGGGCTCCGCACGCGCCTCAATCGCGACGAACTCCAGGGCGTGATGGCTCACGAGCTCAGCCACGTGCGGCACTACGACATACTCTACGCGACGCTGATGGCCGTGATGGTCGGCGTGCTGGTGATGCTCTGCGACGTCTTCCTGCGGAGCATGTGGTACGGAGGCGGCTCGCGGCGCCGCTCCGGCCGGGACCGCGAGGGCGGCGGGGCGCTGCAAATCGTGCTGCTGGTGGTGGCGCTGATTCTGGCCATCGTCGCGCCGATCCTGGCGAAGATAATCCACATGGCCATTTCGCGCCAGCGGGAGTACCTGGCCGACGCCGGGTCGGTCGAGTTGACGCGCAACCCCCACGGCCTGGCGTCGGCCCTGGCCAAGCTCGGCGGCGACACCGAGGTGCTCGAGGTGGCCAACCGAGCCACCGCGCCGCTATACATCGTCCACCCCATCAAGAAATTCGAGGCCCGCGCGTCCAGCATCTTCTCCACCCACCCGCCGATCGAAGACCGCATCAAGAGGCTGATGGCCCTGACGGCGTGAGCCGATAATGGTGGCATGAGCGCCGCCGCGAAACAACCTGTTCCCGTCCATTCTCCCGGGGCCTTGGCGGAGGTCGTCGGGTTCATCTGCCGCTGGCTTCTGCTTGGCGGCGCGGCTGGGCTGATCGGCCTGGTGGCGTGGGAGTGCCTGCTGGCGACCGTCAACGTCAGCCAGGATATTCACTGCCGGTTCGTGATGCCGGACGTCATTCGCCGGGCCGGGGCCCAGCCGACCGGCATCTGGTGCCAGGAGGGCTTGCTCGTCGGCCGGGGGCCGGCAACCGGCCTGCCGGTGGTGCTGGCAGCCCGCCAGGCCGAGCCGATCAAAATGGGCAAATCCTACTCCCCGGACAATGTCGTAATCTTCTGGCCGCCCTGCCAGGCCGGGGCCGTGCGGGCCCTCTGCGTGGGCGCCCCCTACAGTTCCCTCGCCTTCCAGCGGCTAACCACGTGCATCCTGGGCGTGCCGGATGGGCGCCGCTTGTCGCTCGTGGACGCCGGCCTGGCCCCGCCCCGCCAAACGACGCCCCGGCTTGCCTGGAAGCAGGCGCTGGCGGCAATGGCCCGGCTTGGCGACGTGGCCTTGTTCTGCCCCTTTGCCGACCGGGCACGGTACGAAGCCATGCTGGCCGACTACCGCCTCGCCGGCGGCACCCTGCCGGTGCTCTACCGCCCGGAAAAGATGCCCTACCTCTTCAGGCGAGTCGCCGCCGACCTCGCGCGACCCAATGCGGACGGCATAATCATAGTCACCGGCGACGCCCCGCTTGCCGGCCAGGCCGCGGAGGCGGGCTTCACCGTCCACCTGCTCCGCCCGCGCGCGGCGGCGCCCGATGCGACCCCGCGCATCGTGCATCATGACACGCTCGATGAACTCAAGGATTCCCTGGCCAAAGATTCCCCGCCCCCCCCGCCGATACAACGGTAGAATATCCATAGACAAGAACCCGCATTGCGGCCGGGTCTGGGCGCGGCCGCGAGGTGAAGGATCGGCCATGACCGTGCGGCGAACATGGATGTCGCTCCTTTTGCTGGGCTGCGTGCTTGCCCTGCCCCGTTGCGATTCGCAGCAGAACGCCGAGCTTGACGGCCTGGCGGTACATAACCTGGACCTGTCGGGCGACGCCGTGGCGTGGCCCCTCTCGGCCGACCCTCGGCGCGGGCAAGTCGTCGCGCCGGACGGGCGGTGGGAGCCGGCCGCGTACCGGCCCTGGCGTTACATCGTCATCCATCACAGCTCGAGCCGCTCCGGCGACGCGGCCTTGTTCGACAAGTGGCACCGCGCCCGCGGCTGGGACGGCCTGGGCTACCACTTCGTGATCGACAACGGCGACGGCGGGCCCGACGGCTACGTCGAGGTCGGCCAGCGCTGGGGCGTCCAGAAATGGGGCTCCCACACCGGCAACACGCCCGACAACGAGTACAACAACTTCGGCATCGGCATATGCCTGGTCGGCGATTTCACCGTCGACGAGCCGACGGCCTCCCAACTGGCCTCGCTGCGCAAGCTCGTGGCCTTCCTGGCCGAGCGGTACGGCATCGGCCCCGACCACGTCATCGGCCACCGCGACGCCCCCAACGCCGCCACAACCTGCCCGGGCGTCAGCCTGTGGCGATACGTCCACGGCGAGCTCCGCGGAGAACTGGCCGCAAGGCTGGCAGCGAGGAACGCAAGATGACAACGCTGCGATTCCGCCGCGGCATCCGCATCTGTCGTTGACCATCGGAAAGGGCGAAGCTTTGGAGTGCGGCGTCAGACCCGCCGGCTTGTCCTGCGAAGCCTCGGCGAAGCAGGAAGGCGGGGCCACGCCGCTTTTGGCTCGCGCCGGCTGGTCACTGGTCCGCTTCGCCAAGAGAGCCCATCCCACCGTAACAGGCATTGCCACTCGACGGTAATAACGATTGCCCGCCGCCGGGGACGTGCGTACAATCTGCTGCAATTGAAGCGGCAATGCCACTGGGCCAACTGGACCTGACACAGTTCTTGGCAAATTGAGATTGGGGAGACAAATCATGCACGGCGGATCGGGAATGACGGTGTCGAAGCTTGTGTCCGGGGTGGTTATCGGCGGGGCGCTGCTGATTCTTGTTGCTTTGTTGCTATCGGGGCCGCACCCATCTCAAGAGCTGAGAAACCGCATTGTCTGCATGTCGAACCTGAGCGGCATTAACAAGGCGATCATCCTGTACAGGTCCGACAACGACAACGCTTTCCCTTGGCTGAATGACAAGATTACTGCATGGGACAGAACGGTGGTCGGGACCAACCGCAATGTGGACCCCAACGGCAAGCTGGATGACCCGAACAACCCCAGGCCGCGAAGCATCACCGCGCTGATGTTCATGCTGGTCCGGCAAGACCAGGACCCGGGGATGTTCCGCTGCCCGAGCGACACAGGGGCCAGTATGGACCAGGAGGTCAAGGCCATGAAAGACGACGGCGACGTGGCCCAGGGAGGATACTATTGGGACTTCGCCAAGCCGGAGAACGTCAGCTATTCCTACCAGGCGCCGATCTGGAAGGATGGGCGGTTCCAGCAGGGAGCCGATAGCTCCAAGTTCGATACTGTCGTAATTGCCGACATGACCCCGGCCGCGACCAATTCACAATGGAAACCGGCGGATGTCTCGAAGCGTTCCGGCTCGGCCATCGAGGCCCAGAACAGTCCTAACCACAAGGGAAAACAGGTCAACATTCTCAGAGTTGCGGGTAACGTCGGAGCCGCAAAGCGCCCCGACGTTGGGATCGACGAGGACAGCATCTACACCGCATCGGGCGACCCCAACGCCGGCTCGCGGAGCGCCACGAGCCTGGACATCCGCAAGCACCTCTCGCCGAGCGACACGTTCCTGATAGGCCCGGTGGGACGGTCGGAGGGGAAATGACACGTGGGTGCCGAGCAACCCCTGCTCGCTGAAGCGAACACGCGTCTAACGGTTTACTGGTGTGCCAAACGCCAGGGTAACGCGCTAGCCTTTGGAGATGCGGCGAGCTCTCGCCGCTCTTGAGACGGCGAAGCCGCTTTGACATGTCGCGACTCGTGCTTCGTAGCGAAGCTGCTTCGCGGAGTAGCAAGCGACACCGTCGCCATTCGAACCGTGGGCGCGATCCAAAGCGGCGAGAGCTCGCCGCACTCCAAAGGGCAAGCCTTCGCGGATGTACTCTCAACCAACCGCGCCCTGCTCTTGTCTTCTTCCTGACTACTACTGCCTGACTACTACTGCCTCCGCCGCGGGCCAGTCCGGCGCGGCGGATTCCTTTTTTCTCTTCACCGGCTACAGGCTACGGGCTACAAGATACCGGTTATTTCACTCTAGGAACCGGTCACTTCGCTCCAGGAAAGGAGAACGTCCATGAAACTGTTGCAGGAGTTCAAGCAGTTCGCGATGCGTGGGAACGTGGTGGACATGGCCGTGGGCATTATCATCGGCGGGGCCTTCGGCAAGATCGTCAGTTCGATAGTCACCGACGTGGTCATGCCGCCCATCGGCGTCATTCTGGGCGGCGTGGACTTTTCCTCCTTGAAGATCATCATCAAGAAGGCCGTCGTGGACGCCGCCGGCAAGGCCACCGTGCCCGAGGTCGCCATCGGCTACGGCAACTTCATCAACACGGTCGTGAACTTCTTCATCATCGCGGCCTCGATCTTCGTGGTCGTCAAGCTGATGAACTCGCTGAAGAAGAAGGACGAGGCCAAGCCCGCCGCCCCGCCGGCGCCGACGAAGGACCAGGAGCTGCTTTCGGAAATCCGCGACCTGCTCAAGACAAAGGCGTGACGCGCGCTGCCCTCGCTAGGCAAAGTACACCAGCAGGCCCCCCGCCAGCAGAATGCGGTACACGCCGAAGGGGATGAGCCCGTGCCGCGTGAGCCAGCGGACGAACAGCTTGACGGCCACCGCCGCCACTACCGCGCTGACGGCAAGGCCCACAATCAGCCCGGCCAGGCCGACCGACTGCATCAGCTCGTGGCGGTGCGAGAGTCCCGAGTAGACCGTGGCCGCACCCAGCGTCGGCAGCGCCAGCAGGAAGCTGAACTCCGCGGCCGCGACCATGTCCAGCCCCACCACCAGCGCCGTGATGATGGTGATCATGCTGCGCGACGTGCCAGGCCACATCGCAAGGCACTGGGCAAAGCCGATCACAAGGGCCTGCCAATACCTGAGCTGATCGACCCGCGTGATACGTTTGGCGCCCTTGTTCCGCAGCCAGAAGAAATACTCCACCACGATCATCAGCACGCCGCCGACCGCCAGCGCGTAGACCACCGGCATCGGGCCGAAAAGGTGTTTCTCGATATGCTTGTGAAATAGGAATCCGATGACCGCCGCCGGCAGGAAAGCGACCATCAGCAGCCCCGCCAGGTGCAGGCCCCGGCCGTCCTGCTCGCCGAGCGCGGGGCCGTCAGACCTGCCCAGCCTGGCTGCACCGGCGGCAAGGCCCGATAGCATCTGCCCCACGCGCCGGCGGTAGAGGCCAAGAACCGCCAGGATCGCCCCCAGTTGGATGACCACCTCGAATGCGTTGACGGCGGGGCTCTCCACGAACGAGTGCCCTGCCGATCCGCGGCCGCCCGCCCCAGGGCTCAGTCCCAGACAGTCCCCCACCAGGATCAGGTGGCCGGTGGAAGAAACCGGCAGGTATTCCGTCAGGCCCTCGACGACGCCCAGCACGGCCGCCTGCCACGTGTTGATGCGGACAGGCTCTCCGGCAGGGGCACTGGCGGCAACGATGTTCGGCCGGTCCTCGGCCCGGGCCGGCAGAGTCCAGCCATGCGGCCCAGCCAGAAGCGCCGCCGCCAGGGCCACCGCAACAAACAAAACGATTTTCGTCCTAAGCCTCATCGCTATCACCCTTGCCTCTCCAGGCGCCAAGCCCAGCCGACAAGCCCGGCCCACGTGCCGCAAATACGTCCCTCTTATATCGGCAAGCGGCGGGAATTGCAGCACACCGGGCGCGGCAATGGCGTTCGGCCGCGACCAAAGAAACGAGGCTGTCCGATAATTCTCTTGCAGGGATCAGGGGATGCAGGGGAAGAAGAAACGGGGAAGCAAGCCACAGATTAACGCAGATAAACGCGGATAGCAGGCCGGTTCATCAACATTGGTTGGACCTATCGGCGGCTCGTGGCGGTCTCAAAGGGCTGAGTGCATCGCTTTTGAGGAAACAGGAGACTTCCCTGTGTGTTGATGGAACTCCGCCCGCTTGGCTCATTGCCGGGCTCCTGTTTCCTCAAAAGCGATGCACTCTTACCGCCGGGGAGGATCGGGACAAATCCGGCAAACACCGTCTCCTATCCGCGTTCATCTGCGTTCATCTGTGGCTATATTTGCCTTCTCTTTATCCCGTGCACCTGCATGCCGGCAGGCAGGTCCCCTGAATCCATGCAAAATTGAATTATCGGACACCCTCAAAAAGACGGATGACCGCAGCCCGCAGGGCCCTGCGGGAGGTCGCGGAGAACGCAGAGAAGAGAGACAGGAACAACGGCGGCCCATTGAGTACAATCACTGTTTCGCCGCCATCCGGCGGGCCAAGGGCGGCGATTGGGACGGTACATGGCATCGCAGGCGGACGGAAATGGCGTCGAGTTGCTGGCCCCCGCGGGCCAGACAGAGTCCCTGCGCGCGGCGATAGCCAACGGGGCCAACGCCGTCTACCTCGGCATCGGGCCGTTCAACGCCCGGCGGCGGGCGGAGAACTTCACGCCCGATCAGTTGCCCGAGCTTCGCGACGTGACCGCCCGGTGCGGCGTGCGGCTGTACGCGGCCATGAACACGCTGCTGCTGCCGGGCGAGCTCGACGCGGCGGCCGGGCTTATCGAGCGCCTCGCCGACGGCGGCGTCGACGCGGTGATAGTCCAGGACGCCGGCCTGGCCGAACTGGCGACGGCAATGGCGCCGAGCCTTCCGCTGCACGCCTCGACGCAGATGACCCTCAGCGAGCCCGGCGGCATCGAGATGGCGAGGCGTCGATGGAACCTGCGGCGGGTCATTCTGCCGCGCGAGACGTCGCTGGAGGACCTGCGGGCAATCGCGTATGAGACCGCCTCGGCCGGCGGCGCCGGCGGCGGGGGGCGAATCGAGTTGGAGATGTTCGTCCACGGCGCGATGTGCATAAGCTACTCCGGCCAGTGCCAGGCCAGCCGGCACCTCGGCGGGCGAAGCGGCAACCGGGGCCAGTGCGCCCAGCCGTGCAGGCTGGCGTGGGACATGCTCGTGGACGGCCGACCGCGTAAGCTCGCCGGGCGGCACCTCCTTTCGCCGCGCGACCTGTGCCTGCTCGAGAGCCTGGGCGACCTGCTGGCCGCCGGGGCGACGAGCTTCAAGATCGAGGGCCGGCTCAAGGACCCAGGCTACGTCGCGGCCGCCGTGCGGGTCTACCGCAAGGCCCTCGACGCCGCCTCGGGCCACGGCCGCCCCGCCGTCACCCAGGCCGACCGCGACGGGCTGCAACTGGGCTTCTCGCGAGGCTTCACGCGAGGCTACCTCGACGGCAGCGATCCGCGCGGCCTGGTCGACGCATCCGCGCCGGGCAATCTGGGGCTCCGCGTCGGCCAGGTCAGCCAGCGCCGCGGGGGCCGGATCGTCGTGCAGCTCGACAACGACTCGCCCCAGGTTCGCCTGTCTGCCGGCGACGGCGTTGCCTTCGGCCTGCCGGACGCCGCCGGACGCCGGGCGGGCGGAAGCATATATGAAGTCCAGGCGCTGGGCGGCGGGCGAATCGCCATAACGCTTGGCCGCGACGCTGCCGAGGCGCTACAATCCGTCCAGCCGGGCCAGGTCGTCCGCAAGACATCCGACCCGAAGCTCCATCGCGAGCTTCGCCAGAGCTACGCCCGCCTCGAACCGCGCCGCCGCGAGCCCATCGACATCAGCCTTGAGGCCGTCGTCGGCCAGGCGCCGGTGATGCGCTGCGGCCAGATCGAGGTCCGCGGCGAGGAGCCGCTCCAGGCCGCCCAGCATCAGCCGCTCACCCGCGACGCCCTCGCTGAGCAGCTTGCCCGGCTGGGCGACACCCCGCTGGAATTGGGCCGGGTCGAACTGGTCGGCCCCGCCGGACCAGCCGAAGCCGTCGAGGCGATGGTCCCCAAGAGCGTCATCAACGGCCTTCGCCGCCGCCTTACCGAGCGAATCGTCCGGCAGATGCACCCGCGCCGGACCATCGAACGCCCCGCCGCTCTGGCCGAGATCCGCCGACAATGGCACGAGCGCGCCGTCGGGCGCACGTGCGGGCTCGACCAAGACCCCGCCGCCGCAAAGCCGGCCCTGGCCGTCCTGGTCCGCCAAGCCGCGCAGGTTGGCCCCGCCGTCGAGGCCCTGGGACGCCCTCGCGCGTCCCATCAGGAATCCGGCGCCAACAACGCGCAGTCCGGCGGGACCCCAGGTGGGCGCGTGTACCTGGAGCTTCCGCCGGCCGACCTCCCGGCCGCCGTCGCGGCCGTGCGGGCGGCGGGCTTGCAGGCCGCCTTGGTCTCGCCGCGAGTAATAGGCCCCACGCAACGTCCCTACGTCGAGTCGCTGCTGGCTCTCGACGCCGACGCGATGCTCGTGCGGAACCTCGGCTCGCTGGCCATGCTGCGCCGCAGCCGGCCTGACTGGCTGGCCGTCGGCGACGCAAGTCTCGGCGCCGTCAACGAGTTATCCGCCCTGGCCCTTGGCCAGATGGGCCTGGACGTGCTGACCTGCGGCCACGACATCGGCGCCGCGGCCCTGGCCGGCCTGGTCGCCGGCTCGCCGCGCGGCTTCTGGGAATTGCCCATCCGCCTGCACGAGGTGTTGTTTCACACCCAGTATTGCCTGTTCTCGCACCATCTGGGCCAGGGCGGCCCGTGCGAGGGCTGCCCCCAGCCGTGTCTGCGCCACCGGCTGACGCTTCTCGACTCCGCCGGGCGGTCGTTCGAGGTCCGCCGTGACGGCGTCGGCCGGTGCGACATCCTCGCCGCCGAGCCGCACGCACGCCGCCTGCCGCCGGGCCTGCTGGGGCGCCTGGCCGCCACACGCGTCGAACTGCTCGACGAGCCGGCCGACGAAATCGCCCGCCTGCTGGCCGGCCCGACAAGCACGGCCCGGCAAGGCAAGGCACAACAAGGTGGACACGGGTAAAGTCAGGCGGTATGATTGGGCAATAACTTGCGAGTGTGCCCGTTGTTGAATAAGATGGTCTTCCCGTCGGTGGGTATCACTTGGCTGAAGCTATCGGCGCCAGTGACATGAAAGGGAGCATAAGGGTGAACAAGTCAATAGTTGCTCTAATTGCGGTGAGCATCGGGGTTCTTTGCCTGTCGTCGCGGGCGATGGCTGACGCGGCCGGGGACTACCAGACGCTTTTCGGACAAGAGGAAACGGCCGCCGCTGCCAAGGGCGCCGCCGCCTCGGCCGAGTTCGCGGGCAAGCTGCTCAACGCGGCCAAGTCCGCCGGCGGGCAGAGGGACCTCCAGGTGCTGCTCTGCGACAAGGCCTACGAGTTCGGGATGAAGGCCCCGGCCGGCTACCAGACGGCCGCGGACGCCATGAAGCTGCTGACCGAGACGATGCCCGACAAGAAGATCGAGGCCCGGGAGAAACTCCTGAAGGTTCAGCAGCTTCGCTACGCCAGGGCCAGAAATAAGGATGAGCGCGAGGCGATCGGCCTGGAAGTCGTGGAACTGCTGACGGCCTGCGGGAACGACAAGGCGGAAGCCAAGCAGCGTGACGAGGCGGTCGCCCTGTACCGTCAGGCGCTGACGTTGGCGACGGCGTGCAAGTCCGACCGGACTGTGGAGATCACGGACAAGATCAAGGAGATCTCGGCCGCACAGGAAGCCGAGAGGAGGATCGCCTCCCTCAAGGCCCGCGTGGAAAGGAATCCGAAGGACGCCTCGGCGCGAACGGACTTGATCATGGCGTACCTCGGCCAACTGGACAGCCCCGCCGAGGCGGTCAAGCTCCTGACGCCCGACGTGGATGAGGGCCTTCGCACGTACGTTCCCCTTGCCGCCAAGAAGGTCACGGATCTCAAGGAGGCCATGTGCATTGAGTTGGCTGAGTGGCTCTTGGCGGTCGCCGACAAGGCATCTCCGGCGGACAAGGGCGTCCTGCTGGGCAGGGCCAAGGCGTGCTGCGAGCAGTATCTCAGGCTTCACACGGACCAGGATGCGGCCTTGCTGAAAGGCAAGATGCTGTTGGAGAAGGTGGAAAAGGCGATCGAGGCGGCTGGACCCCGATTTCCCAAGAACCTCGTGTTGGACCTGGGCAGGGGCGTGACAATGAAGCTGGTGCTTGTCCCCGCCGGCACGTTCTTGATGGGCAGCGCGGCCGGCGAGGAGGGCCGCGGGTACTATGACTCTCCCCAGCATGAAGTGACTATCAGCAAGCCCTTTTACATGGGCGTCTGCGAGGTGACACAGGAGCAGTACGAGGCGGTGACCGGGATTGACCTGTGCGGCTACTCCGAAAGGGTGGCATTCATCCCGGCGGGGCCGGTTTCGTGGGACGACGCGATAGCGTTCTGCAAGAAGATGTCGAGCAAGGTGGGCAGGACCGTTCGCCTGCCCACGGAGGCGCAGTGGGAATACGCCTGCCGGGCCGGAAGCAAGACCCGGTTCTGCTTCGGCGATGACGAGAAGAAACTGGGCGATTACGCCTGGTACAGCCACAACACTTCCGGCTATTCCCGTCCGGTCGGCCTGAAGAAGCCCAACGCCTTTGGCCTCTATGACATGCATGGCAACTTGTGGGAATGGTGCAACGACAAGGCCGGGGAATCATACGGAAGTTCGTCTTCCCGCCGGCCGGTGCCAAAGAGCGTGGACCCGACGGGTCCGGCTACCGGCTCCCTTCGCATTCTGCGCGGCGGCTGTCATTACAGCAGTCAGCAAGAGTGCCGGTCCGCGCACCGCCTCAAGTACTCGCCGGAATACAGGTACGGCAGCAGCGGGATCCGTGTCGCCGTGGACCCGAAGTAGCCCTTTGCGCCCGCCTGCCGGCCTGACAGGCCTTGTTTCTGTCGCCGGCGGCGTCCGCTGTTTGAGCAACCTTCGATGAGCAGGCTGGCTGAGACATGGCAGCAGCACAGAAGACGCATGCTCGATGAGACGTCGCGTTTCATCGAATGGGGCCTCAAGCACCCTGATCTCGTCATCGGAATCCCCTCCAAGCCGGTCGGCGAGGGCGGATTCCCAAAGGGAGTCGGAGAATGGTTCTGGGGGATCGTCCTGTCGACCCAGCCAACCGCGAAGATCCAGTTCTGGCGAGACTTCCTCCTCAGACGCCCCATGCAGTGGCTCCAGCGGAGACGGTAGGAACAGTCTTGGAGCCGTCACGCGAGGCCCCAGCGGCAACCTTGCCGTAATCAACGGCAAGCCGGTTGGCGAAGGCGCGACCGTTCGCGGCGCGAAGGTGATTCGGATTCATTCGCCGTCGGTCGAGTTGGAACTGGACGGCCAGCGGTTCCCGCTCGGCCTCGGCCGGCAGGCGTCGGACCAGGCGCCCGCCGCGGCCACGAAGAAATCCGCACGCGGGTAACCGCCCCGATTCAGTGCGGGCTCGGTGCGAAAGCGAAGACCCGTACGCCCCCGCCGCCGGCGGGACGGCGATGGCGACATCGCCGCCCCTGCCAGGGCGCCGGCCGGCCCGGCTGCCCGCTGCGGCCGCTGGCTGGCCGGCTTCTTCGCCCACTTCCTGCCGCGCTGCCGGCTTGGCGGATAGCCCCGTCGGCGCCCGTCGGCGCTTGCCAGAGCCGCGCGGGTGTGGTCTGATGGCGTGGAGGCCGCCCGCGCCGGGCGGACGGGCAAAGCAAGGGACCGCACCGCAATGCGTGACGCGCTACTGTCGGCCGAGGATAACCGCGCGATGTTCAACCGCATCGCGCGGCGTTACGACCTGATGAACACGATCCTTTCGCTCGGCCATCACGCCCAGTGGCGCCGCCGGGCGGTGCGAAAGATGAAACCGTGCGCGGGCGGGCGATACCTCGATGTCGGCTGCGGGACCGGCGACGTGGCGATCGAGATCCTACAACAATGCCCGGACTGTCAGGTCGTCGGCATAGACCCGGCCGAGGGAATGCTGGACATCGGCCGGCGAAAACTTGCCGCCGCGAGCCTGTCCGACCGCGCCCGCCTGCAAACCGGCGACGCGGTCAGGCTGCCGCTGGAGAGCAACACCTTCGACGCCGCCATCGCGGCGTTCTGCCTGCGGAACGTTACGGACCGCGTCGCGGCGCTGGCGGAAATGGGCCGGGTAGTCCGCCCCGGCGGGCTGGTGCTGATCCTCGAGTTGACCAGGCCCCGCAAGCGGCTGCTGAGGCTGGGCCACCGGGTATACACGCGAGCCTTTGCGCCGCTGCTGGGCGCCGTCATCGCGCGCGACCGCGGCGCCTACAGGTACCTCGTGGACTCCGTGATGGACTTCCCCGCCCCCGCCGCCGTGCTGGAAATGATGACCCGCGCCAACCTGGCCTGCCCCCGCGAAAGCCCCATGACCGGCGGGGCCGTGACGGTCTTCATCGCCGAGGCAACTACCCCCTGCTGAGCGGGCAGGTTCCGCTGGGGCAGGACCCCGCGTTAGCGCAGGCGGCCGGGGCCTGCCTTGTTGAGCCGGCCTGGGCGGCGAAGGTCGAGAAGGCCTTGTCGGTCTTGCCCGACCCGCACTTCTCGCAGTTGTGCGAACCCTTTGCGTTGGCCTTTTCCAGGAAACTCGTCACGTGCCCGCACTGGCGGCACTTGTATTCGAATATCGGCATTCGTTCACTCCTCGTCATCAACGAAGTCTTTATCCTAACAACTCCCCCGCCGGCGGCGAAGGCGCTTTTTCCTGCCGGCGCTTTTTCCATCGCTTCGTCCCCGGCGCCTTTCCGCCGGCGCTTTTTCCATCGCTTCGTCCCCGGCGCCTTTCCGCCGGCGCTTTTTCCGGCCGCCCCGCCGCAAACGCTCATGTGCAAATGGACTGGAACCGAGCGGCCCGCATCGGGTATCCTCTAACCGACCCGCCGGGGCGCCAGGCACGCCGCGCCGGTCGAAACGCCGCTGAGAGCCCACTGGCCGGAACCGGACCGAGCATGTTGCGACTGGTCGTATGCGACTGGAACGGAACGCTTCTCCGGGAGATGCTCGAGGAGACGTTCTTCCTGGGCATCTGCCGGCGTGCCGTTCTGCGCGCGATCAGGCACGGACAGATCGGCAAACTGGTTCGCATCATGGTCGCCGGCCTGCGCGGATACTGGGAATACCGCGACGCCCTCCACCGGCCCGACCGCGTGCCGCACCACATCACCCGGGTGGTTGAAATGCTCGATCCCCTCGCGTTTTGCGGCCTGTCGCGCCAGGAACTCGACGACTACACCCGCTTCTACGCCCGCCGGGCCCAGCCGATGCTCGACCCGCGGCTGCTGGCGCCGCTGGAACTCGCCCGCGAGCGCTTCGGCCTGCCCGTCGGCGTGATCTCCTCGGGCTGCCGGTCCGGGATCGAGGCGACGATGTCGATGGCGAACTACCCCGTCGACTTCATCTGCGCCAACGACTTCTGGTGGGACGGCGACCGCACGGCGGGATTCCGCTTCACGCTTACCGACAACAAGCTCCAACTGCTTGACACGGTCCTGGCCGAGCAAGGCGTACAAGCCGCCGACGTGATGTACATAGGCGACGGCCCGCTGGACGCCGAATGTTTCGGGCGGGTCGGCTGGCCGGTGGTCAGCTTCTTCGCCTCGCCTCGCCACCGCGCGCGATTCGTCCGCGAGTACGGCGCCTTCGCCCCGCCCAACCAGGCCGCGTTCCAACAACACCTCTTCGCCGCCTGCCAGGAAAAAGAAACCTGACCACAGAGACACGGAGGTTGAAAGAAGAAGAGGAAGGAAAGACGCTCGGCGCGAGAGCTTCCTTCTTCTGTCTAAGCCTTTGCGGCTCTGCGGTAAAACAATCCGCGCCGGCCGTCAGGGCAGTTGCCGCTCCAGCAATTCCTCATTGTCCGCGCTCATGGCAATCTCCAATGCGGGCGGAAAACACACAAGCTCTTATTCTATCTATCCGCTTCTTCATCTCTCCGCTTCTCTGTGTCTCTGCTCTGAAAAGAAGGTCTTAGCTCATAGCTCTTAGGTCTTAGGGTGGCAGAGCCTTAAGCCTGGCCCTGTAGGTATTTAAGCTCATTTGCTTGAGCGCCCTAAGCTCGACTTTTGCCGTTTGTGAACAGGTTACGCTGCCAGACTGAGGCATAGCCGCCATCGCCCAAGAAGATGAAGTTTCGCTTGGGAAACCAGTGAATCAGCGTGGCCATCAATTGACGGGCC
>Ga0315282_10006671_pt1 | contig 19211 bp, 18 predicted proteins | sample YL17G07_20_MG_FD_203693 | JGI IMG/M metagenome (GOLD analysis project Ga0315282, IMG submission 203693) | Sediment microbial communities from Yellowstone Lake, YNP, Wyoming, USA - YL17G07_20 | ecosystem: Environmental > Aquatic > Freshwater > Lake > Sediment | place: USA: Wyoming | collected... | reverse complement strand
ACCAGCATGGCATCGCCAAAGCTGTAGAAGCGGTACCGCCGGGCGATGGCCTCCTGATAGGCCCTGCCGATAAGCCCTTTACCGGCAAAGGCCGTCACCAGCATAAGCAGGGCTGAGCGGGGCAGGTGGAAGTTGGTGACTAGCGCATCCACCATACGGAACTGGTAGCCGGGCAGGATAAACAGGCTGGCCCACCCTTCAAAAGGCCGCAGTTCCTGAGGAGGACTGAGCTGCGCTGCCTGCTCCACGAGCCTTACCGAGGTGGTGCCGACACAGATGATTCTCCGCCCCTCCCTCTTGGCCTGAGATAGCTCCCCGGCCACCGACCCATCAAGCACCCCGTACTCTTGATAGATGGTGTGCCGGCGCGGGTCGTCCTCCGTAACGGGACGGAAGGTATCCAGCCCCACATGCAGGGTGACAAAGAGGCAGCGCGCCCCCTTCTGTTGGATAGCATCAAGTAGTTCCGGCGTGAAGTGCAGGCCGGCGGTAGGTGCCGCCGCACTACCCGCCACCCGGGCATAGACCGTCTGGTAACGCTCCGGGTTCTCCAGCGGGGCATGTATGTACGGGGGCAGCGGTATCTCGCCCAGCCCCGGCAACAAGGCCTCGTCAGAGAAGCTTATCTCCCTGATGCCGTCCTCCCCCTCCCCGATTATCTCAGCCCGCACCTTAATGCCGGAGGGGGCATCCCCTTCTATCTCAATCACAGCGCCGCATCGCAGCCGTCGCGCCGGTTTCACCAGTGCCTCCCAGAAATTCTCCTCCAGCCGCCGCAAGAGTAGAATCTCCACCCTCCCACCGCTGCCCACACGGCTGCCCCGCAGTCGCGCCGGGATGACGCGGCTGTCGTTAAAGACCAGTACATCACCACCCCTTAGGTAGTCCTTAATATCAGCAAAGTGCCGGTGCATCATGGAGCCGCCCGCCCGGTCCAGCACCATCAGCCGCGAGCTGTCCCGCGGCTCCAGGGGAGTCTGGGCAATAAGCCCCGGGGGGAGGCTATAGTCAAAATCGCTCGTTCTCATCAAGACCGCCTGAAGAAACTATTACCACTATACTGTTTTAGCCTGCCCGAAGGCAATTAAGAGATGACCTCACCCCCTTCCCTTCCCAAGGGAAGGGGGCAGGGGGATAGGTTCGTAAAAACCCCCTAAAGGGCCAAAACCAGGAAAGGCTTACTTTTGAAGCCATGCCTATCTATGTTATACTCTAAATAGAGGTCAGATGAGCCAAAAAAAAGAATGGGAACCCAAGCTGCTCGGCTTTTTGTGCCGGTGGTGCAGTTATGCCGGCGCCGACCTGGCCGGAACCAGCCGCAAGAAGTACCCCGCCAACATCAGAATCATCAAGATACCCTGCTCTGGCCGGATTGACCCCCTCCTGATTATCCGGGCGCTCAGGCTCGGCTACGACGGCGTGCTAGTATCGGGCTGCCACCCCGGCGACTGCCATTACCAGACCGGCAACTACCGCGCCCGCCGCCGCATGGCCATCACCAAGAAGTTCCTGGAGTACCTGGGCGTCGCGCCCGAGCGCATCCAGGCCAGCTGGGTATCTGCCGCGGAGGGGGGCAAGTTCGCCGAGGTGGTGACGGAGGTGACCAAAGACCTGAAGAAGGCCGGTCCGAACCGGTTATTTGAAGATGAGCAAGACGGAACAAAAGCTGCAAAATAAGGCCCCGATTCAGCTAAAAGCGGGGCGATAACGTAATAGACAATGAGCGAGACGGAGAAGAAGCTACGGGAAGAGGCCAAGGCGCTGCTGGAGCAGGGCCGTGTTGACTATATTGTCGGCTACGAGCCCGGCAGCCTGAAGTTCACCACCACCCCCCTCATCACCAAAGATAAGGATGATGTTGACCGCCTGGTCATCAGCCCCTTTATGACCAATAACCTCAGCGTTTTTCTCACCGAGCTTGAGGGCAAGGTAGGCATCGTGGCCCGGGGCTGCGACAGCCGCTCTATCGTCAGCCTCATCCAGGACAAGCAGCTCACGAGAGATAACGTCTTCATCATCGGCGTACCCTGCGCCGGCGTGATAGATATGGGCAAGATAGAAAGGCTGACGGGTAAAGATAGAGATGAGATTGATAACATCGCCTGGGAGGGCGATAAGGCCGTCGCCACCATCGGCGGCAACAAGAAGGAGTTTGCGGCTAAAGAAGTCATCATGGATGACTGCCTCGGCTGCGACACCCCCATCCCCCAGGAATACGACATCCTCCTGGAGGCCGCCGGCCCCCTAGCCTGCGATAAAGAATTAAGCCGCCGCCGGATTAAAGAGCTGGAAGAGATGCCCCCGGAGAAGCGGTGGGAGTTCTGGAAGAACGAGTTTGGCCGCTGTATACGGTGCTACGCCTGCCGGCAGGTATGCCCGGCCTGCTTCTGCAAGCGGTGCTTCGTTGAGGAGACGGAGCCACCCTGGCTATCGCCGCTGCCCAGGTGGCAGGACAACCTCATCTTCCAGATGACCCGGATAATACATGTCGCCGGGCGCTGCACCGACTGCGGCGCCTGCGAACTCGCCTGCCCGGTGCGTATACCCCTGAGAAGCCTGAGCAAGAAGATGGAGGAGATTGTTGAGGAGCTCTTCCACTATAAGGCTGGCGCGGATAAAGCGGCCCCGCCGCTGATGGCCAGCTACGAAGCGGAGGAGGCGGAAGACTTCATCAGATAAAGCGATGAAAAAGGTAGCCAAAAAGGAAATTTACAAAATACTCAGCCAGTGGCGGAAGGACTTTACCGTCTTCGCCCCCTCGCGGGAGGGAGGAGTGGCGGGGATGGCCGTCTGGGACGGGAAAGACACCGGCTTTCTTGACTGGTACCGCAACACGGTTGTCCCGCCCAAGAACAGCTTCCTGCTGAATATGGAGAAGCTCTTTGACTTCCACAAGGAAAACGATGGCTACAAGCTGGCGGTACCGGCGCCGGAAAAGCCGAGGCTTATCTTCGGCATACGCCCCTGTGATGCCAAGGCGATGGCAATGATTGATATGGTCTTCAAGGATACCTACGAAGATAGCTACTACCTAAGCAAACGGCGGAATACCCTCCTGGTCGGCCTAGGCTGCACCAACCCCTATGACAGCTGTTTCTGCACCTCGCTAGGGTTTGACGGCCCTACGGACAGCGCCGATGTTGACCTGATGCTCATTGACAGCGGCGAGGATTTCCTTATTGAGGAAGTGACCGATAGGGGCAAAGAACTGATGGCGAAGACCAAAGGGACAGCCGAGGCAACCCAAAACGATGAAAACAAGGCGAAGAAAGCCAAGGAAGCTGCGGTACAGAAGGTGACCAGAAAGATAGATATAAAAGAAATCAAGGAAAAATTTCCGGCCTCCTTTGAGAACGAGGCGCTCTGGGAAAGCCTCGCCGCCAAGTGCGTCAGCTGCGGCATCTGCACCTTCCTCTGCCCCACCTGCTACTGCTTTGATATTAATGATGAAGCCTCCAGGGGGAATGGTGCCCGCTACCGCAACTGGGACTCCTGCAGCTTCCCGCTCTACACTAAGATGCCGATGGAAAACCCCCGGGAGGAGAAGTGGCGGCGGGTGCGCCAGAAGGTACACCACAAATACACCTTCTACCCCAAGTTATTTGATATTATCGCCTGTACCGGCTGCGGCCGCTGCATCCGGCTATGCCCGGTGAACTGGGACATCACCCAGACGCTGACAAAAGCCTCAGCCAAAGCTACCGGAACGGAGAAATAGGAAAATGGCCATTAGCGACATCAGCCACCGCCAGAAATACCTCGCCGAGGGTAATGTCTACCTGCCGCATATCGTGGTGATAGAGAAGATTATTGAGGAAACGCCCACCGTGATGACCTTCCACTTCAACTTCAAGGACAAGAAGCTGCGGGAGGAGTTCACCTTCGCGTCGGGGCAGTTCGGCGAGTACTCCATCTTCGGCATCGGCGAGGCCACCTTCTGCATCTCCTCCAGCCCCACCCGCCGCGACCACCTGGAGTTCGCCGTGCAGAGGGTGGGCACCGTCACCAATGCCCTGCACCGCCTCGGCGTCGGCGCCGAAATAGGCTTCCGCGGTCCCTTCGGCAACAGCTTCCCGCTAGGCGAGCTCAAGGGTAAAAACCTGGTCTTCGTGGGCGGGGGTATCGGCCTGGCGCCGCTGCGCTCTTTAATCTGGAATGTCCTAGACAACCGCGCCAAGTACGGCGAGATTCAAATTATCTACGGCGCCCGCAGCCCCCGCGACCTGTGCTTTAAGTACGACCTGGAGGCCTGGGGCAAGGACAAAACCGTAAAGATGACCACCACCATTGACCGGGCCGCCGAGGGCTGGACGGGTAATGTCGGCGTCGTGCCCAAAGTTCTGGAGCAGGCCGCCCCCTCCCCCAAGAGCGCCGCCGCCATCGTCTGCGGCCCGCCGATAATGATACGCTACACCTTCCCCGTGCTGGAAAAACTCGGCTTTAAGCCGGAGCAGATGCTCACCACCCTGGAAAAGCGGATGAAGTGCGGCATCGGCAAGTGCGGGCGGTGCAATATCGGCGATATATATGTCTGCCGCGACGGGCCGGTCTTTTCCTTCGCCCAGATTAAGGGATTCTTTTCCGACGAGTACTAAAAACAAATCCCCGGCGCCTGCAATCTACAAACACCGGGGATTTTTCTTTTTAAAGTCCCTTCGGTTTTAAAAGCCTAAAGCCCCGCTGCTTCTATAATAGCGGGCACCTTCTTCTCCCAGCCGATGGCCATGATGTGCACCCCCTGGCACATACCCTTCATCTGTTTTATCAGGTCGGCGGCAATCTGGACGCCGGTTTTTTCCCGCTCCTCTTTGGGGGCATTGGCCATCTTTTGGATAAGGTCATCCGGCACAAAGACGCCGGCGACGTTGGCGTTCATATATTTCGCCATACCGGCGTTCTTTAAGGGAATAATGCCCACCAGCACAGGCACCTTGAATGGCTCCACCCGCTTCATAAACTGCTCAAAGTGCCCGGCGTCATAGACTGCCTGGGTCTGGAAGAACCTGGCCCCGGCGGCAATCTTCCTTTCCATCTTGATGAGCTGCAGCTCCAGGGAGGCCTCGGTGTTGGACTCCACCTTGACCACCGCCCCGGGGAAAAAATCTGGTTTACCCTTAAGCTCATTGCCGACCATGTCTTTACCCTCGTTCAGCTGGCTGATGGCCTTTAAGAGCGTCACCGAGTCCAGGTCATAGACAGGCTTGGCCTGGGGGTGGTCGCCGAGGGAGGGCAGGTCCCCGGTAAGGGCCAGGACGTTTTTGATGCCCAGCACCCAGGCGCTGAGAAGGTCGGACTGCAGGGCGATGCGGTTGCGGTCGCGGCAGGTCATCTGGAAGATGGGCTCCAGCCCCCTCTGCACCAAGAGGGCCGAAACGGCCAATGAGCCCAGCCTCATCACCGAGCTCTGCTGGTCGGTGACATTGGCGGCGTCCACCCTGCCTTTAAGCAAGGCAACATTTTCCTCAATCTCGGTAATATCGGTCCCCTTGAGCGGGCCGACCTCGCAGGTGATGGCAAACTTACCCGATTCCAGTTTTGCTTGCAGGCTCACTTTACCTTCACCTCCTGGGCCAGACTCTCCAGTGCGTAGCGCGGGGTGGACATCAGCTTGGGGTCGGGCATCAGCTTGCTGTGGTCCAGAGGACTAATGAATTTCTTGAGCTTCTCAAGCTGGCCCTTGGCCTTGAGCCGGTTATAGATGAGCTCCCAGCCGCAGTCGCGGTCGGGGGATAACTCGCACTTCCCATTGTTGGCCCCCCCGCAGGCCCCGCTGACCAGGCTCTTGGTGCAGGCCGTCAGGGGGCAGATGCCGCCGGTCGAGTCCAGCAGGCACTGGCCGCACTCTTTGCAGCGCTCGCTGCCCGGCCACTCCCCGCGGCTGCCACCCAGATTGACCGTGTTGCAGGCTGGATGACAGACCTTGTTTAATGAGGCGGCTACCGCCTGGACGCCGAGGCCGCAGGTCATGACCAAGATGGAGTCTGCCGCCACTACCTCCGCCACCCTGCCCCGCAGGCCGGACTTGACCAGGGCCTTCTCGCAGAGGAAGGGGAGCACCTTGGCGCCGGTCACCTTTTTGCCGGCCTCAACGAGCTTCTTCTTCATCTCCTCAACCTGCACCGGCCCGCCGCTGCCCGAAGACTGGGCGCAGCCATCGCAGCCCAGGATAAAGACGCTCTTCTCCCCCTCCAGATAGCCCAGAATCTCCTCAAAAGGCTTTGGCTCTGAAAAAATCATCTCTCCCTCCTTAAGCTACCCTGAATTGCCCCAGCTCCCGACCTTTAGGGGTGACGACATGAATGGCACAGGCCAGACAGGGGTCAAAAGAGCGGATGATGCGCACAATTTCAAAGGGGTTCTTTTCGTCCTTAACCTTCGTGCCGATGAGGGCCTGCTCAACGGGGCCGTGCTGGCCCTTGTCGTCCATCGGCGAGATGTTCCAGGTGGTGGGCACCACCGCCTGGTAGTTGGCAATCTTCCTGCCTTTTATCTCTACCCAGTGCCCCAAGGCGCCGCGGGCAGCTTCGGTGATGCCCATGCCGGTGGCCTCGTCGGGGAGCTCATAGGGGACATAGGCCGGCTCTCCCGGTTTCAACTGGAGCGCCCAGCCCTCAAGGGAATCGGCGATGAACTTGGCGGAAAGCGCCCGCGCCAGGTGTCGCCCCATGACGGAAAAGAGCGCCGTCGGCTTGGCCTTCAGCTTTTTTAAAGACCCTTCAACCATTTCTTTTATCTTCGGGTCGCCCTTGGCGTAGGTCACCGCCACCCTGGCCAGCGGCCCCACCTCATAGACCTGGCCGTCATAGCGCGGGGCCTTTGTCCAGGAATAGGCACCAGGCTTGCCGTACTGCGGCCTCGTTTCCCCATGCGAAGGATGAAGGTTGGAGGTAGCGTCCTCATACCAAGAGTGCCTGACCTGCTCCGTAATCTTACTGGCATCCAGGGGCGCTATTTTTAGGTCGGCGGAGACGGTGCCCTGCTGGAAAAGCCTTGAGCGCGTGGTGTAGTCCGCGCTCTTTCCGTCAAGGTCAAAACTACCGTAGGAGAGCAGGTTTTTGCAGCCGACGCCGATGCTGGCATAGTCCGGATAGGCGCCGGCTACGGCCAGCACGTCCGGGATATAGACGTTATCAATAAAGTCCTGAAGAATCTTTATCTTCCAGATATAGGCCATGATGTTATCCACCGTCGGCACGCTGGTGACGCCGCCGGGCACCACGCCGACGCCGTGGGGGATTTTGCCGCCGAAGATGCTGACCGCCTCGTGCCCGATGCGCCGAATTTCCAGGGCCTTCACGTAGTGGGCCACCGCCTGCTGGTTGACCTCCTTGGGCAGGCGGTAGTCTCCCTCATAGCGAGGCAGGAAAGGCCCCAGCGCCCCACGGGAAATAAAGTCCTTGACCGAGTTCAGCTGGGAATCATTGCCTTCGTATTTGGCCACGTCGGCCACGTTGACGTAGTCCAGCGCCGCCAGGTGGTAGAAGTGGAGGATGTGGTCCTGGGCGATATGTGCCCCCTGGATGAGGTTGCGTATTATCCTGGCGTTATCGGGTATCTTATCAGCAATGCCGAAGGCGCTGTCCAGATTCAACGTGGCGGCGATGCCGTGGGACTGCGGGCAGACCCCGCAGATGCGCTGGGTAATTATCTGGGCATCACGGGGGTCACGGCCCCGCAGCATGATTTCCAGCCCGCGGAAGAGGTTGCCGGTAGCCCGGACGTCCCTGACCACGCCGTTCTCAACGATGGCCTCAATCTTAAGGTGCCCCTCAATCCTGGTGACGGGGTCAATCACTATCTTACCCATTACTTCTTTTCCTCCTTGCCGGCCCAGTAGGCGCCGATGGTGGGCAGCGCAACGTCAACAAGCTTTTCGTAGAAGGGCGAAGCCTCGTCGGGGAATTCGGGCTGGGTGCAACCGTTGCAGGGTGCGCCGGCGCCGATGACCCAGTTGGTGCCGCTGTTCCACCGCCGCAGGGGGCAGTCGGCATAGGTGATAGGCCCCTTGCAGCCGAGTTCGTAGAGGCAGCCCTCGTCACCGAACTTCTTGGCGAACTTGCCCTCGTCAAATGAGGCGCGGCGGGGGCAGTTTTCGTGAATCAGCTTGCCGTAAAAGGCCTTGGGGCGCAAGAGGTCGTCCAGGTCTTCAGCTTTGGGCAGACCGTTCAGGATGATGCTGGCCACCGTCCCCACGAACCAGTCGGGGTGGGGCGGGCATCCCGGGATATTCACCAGGGGTTTTTTAATGCCCTTGGCCTCCAGGACCTTCCTCACCGGCTGGGCATTGGTGGGGTTGGGGGCCGCGGCCGAAATGCCGCCAAAGGAAGCGCAGGTGCCGATGGCAATCACCGCCAGGGCGTCCCGGGCCAGCTCGGTCACCCGCTCCAGCATGGTCACCGGCTGGCCATTCCTTTCGCCAACTGCCCCGTAAATGGCATCGGTAGCCATGGAGACGGCACCGTCAACCACCAGCACATACCCGCCCTTCTTCTCCCTGGCGGTGTCCTCCATCGCCTGAATGGCCATGCCTCCGGCGGCTGCCATGATGACCGGGTGAAAGCGAAGGTTAATGTGCACCCCGGGGGCAAGCTGGTCTATCAGCACATTCTTAATGGTGGGGCTGGCCGCGTTCAGGAGCGTCACGGCGCAGCCGCTGCAGGCCGCCGTCTGCAGGTAAACGACAGGAATTTCCTTAACCATCAAGCCAAACTCCTTTCTCATAATATTCAAGCGCCATCGCATTGCCGCCAAGCAATGCGCAGAATATTACTCAGGCTGGACAGTCAGGTAAATACCCTGACCTGATAAAACAAAAACCCCGGCTATCCCTAGCGCGGGGCTTCAAATAACGGTAAACACTATCCGCCGGGAATATCTCCTTCCCGGTTTATGGCATCGCAGCTCCAGCATTTTAGACATGATTCTGTGGGTAATTATAGTACAGGGCGGCAGGCATGTCCAGCCCCCTCTAGGCCAGCGCCCCTTCCATCTGGGCTAATAGCTGCTCGTTGGTGTAGTGGCTTAGGCTGATGGCGTCGCTGGGGCAGCCACCGACGCAGGCACCGCAGCCCTTGCAGAGGGCCTCGTTGACACGGCATACCCCCTTCTCCTCATCAAAGGCGATGGCGCCGCTGTAGGGGCAGACGGCCTTGCAGAGCTGACAGCCGGTGCAGAGCTTTTCGTTGATGACAGCGGTGGCCGATTCAACCTCCACCTTGCCGCGGCTGATGAGGGCCAGGGCCTCCGCCGCCGCCGCATTGGCCTGGGCGACCGTATCCGGGATGTCCTTGGGTCCCTGACAGCAGCCAGCGACGAAGATGCCATCCGTCATGGTGGCCACCGGGTCAAGCTTGGGGTGCTTCTCCAGGAAGAAGCCGTCGGCGCTGCGGCTGATGTTGAAAAGCCGGGCGACAGCCTCGGCGTCCTTCTGCGGCTCCAGCCCGCAGCCGAGGACGACCATATCCACCGGCACCCGGCGCTGAGCGCCTACCAGGGTGTCTTCAAATTGTATGACCAGCTTCCCCTCTTCCTCGGGGGTCTCGGCGATATTGGTTACCTCCGCCGGCCTCCCGCGAAAGAAGACCACCCCCTCATCAAGGACACGATTATAGAACTCCTCGTAGCCCTTGCCGAAGCTCCTGATGTCAATATAGAACTCGTAGACAGCGGCGCTGGTATGCTCCCTAATAAGGTGGGCGAGCTTCATGGAGTACATGCAGCACACCCGGGAGCAGTACTCGTGGTACTGTTCGTCACGGCTGCCGACGCAGTGGATGAGGGCCACACTCCTGGGCTCCGAGCCGTCCTTGAGCCGGATATGGCCGCCGGTAGGTCCGGCCGAGTTGACCATACGCTCAAACTCCAGGCTGGTGAGGACATTATCCAGCCGCCTGTAGCCGTACTGGTAGATGATGCTGGGGTCAAACGGCTCAAAGCCGGTGGTGATGATGATGGCACCGGCCTCAATTTCAATGATTTCGTCCTTCTGGTTAAAGTCAATGGCATCGGTCTCGCAGCCCGGTATGCCCTTCTTCTCAATGCCCTTCTGACAGAGGCGGCAGATATCCCGGCCCTCGGATGCGCCCTTCAGGTAGCGGCAGCACGCGGCATCAATGCACACCTTATTGGGCACCGCCTGGGCGAAGGGCTTATAGATGGCCTTGCGCTTGCCCATACCCACCTCAAATTCGTCGGGCACAATGGCGGGGCAGAGCTCCACACAGCGGCCGCAGCCGGTGCACTTGCTCAGGTCAATGTAGCGGGCCTTCTTTCTGATTTTTATCTTGAAGTTGCCGATGTAGCCGGCGACCTCCGCTACCTCGCTGTAGGTCAAAAGCTCAATATTGGGGTGGGAGCCCACTTGAGTCATCTTGGGGGTAAGGATGCAGGCCGAGCAATCCAGGGTGGGGAAGGTCTTGTCCAGCTGGGCCATATGCCCGCCGATGCTGGGGCTTCTCTCCACGAGATAGACCTTGTGGCCGGCATCGGCTATTTTGAGGGCGGCCTGGATGCCGGCGATACCGCCCCCCACCACCAGGGTGTTGGGGTTGATGTCCACCTGGCGCGTCTCCAGCGGCTGGTGGTAGTAGACCCGCCGCACCGCCGCGGCCACCAGGGCCTTGGCCTTCTCGGTAGCCTCAGCCTTGTCCTCGGTCACCCAGGAGCAGTGCTCGCGGATATTGGCCATCTCAAAGAAGTAGGGGTTTAAGCCCGCCTCCTGAATGGCGCGGCGGAAGGTAGGCTCGTGCATTGTCGGCGAGCAGGAAGCCACCACAACTCGGTTCAGATTGAGCTCTCTTATATCTTTTTTTACCAGCTCCTGGCCCGGGTCGGAGCACATGAACTTTGAGTCGCGCGCCACCACCACCCCCTCCAACCCCTGGGCGAATTTGGCGACCTCCCCGCAATTTACCACACCGGCAATATTGCTACCGCAGTGACAGATATAAACACCAATCCTAGGTTCCACTTCCAATTCCCTTCTTCAATATCTATTAAGGATGAGCGGATAGATGTTGTTGCGGTATCCAGCCTTCCTGTGCCAGAATCTGCATCAACAGGACAGAATTATGAACATCTCCCCGGGCAACCGTTATCGCGACATTCTCACCAACAGTCTGCTTTATCTTACCCACTGCCTCGTGTGCAAAACCCGGGCAGAGCATAATATGCCGGACCCCATCTTTCTGGGCCAAAGACCGACACACGTCAACGGCTTGGTCAACATCGCCCAACCTAACAACTACCGCTGTAAATTCCAGCTTTGAAGTCTTTAATAAAGCCCTGTGCACCTGAGGATCTCCATCCGGTGCCATAAAAACCACGGCTACTTTAAAAGCCATAAGCGCCTCCGTTTCCCCCAAAATAAGCTAGCGATTTGTCATATAACTAACGGGGTTGTAGATGTAATCAAGCACCCCGGCCGGCGAAACGATATTCGTATCCAGCCCCAGGGTTTTCGCCTCAAGCCCCAGAGCCAGACCGATAAGCTGGGTGATAAATAAAACGGGCAGTTTATAACTAGTCTTAAAGGCGGCGTTGACCTGGCCCTGGTAGGCATCAAGATTGGTCTGGCACAAGGGACACGGGGTGACCAGGCACTGCGCCCCGCTCTGGGTAGCGCTCCTCAGGATGCGCTCCATCAGTCCCAGCACCTTGCCCTCCTCGGAGAGGCTCAGCGAACCGCCGCAGCACCGCGCCTTCATCGGGAAGCTGACCACCTCGGCCCCCAGACAGGTCACCAGGCTGTCCAGCGAGGTGGGGTTCTCGGCATCATCAAAGCCGTAGCGCGGGCGCACCAGCTGGCAGCCGTAGTAGGGGGCCACCTTAAGGCCGTTCAGCTTCGTTTTAATCCTGGCGGCAATAAACTCCGGCGTGACATCATTAACCATGACCTCCACGATGTGCCTCACCCGGATATGGCCGTGGTACTCAAGCTTGGCCACGGCCAGGGCCTCGTTGACCCTTGCCAGCATCCTGGGGTGCTCTATCAGGTACAAATTCGCATCGGCCAGGGTTACATAGCAGGAGCTGCACGGCGTCACCAGGTCAAGCCCCTTTTTCTCCGCCAAGGCCAGGTTGCGGGCGGCGACGACGAGGGACTCCTCCTCATCAAGCGAGCCGTAGGGTGTTGAGCCGCAGCAGTTCCAGTCCTCAAGCTCAAGGAGCTCTAGCTCCAGCGGGCCGGCTACCGCTTGCACCGAAAGCCCGTAGCCCAGGCCGGTGCTCTCCGCAGAGCAACCGGGGAAATAGCTGTACTGTTTCAAGCCTCGCCCCTGACCTCCCTGAATTTCCCTAGAATCCGGGCCAGCTCCTCCCGGCCTTTAATACGCGTCGGCAAAAGCGGCAGACGCCGGTGGGAAAAAAGCTTCAAACCCAGCGGCATTATCTTGATAGTCGCTACAGGGTGCCTGACAAGCTCGGGGATAATGGACAGGTAAAACCTTACCATCATGCCAAGCTCATGGACACGCCCGTTACTTCTCATGGAGGCAACAAAATTCCGATAAAGGGCTGGCGTGCTGGTGCCCCCGACCCTGTAGCCGTGCTGGCTCGCCAGGCTCTCCAGGGCATGGGCTATCTCTGTGGGCTTCACGCCGCGGGGGCAGCGGGTGGTGCACATATAGCAGGAAAGGCAGAACCACATGGAACTGCTGGCTAGAACCTTATCCCGCATACCGGCCCGTATCATGGAGATAATCTTACGCGGCGGGTACTCCATCGCGCCGGCCATCGGGCAGGTGCCGGTACAGGTGCCGCACTGGATACAGGCGTTGATGTGCTCGCCGCCGGGTGTTGCTTTGACTTCATCAAGAAAACTTTTCATCCCTACTTAAATGGTATCACAAAGCTATTCCTGAGGCAAACAAGAGTTTTTAACCTCACCCCCTTTGTCCCCCTCTCCTTGAAAGGAGAGGGGGAAGAGATTTTTTGAGGGGCTAGCGCCCCTCAAACTCCCCCATGCTGGGGAATCGTAGAGGGGGCAACACCCTGACCACCACAGGGGAGTCCTAGAGGAGGGAACACACCCTTTTTGTTTTTCTCCCCTCCGAAGGGGGGTAGCCTGCGAAGAGGGACAAAGCCCATCTCTTCCCCGGGGAGTCCTAGAGGGGGTTTACCCCCTCTTTATTTTTTACCCCCTTCCCTTCCCAAGGGAAGGGGGCAGGGGGATAGGTTCGTAAAAGCCCCTTTTTGCCGTGATATTCCCCGCCGTGATAAACTACATGAGGAAAGGAATCCCCCATGCAGATACTGGTCACCAATGATGACGGCATCATCGCCGAGGGGCTCTGGGTGCTGGCCCGGGAGCTAGCCAAGATTGCCTCTGTCACTGTGGTCGCCCCCGATAGGGAGCGCAGCGCCATCGGCACCGCCGTCACCCTACGCCATCCCCTGAGGGTCAAACCGGTAAAACCCCCGGTGCCCGGCGTTGTGGCCTACTCCGTGGACGGCACCCCGTCGGACAGCGTTATCCTGGCCCTGGGCAAGCTGATGGAGGGCAGGGTTGACCTGGTCATTTCCGGCATCAACCACGGCCCAAATTTGGGCGAGGATGTCCACATCTCGGGGACAGTGGGGGCCGCCCTGCAGGGCTACCTACGCGGCTTCTCCGCCATCGCCGTCTCGGCACCCGACGAGAGCGAGAGGCACCTGGACACCGCCGCCAGAGCGGCCACCGCCCTGGTAAAAAGGATGGAAGAGAATCCTCCGCCGCGGCGGCTCTTCCTCAATATCAATCTGCCCGACCGGCCCCTGGCCGGAGTTGCCGGGGTAAAAATCACCCGCCTGGCCCGGGAGAGCCACATCAATACCGTTGAGGAAGACAGCCACGGGCGGCAGAAATACTACTGGCTGGAACGGGAGCGCCTGGGTGAGACCGAGGATAGTGACACCGACATCTGGGCCATCGAGCACGGCCATATCTCCATCACCCCCCTCTACTTCAGCCACGATGATAAGCCGCCAAAGCCGTTACTGGACGGGCTGTGCTCCGGCCTCCTTAAGGAGCTCAAAAGCAGATGACAACCTATATCGGCACGGACATCATAGAAATAGCCCGCATCAGGCAGGCTGTGGCGCGGTGGGGTGAGCGCTTCCTGGGCCGCATCTACACCGAGGCAGAGCGTCATTTATACGGCCAAAGCCCGCCCTCGCTGGCGGCGAGATTTGCCAGCAAAGAGGCAGTCATGAAGCTGCTCGGTGCAAAAGGCATAGGCTGGCAGGATATTGAGACCCTGGCCCATCCCGGCGGCCAGCCACGGGTCAACCTCTACGGCGGGGCAAAGAGCGAGGCCGAAAGGCTTGGCATAAAAGAGATTGCTGTCAGTATCGCCCACTGCCGGGAGTACGCCGTAGCCACCGCTATCGGCTCAAGTTAGGCCTCCCAGACCACCTCTCCGCCGATAATTGTCATCTCAACCTTAATATCCTTGAGCCGCTCCGGCGGTACCTCGGTCGGGTCGCTGCTCAAAACCACCATGTCCGCCAATTTGCCCGGAGCGATGGTGCCCTTGACGGCTTCCTCAAAAGAGGCGTAGGCGGCATGAGCCGTATAGAGCGCCAGTGCCTGTATCGGCGAAATAGCTTCCTCCGGCAGGAGCACCTGCCCCGACTCAGCCCGTCGGGTCACCGCCGCATAAATACCGACCAGCGGGTTATGAGGCACCACCGGGGCATCCGAGCTGGCAGCCACCACCAGGCCGCTCCCCAGGGGCGCTCTGATGCGGTACAGGCAGGGAAGCTGGCTTGGGGGCACGGTGGCCAGGTAACGCTCCCCGCTGTAGTAGATAAAGGGCGGCTGGGTGACGATAACCACCCCCAGCCTCTTTAGCCGCCCCAGGAGATACGGGGGACACTCGCCGCAGTGCTCAATACGGTGGCGCCGCCCGGCTACAGGAAGGTAGCTATCGGCGTACTCCAGGGCACGACTGACCGCTGTTACGGTGCCCTCCGTAATGGCGTGGCAGGCCACCTGAAAGCCAGAGCGGTGGAGGTCAAGGACGAGCCGGTCCAGTTCCTCCTTGGGCAGCACCGCCCCCGCCCGCTCCGGCATCACCTTGACTGCCCCCAGGCGCAGATGACTTGTGCCCGAACCCGCCCATAAACCCGTCTCCCGGAACTGGCCCAGAGACGGGGCACCCGCCATCATGCAGACACGGCTGAGCAGCTTGCCCGATTCTTTAAATCCTTTCACAGCCTGCCAGCGACCCAGGTCGTTTGAGACCGTCGCCTCCTGAAATGAGGTTATGCCATAAGCCAGGAATTGCCTGTTGGCCAAGGCGATACCCTCGTCCAGTTCTGCCTCGGAAAAGGGCGGCATGACCTTCTCCCGGATTGAGCCCAGCATCTCATAGATGATGCCGTTCGGCTCGCCGGTATCCAGGTCACGCTCAATACGAGCACCGGGCGGCTCCGGTGTCTCCCGTCCGATGCCCGCCAGGGAGAGCGCCAGACTGTTGAGCACGCCGGCATGCAGGGAGCGATGACTCAAAATCACCGGATGGTCGGGCGACACCTCATCTATATCCCGGCGCGTCGGGAAGCGCCTCTCCGCCAGGTAAAACTCGTTAAAGCCGCTGCCGCTAATCCATGTCCCCGGCGGGGTAATCTTGACCTGGCGGCGAACGGCCTCCTTGATATCGCCAATGGAGCGCACCACCTCCGGGCCCAGGTCAAGGCTGAGCAGCTTCCGGACAAGGGAAAAGAGGTGGAGGTGGGCGTCGTTAAAGCCGGGCACCACCGTCCTGCCCTGACAGTCAATGGCCCTCGTCCCCGCCCCCACCACTGAAGCCAGGTCGGCATCGCTACCTACCGCAGCTATTCTATCGCCGGCAATCGCCACAGCTTCAGCTCCGGGCCGGGCGGCGTCCATGGTGATGACTTTGGCATTCTTGAGGATAATATCAGCGGGCATAGCACCCCCTTCTATCCTCCTTTGACGGGGTAACTGTTGGGTAGTATACTTCAGCTAGTATACAACCGATAACCGCGCATTGCCAAGGAGACGGATATGGACGGTGAGTTGCTTACCCAGAAGCTGGTGGACTGGATAAAGGAAAGGGTTCTTACGGCGGGGTGCCGGGGGGTGGTGCTGGGAATGAGCGGCGGGGTTGATTCCGCAGTGCTGGCTGTGCTCTGCCACCAGGCCTTCCCGAAGAGCACCCTCGGCGTGCTCATGCCGTGCCACAGCCTCCCGGAGGATAAGGCCCATGCCCTAGAGGTGGCCAGACAGTTTGATATACCGACCACCGAGGTGGTGCTTGACCCCATTTTTGATGCCCTGCTCCAGATACTGCCTGATGATAAGGATATAACCTCCAGGCGGCTGGCCCAGGCCAATCTCAAGGCCAGGCTGAGGATGCTCACCCTCTACTACCTCGCCAACCAGCGCCAGTACCTGGTGGCCGGCTCCAGCAACCGCAGCGAGATTGCCGTCGGTTACTTTACCAAGCACGGCGATGGCGGTGTGGACATCATGCCGCTGGGCAATCTGGTCAAGGGGCAGGTCAAGGAGCTGGCCCGCTCCCTCAAAATCCCCAGGGCCATTATCAACAAGCCGCCATCAGCCGGCCTATGGCCGGGGCAGACGGACGAGGGCGAGATGGGCTTCAGCTACGCAGAGCTTGACCGCTACCTCCTCACCGGCCAAGCCCCCGAAGAGCTGGGAGGCAAGATTGAGGCGATGATAGCCGCCAGCAAACACAAGCGCGCCATGCCACCTATACCCAAGCTCCAATTCTAGCCCATCAATACAACCTATCCCCCTGCCCTTCTTTTCCGGTGCCACCCCCAACTGGATGGCTGTTTTTATCTTTCTTTATCTTTTCCCACCTACTGCCCTCGCGGGCGGGGGAACCCTATCCCCCTTTGTCCCCCTTCCCCTCCTAGGGGAAGGGGGAAGATAATTTTTGAGGGGCTTGTGCCCCTCAAACTCCCCCTTGCGGGCGAAGCCCCTTACAGCCTCAGAGGGAGTCCTAGAGGGGGCGTTGCCCCCTCTTCACTTACCTTCCCCCTCTCCTTGAAAGGAGAGGGGGATACAGGGGGTGAGGTCATAAAAATCCCCTAAAATTACCCCTTGTTTTACTAGAACTATTGTGTTATCATCAGGTTGAGGCGAGAGATGACCACGGAAAGAGAAAAAGCGCTGGAGCTGGCTATCGGCCAGATTGAAAAACGGTTCGGCAAGGGCTCCATTATGAAGCTGGGGGAGTCCGCCACCATACAGCCGATAGAGGTTATCCCCACCGGCTCCCTGGCTTTAGACCTAGCCTTGGGTGTAGGCGGAATACCCCGAGGACGAATTACAGAGATATTCGGACCTGAGGCATCAGGTAAAACTACCCTAGCCCAGCATATCATCGCCGAAGCACAAAAAAGAGGAGGTACGGTTGCCTATATTGATGCGGAGCATGCCCTTGACCCTGCCTACGCCGCCCACTGCGGGGTAAAGGTTGACGAACTGCTCATCTCGCAGCCGGATACCGGCGAGCAGGCCCTGGAAATCACCGAGGCGCTGGTGAGGAGCAGTGCGGTTGACGCCATCATCATTGACAGCGTCGCCGCCCTGGTGCCCAAGGCGGAGATAGAGGGGGAGATGGGCGACGCCCATGTCGGGTTGCAGGCCCGCTTGATGTCACAGGCGCTCAGAAAGCTGGCCGCCGCCACCGGCAAGTCGGGCACAGCCCTGATTTTCATCAATCAGCTCCGCGAGAAGGTCGGCATTGTCTTCGGCAACCCCGAGGTGACTACCGGCGGCAGGGCCCTGAAGTTCTACAGCTCCATCAGGATAGACCTGAGGCGCACCGAGACCATCAAGCAGGGCAACGAAGCCGTAGGCAGCCACGTCAGGGCTAAGGTAGTAAAGAATAAGGTTGCCCCACCGTTCCGCAGCGCCGAGTTTGACATCATGTTTGACCACGGCATAAGCAAGGAAGGCAACCTCATTGACCTAGGTCTAGAGCTGGGGCTGGTGGCTAAATCCGGCGCCTTCTTCTCCTATGGCGAAATTCGCCTCGGGCAGGGACGGGAGAACGCCCGCCAATACCTGACGCAGCATCCCGAGCTTGCCCAGGAAATGGAAGAGCGCATAAGGGCCTCAGCCAATACCACTCATTTAGCACCGCCCAGTGATGATTGAGGGCACCTAGCCGGACAGGCTGGGTAAATTAAAAGGTGAGTAAGGCTGAGGCAGAGGCTTCAGCCTTATGCTTTTTAAAGGGGCTAATGAGCAAGATTACGAAAATGGCCGCCGCTAAGAGCCAGGACGAGCGCTGTCTTGAGGCTGCCCTACGACTCCTTGACTACCGTCCGCGTAGCGAGGCGGAGATAAGGGAGCGGCTCAAGAGACGCGGCTTTGACCGTGGCGGTATTGAAAAGACCATTACTCAACTGAAGGAGCGGGGGCTGGTGGACGATGCCGCCTTCGCCCGCTTCTGGAAAGAGAACCGGGCATCCTTCCGCCCACGCAGCCAGCACCTGACCCGGCTGGAGCTGCGGCAGAAGGGGCTGAATGCCGACATCATTGAGACAGTAATAGCTGACATTGACGATAGCGACAGCGCCTACCGGGCGGCCCAGAGCCGGGTGCGCCGTCTGGCCACGCTGGACCATCAGAACTTCCGGCGCCGCTTAGGCGAGTACCTCCGGCGGCGGGGCTTCGGCTACGAGGTGATTAATCACACTGTAGCAAGGCTATGGCAAGAAAAGCAGGGTAGCCCCGGATAGCCATACCAACCCGAAGTAAACTGGGCTACCGCTAGAAACTTAAAAATTACGCGGAAAGGAGGGTAAAGTGGAACAAGGACTGCTTGCTTATATAGCTATCTTCTTTAGCTTCATCATAGGCCTGATATTCGGCGGCATCGCCGCCTTCATGGCCCGAAGACTTGTCTTTAACCGGCAGCTGCGCATCGCCGAGAGGCGGGCCGCCAGAATGGTGGCCGAGGCCAGGGAAGAAGCCAAGGGCATAAAGCAAGACGCTCAGGAAGAAATCAAACGCATCAAGGCCTCCACCGAGGCCGAATACCGCGAACGCCGCGCCGAGCTGCAACGCCAGGAAAACCGCCTAAGCCAGAAGAGCGAAACTCTGGACCGCAAGCTGGACGGCGTGGAGCAGCGCGAGCGCCACCTGACCAATAAGGAGAAGGAGATAGAAGCCACCAGGAGCCAGCTGGTGGAGTTCAAGGACAAGCAATTAAAGCAGCTGGAGACGA
>Ga0315282_10006670_pt1 | contig 19216 bp, 15 predicted proteins | sample YL17G07_20_MG_FD_203693 | JGI IMG/M metagenome (GOLD analysis project Ga0315282, IMG submission 203693) | Sediment microbial communities from Yellowstone Lake, YNP, Wyoming, USA - YL17G07_20 | ecosystem: Environmental > Aquatic > Freshwater > Lake > Sediment | place: USA: Wyoming | collected... | reverse complement strand
ACCGCATCGTTCGGGAACTCATAACACGTGCCGAGCTCCCGATGCCGAAAATCTATCTGATCCCGAGCGCTACGCCGAACGCATTTGCCACCGGGAGAAACCCCGGACACGCCGCGGTCGCGTTGAGCGAAGGGATCCTCAACCTTCTCAGTGACGATGAATTGAGCGGCGTGATCGGACACGAGCTTGCCCATGTGAAACACCGTGACATCCTCACCGGCACGATCGTGGCAACGATGGTCGGAACGATCACGTTCATCGGCCGCATGGCAGGTTGGTCACTCTTCTTCTTCGGCGGAAGCCGCGGCGACCGGCGCGGAGGTGGAGGACTCGGGGAGCTCTTCATGATCATCCTCGCACCCCTTGCTGCCGTGCTCATCCAGCTTGCCATCTCCCGCTCCCGTGAGTTTGCCGCCGATGCAGGTGGTGCGAGGATCTCAGGCAAACCTCTTTCCCTTGCGAACGCACTGCGGCGGCTCTCCGCGGGTGTGGAACGGAATCCAATGTTGAACGCGAGCCCGTCGTCGGCTCATCTCTTCATCGTCAACCCGCTCAGCGGCGGCTCGTTCCTGAAGTTGTTCTCTACCCACCCACCGATGGAGGAGCGCATCGCCCGGCTCGAAGCGCTCGCCGCCGGCGGCGTCATGTCGTAGCAGTCGCGGCAGGCTCGCCTTCGCGGGCGATTTCTGGTGAGCTTGCACCTTTTGTGAGGGATCGTGCCATGGCAGAGAGCGTACTTTCCAAACAGGAAGGCGCACCTATCCTCGATCGGCAAAACCCGTTCGAGTCGATGATGGCGCGTTTCGACGTCGCCGCAGAAATCCTCGGCCTCTCGCCCGGGGTCTACGAGTACCTGAGGCGGCCGGTGAAGCAGATCATCGTCTCTGTCCCCATCCAAATGGACGACGGGAGGATTAAGGTGTTCGACGGCTACCGTGTCATCCACAACGAGATACGCGGGCCGTCGAAGGGAGGCATCCGTTACTCCCCCGACCTCACGCTGGACGAGGTGAAGGCGCTTGCGGCCTGGATGACATGGAAGTGCTCAGTCGTGAACATCCCCTTCGGGGGTGCGAAGGGAGGCGTGAAATGCGACCCGTCGCAGCTTACACGCGTTGAGCTCGAGAAGATCACACGCCGCTACACGGCGAGCTTGCTCGATGTCTTTGGGCCCGACCGGGACGTCCCCGCCCCAGACATGAATACGAACGAGCAGATCATGGCGTGGATTATGGACACGTACAGCATGCACGTCAAGCGGACGGAGACGGCCGTCGTCACCGGCAAGCCGCTTCTCCTCGGCGGGTCACTCGGACGACGCGAGGCAACCGGGCGGGGCGTCATGATCGTGACCCTCGCGGCCTTGGAGAAGATCGGCTTCAGGCCGAAGGAGACGCGCGTCGTCGTGCAGGGGTTCGGGAACGTGGGCTCGGTCGGCGCCCAGCTTCTGAGCGAGGCAGGGTGCCGTGTGATCGGGGTCAGCGACGTTACCGGCGGTATCTACAACTCGTCCGGTATCGATATCGACGCAGCGCTGCGCTGGGTGAAGGAGCACGGCGTCCTCAACGGCTTCGGCGGCGGCGAACCGATCTCGCAGGACGAACTTCTCGAGCTCGACACCGAGGTCCTCGTGCCCGCAGCGAAGGAGGACCAGATCACCTCTCGCAATGCAGGGAACATCAAGGCGAAGATCATCGCCGAGGGGGCGAATGGACCCACACACTCGGGTGCCGATGCGGTTCTGCAGAACAAGGGAATCGTCGTGATACCCGACATCCTCGCGAACGCCGGCGGCGTGACAGTCTCATATTTCGAATGGGTGCAGAACCGGCAGGGATACTTCTGGCCACTTGACCAGGTCAACAGCCGGCTCGAGCGCGTGATGCTCGAAGCGTTCGACGCCGTCTGGAGCTGCGCAGAGAAGCACAAAGTTACCCTTCGCATCGGAGCTTACATCCTTGCCATCGACAAGGTCTCCCAGACACTCAAGATGCGGGGGATCTACGCGTAGGGGATTCAGGTCGATCCTGGACTGCTGCAGGATGGCACACATGCGGATGGCCGCCGCGCTCGTTATCCTCCTTTGTTACAGCGTGGCTGACGGACGGCCCCAGGAAGAAGAGCCGGCTGCGACGAACCTCCAGCGGCTGGAGTCTGCGTTCTCGAGCACCGAGTCGGCGATCCTCGACTCCGCCCACGTCAAACGCGGGGCCTTCGCTGCCGTGAAGGTCGAGGGCGGACACCTCCCCTGGCTTCTCCAGGCAACCGTCCTGAAGGCAATCGAGGAGAGAGGCATCCTTCTCACGGTATCACCTGACTCCGCGGATGTTGTCTTTTCGTTCGTTGGGCGAGAAGCGCACATCGAGTACCCGGAAAGGATATCAGGGATCTTCACACCATCAAAGCTGACGCGCCGTGCCAGCGTCACCGTCTCAGCCGTCGTCACCGACCGACGTGCCGACAGGTACAGGTACCACGGGAATGCCTCGGTATCGCTCATCGATACCGTCGCCGCGTCCGACGTTCCGTCGCTTGAATCGACCGCAATCCCAGAAACGCACGGGGCGCCCCCGCCCCAGGGATGGTGGAGCCGCGCCCTCGGACCTCTCGTCATCACGGGCGCGCTGATCCTCAGTGTTGTCCTCTTCTTCAGTGTCAGGTCCTCATGAGGAGTCTCCTCGTCGACTTCTTTCTCTTGCTTCTTCTCTCCTCCGCGATGCACAGTGCAGCCCCGTGCAAGGAGGGTCCGGCGCGAGACACTGTGAGCGCGACGGTTCGAATGGTCGCGGTCGGCGACATCAACCTCGGCAGGACGGTCGGGAAGTACATCATCGCAGGCGACACCTGCTTCCCGTTCGAGAAGATCGACTGGATCTTTGGCGGTGTTGACATCATCTTCGGCAACCTTGAATCACCTCTCTCAGATCAAGGGGGGGAGACTCAGCGCCCGAGGAACAATCTCATTTTCACTGGTCCCTCCTCCGGCGCCGACGCTCTGAGGATGGCACGGTTTACACTCGTGTCAGTCGCCAACAACCATGCCCTCGACTACGGTACGGCGGCGTTCCACGAGACGCTTTCGAATCTCCGAAGGGCCGGGGTGGAATTCGCCGGTGCTGCCGACAGCGGGAACAATGCGTACCTGCCCGCAGTGGTATCACGAAACGGCATCAGTTTCGCGTTCTTCGCCGTGACGGATATCAGGAACTCCGAGGGACCGGCATGGCGGGAGGTCGCCGATGCCGACACGTCACTCCTCTTTCCAGCTGTCCGGCGCGTGCGAGGCTCGGTTGACTTTGTGATTCTGAGCTACCACGGGGGGAATGAGTACCGCGAGACGCCGACGCGTCGAAGCAGGGAGTTCCTCAGGGCCGCTGTCGATGCCGGGGTCGACGTTGTGCTCGGGCATCACCCGCATGTGCTCCAGGGGATCGAACGCTACCACCGGAGAATTGTTTCGTACTCACTCGGGAATTTCATATTTTATCAACCACAGCACAAGTGGACACAGCGGAGCGTCGCCCTCCTCCTTCGATTTGAAAAAGGGCCCGCCCTGCGGCGGGTTGAGCTCGCCGGGACGATTCCCGTTCGCGCCGGCTATCAGCCCGAGGCCGTTGACAAGGAGAGTCCGGATGGGAGGGAGATCCTTCTCCATCTTGTGAAGATCTCGGGGAGTAAGTTTCCGCTCCCACAGCTGCAGCCGACGTACACGGAAAAACAGGTTTCTCCATGAAGCAGAGTCTATCAACCGGGCTTCCGGCTCTCGTCGCTGCCGCGTTGCTCTTTGCCATCTCCGGCTGCGCCGGGTCCAAAGGAAGCGCGAGGTTCCCAACGCCCGAGGAGCGCTATGCAGATGCCCTTGCGAAGTTTGAGAACCACGACTATCAGGAGGCGATCGATCAACTCCAGCTCGTTACGCTCCAGTATGGTGGGAGCTCCGTCGCCGACTCGGCCCAGTATCTCCTCGGAGAGTGCCAGTACGCCAAGGGGCAATACCTTCTCTCGGCGTACGAGTACGACAAGCTGATCCGGAACATGCCTTCGAGCCGTCTTGTCCCGCTCGCACGCTACAAGCTCGGCATGTGCTACTATGATCTGTCCCCGAAGCAGGCACTCGACCAGAAGTACACGTACAAGGCAATCGATGAGCTGCAGGCCTTCGTGGAGTACAATCCCACAAACGAGCTTGTACCCGAGGCGGAGAAACGGATCCACGAGCTGAACAATAAGCTTGCAGAGAAGAACCTAACCACCGCCGAGCTCTACATGAAGCTTGGCGATTACCGGGCGGCGGGGATTTACTTCGACCAGGTCCTTGAGAGGTACCACGACAGCGATGTGACCGACCAGGCCGCCAAGGGGAAGATCGAGTCGCTCATCGCACGAAAGAGGTATGAAGCCGCGGCGCTGGAAATCCAGCACTTCATCGAACGATATCCGAAGAGTCGCTTTCTGCCCGATGTCGAGGCGCTGAAAGCGCAGGTCAAGCATGAGCAGCCTGAGTCGCCCGAGAGCGCCGCGAGCGCCGTGCAGCCCAGCAACGGAGAACGGCAGTGAACGAGCCGAAACGCGTTCGCGAGTCGCATGTGGAGATGACCGAGCTTGTCCTCCCGAACGACACGAACCGCCTCGGGAACCTGCTCGGCGGGCGGCTCATGCATTGGATGGATATTGCTGCGGCAATGGCGAGCGCCCGCCATGCGAACCGGATATGCGTCACAGCTGCCGTCGATGAGCTCGACTTCCTGAACCCGGTCCCGCTCGGCGAGGTTGTCATCCTGAAAGCGTCGGTGAACCGGGTGTTCCGCACGTCCATGGAGGTGGGTGTGAAGGTGTTCTCGGAGGACCTTCGCGCAGGCACGATCCGCCACACGAACAGCGCTTATCTCACCTTCGTTGCACTTGACGACGAAGGGCACGCGGTGGAGGTCCCCCAGGTCATACCTGAGACCGATGAGGAGGTCCGCCGCTACAACGACGCGCTCCAACGGCGAGAGATTCGACTGCAACACCGGAGAAAATGAAAGCCTGCACGACGTTCCTCTCGGCGATAACGGCGTTCTGCGTAACCTTCACAGGTGCGGAGGCATCGTTCTCCGGGGAACCCCGCGTTCGCCGCCCGGCTCTTCCGGCCTTCCACGCAGCGGGAACCATCAATACCATTCCCTACCCTGACCGGATTGCCTCAGGCGACTTCGACGGCGACGGCCTGCTCGATGTCGCGGTCGTGAGTGCCAGGGAGCGGGCAGCGGAAATCCTGTTCGGCGATGGGGAAGGCCGCTTCGAGGACCAGGTCAAACTGGAGCTCGACGACGAAGTGCGGAACCTCGCCGCAGGGGACCTCAACGGCGACCGCCGCGATGACCTTGTCCTGGTCAGTCCCGCACAGCGTCTTGTCACTGTCCTCATCTCCGGCCCCGAGCCGCGCTGCTTCCAGGTGACCCAGCGCGTCCGCTTCGAATACGCCCCCGACGCCGTCTGCATCGCCGACCTGGACCACGACGGTGTCCTCGACATCGCCGTGTACGGCAGGAAATTCCTCGGCGTCTCGATCCTCTGGGGAAGGGGGAACGGGACTTTTCAGAGGGGGCAGAGGATCGCATCGAATGTCACAGCGATCTCAGTCGCTCCTGCCGTGATCAGCGCGGACAGCTCCACTCACCTTGCGATCCTTGACTGGATCGGGAACCGGTTGATTCTCTACCGCGGACTTGGCAGATCCTTCAGGCAGTGGGGGGGCTTCTCATTCTCCGAGGAGCCGACGGCCCTTCTTTGCACCGATGCAAACTCGGACGGGCTCACTGATTTTGTCATTTCCTTCCGCGATTCCAGGCAGGTGGAGCTGTACGAGTCGGACGGGCTCGGCGAGATCCGTCTCACCTCCACGATAACACCAATCATCGGTGTTCCCGTGGCCCTCTCGTCCTTCTCCACCCCGGGAGGAGGGGCCAAAAATGGCGTTATCTGCCTGACCGAGCAACCGGAGGCAGTTGCTCTTCTCTCGCTTGGTGATGACGCCCGTTTCGTCGTGCAGGCGCTCTACCAGCCGTCAGGGCCCTCGACGGATGCAGTTGCCGCTGAGTTCTATCGCGACAGTGTCACCAGTATCGCCGTGCTGAGCCGCGAGCCCGGGAGCATATCGTTTCTCAGGAACAACAGCCGGGGGGTCGTCCCTCTTGCATCGCTTGCGCTCGCTGGGGGACCGGAATCGCGCAGCATCGTGAGCGCTGATATCGAGGCTGACTCGGTGCGGGAGCTGTGCGTCCTCTCCGAGGCGGCGCATGCGGTCTACGTGTACGAGAGCAAGACCGGAGAGTCTTTCGAGCGGATGTGGACGTTCCCGCTTCCCGAGTCGCCGCGGGGGCTGACATGGCTCGGCCGCCCGGCTGGAGGCGGGACCTTCATTGCAGCGCACGCAGGGCGAAGTTCGGTCTCCGCGACGTACGTGGGGAAAGACGGGAGGAGACTGAGATCGGTCCAGATCCCGGTCGAAGGAAACCCCTCTGTCGTCAAAGCGGAGTGGAACCAGCGGGGAGGGCTTCGTCTCATCGTGGCGAGCCCCGCGGGAGCCGGGGTTACGCAGTCACTTTGGGTTCTCGAAGAGATCGCGCAGACGAAGTTCGTGCAGCAGAGGATTGCAGCCGGCGGCATCGGCGACGTGCTCTCCGTGGCGGCGACGCGATTCAGGAATGGAGAATCGGAAGCGCTCCTCATTCTCTCGAGGGATGGGGTGAGGGATATACTCTCGGCTGTCTTGAGAGAAAAGAAGAACAACTTCGGACCTCCCATGGTAGTCTGGAAGTTGCCTCCGCCTGCAACAGCGCGTGGAGTCGTCTTCATCCTCGATGAAGGGAAGCCGGTGGTTGTGGCAAACCTCGTATCCCCGGGAGAGCGGCTCTGGACATTTGTGCCGGGACGCGACAGCCTTCTCGTGCCGGTCCAGGGATCGGAGAGCGGCGTCGGGTTTGTGTCGCGTGACCTCATGGTGGGCATGGACTGGAACGATGACGGTGTCCGGGATCTTGTTTACATCAACGATCCGGAACGCCGTGACCTTGTTGTCATGTACCTGTCACCACAGTCAAGGTTCGACAGACCCGTCCGGCTTCTCTCAGAGAAGGATATCGGAGGGATGGCAGTGTGGGGGGATCGCCACCTCTCCCTGCTCCGGACATCGACGAATACGGTTGAGTTCCTTTCTCGCACAGTTGCGGAACCGACAACAAAGTAAGGAGGGAGCGATGCGCTGGATGATCTTTATCCTGGCTGTGGCTTTTGCGGCCGGCGGCTGCAGCTCAAACCAACCGCGGGGTGCTTCGAAGGCTGAGACCTTCCTGATCACGATCGGAAGCGGTGGGGGGTTCACCGGGATGTCGAACGGGTACGTGATCCATTCCAGCGGAGCCGTCGAGCGCTGGTCCCGCCTGGCGGCGGGGAAGGACTCGATCCAGTCGGCGGGTGCGATCACGGAGGAAGAGGCCGTCCAGCTGAAAGAGATCGCAGATTCCCTTGACTTCTTCCAGATTCCGCGGGGGGCTCCTGGAAATATGACATCCTTCGTGGAAATGGTGAACGACTCGTCGCGCCACGCAGTGCAATGGAGCGGCATGTATGACGACGCCCCGCCGGGCGTTTTTTCGCTCGTTCAGGCGATCCGCCGCACGGTGGAAAGGTTCGAGCCGGGTGAACGTTAGCAAGCTCACGACATGTAGGTCACCTCGCCGCCCGGTGCGGATTCTGCCACATGAATGCGGAAGCCCGGCCAGCCTGCTCTGTGCCGTGATGCTGGGCGTATCGGTCTGCACTGTGCGGTCCCAGGATGTGATGATGACGCCTTCGGCCGCGAGGGAGTACTTCGCCCACGCACTGAGTGCGTTCCCGGGTGACACCGTGTTGTTCCCGTTGAAATGCGGATTCGGTGCCGCGTTGGTTGCAGCCGCCGTGCATGGCTCCGATCTGGGAGCGGCCGCGCTCCGCAGTGGGAACCCTGCCCTCGCCGCACAGCGGACGTTCATCAGTCCATCCGGACACTTCAGGATCCTCTTTGATACTGCGGGAGTTGATGCGCCGGCGCTCACGGACGCAGATTGGAATGGCGTGCCGGACTACATCGATACTGTCGCTCTCAGCTTTGACCGGGCGTGGCGCGTGGAGATTGACTCACTCGGCTACATCGCGCCGCCCGCAAGCACCGCTGGAAGCCCGTACTACGACGTCCGGGTCCGCGACCTTGCGGGAACGATGTATGGGCAGACGCTCTTCGGCGATTCGCTTCGCGCGGGCGTCCCGAACCCGACGTACCGGACCTCCATCGAAGTTGACAACAACTACAGCGAGTCGAAGGGATTCCGCACCGTCGGCGTCGCGGCGCTCGAGGTGACGGCCGCCCACGAGTTTCACCATGCCATCCAGCTCGGCTCGTACGGGTTCTGGAGCGACGATGTCTACTTTTACGAGCTCACTTCGACGTGGATGGAGGATGTCGTCTTCCCGGCGGTCAACGATTTCTTCTACTATCTTCCGAGCTTCTTCAGCCGTCCGGAGCTTCCGTTCACGGCTTCAAACGGCTACGCCGAGTATGGAAGGTGCGTCTTCGGGAAATTCATCGAGCAGCGCTTCGGGGCGGGCGTGATGCGCAGCGCGTGGGGGAACATCCCATCGGAGCGCCCGCTCAGGGCGCTCGGCGATGCGCTGAGCACCGTCGGCACAAGTTTCGTCCGTGAGATGACCGAGTTTTGGATCTGGAATCTGTTCACCGGGTACAGGGCACAGCCGGGCAGATACTATGCCGAAGCAGCCCTTTTCCCCCTTGTCAAGTTCGAGCACGCCAATCCGTTCGTTCCCCCGTCGGCGGTGATGCGCGGAACGGGGCAGCCCCTCTCCTCTCACTTCCTGAACTCGTTCAGCGGGAGCGACACGCTCGCCGTCATCCTCTGCAACGTGGACGAGGTGTCCGCAGAATCGGACCGTTACGCTGCACAGGAATTCGAGCTCTCGCTGAAAGCGCCGAACGGCTCATCTGGTGTGGGGAACCTCTCTGTCTCACTTACATCCGGGGACCGGCGAGCGTGGTGGGACCGGGCCTTCGCGGGAGCGTCGCCCGTAGGGAGTCCCGCAGGTTCGCCCTATCCCAACCCGTTCCATCCCGACGGGCACCGGACGGTTCTCATCCCGCTTCCCTCCACGTTGTCGGGGAACGTGGAGCTCAGCTTGTATGACGCGTCACTGGAGCTGGTTCTACGGAGATCGGTCTCCGCGGATGTTCGCACAGGCCTTTATACCGGACTCAATGCCGTGGCCTGGGATGGAAAGGACGACAAGGGGAAGATCGTCTCGACCGGCGTGTACTGGTACATTGCTGAATCGGCGGGCGTGGTTCAGCGCGGCAAGATCGCGGTGGTGAGGTGAGCGTGGACGTCCGGTTCGAGGCGAGGGATGTAGCGAAGCGTTTCGGCAGACGGCTTGTGCTGCGAAGCGTCTCTTTCTCCGTTGAGGCCGGGGGAGTCGTTGTGGTGGCGGGTAGGAACGGGTCGGGGAAGTCAACTCTTCTGAAGATCCTTGTAGGCCTTCTCACACCATCGAGGGGGGATGTGGTCCTTGCAGTCGACGGACGGAAGATCCTTCCCGAGCGCCAGAGAAATTCCATCGGATTCGTGTCGCCGTACCTCCAGCTCTACGATGAGTTCACCGGTGTCGAGAACCTCGCACTTGCCGCATCGCTCCGCGGGATGCCGTTCGACACGAAGAGGGCGGAGGAGCTGCTGAAGATGGTGGGGCTCGACTCACGGGGAAGCGATCCGGCAGCGGCGTATTCGTCGGGGATGAAGCAGCGATTGAAGTATGCCTTTGCCCTGATGCACCGCCCCCCGGTTCTCGTGCTTGACGAGCCGACGGCGAACCTTGATTCGGAAGGGATGGAACGAGTGAGGCAGATCATTGCCGCACAACGGGAAGCCGGTGTGGTAATCCTTGCGGCGAACGAACCCGAGGAGCGCGAATGGGGTGATTCCATCATCGATCTTGACCACCAGGACGCGATATGAGCAGGTTGCAACTCATGGCCGGAGACAGTAAATTTAACTTTGCCGAATGGTTGCGGTCGGCGACCGGAGTTTTCTGGAAGGATTTCCGGTCTGAGCTCCGCACGCGCTACGCGCTCAACGCGCTGGTCATGTTCGTTGTTACCACGCTTTCCATCGTTCTTTTCTCGATGACGGAGGAGAACGTAGCCGTCGACGTGCTGGCGGGAATCCTGTGGGTGGTGATCTTCTTCTCGGCCATGTCAGGGCTGTCGCGGACGTTTGTGAACGAGGAAGAGCGCGGCACGGTGATGACGCTTCACCTCCTCGCTTCTCCAAGTGCGATTTTCTTTGGGAAGCTCTTCGTCAATCTGGCGCTCGTGTTCTTCCTGAACACGCTCGTTGTGGTTCTGTATCTCCTCCTGATCAACGGGTTCGCGATCCAGTCGTACGGCATCTTCGTCCTCACGCTCCTTCTCGGGAGTACTGGACTCGCGTCGGCCGCGACGATCATCGCCGCGATTATTGCAAAGGCAAACACGAAGGGAACCCTCTATCCGGTTCTCTCGTTTCCTATACTGTTGCCGCTCCTTCTGACCGTCATGAACGGCACGAAGCTCGCGACAGGCCCGGCAAGTCTATCGGATGCGGCGGTTGAGTTCCGCATTCTCATTTCGTACTCCGTGGTCGTCACCGCGGCTTCGTATCTCCTCTTCGAGTACGTGTGGAAAGACTGAGCATGGAGTGGTGGAAGATCGGGGTCGGCATCTGGCTGACGGCGGTGTTCGCCGTCGCCCTCTCGTTCCCGATTGTCCCTGAGCCGAAGCACTGGTATGAGTTCCCGGTGATCCCCGGTCTTGAAGAACGCGCGCGGATTATTTTCTTCCACGTCCCGGTGGCGTGGACCACGGTGGTCGCTTTCCTCGTCGCCCTCTGGAACGGTGTGAAGTATCTTAGGACGATGGACCTCGAAGCCGATGCCGCCTCCTCGAACTCCGCCGGGCTCGGACTCCTCTTCGCGGTCCTGGCGACGGTCACGGGCTCCATCTGGGCGCGGTTCAGCTGGGGATCGTTCTGGAACTGGGACCCGAGGGAGACAAGCATCTTTGTCCTCCTCCTGATTTACGGAGCCTATTTCGCCCTCCGCTCGGCGATCGAATCCGAAGAGAGGCGGGCGAGGCTCTCGGCGGTCTACGCGATCATCGCGGGGGTCACGGCGCCGTTCTTGGTTTTCATTATGCCGCGAATCATGACCGGGCTTCATCCCGGCTCGCGCGGCGATGTGCAGGGGTCCGGGCCGGTGGTGCAGTTCCACATGGCGCCGAACATGCTGTTGGTCTTCTTTGCCGCGCTCATCGGGTTCACGGTCCTCTTCGCCTGGATGATGGAGATCCGGCTCCGGACATCGCGGCTTGAGCTCCACTTCATGAACGCGGACAGCGAACAATCTTAGGGGGATCCTGTGGACTTCTACAAATTCCTCAGCCAGAATTCGCTCTACGTCGTCCTGTTCGTTGTCCTTATCATCTGGGCGGGGATCTACTCCTATCTTTTCAGGCTCGACCGGAGGCTGAGGCGGGCGGAAGACCAGGTTGAGAAACATCATCACGAACGATAGAGAAAGGAAGGTGCTATGAAGGCGAAGACCATCGTGGTCGGCGTGATCATCGTCGGCTTCATCATCTTCGGAGCGTATTCGTTCCTTCAGAGCAATGTCGAATACACGAACTTTCCGCAGGCGGAGAGGTACGGCAAGAAGGTCCAGGTCGCCGGAAACTGGGTGAAGGACCGCGATTCCTACTTCGACCCGAAGACAGACTCGTTCGTCTTCTACATGAAGGACACCGACGACAACACGATGAAGGTCGTACTCGACGGAGCGAAGCCGAACAACTTCGAGATCGCGACCGGGGTTGTCGTGAAAGGGAAATGTGAGAACGGTGCCTTCCACGCCACCGAAGCCCTCACGAAGTGCCCCTCGAAGTACGAGGCGAAGTCCATCAAGGAGATGAAGGCATCGTGACTGCCCTTCAGCCTTGTGGCGTCCGCGTCTAACCCCGTCTTTGTCTCTTTCCCTCCGTCATTCTGAAACGGGGTGAAGCCCGCCGTGGCGGGGCAAGCGAAGCGAGGCTTTGTCTGAGACCGACGTGCGGCAAACGCGGAAGCCTCCACACTGTCACCCGCGCATGAGTATGATGCGTGTCAGTCCGTGGTGTTTTTCGTGTGAATCCGTGGTTCCATTTTTCCGGAGATTGTTTGTATGGCAGGTACCTGGGTAGTACGAATTGCATTTGCGGCAGCGCTCTTCTCGTCCGTCGCGTACTACATGACGCTTCGAGCCAAGAAGGCGGAGTGGGCGCGCGCGGCTCGCTTGAGCTTCTTTGTCGCGGCGGCGGGAGTCATTCTCGCTTCGGCAATGCTGCTCATCGACATCCTCACCCACCAGTTCCAATACACGTATGTATGGAGCTACTCATCGACCGACCTGTCGACGCCACTTCTCATTTCGACCTTCTACGCGGGGCAGGAGGGAAGCTTCCTTCTCTGGGCGCTCTACACCGCTGTCATCGGCATAGTCCTCATGAGTTACTCGCGGAAGAAGGGGATCGAGCTGCAGGTGCTGACGGTCTTTGCGCTTATCCAGGCGGTGCTCCTTCTCCTCGTCGTCGTGAAGAACCCGTTCGAGTACGTGTGGCAGTCGTTCGCAGGCGAGGCGCAGGCGGGCAGCGTGCCCGAGAACGGCCGCGGACTGAATCCGCTTCTCCAGAATTTTTGGATGGTGATCCATCCGCCGATCCTCTTCACCGGGTTTGCCGCAATGTCCGTTCCATTCGCATTTGCGGTCGCCGGGCTCTGGAGGAGAGAGTACCAGGCATGGATCACGAGCGCGGCGCCATGGATGCTCTTTGCTGTCGTGACGCTTGGGGCGGGGATCATGCTCGGCGGGTATTGGGCGTATGAGACGCTCGGTTGGGGAGGCTACTGGGGCTGGGACCCGGTCGAAAACTCGAGCTTTATCCCGTGGCTCTTCGCTGTAGGCGCAGTCCACACGATGTTAGCCCAGCGGAAGACCGGGCGGTACATCCGCTCGACGTTCGTCCTCTCGATCCTCGGCTTCCTTCTTGTCCTCTACAGCACGTTCCTCACACGGAGCGGCGTTCTCGGCGAGACCTCGGTCCATTCGTTCGGCGAACCAGGTATGGGAGTGTATGCTCTTCTCGTCGGACTCATCGTCCTGTTCACCGCGATTGGGTTCATCGCATACTTCAATAGGGTGAAGGAAATCCCGAAGCCCGCTGGTCAGCGTTCGTACTGGTCTCGCGAATTCCTGCTTTACCTCGGGGCGATGATCCTCATTGCACTCGGCCTCTATGTGCTTGTCGGCACATCGGCGCCTCTCATCACCGGATTCTTCCAGGCAAAGCCGTCCGCCGTCGACATCTCGTTCTACCCGAAGGGGGCCGTCCCTCTATCGATCATCATATCCCTTCTCATCGCGATCAGCCAGCTCATCTGGTGGCAGCGGTCAGAGCCGAAGGTCGTGGTTCGGAGCATGATCTATCCTGCGGGCGCGGCGGTGCTGGCAACGGTCGCCCTCTTCCCGTTCGGGTTGAACCAGGTCGCTCCGATCCTTGTCGTGTTTGGTGCATTCTTTGGTCTCTTCGCGAACCTTGTTGCCGGGTACCGGATCTTCCGCGGCAACCCGCGCTACGTGGGCGGCGCCCTCGCGCACATCGGCGTCGGCGTGATGCTGCTTGGTTTCGTCGGGTCGTCCCAGTACGACACGAAGCAGACGATCTCGCTTCCGCAGGGGGAGACGGTGGAAGCTCTCGGCTACAAGCTAACGTACCTCGGCAATCACCGGATCGAAGGGGAAAAGTTTGCATTCGACGTGAAAGTCGAAAGGGACGGGAAGGGCTTCACTCTCACGCCTGTCATGTTCTACTCGGAGTACAACAAGGGGATCATGCGGAACCCCGACATTGCGATGCGGGCGACGTACGACTTCTACATCGAGCCGCAGTCGCTCGAGCAGCCTCAGCAGTCCGACCCTGGGACCCAGCTCGTTTTGAAGAAGGGCGAGACAAAAGAGGTCGCCGGATACAGGGTGACCTTTGTAGATTTCCAGGTGGACCGCTCTGCGATGATGGCCGGTGACCCGATGGGGACCCGGATGCCGCCGATCTCGGCAAAACTCCTGGTCGAGCGCGCGGGGAAGTCGGAGGCGGTCGTGCCGTCCTTCAAGATCTTGCAGGGAGGGAATGCGGAGGCCGTGCCGGCGTGGACGGCGGACCGCACCGGGGAGTTCCAGATCCTGACACTTCAACCGGACCGCGAGAAGCCCGAGAAGAGCAGCGTCACGCTTGCCGTCAGAACCGGCGCACAGCCGGCTCCGACTCAGACGAGGGAGACCCTGATCATCGAGGCCTCCGTGAAGCCCTTCGTCGGATTCGTGTGGCTCGGCACCCTCGTCCTTATTTGCGGCGTCATCGTGTCGCTCATCAGGCGTGCGAAGGAAGCACGTCAGCAGTAGCTCTCCCGGCCGCGATCGAGGATTCGTGGAACAGAAATGCCCCTCAGCGAGGGGCATTTCTGCTGGAAGTATGATCAGGTGCGGCGTGTGTCAATTGACGGCAGTCGGTGAGCAGTCACTTCATTGAGTAGCCCGCCTCTTGAATCTTCTCGCGAAGAATATCTATGTCGATGGGACCGCTCTCAACCACTTCAAGGGTGTGCGTAGTCCGGTCGGCCTTGGCAGACTTCACGCCCGGGACCATCGCCGCGTAGCGCTCCACCGTCATCTCGCAGTGATGACAGGTCATCCCATCAACAGTGAATTTCTCTTTCTTTCCGCCACGTCCAAACATCAGAACTTCCGCTGTATTATGCTTTGAAGCTTTTCAACCTTAGTGAATTGGATACAACCGTGACCGAGCTTGTCGCCATTGCCGCGGCGGCAATCATTGGACTCAACAAACCAATCGCCGCAACGGGGATCAGGATGACGTTGTAGGCGAACGCCCAGAAGAGGTTCTGCCGGATCAAGCTCAGCGTGCGTTGGGAGAGAGCGATCGCCTTCGTCACATGGGAAAGCTTCCCCCCGAGGAGCGTGACGTCCGCCGCTTCGAGCGCAACGTCCGTGCCGCTTCCCATCGCAATGCCGATGTCGGCTTGCGCCAGTGCCGGGGCATCGTTGACTCCATCGCCAACCATACCGACAATGTCACCTTTCGATTGGAGCATCTTCACAGCTTCGGCCTTCCGATCGGGTCGGTACTCGGCAAGATATTGATCGACCCCGACGGCCTGGGCGACGCGAGCGGCGGCTTGCTCGTTGTCGCCGGTGATCATGACCGTTCTCACACCGAGGTCCTTCAACGATCGGACGACCGCCGCAGCTTCGGGTCTGATCTCGTCCGCAATCTCAATGACGCCAGCGGGCACGCCATTAACTGCAACGACCACCGCAGTCAATCCGGCCGCCGACGCCTGTGCCACGACGGGGGAGACGCTTTCAATCGGAATCTTCATCTCCTTCAAGAAATTGAGGTTACCCACGTGGACCGTGCGCCCGTTGAGGAGGGCCGTGATGCCAAGTCCGGTCGTCGCTTTGAACTCATCCGCCCTCCTGACCTCGAGTCGACGGGCGCGGGCGGAACGCAAGATAGCCGCCGCCAGCGCGTGCTCCGACGTCGACTCTGCGCTTGCGGCGACTGAAAGAAGTTCCTCCTCATCGAATCCATTGAACGGGACGATCCGCTCGACCCGCGGCTGTCCGAGCGTGATCGTGCCTGTCTTGTCGAGCACGAGCGTCGTCATGGACTTCAGCCGCTCGAGGACCTCACCTCCCTTGATGAGGATTCCCATCTCTGCCCCTTTGCCCGTCCCTACCATGATGGCGGTCGGAGTGGCCAGACCGAGAGCGCAGGGGCAGGCAATCACAAGGACTGAGATGAAGTTGAGGAGGGCAGCCGCGAGCGTTGCATTGCCGCCTAGCGAGCCGGCAAGCATCCACGCCGCAAATGTCACGAGAGCGATCCCGACGACGATCGGCACAAAGACTGACGCAATCCTGTCGGCAAGCCGCTGGATCGGGGCCTTCGAGCCTTGTGCAGCCTTCACCATCTCCACGATGTGAGCCAGGAGAGTCTCCCGTCCGACACGGTTGGCTCTGAACGTAATTGAGCCGGAGGCGTTGAGTGTTCCGCCGAGAACCTGGTCTCCCGGGCGCTTCTCCACGGGCATGCTCTCACCTGTCATCGTCGATTCGTCGACCGTCGTGAAACCGGACAGGACCGTCCCGTCCGCTGGAATCCTCTCACCCGGGCGGACGACGATCGTGTCCCCGATCGCGACCTCTTCGATTGGGATGTCCAGTTCGACACCGCCGCGAACGATGCGGGCGGTCTTCGACTGGAGAGCCGCAAGCTTCTTCACCGCATCGGAAGTGTGCGACTTTGCGCGCGCTTCAAGAAGCTTGCCGAGGAGGACAAGCGTCACGATCACCGCCGCGCTGTCAAAGTATACAGCGGGCATCTGTCCGGCTCTCACGAAGAAGGAGGGATGGAAGGTTGCGATCAGACTGTAGAGGTATGCCGCCATCGAGCCGACAGCGACGAGCGTGTTCATGTCCGCGGTGAAGTGCTTCAGCGTGACCCAGAGACCGTGGAAGAAACGGTGCCCGCCCCAGAAGAGTACGGGTGTCGTGAGCACAAAGAGGAGGAAGTTGATGGTCGGCGTCGCGATGGGGAGCCGCCACGGGAGTATGTCCTGCATACTGAGGAAGACGATCGGGACGGTCAGGGCGGCGCTGAAGATGAACTCAGACTTCAGCCGCTGGTAGGTCTTGACGCGAAATTGCTCCTCCTGATCGGCTGAGATCTGCTGGTCACCTGCGTTGAGAAGAGAATACCCTGCACTTTCGACGGCTGAGCGGAACTCCTTCGGGCTTACCTTCGCAGGGTCGAACTCTACGGTCGCTTCTTCGGTGGCAAGGTTGACAACGGCGCTTGTCACGCCGCTAAGCTTCTTGAGTGAGTTCTCTACCCGCAAGACGCAGCTTGCGCAGGACATCCCGCCGATTGGCAGGACCGTGCGCAGGGTCTCCGCCTCCGGGTGCGTCGTCTCCGCGTCGGGTTGAACGGTCTGGTGTGTCTCAGGTTCTGTCATACTACAAATCTATCAATTCAACGGCTGTGATGCCATTGATTCCAGTATGCCTACACGTTAGATGCTGTCCGGAGGCTGTCGGATTCATCGGCCGTCGGCTTTGAGATCTCCTTCCGAAGGCTCCAGCCTTTCCAGAGAAGGTAGATCGCCGGATAGACGAGGAGCTCCAAGATCACGCTCGTCACCACGCCTCCTACCATCGGCGCAGCGATCCGCTTCATGACGTCTGCGCCGGTGCCGTGGCTCCACATGATGGGCAAAAGCCCGCCGATGATCGCCGCTGCGGTCATGATCTTCGGCCTGATCCGTTTCAAGGCACCGTGGTAGATCGCATCTTTCAGCCCGCTGATCGAAGTGAGGAGCCCCTTCTGCTTCCATTCCTTCAGTGCCAGGTCAAGATACAGAAGCATCACAACGCCAGTCTCCGCATCGAGACCGGCGAGCGCAATCATGCCAACCCATACGGCGACGCTCATATTGTAGCCGAGAATGTAAAGGAACCAGATTGCCCCGACGAGCGAGAACGGCACTGCAAGGAAGATGATCGCCACCTTCGTGAGCGAGCGCGTGTTGAGGTAGATGATCAGGAAGATGATGAGGAGCGTCGCCGGGACCACGTAGAGAAGCCTCGCCTTTGCCCGCTCCATCGACTCGAACTCACCGCTCCATATCATCGTGTAGCCCGAGGGGAGCTTCACGTGCTGTGCGACGGCCTGCTGGGCCGCCTTCACGTACGAGCCGACGTCCACGTTCCGGATGTCCACCGAGACCCACACGTTGGGACGGGTGTCCTCGCTCCGGATGACCATCGGCCCCTTCCTGATCTCGATATCCGCGATCTCGCCGATGGGAATCTGAGCACCGGTAGGGGAGGGGACAAGAACCCGCTTCAGCGTCTCGATGTTGTCCCGCATCTCCCTCGGATAGCGTATGCTCACCGGGTACCGCTCCAATCCCTCGACGGTGTTCGTCACTTCCATTCCGCCGATGGCTGTCTCGATAACGTCCTCGACATCGCCGACTGTCAACCCGTAGCGTGCCGCTGCCTGCCGTTTGATGTTGAAATCGACATAGTTGCCGCCGAGAATTCGCTCCGAGTACGCCGTTGTAGTTCCTGGAACCGTCCTGACGGCGGCTTCAACCTGCTTGCCGAGGTCTTCGAGCGTCTTCAGGTCCGGTCCCGCGATCTTGATACCGACCGGCGTCCGGATGCCGGTGGTGAGCATGTCGATGCGTGTCTTGATCGGCATCGTCCACGCATTTGAGACACCCGGGATCTGCAGTGCTTTGTCCATCTCGGCAATTAGTCTCTCAGGTGTCATGCCCGGACGCCACTCGCTCTCAGGTTTCAGCATGATGGTCGTCTCGAACATGTCGAGTCCGGCTGGGTCGGTCGCGGTACCGGCGCGTCCTGCCTTCCCAAACACGTGGTGCACTTCGGGGAACTGTCGAATGATCTTGTCCGTCTGCTGGAGGAGTTCTTTCGTCTTTGTGATGGAGATGCCCGGAAGGGTCGTCGGCATGTAGAGGATATTCCCTTCCCAGAGAGGCGGCATGAATTCCGATCCGATCTTCGAGAACGGGATGAGCGTCACACCGAGGAGGACCAGCGTCGAGATGATGACAGCCTTCTTGAACCGCATCACGAAGTTGATCACCGGGTGGTACAGTCTCATCAGGAACCGGTTGATGGGGTTCTTCTCCTCTGAGGGGATTTTTCCCCGGATGAGGTAGCCCATCAGGACCGGCACGATTGTGACCGAGAGAAGCGCCGCCGCCGCCATCGAGTAGGTCTTCGTGAACGCAAGCGGCTTGAAGAGCCTTCCTTCCTGGGCCTCAAGTGCGAAGATGGGGAGGAAGGAGACCGTGATCACGAGGAGCGAGTAAAAGAGCGAAGGCCCGACCTCCTTCGATGCGTCGGCGATGATCTGCCAGTGGTCCTTTCTTCCCGCGTCGAGCTCGAGGTGCTTGTGTGCGTTCTCGATCATGATGATGGCCGCGTCCACCATCGCGCCGATGGCCACCGC
>Ga0315282_10006669_pt1 | contig 19216 bp, 3 predicted proteins | sample YL17G07_20_MG_FD_203693 | JGI IMG/M metagenome (GOLD analysis project Ga0315282, IMG submission 203693) | Sediment microbial communities from Yellowstone Lake, YNP, Wyoming, USA - YL17G07_20 | ecosystem: Environmental > Aquatic > Freshwater > Lake > Sediment | place: USA: Wyoming | collected... | reverse complement strand
GTCAGGAACGTCCACGCGGCGCCGCCGTTCTGGTCGTAGAGACCCTGCAGGTCCGACTCGTCCCACACAAAGTACCTTGTGATAGGGGTGGTCGGGCTTACGCCCTGCACGCGTTTGGCGCGCTGCCAGGAGCCGGGGAAGTACGTGTAGGCTGTGTCGTTATTGGTGCCGGAGCCGTCGTACATCGTGAGCCTGTCCGCGTCGTCGTAATAGTACGTGTCGTTGGCACCTATCTTTGTCAGATTGCCCCAGGTATCCCACGTATAGGATGTAGAGCCGGCACAGCTTAGCCTGCCGATGTAGTCGTAGGAATAGAGAGTATTGTTGCCGTTGAGGGTGCGTTTGGTGCGGTTGCCGGCCGAATCATAATACCAACTTTCGGTGTAGGCGTCGCCGCCCGTCTCCACGGCGCTTGTGAGCTGATAGGCATTGTCGTACTGATACGCGACGCTCGCGGCGGTGTAAACGTAGCCGGAGATATCCATCTTCGTCACTACGTTGGCCTCGTCGTAGGAATAGTCGAAGCGCGAAGCAGGGGTGTCGGGGATGACGGTAGTCTGGTTCTTCACAAATGCCAAGCGCGCCGCGTCGTCATAGCCGTATTCAGTGTAAGCGCCGCTGCCGTAGGTGAGCTTCGTCAGGAGCCCTCTCGGGTCATACTCCCACGCCCCCCGCGCGGCCCCTCCTTCGGTTACGGATACAAGCCTCGACGCATTGTCGTAGGAGTATTCCACAGTGGAAGAGTCGGGCTTTGTCATTGTCACGCGCCGGCCGAGGCCGTCGTATGAGTAGCTGATGTCCTTTGTCCTGGCGCCGCTGTCGTAGATCATCCTTCTGCGCGTGACAAGGCCGGTGTCGTCATAGGAGAACTGCGTCTCGTTGTCGGAATCATACATGCGCGTGAGCTGACCGGCGAGGTCGTAGGCGAGACATACGTCAGGGATCGTGGGATAATCCACTTTTGTCAAGTGGCCGCCGTTGGAATAGGAGTAGCCGACAGAGCGCGAGGCGGTTCTGTGGGGCGTGGGAGGATTCTGATTATCGGGCTTCCAGTCACCGGTTTCCAAGTCCCAAGTGCCCTGCTCATAGTAGTCGGTGCGCGTCGTCATGCTGCCGTCCACGTCGAACGCATACCGGCGCTGGTGATCCCAGATCTGGTAGTTGTCGCCGGCAGTCTGGCGGTATTGGCGCCACTTCGTGAGGCGGCGGCACGAATCGTAGTCAAAGTAAGTGGACTTGCCGTCGGGGAGCGTCATTTTCGTGAGCTCGCCCTTGTTGGAGTACCAGTAATCCGTCTCATGGCTGTTGCCGTCGATGGCGCGCGTAACGTTACCGAGGCCGTCATACGAGTAGCTCGCGCTTCGATTCGTCGGCAACGATACGAGGGTGCAGTATCCGGCGGGGTCGTAAGCAAATGTAGTCGTATGCGTCAGGGGATTAGCCACCAGGGTCATGCGACCGGCGGCATCGTAGAGGTACTCGGTTCCGTTGCCGGCCGGGTCCATGATTCTCACCAGGCTGTTGGGAAACTCGTAGTAGTATTGGGTGGTCCGGTTTGTCGGATCGATGTAGGCGGTGAGCTTGCCCAATTCGTCGTATTGGTACACATAGTCGCCTGCCGCAGGCATTGATACCTTCGTGCAGCGGCCGTTGGAATCGTAGGCAAAGGCGTGTTGGGAGTTATCCGCAAGCGTTACCTTTGTGACATGATCGAGGTCGTCATATTCGTAGGTCGTATACTTGCCCAACCGATCTGTCATTCTCGTCATGCGGCCGCCGACAGCGTATTCGTAATAGCTGGCGCCGCCGTCGGGATCGGTTATCTTCGTGATCTGGGCGCAGTCATCCCTATAGTAGTGGTAGGAGCCGCGGCCTGTAACAGAAGCGTTGACAACCGCCTGCTCCGCGTGCATCGGGACAGTCAGGATTCCGTAGTCATTGTACGCAAACGAGACGTTCGTATCGCCGCTGACGCTGACCAACTGGGTGTAGATTCTGATGATGTCTTTGACCTTGGGATACCACCACTGGACGGTCTGCGCCCTGCCTGAGCTTGGCATATTCTTGGTGTATACGTCGTACTCCCATTTCTGCTGCGCGTCGTCCCAATAGCGCCGCACGTGGCGCCAGTACTCGAACGTGGGGCCGACGTTTACCGGGAGACAATATCTGCCTTTGAACTTCGCGGTGTTACCCGCTCCGTCATCTATACTGGAAAGGTACGCGCCGTAATTGGCGTACTTCTTTATGATCTGGCGGCCTCCGGGAAGCGTGATTGTATGGGTGTCCTCAGAGCTGAATCTGTTGTACTCGTAGGTAGTAACCGCGCCGTTAGGGTCGGTGGAGCTGGCAATCCTGCCTGCGGAGTCGTATGAGAACTCGTAAAGATTAGAGAGCGGGTCAACAATGTCCGTAACGTTACCCTGCCAATCGTAGAAATACTGCCAGGTTCCCTTGAAGGTGCTCTTGGCGGTCACGCGTCCCGCGGAATCGTAGGCATATGACACCCACGCGTTGGAGTCCTCCGTCCCGTAACGGACCTTTGTGATATGCCCGCTGCTGTCGTAGTCGAACGTCTCCGGAATGCCCGACGCATCCGTCTGTCTCGTAACGACTCCGGCCGCGTCGCGCAGGAAGTACGCCGCTCCGTAGCCAAGAAGGCTCATGGCGGTCATACAACCCTTGTTGTCGTAGGAGTACGAGATCGAGACGCCGGTTCGGGTCGTCGAGGCCGTGAGGCCGCCGGTCGTGTCATAAAGGTATTGCTCGTAGGAGCCATCCGGGTAATCCATCTTGGTAAGCCTGCGGTCCGTATCGTAGTAGAAATCCATCGAGGTCGCGCCGACGGTCACTTTGGTTACGTCGTCGTTCACATCGTAATAGAAGAGTGTGTCCTGGCCATCGGCCGTCATCTTCGTGACAAGCGAGCTGGCGTCGCGGGCGTACAAGGTCTCCTGCCAGGTGTTGTTCGAGGGATCAGCGAGAAAAGTCGATCTCGTCATCATCCCGTTGGAGTCGTAATTGTAGATGGACGTGGCGTTGTTCTGGCCCTGGCCGCTTCCCCCCGTGACAACGTACTTGATGCCATCGACGGAGGGTTTGTAGGAGACGGTATTGGATACCTGGTCGGTGACCTCGACAAGGGAGTTGCCGCCGTCAGCGCCGGTCCAGTGGAGTTCCTTGGTATGGTTGCCTTTGTCGGTGTAGGTCACCTTGTATTCGTAGCTCGATTCGTCGGGAAGCACATAGGAGAAATGTTCCGTGCCGTCCGCGTCGGTGCGCGAGAGCATATAGGCGTTGGCATCATAGGTCATCGTGGTCTCTCTGCCGCGAAAGTCGGTGAGCCTGGTCAGGTCGCCGGCCGCGCTGTACTCAAAGGTCGCCGTCCCACCGTCGGGGCCTACGACCTTCGTGACCTTCCCTGATGCATCCCAATAGAAGTTGGTAACGTCGGAATTGGCGTCTGTTACGGTGGCTACGCGCCAGTTGGCGTCCCTGCCGATGGTAAGGCATTGTCCCGAAGTATCGGTTATGCTGTCGAGCTTATTGGTCAGGCTGTTGTACTTAAACTCGTAGCCGGTGCGAAGATTGGTAAGCGTGTAGGAGCTATCCGCATTCTTCACAAGGGTCATGGGCACGCCTACCGGGGCGGAATAGGAGCCGTCGCCGGAATTGTAGACAAAGTGCACTACGCCTCCGTCGGGACGCCGGACCTCCACGTCGGAGTTACTCTCAATGGTGTAGCCGTTGGCGTACGGAAACACCCACTTCCTCCCAAACCCCCAGTCGTCGTTGCCCTTGCTGTTGTATGTCAGAAGGAGCGTGACATCCGGGCCCCTGCCGGGCATGTAGGCAAGGGGAACCTGCTTGACCTGGACGTTCATAGTGTTGCAGTTCATCCACGATTCGTTTGTCGCGTCGTTATAGAAGTCGGAGCCGGCGTCAAGGACGCCGAACGAGGGCCTGTTGACGTCGCCAAAGCCTTCATGCATGCTCGGGGCGCTGTGAGTGTTGTATGGCGAGGGCATAGCGCCGCGAACGCCTCCCACCAAAGGGCTCTCCGCGGTGCTTTGTACGCTCGGTGCCGAGGAAGGATTGAGTGCGCTCTGGTCGTGAATACATACGCCCGGCTTTTGCTCGCCGGGGTCCCCGGGAGGATTGGGCTCCTGACAGCCGCCCCTGACCTTCTGGGCCTCATCACGGGTCATGGCGACAGCTTTCGTCAAGTCACCTTGGGTGAATACGAGCACTTCGCCATGGAAGCGACTAAGAAAATCCTCCTTTGCCACGAGGCGCTTGCCGATGCCGGGGTCATATACCTCGAATGTCTCGTCGGTTGTGCCCAGCACGGTAACGAAGTGGTTGACGCCCCAGCACGCGACGAACGGCACGGCCAGATTGGCTGCCTCGGTCTTGTCCGCTTTCGCCGCCCAACAGTCGATACCCAGACCCTTGGTGATATCAGCCGCTTCAGCAAGGGACATTCCACGGATATCCTTTATCGCGGCGGTACCGACCTTTTCCGACGCATCCGCAAGGCCCATGCTGAGGAGCGCCCGGCCGAGGCAATCTCTCACACACGAAGACTGGCCCATCGCGCTGGCCCAATCGCATCTGGCCATACTGGTCCTGAGGAGCCAGCCGTGAAGATCGGTCTTGTCGTCCCAATTGGTTGTGAGCTTGATGGCTTCACGAAAGGAAGTCTCGGCGTTATCAAGGTCGCCTGTGGCAAGATAGTAGCCGCCCAAGTGGACGTAGACGTTACTCTTGAGATTGGCGTTCTGGACCTGCGGAAGAAGCGTATTGCACTTGGAAATGGCGGTCACGTAGTCTTTCCTGTCCGCGTCGCAGCTTGCATCATACAGCATGAAGGCGTGGCTCTCTATGTCTCCCGGATGCGCCGCCATGTAGTCAGCCATGCCCTGACGCGCTCGCGCAAAGTCGCCGTGGAAGCGCTTGCGCAAGACTTCCGCAGCGGCCCTCTCGTCAGCGGGACGGGAAGGATCCGGAGGCGGGGTTTCCTGTGCCAGGAGGTATTGCATGGGCATGAGAACGAGAAACGTGAAGAACACAACGACCGGGAATACGCTGCGGCGTCCGGACATGCCACACCCCCCTCAAGAGCTTGGTGACCGGGATAGATGATTACGGACGTTTATCGCAATTCCGGGGATCAATGTCAAGAGAAAAGAGCGCTGTTCTTCAGGAAAGATCGGGAAGAACATCTCTCTGAAACGTCAAATGCGCCCCTTCTCCAAGACCACTTCCGCGGGCATGAGGCCCTTGAAGAGCGTTGAGTTGCGCTCGCGGATGGAGACCGAGACGCGAAGGGCGTCGTGGACGGCGAAGCTGGCGGCGACGGTGCGGCCGCGGGGGATGCTCGCGGTGACGGTAATGGTTTCGTTGCCGGTTTCAGCGGTGGTTTCAGGCAGCGCATGCGAATCCTTGTCGGTGACAAGGAGGACGTTGAGGAAGCAGTCCTCTTCGGCGCCGATGGAGGGGCTGATCTCGACGCGCCAGGCGCCGGGGACCTCGCCGTCCTTGAGAGGGGCGCGGCGGCCGGTTTGCGAGTTGGGGCCGCATGCGTAGCGGGTATCGCCGACGAGGAATTCATTGCCGGGGCCGCCGACTTTTTTCACGTCGGACTTTTCAGGCAGCAGCGGAACGCATACGAGGCGGCCGTCGCCGTTTGTGACTTCGAAGCTGCCGCCCTTGCGGATGCGGGGCTCGTTGACCGAGTGCAGCAGCCAGACCTTCTTGTGGGTCAGCTCGACCGCCGTCACCCTGTCGAAAACAATGATGAGGTTCGGCTGCACGAAGAGGAAGTGGCGCACGAAACGCGTGAGCTTGCGGCGCGCGTACGCGTCGGTCGCGTCGCCGCAGACGTAAGTGAAGAGATTGTTCCCGGTGTATGCGAGGGTGCGGCCGGTGTCCCAGCGGCCGGGGCAGGCGACCCAGTCGGCGCCGATGCACCTGTCTTCAAGAGCCGACGGCGCGCCGAGGTCGTAGTTCTCCGGGTCATTGCGCACGGAACGAGCGAAAAGCATCTCCTTCTGGCCGCCGTCGTTGGCAACGCCCATCTCCATCACCTCGTCAGGATCGCGCACGAGCAGGGTGTTGTGGGCGATGGCGCGGCGGTAGTAGTTGAAGAACTGCGACCGGCGGATTGCGTCGTGGTTTCGCTCCAGGCCCCAGTCGTCGTCGAAGCGGCCGGAGTCTATCGCCAGCTCGCCCTTGTAATAGATCTCGAAGTGATTGTTGTCATAGTGAGCGTGCTGGCTGAAGAACGGGCCGCAACGGAAGCTTACCCAGCAGGAGTTCAATCGCTTCTTCTCATCCCAGCCCCACTGCGAGCGGGCGAGTACGAGCCCCTGGCCGCGGAAGATCCTTGTACGCGGCAGGTCTTCGAGCGGACGCTCAGGTATCGAGGGGTCATACCAAAGGAGGTCGCGCCACTTGTTGTATTCCTTGATGGAGAAGGTCGGGACCGGGCAGTGGTTGAGCATGTATTGCGCATAGGGGTCGCGATAGGCGTCGGCGGCGCAGAGGAGGACTTCGCGATCGCGGTCGGAGAGAAAGGGCATGTCATTGTCGCCGCCGGGGTAGACGAGGCCGTTGGGCTTGACGCCGTGGATTATGTACTGCGTGACGCCCCTCAGGTGGGCCGAATCGGCCATCAGGTCATCGCCGGCGGCGGTTTTCAAGGCCATGAAGAAACGAAGGAGATTGCCCACCGCGATGCGATGGAAATCAAACCCTTCGGGCCACTCGCCGTCGCAGAAGATCTCCTCGCGGGCCTTCATTCCGTCGCGCAGGTGATTTTTGAGGAAACCGAACGCGTATCCCGCGACGGCATCGACATGGGCAAGGGCTATTGCCGCAATGCCGACGTCGGCGCCATTCCTGTAGAGGTCGTAGCAGAAAGAGCGCCATAGCCTGCGGTTGGCGATTCGGCGGAGGGATTCCTTGGCGAGCATGCCCCGCATGCCGGCCTCTTCGTCGGGCGTCAAGAGGTCGTAGCACCAGTCGTACGTCATCGCGACGGGCGAGATATGCGACCAGCCGCGCTGTTCGGCGTTGAAGAAGGCCAGCCGGATGGCGGCGCGGCCCATTTCCTCGTCGCCGGTGAGGAGGTAGACGAGCCCCATGCCGCCGGAGGTCGGACCGGCGAGCTCCTTGATCTCATTGAGGCTCTTGCCCTTCACCTTCTGGCGCAGCCATGCCATACGCGAGGGGTCGAGCCATATCCTGGGGCGATCCTTGCGGACCTGCCAATCCCACATGAGACAATTCTCCAAGAGCGCGGCTAATCACCGAGGCCGGTGCGGCTTCGGCGACCCAAGCACAAGGAGTCACGGCCCTCACCCCACCCTCTCCCGGCGGCCAAGGGCCGCAGAAAGTAGAGCGGAAGAGCAGTGGAACAGTAGAACGAAAAGCTGCCCTCACCCTGCCCTCTCCCAGAGGGAGAGGGTATACGAATGAGGCTCAACCGGTCCGCGCGCTGCGCCACAGCGCAAGTGTATATACGAATCGGGGCGGAGCGTCAAGTGAAAACCGGCGCAGCCGACAGGAGAATGAGACAGAAGGAGCCTGTCGCAGCGGCGCTACGCGCTCTCGACAGGCTCCCAAAAGGCTACTGCACGCCGCTCTCAAGGGGAATCATCACGATGCTGGCGCACTTGACTTTGGCGGTTGCGCCGCGATTGACGGCCCTGGCGTCTATCGCCACGGACTGGGGGCCCGACGGAAGGAAGCGCACGTCCATGGAGCCGGCGTTCAAGTACTCACCTTTGGCCGCGGTCCGGCGCATGGGCCGCGCTGATATCGTGCTGTCGTTCAATGACACTTTCGCTTCGATCGAGCGGGACGTCTTGGAGTTGGCAAGACGGAAGGTCGAAAGCATGAGACAGTCGCCGGCGGGGGCCGTCGCGGCCTCAGTTGTCAGGGCGTTAACGAACGTCGTCGAGGTTGTTGCGAATTCGGACGCATAGGAACTGTGCGCTGCAGCGCCAAACCGGGAGCCGGTCAGCCTGATAGCGGCGAGGCGCGCATGAGAAACGGTTTGGGCCGCGGCGCCTCCGCTCTTCGAAGCGGCAAGCGTGATCTTCTGGTTTCCGGCCGCGCAGTCCGCAACAGCCACGGCCATAAACGGCAGGGCATTGGCGCTGCCTTTGGACTTCACATAGCACGCGTCCGCCTCGCTGTCGTTGAAAGTCGCCTGGATGGTCGTTCCCGCCCCCTTGGCGCCCATGAAGTCAGCGCTCCACAACAGCAGATAATCCCCCTGCGCTGCAACCGTCCAGTTGAGGGACGCGCACTCAGCAGGGGCGGTCGCAAGGGTCGTCGCCCCTGACTGCTGCGCGGTGTACCATTCCAGGTCCGCCTTGCGTATGGCGATCACGCGGGCCCTGCGCACAAACCCCGAGGACGAGGCATTGGAACCCCGTGCGTCGAGCGAGACAGTGTGCTCCCCGGCCGCGAGCGCAACGGGCGCCATTGTCATGAACGTCGCATAGTCGCTGCGGTTGGCGGCTTTCGCGCTTGTCAGCGATTCCGTAGCGCCGTCCACAGCGAGCCTTATCTCAAGGCCGGACTTCGGCCTGGGGATCCTGTACTCGGCGAACGCGATCACGAGCCAGTCATCGGAGGCGTCGGGAGTGAACCGGGTCGATACCTTCGAATACCACCGGTCACCTTTTACGAGCGATTCCTGCTCGTTTGCGGCGTACTCGTATGTATCTGGCTTGAGGTGGGGAACGGTCGCCTTCCAGACACCGCCGCCGTACGTGGTGACGTAGATCTGCTGGGAATCCTCAGGATCGAAAGACACGTACGCAGGCCCCTTCACTTCGAAAGGCAGCCCCGCGATCTTCGACCACGTCGCGCCGGAATCGTCGCTCATGTAGATGCCGTCGCCGGCTTCGGTAGTCGCGTAGACGCGTGTGGGCACCTCAGGATCTATCGCGACGCCGCGCGTATTGCCCCTGCTGAGCGCGCTGGTCCAGCTTGCGCCGTCGTCGGTTGTTTTCCAGAGGCCGGAGTGCATACCATAGACGTCGTCGAACGTGGCGACGTATATGTTGTTCTCATTGGTCGGATCGACGTCAAAACCGTTAATGTGCGGAAGCGTCACCGTTGCACTGATGAGTGTCCACGTCTCGGCGCCATCATTCGACTTGAAGAGCCCGCCAGGCCAGTACCGGCCTTGGTCATACGACTCGCAAAGCGCGCAGAAGAGCGCACCGTCCGGCATTATTTTGATCATCCAGGCGTTCATGTTATGGGGCATGCCGAGGCCGTAATTGGCTGCCGTCCAGGTGGCACCGTCATCGGTCGACTTGTAGACGCCGCTGCCCATGACGGTCACGTAGAGCGTGCGGTTGCCGGACGGGCTCGCGGGGTCCACAGTTATGGACGTCGCGGGACCTTTGGCCAGACCCGTAGCTTGACCGACGTCCGTCCACGTCGCACCGCCGTCGATGGATTTCACTACACCGCCGGAAAGGTCCGTGAGGTTGCCATGGAGCATTTCGCCGTGCGGCATGTCGGGGCTGTCGGACGCGGCGGCCCACATTTTGCCGTATACGGTCGGATCGATCGCGAGATCGTAGAAGTTGTAGGGGTATGGGGAGCCGGTCGAGGATATGCGCCAGGAAAACCCCCGGTCCTCGCTTCGCGCCAGTCCGATGTCGCTATAGGTGATGAAGGCGGTCTCGCGGCTCCATGGGGCGAATTTCACGTTGTAGGACGTCGCGGTCTCAAACCCGTTTGACGTCCACCAGCCAGAGCTGGATGAAGTCTCATGCGTGTTGCAGCAGAACCACGACGCGCCGCCGTCATCGGAGCGCCACGTGCGGACGTCTTCGCTGAAAGCGACGACGTCCGGATTGGTTGCGCAGACCTCAATCTGGTGCGGCTCGCGGCCCATCCACCAGCCGAAGGCATTGGTGATCCAATCCGGGGAAACGGTGACCCCAATGGGGAAATCGGGTAGCATCGGATCGCTCAATACCTTTGACCAGTGCGTGCCGGCGTCAGTGGTCTTGTAGATGGTGGGGCCGGCATCCTCTTGCGAACCGACGTATACCACGGTGGGATTGTTGGCGCAGAGGCCGAGTTCCATGTCCTTGTCGCCGGCCGCGTCAACGTTGAAGCCTGTGTTCACGCTCTCCCAGGAATCGCCGCCGTCTATGGACCTGTATATACCGTATCCCTTCACGGTGGCGTAGAGCACCGTGGTGCCGAACCCCGCGCCAGCCTTGAAATCGCTGATAGAGGCGCCGACGGGAAGCCCACCGTCGACTCTCGCCCACGTGACGGCGCCATCCATCGTCCGGTATATGCCGGCAGGCGTCGCAGCGTAGACTGTCGGCTGATCGGGAAGGCTGTTCGGGTCGACGAAAAGGTCAGTGACGGCCTCGTTGACGTCCAGCTCCCAGGAAGGGACGTCATTCCAGGTCAGCCCCCTATCGGTGGATTCGCAGATCAGGTATGACTTGCCGAACAGCGGATCGTCCACGGTGACGCCTGCGAACATGACGGCGCGGTCCACCGGGTTTATGGCGATCGTGTCCGGCGTTATGGAATTGATGGTCTGCCACGAGTTGCCGCCGTCGGTCGTGCGCTTGAGCCCGCTGGCGGTACCGACATAAAGGACATTGCCGCTGAAGGGGTTAAAGACCGGATCGCACGACGTAATGCAGGAATTGATCTCGTCGGCGCTGTACATCCGCCAGGTGTGACCGGCGTCGATAGAGCGATAGACGCCGCCCCTGCCGGAGAACCCGTACATGACGTCGGGATTTCCCGGAGTGATGACGGGGTGATACTGCGCCCCTCCCCCGCCGAGCCCGACCGGCGTCCACTCTACTCCCGGGATGGACGGCGATGTGGCGCCCTGAGCGACCGTACCGGAAACAATGGCAAGAAAACAGACAAGCCCGACCAGTGCTGCCCTTCTCATGTCATACCCCCTTGTTTGCCGGGTCAGCCCCTTGGGGCCGCCGCAGCCATCCAGCCGTAACTTAAGCATGGACAACCAGATGCATCATCAAAGCACGGTCCGGCACCGGCGCCCGGCGGCGAAAGAGCAAGAGCAAAAGTTGCGATGCCAAGAAGACCCGGGAATCAAACCGCCTTTATAGCACAATCCCCTCCGCCAGACAAGAAAAAACCGCTCCGCGCAGCGCGGCAAGAGCTAACGGCCGGGCCGCTATTTATGACGCGCGACCCGGCCGTTTTGTTTGAAAAAACCCGTATCTCTATGGCGTATCGAGCGGCAGACCGTAAAACCTGAGCCTCTTCACTTTGGCTGTGCCGGCCGAGTTCGTCGTCCTCCAATCCATGTCCACCATTCTCGGCGTCGTCAGGTTGCGTACGTCCATCGAGCTGTAGTTCAGAAGGTCCGTGGTGTCCTTGGGTCTCATCAACTGCTGACCGCAGGTATTCGTGTTGTTGAGCTGCACCCTGACCTCGGTCTGATAGCTCGTTGAAGAGTTATTGAGACGGGCGCTGTTAAGGAACAGCCACTTGCCATTGGCCCCGGATGTCCAGGTTGTGGTGAGGGCCTCCTGGAACGTCGTCTGGGTGGTGTTTCGCTCTGTGCCGTAGCCGGCGGCCGTATCCCTGAACCGCCCTTGTGACAGCCTCAACGCAAGGATTCTGGCCCTGCGGATGTAGTGGTTAATGGGATCGGTCGCCATCTTCCTGCCGGTGATCTTGTGAGTTATGGGTACGCCGGCAGGGGCATTGGCGCAGTAGTTGAAGCTCATGAAGGTCGTATAGTCGCCGTTGTCAGCAGCGCGCATGATGCCTTCGTCGTTCAAGACGTCATTGTAAAGCGTCTGCAGGTCCGTGGAAACCGTTGTCGTGGCGTTGAGCTCCGCGGTCGAAATCACAAGGTAGTTGCCTGTCGTCGCGGGCGTCCAGGTGAGCACTGCGATATCCGTGCTGTTAATGGTAAGCGGCTTGGCGTTGTCGTAAGCGGCATTGTAGAACTCCAGCGCGGCCTTCCTTACGGCGCATATGCGCGCGTTGCGGATGTAGGCCGCGGCCGAGGAACTGCCCGCGCGATACATGAGCTGGATTGTGTGAGAAGCCGCGGTGAGGTTCTTGACCTTCACCGTTATGAACGGCAGGTAGTCCGTCGGATCGACCGGCTTTCTCGTGTTCTGCCCCTCCCCGGCGCCGTCGATGAAGAGCTGCACAAACGTCGCGTAGGCGGGGTTCGGACACTTGAACTCACAGAAGCCGAAGATGATCCAGTCATCGACCGCCGGGGGAGTGAAAGTGACGGCCACCTTGCCGGTATAGTTGGTGTTTGTCGTGGATGTCTCGGTGTCGCTGGCCGCGAACTGGTACGTCGGCCCCGGCGGAGCGACGGCGATGCTGAGAGCCTTCGTGGCCGTGTCCGCGGGCGTTTGCGCGTCGGTTGCCCTGATCGTGAAGAACGACTGGCCCATGATCGTGGGCGTGCCGCTTATGACGCCATCGGATGTATTGAGGCTCAGTCCCGCGGGCAGCGTGCCCGAAGTGATCGCAAAGACATATGGCCCGACGCCGCCGACGGCAACGACCGTCTGTGAATATCCCACTCCCGGCGGGGCGATGGGCAGGCTCGAGGTCGAGATCGAGAGGGCGGCGGGGACCGTTATCGACAGACCGCGCGTTCCCGTCGCGGCAGGAGCGCCGCTGTCGGTAATCATGACCGTAAAGCCGCCTGTAGACGCGGCCGTCGGAGTGCCGTTTATGACGCCCGTGGAGGCGCCAAGCGACAGCCCCGCGGGCAGCGCCCCGGCGGAAACGGACCACGTGTATGGAGCGGTCCCTCCCGTGGCCGCAAGGGTCTGGTTGTAGGAGTACCCTATACGCCCATTCGGCAGGCTCGACGTTGTGATGGTCGGCGGCTGCGGGATGATGGTGATCGTGAGGGCCTTATCGTCCGTGCCGGCCGGAGCGGCTGAGTCGGTCAGGCGAACCGTGAAACTCGCAACGCCCGGAGCTGAAGGCGTGCCGCTGATGACTCCTGTCGAGGCGTCGAGAGACAGGCCGCTCGGGAGGTCGCCACTAAGGATCGACCACGCGTACGGCGCAGTGCCGCCGGACGCCGAGAGCGCCTCACTGTAACCAGCGTCGACGTAGGCATCCGGCAGGATGGCAGTCGTAAGCGCGAGAGGCGCCGCGTAGCCCGACGGGGTGTAGATCACGTCGAGCTGCGGGTGAGCCCAGTACTGCGGATCGACTTCGCGGGTGTATATGCGCACCCAGCCGCTGTTTACCAGCTTGTACATGACGCCTTCGTTTGGTGCGGTAGCGTTGACCCACTCCTGCACGACGTCGGTAATGTCGAAGGCGATCGGATCGCTCGAAGTGATAACCTTGGCGCCGAGGATGGCGCTGTCGTAGTCCGTGCCGGACAGCATGCCCGGAGCACCCCACGGAGTGCCGGTGAGCCTGCTGTTGAAGGTGGCCTGCATCTCGTCCCAGTGCGTAATCACCCTGAAGCAATTCACCGTGGGCGTGCCGCTCTGGAGCGTGTATGGGAAGATGGTCACAGTCGCCGAGGTGATGGTCGCGCCGGCAGGTATCGCGGAGATGTCCCACTTGAACAGTTCGCGGTCTTGTGTCGGGTACTGCAGGTGGATGGTGTCGGACGGGCCGCCCACTGCCGTATTGGGATAGTCTTCCGTAATCCAGGTATCACGCGTGCCGGTGTAGCTGTTGTAGCTGTCCTTGAAGGTCGCGTGTACGGTGTGCGTCACGACGAGAGATAGAGCGGCCGTCGCGGTCTGGGAGGGAACCTCGGAGTCGGTGACGCGCGCGGTGAAATTATACGTCCCGGCCGAAGTGGTGCTGCCGGCTATGATGCCGCTGCCGCCGTTGAGCGCGAGGCCGGAGGGCAGGCTTCCTGAGGTGATCTCCCAACTGTAGGGGCTCATGCCGCCGCCTGCGGTGAGGGAGGCGCTGTACTGTATGCCCTGGTCGCACGACGGCAGGCTCGTGGTAGTGACAGCGAGGGCGTGGAGCCCCTCGACCTCGTATTCATAGCAGCCGATGTCATACGCCCCTCCCTGCGGCCTCGACATCCCGGTGATGTCTTCGCTGACGGTGAGAAGCTCGGTGCCGGCGTCTCTGGCGGGGGAGTCGGACTTCAGACGGTAGTCGCCCGACGCGGGATCGACCCAGAGCGCGCTATCCGTCGCCTGGAAAGAGTGCACGTCGAGATGGTACGTGTTCTGCCACTCGGCGAGCTGCGGCGTGGCCGTATTGCAGTCATCGATACCGAACCAGTTGCCGACGACGTTGTAGTCGGACTGGAGATCGGCGAGCGTGGGTGTCGGGACGCAGATAATACCTTTTTGCTGCGAGTCGCCGTAGTGATAGAGGATATTATTAAAGATGCGGTTGCCGATGGGCGTGTCGGACTTGTCGTTGTTCATGAAGATCGCGAAGTACGCTCCCACCGGCATTACGATGGTGTTGTTGTAGAGGTGATCGCGGCTGGCGGCTTCGGCCGCTTCGCCGGTGTACATCGAGAAGCCCTTGGAGCGGATGTCGTACATGAGGCAGTTGCGGATCGTCGAGTCGCACAGGCCCGGCAGGTTGTAGCCGTTTATGTTGTTGTATATCTTGTTCTTCTCGTGGATATAGAAGGACATGACGCCGTCACCGCCCATACCGACGTCGGCGTTACACTGGATGCCGTTTTGGGCGTTATCGTGGGTGATGTTGCCTCGCGTGACACCGTAGTCGCCGGAGTTGGACAGGTAGATGCCGTGCTGGACGCGGGTGTCGCGGGTCTCGTTATTCTCGACGAGCATGTAGTCCGCGAAGGCTGAGAAGATGCCTTGTCCCCAGGCGTTATGGACGCTGCAGTTTCTGATGGTCATGTTGGTCATGCCGCGAACGTCGACACCGTTGCCGCTGGAGGCCTCGACCCTGCCGTCCACGTCGAAGCCGTCGACGATCCAGTAGCCTTCGTTCGGAGCGTAGCCTTCGAACTCGATCATGCCGCCGTGACCAGAGTTTCCTATGGTGTCGATGATCGCGAGGCCGGGTGTTTCAGACTTGATCGTGAACGGCGTCGAGGACGTGCCGGTTTTGTCCGTCACTCTGAAGCCGGCGTAGTGGCCCGGCTTTACGATAACGGTGTCGCCGGCGGCGATGGTATTAACCGCGTGGAGGAGCGTCGCCCACGGCTGCGCGGCCGAGCCCGGCCATGCGTCGTTACCGGTGGTGGCGACATAGTAGACGTTGCCCGATGGGGTCGCGCCGACATAGATACTGAACGTCTTGTCGACCGTGGCGGGCGCGCCGTCAGTGACGCGAACCGTGAAAGAAGACACCCCTGTGGCAGTAGGCGTGCCGCTTATCTGGCCGGTTGCTGTGAGCGACAGACCCGCGGGAAGGCCGCCGCCCGCAAGCGACCAGGAGTAGGGCATCTGGCCGCCGATGGCGGAGAGCATCGCGCCGTAAGAGACGTTAAGCTGCGCCTGGGGCAGAGATACCGTGGTGATTTCGAGGGCCGTCGGAACGACGGTTATCGAAAGGGCTTGCGTTGCAGTCTCAGCGGGACTCTGGTCGTCGGCAACCTGAACCGTGAAATTCGCGGTCCCTTCGGCTGTCGGCGTGCCGCTGATGCGGCCCGCGGAGGACATCGAGAGCCCGGCAGGCAGAGTGCCCGCGGAGAGCGTCCACGTATACGGCGACGCCCCGCCGGTCGCGCCTAAGGTGCGGCTGTAGGCGAGGCCCACGTGACCGTTGGATAGGCTCGTGGTCGTGATCTCGAAAGCGGGAATGCCGCCGGCAGGGGTATACGCTATCTCGAGCTTCGGGTGGTCCTGGCCGTTGGGGCTGCATTCGCGCGTCCAGACGCGCGCCCACAGGTCGGTCGTGGAGGTCGCTTTGTGCATTACGCCTTCGTTGGGGAACGTGCCGGCAAGCCACCCCTCAACGGTGCTCGTGATGTCGCAGGAGAGCCATCCGGCGCTCGTGAGAGGGATCGAGGCCAGGGGCGTGGCAACGTAATCGGTGCCGGCCTGCATGCCCGGCGTCCCCCACGTCGTGCTGGCCGTGGCGTGTGTGTAAGAGGCCTCCATTTCTTCCCAGTGCCTGGTCACTCTGTAGCAGCCTATTGTGCCGCTGCCGTATTGGATATTCCTGATGCTCAGGGAAACCGTCGCGGAGTTGATCGTCACGTCCGTGGATATTAAGGAGAGATCCCACTTGTGAAGCTGGCGGTCCTGAGTGGGATACTGCAGGTGCGTGCAGTCGCTGCTGCCGTTGGTGTCGTTGGGGTAGTCGCTGTTGAGCCAAGTGTCCTGTGTGCCGGAGTATCCGTTATTGTCGTCCTGAAGAGTAACGTGTCGCGTGTTGGTGACCAGCAGCGTCAACTCCTGGTCGGCGTGCGCGTTCGGAGTGTTCGAGTCGGTGACCCTGACGGTGAACGTGTAGCTGCCCGGACTGCCGGGCGTTCCAGTGATCATGCCTGACGAGGCTCCGAGCACGAAGCCGTTTGGAAGGTGGCCGGAGATGATCGACCACGTGTACGGGGTCACGCCGCCGCCTGCGGCAAGGGTAGTGATGTAGCTAAGGCCTTGATCGCAGTTCGGCAGAGACGTGGTCAGAACGCTGACGGGATGAATCCCCTCGACCACGTACTCATAGCAGCCTATGTCGTAGACGCCATTCTGCGGCCGGGACATGCCGGCAAAGTCGTCCGGCACGTCGGTAAGAGTGGTGCCGTGGTCCCTCGCGGGCGAAGTCGACTTGAGGTGGAAGTCCTTGGTCGACGGGCTGACCCAAAGGGCCGTGTCGGCGGCTTGGATCGAATGCGTATCGAGCCCATAGGTCGAACGCCACTGGGCCAGGGTCAGCGTTGTGGCGTTGTCGTCCACGCCAAACCAGTTGCCGACGCAGTTGTAGTCGGACTGGATGTCGGTGAACGATCTTGTCGCGGGGCAGATCATGCCCCTGCCTGAAGCATCGCCGTAGTGGTAGATGATATTGTTGAATATGCGCATCCCGACCGGCCCGGGGTCTTTGTCGTCGAGCATGAAGATCGCGTAGTAAGCGGTCGATTTCATCACGAGGGTGTTGTTGAGAATTCTCAGGTTGTTGGCGCACAGCGCGCCTTCGCCGCCGTAGATCGAGAAGCCTTTGGAGGTTACATCATATATGAGGTTGCTGCGGAAGGTGGAGTACACAAGGCCCGGCAGGTTGAAGCCGTTTGCGTCGTTGTACAACTTGTTTCTCTCGAGAAGCCAGCCAGTCATGATGCCGTCGCCGCCCCCAGTGACGTCGGCGTTGCACTGGATGCCGTTGCTGACGTTGCCGTAACAGACGTTGGACCTGTTGACGCCGTAGTCGCTTGAGTTGCAGTCGTAAATGCCGTGCTCGCCGTTGTTGCGGCTGGTGTTGTTCTCGATCACGGCGTAATCGCAGTAGGCCGGGAAGATGCCTGTCTTATAGCAGTCATGAACGGTGCAGTTCCTGACCGTCATATTCGTCATGCCGCGCATGTCGATGCCGCAACGATAGGCGCTGTGAGGCTGGGCAGTGCCGTCGACGCTGAAGCCGTCAATGATCCAATAGCCGATGCCGGCTCCGTACGTCGATTCAAACTCCATCATGCTGCCGTGCATGACGCTGCCCACGACATTGACGTTCGCTGCCCCTTTTGTCTCCGACTGCAGGGTGATGGGCGCAGCCGGCGTACCGCCTTTGTCCGTAATCCGGAAGCCGGTATAGGTTCCCGACCTCACAATGACCGTATCGCCGGCGACGACGGTATTGACAGCCTTCTGAAGCGTCGCCCACGGCGAGCCAGCCAAACCGGAGTTTGTATCCGAACCCGCAGTAGAGACATAATATGTAGTACCGAGCGCAGCGGGCGCGACAAGCGCAAGAACGAAAACGAGGGTCAGAATAGCGACGTACTTCCTCATCGGGCATGTCCTCCTAACGCGGCAGCTGCCTCTGCCTGATATCGCCTGCCGCCTTCGGATGTGAAGGGTCAAGCATACCGGCCGGACCTTGCGCTCCGGCCTTTTCCCAGTAGCGTCCCAGAACGACGTATCCCCACCATAGCCAACGAGTTAGAGCGTGCGCTCCGGGCGAGGCACACAGGCAGTTGCTTGGGAACTGCTCCTCGCGCTCGCTGGCGCGAGAATCATCTAGAATCATCTCAGAAAGATGGCGTTTTCGCAAGAACAAAATGACCGTTTTGAACGCAATCTGTCGTCGAATCTGAAAGGGGCGCGGGCCCGGCTGTCCGGCCGAGCCCGCGCTTCCCGAACCCGTTGTTACTGCTGATCGAGCGGCAGGCCGTAGAACCTGAGTCTCTTCACCTTGGCCGTGCCCGCCGTGTTTGTCGTCCTCCAGTCCATGTCCACCTTGCGCGGTGTCGTAAGGCCACGGACATCTATCGAGCTGTAGTTCAACAGATCCGTCGTGTCCTTGGGTCGAAGTAGCTGCTGGCCGCAGATATCCGTGTCATTTACCTGCGTCCTTACCTCCGTCTGATAGCTCGTTGACGAGTTATTGAGCCTTGCGCCGTTAAGTAGCAGCCAATTCCCGCTTACCCCATACGTCCACGTCGCGGTAAGGCACTGCTGGAACGTCGTAGAAGTTGTGTTTTGCTCCAACGCATATGCCCCAACCGTGTTGGCAAACCTCCCCTGCGACAGCCGCAGCGCAAGTATCCTCGCCCTGCGGATGTAGTGGTTAATGGGATCTGAAGCCATCTTCCTGCCGGTGACTTTGTGAGTTATGTCTACCCCGCCAGGGGCATTAGCGAGGTAGTTAAAGCTCATGAAGGTCGTGTAGTCGCCGTTATCCGCCGCGCGCATGATACCTTCGTCGTTTAAGACCCCGTTATAGAGCGTCTGCAGGTCGGTGGAAACCGTCGTAGTCGCGTTAAGCTCCGCTGTCGATATCACAAGGTAGTTACCCGTCGTGGCAGGCGTCCAAGTGAGCACGGCGATATCCGTGCTGTTAATGGTGAGCGCCTTGGCGTTGTCGTAGGCGACGTTATAGAATTCCAATGCCGCCTTCCTTACCGCGCAGATTCGAGCATTGCGAATATAGGCTGGCGCGGATGAATTGGTCGTTCGATACATCAACTGAACGTTATGCGTGCCGGCGGTGAGGTTCTTGACCTTAACCGTGATAAACGGCATATAGTCAGTCGGATCAACCGGCTTTCTCGTGTTCTGCC
>Ga0315282_10006667_pt1 | contig 19219 bp, 18 predicted proteins | sample YL17G07_20_MG_FD_203693 | JGI IMG/M metagenome (GOLD analysis project Ga0315282, IMG submission 203693) | Sediment microbial communities from Yellowstone Lake, YNP, Wyoming, USA - YL17G07_20 | ecosystem: Environmental > Aquatic > Freshwater > Lake > Sediment | place: USA: Wyoming | collected... | reverse complement strand
TGCCCGGCAGAGGCAGCCGGTCCATAATCACCGACAGGGCTTCAGGGAATTTCTTCTCTTTGATCAGCTGGACATAGCCCTGGGCGCTGAGATTGGCGGGACAGGCCAGCACGCAGGGGGCCCGGTCCGCTTTTTTGATGGCAAAGGTGGAGGGAATGGCCTGGGGGTAGAGACGATAAATGGCCTTGTTTTCCGCCAGCCCGAGGTTGAACTCGTCGGACAGGCGCACCGGGCAGACCTCGGTACAGGCGGCGCAGCCGGTGCACTTGGCGGGGTCCACGTAGCGCGGCTCTTTCTCCACGGTTACCGTGAAGTTCCCCGGTTCGCCGGCAATGGCCTTCACTTCGGACAGGGTGTGGAGCTGGATGTTCAGGTGCCGGCCGCATTCCACCAACTTAGGGGAAATGATGCACATGGCGCAGTCGTTGGTGGGGAAGGTCTTGTCCAACTGGGCCATGACGCCGCCGATGGCCGACTTCTTTTCCACCAGATGCACGTAAAAACCTGCGTTGGCCAGGTCCAGGGCCGCCTGCACCCCGGCGATCCCGGCGCCGACCACCATTACCTTACCGACCGGATTCTGCTTCTCAGCTGCCATAATATTACCTTCCATCAATTTTATATACGTAATTTTGTTAATGTTTTGTGAATTAACCCACTAACCATATTAAAAAATATTACCTGGGTTGTCAAGCAAGATTGCACAAAGAGGCAGGGGCCATGGGAACCGGTTTTCTGCCGGCCCAGCCTTGACCGGCCTGGAGAAATGCTTAATTATCTTTTAGAGATAAACCGAGGCGTTCCGGTGACGTGGGACAAATGGTAACAAAATTTTTACCGGCTTGGGACTTTTTCTCCCAGGTTAGTATGGTAGGGCGGGCCGGGCCCGCCGCTAATTGGTTTCGACCAATCCGGAGCGACGGCTCGCACCGCCCTCCCCATACGGTTAATATCTTCTGGACGGAAAGGATGGAAAATGACCATTCATGATGATCTTGCGGAAATCCAGGCCTTCTGCGACATCCTGGGCCTGACCGAAGAACCCTTGGGCCTGCTTTACACCCCGGTGGAACCCGAACAGGGCCTCTCGCCGCAGCAGGCCCTTCTGCCCACTGCCGAAATGGAGGCCGCCGGTGAGGTGGATTGGGAGGCGACCTTTGCTAATTTTTCCTGCGTCATCGGGCTGCTCTGGCGGGCCCGGAAGCTAGGCAAACCCGCCTACTTCGACCAGGCCCGCTTCGGCTGCCTGGGGGGCGCCTTCTACTTAGGATTCCTGAAGCCCCAGTTGGAATTCATCACCCACTGCGTCTCCACCGGCCAGCCGGGAGTGATGGAAGGCGAATGCTACCTGGACTCTCCGCAGGCGGTGCGGCGCTTCTTCCAGGTTCTCGATCCCCGGCCGGCTCCGGAGCAATTCTGCGTCTTCAAACCACTCAGTAAATTTACTCCTGACGAAAGGCCCGAGGTGGTGATCTTCTTCGCCCGGGCCGAAACCATTTCCGGCCTCAACCAGCTGGCCACCTTCGTCACCAACGACTTCGAGGCGGTGCAATCGCCCTTCGGGGCCGGCTGCTCCAATATCGTCGCCTGGCCCCTGAAATACCTGGAGCGGGGCCAGCTCAAGGCGGTCCTGGGCGGCTGGGACCCTTCGGACCGCAAGTTCTTGAAGCCTGACGAAATCACCTTCACGGTGCCCTACGAGATGTTCGAGCGCATGGTTAAGCGCTGGCGGGAGTCCTTCCTCACCAAGGACACCTGGAAAACGGTGCGCAAAAAGATCGAATTGTCCCGCAAGGCCTGGAAAGAATAAGGCGAAATGGCGAAAAGGGGAAAAGGAAAAACCTTTTTTCGGCTTTGGGAAGTTTTGGTGGCACAGGCGTCTCGCCTGTGCTTGGCGTAGGATGCGCACTGCGCACCTATTAAGAAAAATTATCTGAAATTAGTGGCACAGGCCTCCGGCCTGTGAATTATGAGGGGAGGGGCGAGGGACCGCCCCGGCTTGGTTAATCTCAGACACACTTTTCAGATCATATCGGCAATTTTTTAAATTCCCAGGCCTCTTTAGCATGCTTGGAGGTGGTATGCGCCTGTCGTCCCTGCCTTCCTACAGCCCACCAAGAGGTCTTTGCCGGCCTGGATTGGAACTGCCGATGGAGTGAGAAATAAAGCGCCTCGGCAAGAAGTTAATCAAGTTCACTAGGCCGATATTAATGCAGAAATTAGTGTTGACTAAGTTGCAGAAATGGGGTTAAGTTTAATTCTAATCTAGACGGATGGGCGTTTATGAAAATAAAAGACCATCTCAGTATTGTCCTTTGGCCGCCGGTATGGACCACGGCGGTGGGGGATGAATCTCCGCCATCCGGTAAAGAAGAGGAACTAATTCTTAGAAAAGTTGAGCTGCTTGACCGCTCCCATCTAGATACTTCCCGCGGTTATATTCGCCTTTCAGCTGAATTCTGGCAAGAAATCGAAACCCGCACCAGCATGTTTACTGGGAAAACCATCACCAGTACAAAACTGGGAAAAAAAATCTACACTGGCTTAGTAACTATTTTGAGAGACCCCGAATTCCTGGACCAATTTTATCAAAAACTGCAAAACTCGATGGGACACACCATCCGAGAAATAGGAGACTTTGAAATCGAAGTTACTTGACGCAGCCACTCCCCCCGCATTTCTTTCTTGCAATGACCGCGCCGAAGGAATAAATTTATTAAGATAAGTTTACGGCGGCACCTTCCCAAGCACTGTCGTAATTTCCTTGATTTCACCTGAGTAAGGAGTCTTTAGATATGGATGAAAAATGCCCTTCGGGGGCGGACCCCAAGACCTGCGGCGCGGATGCCTCATCCTGCGCCGGTTGTAGTCCCTCCCAAAATGCTGAGAAATCCCAGGAAGAGAAAAACCTCACCCGGGCCTTGAAGCGCATCCGCCACAAGCTGGTGGTGATGAGCGGCAAGGGCGGGGTGGGCAAGAGCAGCGTGGCGGTCTCCCTGGCCGTGTCCCTGGCCCGGCGGGGTTTTCGAGTGGGCCTGATGGACGTGGACCTGCACGGCCCCAACGTCCTGAGGATGCTGGGCCTGCAGCAGCCGCTGGACCTCCAGCACGCCCAGTTCCCCCTGCCTCCGGACCTGTTCGACTACCTGCGGGTCATCTCCATCGAGATGCTGATGCGCGACCGCGACATGGCGGTCATCTGGCGCGGTCCCCTTAAGCATCAGTTGATTCGCCAGTTTCTCACCGAGGTCCAGTGGGACGACCTGGACTATCTGGTGGTGGACTGCCCGCCGGGCACGGGAGATGAGCCCATGAGCGTGGCCCAGACCATCCCCGACGCCAAGGCCGTCATCGTCACCACCCCCCAGGAGATCTCCCTGGCGGACGTGCGCAAGTCCATCAACTTCTGCCAGAAGATCGACATGGAGGTCCTGGGGATCGTCGAGAATATGAGCGGCTACCACTGCCCCCACTGCGGCAAGGAATTACCCTTGTTCAAGCAGGGTGGTGGCGAGATCGTCGCCCGGGACGCCAAGGTGCCCTTCCTGGGGGCCCTGCCTTTCGACCCCCAAGTGGTGGAGGCCGCGGACCAGGGCAAACTCCTGGAGGTCAAGGACAGCCCCTTCTTCCAGGCCCTGACGCCCATCGTGGACTGGCTCCTGGCGGTGCTGCCCCTCACTCCGGTAGCCACCCGGGAGCCGGGGGTCCTGAGGTTCGCCCTGCCGGTGGACCAGGGCAAGCTCTCGGACAAATTCGGCCATGCTTCTCACTTCGCCCTGGTGACCGCCAGAAACGGCGCCATCGCGGCCAACGAGCTGCTGCCCACCCCGGCCCCTGAGCCCGGGGGCCTCCCGGAGTGGCTGGATGAATTGGGGGTGACCCACGTCATCGCCGCCGGCCTGGGAGAAAAGGCCCAGAAGCTCTTGACCCACAAGGGCATCGAAGTGGTGGCCGGCGCCCCCCAGGGCGACCCGGAAGAATTGGTAAAGCAATATTTGCAGAAAACCCTGAGCACCGGGCCCAACGTGCATCCGGGCTGCGGCTCGCAGTGCACGACTGCTTAAAAGCAGGCTGAAAGGTTATTAAAGAAAAACTAGGGGCGGGTTTCAAACCCGCCCCTACAATTTCAGCCCTTTTCCTTTTTCCCCCTATCTCTCCTCCCCAGCTTCTTCTTCCCACTCCAAGGCCAGCAGAATGGCATCCTCCTGCGTATCATCGTAGTAGCGGCGCCGCCGGCCCACTTCTTCGAACCCGAACGATTCATATAGAGACCGGGCCGCGCTATTGGAAGGGCGCACCTCCAGCCAGGCCACCCGGGCGCCCTGGGCCCGGGCTCGGTTCAGGGCTTCGACGAGCAGGTTCCAGGCGACGCCCCGGCGTCGATGTTGGGGGTGCACCGCCAGGTTGAGGAGGTGCATTTCGTCGGCCACGACCCAAAAGATGACATAGCCCCAGAGTTGCCAGGGCGAGGACGGGGGGGGGCCGGCCACCAGGAAGTGGCTGACCGGCTGGTTCAGTTCCGCCAGAAAGGTCCAGCGGGACCAGGGGGTGGGGAAGGACTCCTTTTCGATGGCAAAGATGGCTCTGATATCTGCCAGGCGGGCCTTACGGATGGTGAGCCCCGGGATCATTTTTTCCGGTGCAGCACTTCGCTGGCCATGGTAATGCCTTTTTGGCCGGACTGCTTCAGAGCCTGAGCCGCCTCCCGCAAGTCGGTTTTTTGTCTGATTTGGGGTAATTTCATGAGCATGGGCAGGTTGACCCCGGTGATGACCTCCACCTTGCCCTCCTTAAGGAAGGGCAGGGCCAGGTTGGACGGCGTGCCGCCCAGCATGTCGGTGAGAATGATGACGCCGCTGCCGTTGTTGATCTGGGTCAGGCCTCGCTGAATCTTCTGGCGGGAGACTTCCGGGGGATCATTGGGGTCCAGGGAAACGGCTTGCACGCCTTCACTGCGCCCCAGGATCAGATCCCAGACGTTCATCAAGGCCTCGGCCAGCTCCTTATGAGTGACGATTAAAATCCCGATCATTAATGGTCTCCTGAGGTCCGCGGCAGGTCGCGATGGCTGATGGTAAAGGGATAATTGCCCTGGGTCAGGTGCTCTGCCAGGGTGTGGGCGATAACCACTGAGCGGTGCTGACCGCCGGTGCAGCCCACCGCCAGGGTGAGGTGGGTTTTGCCTTCCCTCTGGTAACAGGGCAACAGGTAATCCAAGAAGCTGAGAAGGTGCTCCAGAAAGGCTTGGGTTTGGGGCTGGCCCAAGACATAGTCCCGGACCCGGGAGTCATCGCCGGTGAGGACGGTTAAGTCATCCACAAAGTAGGGGTTGGGCAGAAATCGCACATCCAAAACCATGTCGGCTTCCGGGGGAATGCCGTTTTTGTAGGCGAAGGAGATCAGGTGGAGCCACATGCGCTGCCGCGCGGTGAGGTCGGAGTACTCTTCCTTGATCAACTCCCGCAACTGGTGGGGATTGTAAAAGGAACTGTCGATGATGCGGTGGGCCAGGTTCCGCAGGCCGGCCATGGATTGACGCTCCTCCCGCAGTGCCTGGGAGATGGAGTCGTGGTCCGCCAGGGGATGCTGGCGCCGGGTCTGGCTGAAACGCCGGATCAGGGACTCTTCGTCAGCTTCCAGGAAGATGAGGTGCAACTTAAACCCCTGTTTTTCCAGGCGCTGGAAGACCTGGGCATAATTCTGCAAGAATCCCTGGGTGCGCACGTCCATCACCAGGGCGATTTTGCGACCGTCCTGAAAGGCGCCGGCCTGCATGTGCAGGAAGGGCGGCAGCAGGCTTAAAGGCAGGTTGTCGACGCAGAAATAGCCGACGTCTTCCAGGGCGCGCAACGCGGTGCTCTTGCCTGAGCCCGACAGTCCGGTGATGATCAGGACTGGAGTGGCCAGGGGAGAAAGCTCCGGCTGCTCCGGGGTCGCAAGGTCGTGCGCCATATCTTAGAGCTGCCCCCAGCACCCCAGGATCGGAGAAAATCGGATCAGGAGAGACTTTACTCTAAAATTCCGCATCTCTTTCGGCGATCAGACGATAAATTTCTTCGGCTCCAGAGGCCTTCATGAGGTTGTCCCTGAACGGCTGGCTCATGAGCATCCGGGAAATCTTGGCCAGGGCCTTGAGGTGCAGGCCGGCGGAGTTGACCGGGGCCAGCAGCAGGAAGAAGAGGTGGGACGGTTTGCCGTCCATGGAGTCGAAGTCCACCCCTTTGAGGCTGCGGCCGAAGGACAGTTTCAGCTGGGACAGCTGGGGCAGCTTGCCATGGGGGATGGCGATGTTGTCGCCGATGCCGGTGCTTCCCAGGCGCTCCCGATCCAGCAAAACTTCCATAACGGTTTGCAGACTCAGCCCATCGGGGCCGTTCACCAGGGTCTTGGCCAGTTCTTCCAGGGCCCCGCGCTTGTTGTTGGCCTGCAGATCCGGCATAATCCGTTCCGCGGCCAGGAGGTCTACTATATTCATAGGGCCGTCACTTCTCCTAGCGCAAATCAGGCTCCACCAGGACGAAGTTCCCATCCTGGCGCCGGTATAAGATGTTCAAGCCGCCATTGACCACGTTGGTGAACACCAGCAGGTCATCACCGCTGGTTTGCATCAGTTCCACGGCATCATCCACCTGCAGGGGCGGCACCTCTACCTGTTTGCGGCGCACGGTCGGCAGGGGTGGGGCCTCCTCGGCCTCCGCCTCCGGCAACGCCGCTGACCTGGCGCTGCGGTCCCCTTTGGCGCCCCGCTGCTTGTCCCTGAACTTCTTCAGTTGCATATCGATCTTGTCCATGACCAGATCGATGGCGGCGTACATATCGGTGTTCTCTTCTTTCCCTTTAATGATCCTGCCGTTATTGTCAATAGTGACGTCGGCCAGATGGCGGAATTTCTCCAGCCCCAAAACCACATGGGCTTCCACCGGTCCTTCCAGATAACGCTTAAACTTGCCCAAACGGTCGGTGATGTAATTCTTCAAAGCATCAGACGGCTCAAGTTGCCGGAAAGTGACGGATATTTGCATAGGTTCCTCCCATGGAATGACTGCGTGAGACGATGGCGAGCTTAATTGGCATGGCTGTTAGGCAGGCTCTTGCGCCGGAATCCGGGCTTCTTGCGTTTACTGGAGGAGAGCATTCCCAGCATGCCGCGGTATTTGGCGACGGTGCGTCGGGCGATGAGAACGTCCTGCCGGCGCAGGAGGTCGGCGATCTCCTGGTCGCTCAAGGGGTTTTCGGGGTTTTCGGAGTGCACCATCTGACGGATCTTCTCCTTGACGCTCTCCGAGGCGATCTGGTCCCCCAGGTGCATGTTGATGCCGCTGTTGAAAAAGAATTTCAGGTCGAAGACCCCCTGGGGGGTGTAGACATATTTATTGGTGGTCACCCGGCTGATGGTAGATTCATGCATCTGCACGTCTTCGGCCACCTGACGCAAGGTCAGGGGCCGCAGATGCGACAAGCCGTGGTCCAAAAACTCCCGCTGGAAGCGGACGATGCTCTCGGTAACCCTGTACAGGGTTTTCTGGCGCTGGTGAATACTGCGGATAAACCATAAAGCGTTGTCCAGATGTTTCTGAATATAGCTCTTGACCCCCTCCGGCAGCGTATCGCGACTCCGCATGGCCTCCAGGTAGAACGAATTGATCCGCAGCTTGGGCAGGCCGTCTTCATTCAACCGGATGACATAGTCGTTGCCCACCTTCTCCACGTGGACGTCGGGATTGATGTAGTCGGTGTCCTCGCTGTCGAAGCTGCGGCCGGGTTTGGGCTCCAACTGCATGATGATTTCGCTGGCCCGGATCACCTTTTCCATGGAGACTTTCAGGTCCCGGGCAACGGCCTGGTAATTCTTGTTGGCCAGATTGGTCAGGTGGCCGTCGATAATGGCCGTCACCAGGGGATCGACCGCCCCCAAGACCTTGACCTGGATCTGGAGACATTCTTTCAGGCTCCGGGCCGCCACCCCCGGCGGATCGAAACTCTGGACCACCGCCAGGACTTCTTCCACCCGGGCCGGATCGACGCCCAACTCGGCGGCGATCTCCTCGGCCCCGGCCCGCAGGTAACCGTCCATATCCAGGTTGCCGATGATCAGGGTGGCGATGGCCTCGGCTTCCTCGTCCAGTTCGGCCATCTGCAACTGCCAGGTGAGGTGGGACTTCAGGGTGGTCTTCTCGGCGTTGAGGCTCTCGAAGGGGAGGGCCTCCCTTTCTTCATATTCGCCCATGGGCGGCGGCATGAGCCGGTCTTTCAAAAAGCTGTCCCAGTCCCATTCTTCCAGGGAGGACTTGGCTTCCCCATTGGCGCCGGCGGCCTCCGGGGCGGGCTCACCGTCGCCGGAAAACCCCGGGGCCTCAAGCTCCTGGTCTTCCCCGGGCTTTTCTTCGAACTGATCCTCGGCGTCTTCCAGGACCGGATTGGTTTCCAGGACCTGCTGGATTTCACCCTCCAGTTCCAGGCGGGAGAGCTGCAGCAGCTTGATGGCTTGCTGCAGCTTCTGGGTCATGATTAGCGACTGGGACAGTCGCAGGGTTTGGCGAATTTCTAAGGCCATTGGTCGATCTTCGGGTCACAGCCGCTCACGATCCGCTGCGGCTCCTATCCGGGTCATTTTTTTGATTATAACTTAAAGGTTTCTCCCAAGTAAATTCTTTTGGCCAGTTCGCTGTTCACCAGCTTCTCCGGAGTCCCTTGCTCCAAGATCACCCCTTCGTTGAGGATGTAAGCCCGGTCGCAGACCCCCAGGGCCTCCCGGACGTTGTGGTCTGAAATCAGCACCCCCAGGCCCCGTTCCTTCAACTCCCGGATGATGTTCTGGATATCGGTGACCGCCAGCGGGTCGATGCCGGCGAAGGGCTCGTCCAGAATGATGAAATGCGGGGCGGTGACTAGGGCCCGGGTGATCTCCACCCGACGCCGCTCGCCGCCGGAGAGGGCCGAGGCCTTCTGCTGGGCTAAATGCGTGATCCTCAATTCGGACAGGAGCTTTTCCAGGCGCTCCTGGCGCACCAGTTCATCCGGCTCCAGGGTCTCCAGAATGGCCAGGATGTTTTCGGCCACCGTCAGCTTGCGGAACACCGAAGGCTCCTGAGGCAGGTATTGCAAGCCCAGGCGGGCCCGGCGGTAAATGGGCAGGGTGGAGATATCCTGGCCGTCCAGGACGATCTTGCCGGCATCGGGCTGCAGCAACCCCAGGATCATAAAAAAGGTGCTGGTCTTGCCGGCGCCGTTGGGACCCAGCAGGCCCACCACTTCGCCGCTGCCAACCTCGAGGTTGACCTGGTCCACCACCTTGCGGCCGTCATAACTCTTGGTAAGGGATTGTATGGAGAGGTGATGCATTTAGTTTCGAGTTTCGAGTTTTTAGTTTTTAGTTAAAGGCGTCTGCTCAAACAGGTTGATGCCCGGAATATGTTTTTAAAGCTGAAAGCTGACAGCTAATAGCTATTAGCTATTTCTTCTTGGGTTTGGCCGGCAAGGGGGCGTTGCCCTTGCCCCCAGGCCCCGGGTTGGCGGGGTAAAGATGAGCCTCCACCCGCTTCTGCGGGGAGCTCTCCACCCGCATCTTGTTATCCTTGAGATTGAAAATGATGCGCTCCCCTTTAAGGTTGTTTTCATTCTGCCACAACTGGGGGTTGCCCACCAGCACCACTTCGTCCCGGTCCTTATAGTAAGTGGCCTCCTGACCGGTGGCGACCCGGTCTTCCTGGACGAACTTCACCTGGCCGGTGGCCACGATGCGGTCGATCTTGTCGCCTCCCAATTCCCCCAAGGGGGATTGGCTGGCCGCGTCCTTGGCGCCAGTCGCCTCGGGGGCGGGGGCTTTACCCTTGGCCGCCTCGGGCTTCTTCTGGAAAAAGACCCGCAACTGGTCGGAATACAGGATGGATTCCCCGTAAGTGGCCTTCACCTGCCCGGTGAAGGTGACGACCCCGGCCGTCTGGTCCGCTTCCAGCTTCGCAGAGGTGATGTGCAGAGGGAATTCGCCTTCGGGCTTGGCCTGGGGCGATTTGCCCTTCTCCGGCGGCGCCCCCAGGAGGGGCGCGGTCGCCAGACCAAGCAGGACTACCAGTATGAGTGCGCGGCGCATTAAAGAAACTTTCCTTTTGCTCCCTTCCCCTTGAAGATGGAGAACTACCCCCCTCTCCTTCCGCTTGGGGGTGGAGAGGGTTGGGGTGAAGGGTGATTTAATTTAATAAAATCAAGTAGTGAAGCACAGGAGTCGGGTGCGCCCCTGCGCCCCATCTCACCGTTTCAACAGCCCTTCTTGCACCTTGACTTCCGTCAGGCGGTGTTGGGCCAGGGCCAGCCTTTTGTCCGCCAGCCAAACCTGCAGCCCCTTGCCCTGGACCCGCAGCGTCGGTTCGGTGAGGACCACGTCATCCGGGGCCACCAGGACCCGGCTGGCTGGTTCATAAGTGGCCAGGCTGGTTTTGACCTGCAGGTCGCCCCGTTCCATCTCCACCTGTCCTTTCAAGGTCAAGACCCGGGTCTTGGTGTGGAATAGGCCTTCGTCCGCCTTGACCTTGATGTGTTCCCCGGGGCCGAAGAATTCCACCCTCACTCCGCTGAGGCTCACTTGCAGCTGGTCTTTATTGAAATCGGCATGTTGCGCCTCCAGCACCCAGCGCTTGTCGCCCTCCTGGATCTCGGTGAGAGACAGGACCTCCATGCGGGACGGGGCTTCCGCGGGCGGGGGCGGGGGCGGCGGCGGGGCCGGACGATTCAGCTCCGACAGGCCCCAGGCGCTCAAGCCCAGGAGCAGCGCCAGGCCCGCCAGCCACTGCCATCCCAAAAATCTCCGCCAGCCTCTTCGGGTTGAGGGTCTAAAATTTTTCATGCCAATTAGGTCGGTTTTCTTAAAGGAATTATATTAACCCTGGGAAAAAGTGTAAAGGCTTATCTGGGGGTGCACCGGCCGGGGAAAGTGGGTTTGGCAGGGCGGGCCTCCCCGCCCGCCTTCAATGGAGCGGCTTAGGGAGAACCCCCGAGTACCGAAGTGGAGGCATCGTGTAGGGGCGGTTCTCGAACCGCCCCTCTGATCTGGTTCCCAGGCTCAGCTTGGGAACCGGGAGAAACCACCGCCAATCAACGCCGATTCGCCAGGCGATAGAGTCAAGCGTCCGTCTCCATCCAGGGCCTGACAATCTCCGTCCACTTCCCCTGGGCCTTTAACAGCAGATCACAGACCTCCCGGACGGCGCCGCGCCCTCCCGGCAGTGAAGTGACCCAATGGGCCGCGGCCACCACTTCCGGGGCGGCGTCGGCCACCGCCACCGAGAGGCCCACCCGGCTCATGTGGGGCAGGTCCACCAGGTCGTCGCCCACCGCCGCCACCTGCGCGGCCTCGATCTGCATGGCGGCCAGGATCTCCTCCATCACCGCCACCTTATCGCGCACGCCTTCGTGAAAGCGGCTGATCCCCAACTCCTTGGCCCGGTGATAGGCCGCGTCGGAGCGCCGCCCCGACACGAAGGCCACTTCGATCCCGGCCCGCTGCGCCATCTTGATGCCGTGGCCGTCCCGGACGTGAAAGACTTTGAGGGTCTCCCCCTTGGCGTCAAAGTAGAGGCGCCCGTCGGTGAGCACTCCGTCGACGTCCAGGATCAGCAGACGGATGGCCTGGGCCCGCTGCCAAACCTCCGGTGGATATTCATGGGAATTCACGTGACGTTTCCTTTAGATTCAATCGGAGGGGCGGGTTTTAAACCCGCCCCTACATTTGGTTATCGAGGTTTTGGTAGCCGCAGGCTTTAGCCTGCGCACAGGAGAGAAGGGCTGTGCCACCCAAATCAACAGGTGGGGCGGCCGTCCCTGGCCGCCCATCGCCGGTTGGCGGGCGGGGACGCCCGCCCCACGAGGCCCGCCCCACTTTTTTTGGGGCGCAGGGCGCACCCTGCATTTACCGGGCACAGCAAGCTGTGCCCCTACGTTACCTTCTGTTCCCGCAGGAATTGATGCAGCCCCTTCAATTCCCGCCACAGGGCCGAGACATCCTTTAAAGGCAGGGAATTGGGGCCGTCGCAGAGGGCTTTGGCCGGATCGGCATGGACCTCCATGAAGAGCCCGTCCACCCCCACCGCCACCGCCGCCCGGGCCAGGGGCGCGATAAACTCCCTTTGGCCACCGGAGCAGGCGCCCTGGCCGCCGGGCAGCTGGACGCTGTGGGTGACGTCCAGGACCACCGGACAGCCCAGACCCCGCATGATGGGGAGACTCCTGAAATCCACCACCAGGTTGTTGTAGCCGAAGCTGGTGCCCCGCTCGGTAAGGATAATCTTGTCATTGCCGGCGGCCCGGGCCTTCTCCACCACCGGCTTCATATCCCAGGGGGCCAGGAATTGCCCCTTCTTGATATTCACCACCTTGCCGGTTTGGGCCGCGGCCACCACCAGGTCGGTCTGGCGGCAGAGGAAGGCGGGGATTTGCAAAATGTCCAGCACCTGGGCGGCGGGTTCCACCTCGGCGACCTGGTGGACGTCGGAGAGGACCGGCAGCCCTACTTCGGCCTTGACCCGGGCCAGGATCGCCAGCCCCTTGGCCAAACCAGGGCCGCGATAAGAAGACAATGAGGTGCGGTTGGCCTTATCAAAGGAGGCCTTGAAGATCAGCGGCAGGGCCAGCTCACCGGCAATGTCCCGCAAGGCTCGGGCGAGCTCCAGGGTGGCCGCCTCGGACTCGATGACGCAGGGCCCGGCGATCATGACCAGGTTACCGTCGCCAACCACGAAATCGGAGATTGAAATTTTGCCGTTCATGCGATGTAAGGGGTCAGGGGTCAGGGATTAGGGGTCAGAAAACCGACTACTAACCCCTAGCCCCTAATCCCTAATCCCTGGCCCCTCAGATTTCTTCCTCCGGCTTAACATGCCCCCGCTTATATTCCAAAGCGGCCCGGATGTAGTCCCGGAACAGGGGGTGGGGGTCCATGGGCCCGGATTTGAATTCCGGGTGGAACTGGCAGCCCAGAAACCAGGGATGGTCCTTGAGTTCGACGATCTCCACCAGCTCGCCGTTGGGGGAGGTGCCGGTAATCGCCAGGCCGGCGGCGCTCAGTCTCTCCCGGTAGTCGTTGTTGAACTCGTAGCGGTGGCGGTGGCGTTCCATGATCTGGGTGACGACGTAGGCTCGTCCGGCCAGGGACTCTTCCTTGAGGACGCAGGGGTAGGCGCCCAGCCGCATGGTGCCGCCCTTTTCCGATTCGCGGTCCCGGCGGATGATGGCGTCCCGGCGGTAGTCGTACCATTCACGCATCAGGTAGATGACCGGGTCGGCCGCCTCGGGATCGAACTCCTCGCTGGTGGCGCCGGGGATGCCGGCCAGGTGCCTGGCGAACTCGATGACCGCCAGCTGCATGCCGAAACAGATGCCGAAGTAGGGGATACGGTGTTCCCGGGCGTAGCGAATGGCCTGGATTTTGCCCTCCACCCCCCGGACCCCGAAGCCGCCGGGCACCAGGATGCCGTGCAGGTGGCCCAGCAAGCCCTCGGCCCCTTCCCGCTCCACTCTTTCCGAATCGATATAGGTGAGGGCCACCTGCACTTCATTGGCCAGGCCGCCGTGCACCAGGGCTTCGTGCAGACTCTTGTAGGACTCCCGCAGGTCCACGTACTTGCCGACGATGCCGATCTCCACCCGGTCCTTGGGGTGCTTGATGCGGGCCACCAGCTCCTGCCAGGGTTCCAACTGGGGTTGCCTGGTCCAGATGTTCAAGATCTCGACGATGCGGTCGTCCAACCCTTCCTGGTGCAGGAGCAGCGGAATCTCGTAGATGTTGTCCACGTCCTGGGCGCTGATCACTGCCTCCGGCTCCACGTTGCAGAACAGGGAGATCTTGGCCTTGATATCCTTGCTGAGTTGCTTTTCGGAGCGGCACAAGAGGAGGTTGGGCTGGATGCCGATGGAGCGCAGTTCCTTGACGCTGTGCTGGGTGGGCTTGGTCTTGACCTCGCCGGCGGTTTTGATAAAGGGCACCAGGGTGAGGTGAATGTAGCAGACGTTGTCCTTGCCCAGGTCGCCCTTGAGCTGCCGGATGGCCTCCAGGAAGGGGAGGCTCTCGATGTCGCCCACGGTGCCGCCGATCTCGATGATGGCCACGTCCACCGACGGCGCTATCTGGCGGATGGCCTGCTTGATTTCGTCGGTGACATGGGGGATGACCTGGACCGTGCCGCCCAGGTAATCGCCCCGGCGCTCCTTGGTGATGACGTTGTGGTAAATCCGGCCGGAGGTGAAATTATTCTCCTGGCCCAGGGTCACGGTGGTGTAGCGCTCGTAATGCCCCAGGTCCAGGTCCGTTTCGGCCCCGTCTTCGGTGACGAAGACCTCTCCGTGCTGGAAGGGGTTCATGGTGCCGGGGTCCACATTGATGTACGGGTCCAGCTTCTGAAAAGTGATGCGCAAGCCCCGGGCCTCCAAAAGCGCCCCGATGGCCGCCGCCGCCACTCCTTTACCCAGGGAGGACAGCACCCCGCCGGTAATAAAGATTAATTTGGTCTTCACGAATTCCTTCATATACCTAGCTTCTTCTGATGTCAAGGGAGGTTTGGCAGGGGCCGGGAGCAGGGGCTTGCGCTCCTCGCCCGGTGGCGCTGGCGTTCGGCTCCGGGACGGGCCGCGGCAAAATTCCGGTTTACGATCCGCTCGAGATGCCGGTCTCGTTGGGAATTAATCGGCGGACTACCCACAAAAAACGAAGGGAGCCCGCAGGCTCCCTCCTTAAGTTGTTGACGCCAGGGTCGGAGGCCGCAGCCTCCGGCCGTCACTGCACCAGTTTGGGCGGCAGGGGATCGCCGAAATACTTGCCGCCGGCGCCGCTGGCCTTGGGATCAATCCAACCCGGTTTGAACTTGCCCTCCACGTAGGGGTTGTTGCCGGAACCATTGACGTAAGTTATTTCAAAGGGCACATAGGCCTGGACGGTGGTATAAGCGCCGTTCACAAAGTTGTCCAACACCACCGGTATATAGCGAATGTCCCCAACCTTGGTTTTAGCTACATTATAAACGGAGGCTCTTTCCCCGGTTTGAATATAGATGTGGTCGCCGACGCCGATCGAATCGCCAGTAATAGTGCCCAGAAGCAGGCTATCGATATAGGTGGCGCCGTTTTCCGTACTTTTAAAGGAGGTCCACTGCCCACCGCTAACAGGGGTATGTTGGTCGGCCGCGACTTGGAAAGGTGTCGCATCTGTGTAGTGGTTCGCGACCCAGGTATAGGGCAGGGCAAAAGGAAAGGCGTCCGGGTACGGGATCTTGGTGGGCGGGGAAATCATCGCCACGGCCGAAGCCTGGACCCCCATGGAGCTGATTCCCATCATGGAGGCAAAAGAAGCGGCCACCGGGGCGCCGCTACCAGAGCCGCCCGCCCTTTTGGACACCGTCACTTTTACCGCCGCGACCTTGCCAATAACTGGCGTAATGTTCGAAGGCAGGAGATCATGGGCGGTTCTCGAGTCCCAACTCATATCCCAATAGCCCACCTGGACATCGGCGCTGGTGAAATCGGCCAGGGATAGTTTATCGGCGGAATTTTGTTGGACCGTGGCGACTGCCGTGGCTCTGCCGTTGTCCCAGTTCCAGTCGGTGATGTCCTTCGGCAGGCCCAGGGCCCGGGCCCCAGCATAGGCGCCGGCTTCGGCGGCCTTGCGCACCTCCGTCTTCACCGTGGAGAGATGGCCCAGATCCAACACCAGGGCCGCGGTACAAAGCATGGCGGTGAGCACCAAGGTGACGACCACCGCGACCCCTCCCGATTCGTCCCCACGAAATTTCTGCCATGTGCTTCTCATTGTCAGGCTCCTTCCCTCCGGGGCGTTAGCCTCAAAAAACGGCGGCCCAGTCGCGCTACTGGCCGACCGGAATTCCCTCTCTCCCCAACCCCGGAGAAAGACGGTTGCCGCCTGTGTGCCAAAGATAGGCCGGCCGGTTGTAAAAATAAATCGGGAAAACCCTGAATTTAAGGCAGGAAATAACTGAGTGCGGAGACTCGAAAGAGAAGCTTTCTCAGATCAAAATTGAGACCGAAGCGAATAATCCTAGTAATTTAAAGGACCTGCACCATCACCTGCGCCCTGCATGGCAGCAGAACCTGTTGCTGCCGCCTTGCGAGCCAGCGACAATTTTTCCGGCCGCAACGGCGTCCCGCCGGTGCGGCGCCGGCTAAAGCCTGCGCCTATCAAACATCCTGCCGCGCGGCCAGTAACTTTACTGCACCAGTTTGGGCGGCATGGGATCGCCGAAATATTTCCCGCCGGCGCCGCTGGCCTTTTGATCCACATAGCCCGGAACGAAATGACCGGTGACGCAGGGGTTGCTGCCGTTATTGACGGCCGTTATTTGATAAGGGACATAGGCCACGACGTGGGTGTAAGATCCATTCACAAAGCCGTCCTCCACCACCGCCACCATATAGATTTTATTAGGATACGCCTTAAATTGGGCGGCAGTATCCTTATAAACGGCGTTTTCTTCCCCATTTTGAATAAAGACCTGGTCGCCGACCGATAGCGCCGTGGGGTTGCCGTTGGTAATCAGGCCGGCGACGTAGGAAGCGCTGTTGTCTGCTGTCAAGAAGGAAGTCCATTGGCCGCCGCTGGAATCATGCTGGGCACTCCCGACAGTAAAAGATGTCGGAGGGTTGTCTTTCCAGTGTTGATCGACGTAAGTATAAGGAAGTGCAAAGGGAAAGGCGCCCCCAGGGTTAATCTTGGTGGGAGGGGAAATCATCGCCACGGCCGAGGCCTGGACCCCCATGGAGTCGATTCCCATGATGGAGGCAAAAGAAGCGGCCACCGGGGCGCTACTGCCGGCGCCCCCATTGGTCTTGGCAACCGTCACTTTTACCGCCGCGACATGGCCAATGGCGGGAGCAATAGCGGAAGAAAGGAGATCATGGGCGGTTCTCGAGTCCCATTTCATATCCCAATAGCCCACCTGGACGTTGGCGACGGTGAAATCGGCGAAAGAGTGATTATCGGCGGCATTTTGCTGGACCGTGGCGACTGCCGTGGCTTTGCCGTTGTCCCAGTTCCAGTCGGTGACCCCCTGAGGCAGGGCCAGGGCCCGGGCCCCGGCATAGGCGCCGGCTTCGGCGGCCTTGCGCACCTCCGTCTTCACCGTGGCAAGATGGCCGAGATCCAACACCAGGGCAGCCATTGAAAGTATCGCCGTGAGCATCACGGCCATGACCACCGCGACCCCTCCCGATTCATCCGAACTAAATTTTTGCCGTCTGCTTCTCATGATCGGATTCCTTTCCTTTGCTAAGTTTACCCCAACCGAATGTAGGTCAGGCTTTTGGATGAACAACTGATTGCCCCCTGCATTTCCAATCAATATCGCTGAAAGAGGACTGCGTCATGATTCACAACATAGTATGCCGGCCCCGAGATGGGAATCGGTAGATCTACTGATATTAGGGGGGGGAACCTCGTAAAATTTGATTAGGGAATATGGAAGCGTTATTCGGAGATTGGCTGATTCGAAGAAAGATGAGTTAGCCGCTCAGGTTCCCCATTTCCCTAAATTAAGGCAAGAGAGCCGGAGATACCAGCAGGTGAGACCCCAGGGAGGGCGCTGCGGCCCTCCCTGAGAGGAATAGCCAGGCTAATTTGCCGGGATCAGCTTGGGAACGCTGGCAAAGGCGCCTACGTTGGTGGGAGCCGCGGAATTCATCTCCTTGGCGGAGAGGCCGCCGGCCTCGCCGGCCACGTTGGGAATGCCGGGGATGATGGAACTGACGTCCGTCACATTCTTGAGGGTCATCGAGTTGCTGTTCCAGGCGCTGTTAGGCAATCTCGACATGCAGTCCTTTTTATTGGCATATGTTACGCTACCAATTGTTTTAGGGAAGGTATAGTTGCATTGGTCGCAACTTGCGTTGACCGAGACATTGGTTACATCTACGTTAACGAAGCCGTTAACATACATTATCGGAGGGGTGGCCAAAGTATAGCAGGCGTAAGCCTCCGAGGGCCAAGGCGACAGCAGCCGGGCCAGGGACCTGAAACCGTCTCCCGGGCGCTGACTATGCTTCAAGGGGTTCTGCACGCCGCTCATAACCGGCATGGTGATCCGCCATGTGCCGTTGCTGTCTTTCTTGGCATTATAGGCGGCCTGAAGCTTCTGGAAGAGTGTTACGAGGCTATCGGGGTATTTAAACTCGCTTACGGCGTAGACCTGGTCCCCCAGCTTCAAACCGGCCACATGATAGATGTTCCCGTTTGAGTGGAAATTGGGATTGGCGATCTTATCCAGAATGTCAGTTAAGGTATTGGGCACCGGGTCATTCTTGCCGACGGTGAAAAAATACGCCTGGCTCGCGTCGAGTGGGGCGTTGTTTAAAGCGGTGTCAGTATTGTTGCCGCCGGTATCCTTGAAAACATAGGTCTTGGTGGCGGTGGCCTCGGCCTCACGGGGGCTGAGAACCTGGGCCAACCAGCTGGGTTTGCCCTTGGAGGCCATTTGCAGAATTGTGGCCGGCAGTGCTATCGGCAATTCGACCGTGCCCGCGTACACCGAATAGGTATAGCCCATATAGGCGCGGCTGGTAGCCGAAACTTCTGAGGTACCGGAGCCGAAGACGCCGGCAAAAAAGTTGGTCACCGGGCCGTAAGCCGTCCCGGCAGCCCGCCGGAGCGTGACCTGCACGGCATTGGCGGTGGAAGAGCTGGGAACCGCTGAGCTGTTGCCGATGTCGGTCCATTTCGAACCTGTACCATGTTCATTCCAGGTGCCGAAGGTGATGGTCACGTCATTGCGGGACCCGCTGTCCACCGGGTTAAGACCCTGAAGACCGCTGGCCTGTTGAATGACGGACATGGCCGCATTCACTGCACCAGGAGCGTCCCGGTAGCTGCCCCTATTGGCAGTATCCTCGTGGATCAAGGCCCTTGCCGCAGCCAGCGCCGCGGCATCGACGGTATTTTGCATTTCATTTTTCACCGTGTAGAGATGGCCCAGGTCAACGGCCAGGCTGGCCATCCCCAACAGGACCACCAGGCCGACGGCGATCACGACCGCCATCGAACCCTCCGCGCCTTTCATGAACTTACCACTCCTTCCTTGCCGCATGATACTTCCCTCCTCACGGTCCTAACTGCTGTTCTTTAAGAAATATTTAATTTCATCAAAGCTCCAAACTTGGTTTCTCCTTACCGGAGCGGCGTTTCCGGCGGGACGATCACCCGCCATGGTGATGATTTACTCGCATTGCATCA
>Ga0315282_10006665_pt1 | contig 19221 bp, 9 predicted proteins | sample YL17G07_20_MG_FD_203693 | JGI IMG/M metagenome (GOLD analysis project Ga0315282, IMG submission 203693) | Sediment microbial communities from Yellowstone Lake, YNP, Wyoming, USA - YL17G07_20 | ecosystem: Environmental > Aquatic > Freshwater > Lake > Sediment | place: USA: Wyoming | collected... | reverse complement strand
CTATTGCGCGTCCAGCGGCAGCCCGTAGAACCTCAGCCGCCTCACCTTGGCCGTCCCCCCCACGTTCGTCGTCCTGAAGTCCATATCCACCTTGCGCGGTGCCGTCAGGCTGCGCACGTCTATCGAGCTGTAGTTCAAGAGATCCGTCGCATCCTTCGGCTTCATCAACTGCTGTCCGCATATGCTGCTGTCGTTGAGCTGCACCCTCAGTTCCGTCTGGCAATTGGTTGATGTGTTCACTACTCTTGCGCTGTTGAGGAACAGCCAGTTGCCGCTCACCCCGCATGTCCAGCTCGTGGAGATCGCTTCCTGGAAGGATGTCTGCGTGGTGGTCTTCTCCATCCCATAACCGGCCGCCGCGTAGTTGAACCGCCCGTTTGAGAGCCTCAGCGCCAGTATCCTCGCCCTTCTCACATAGTGGTTAGCCGTCTCCGCAGTGACCTTGCATGCGGAGATCTTGTGAACGATCGGCACCAATGCCGGCGCCACGAGGTAGTTGAAGCTCATGAACGTCGTGTAGTCCCCGTTGTCGGCCGCTCGCATGACCCCTTCATCGTTGACTATCCCGTTATAAAGAGTCTGGATCTTTGTGGAAACCGCCGTAGTGGCGTTGAGCTCTGCTGTAGAGATGACTATATAGTTGCCCGCAATCACCGGCGTCCACGTCAGGCTCGTTATGTCCTGAATGTCCGTGTCAAGCGGCACCGCAGAGTCTCTGGCGACGTTGTAGTACTCAAGCGCCGCTTTCCTCACCGCGCATATGCGGGCCTTGCGAATGTAAGCCGCCGCCGCGGCGTTGCCCGCTCTATACATCAGTTGCACCCTGTGCGGCCCGGCCGCAAGCTGCGTGCCTTTCACCGTGATAAATGGCATGTAGTCAGTCGGATCCACCGGCTTTCTCGTATTCTGCCCCTCTCCGACCCCATCCACAAACATCTGCACATAGGTGGCATAGTTCACGTTCGGGCACTTCCACTCGCAGAAACCAAAGATCAGCCAGTCGTCCGCCGTGGGAGGGTCAAAGTCCAGTATTGCCTTGGCGACGTAGGCCGTGCTGGCAGTGGACTGCTCGCCGTCGCTTGCTATGAAATAGTACGTAGGCCCGCTGCCTATGATAATATGAAGGGCCTTCTGTGCGGTGTCCGCGGGAGACTGGCTGTCGGCCACACCCACCGTGAAGTTGTATATTCCGACGTCTGTTGGAGTTCCGCTTATTACGCCTGCAGCGCCGTCAAGTGACAGGCCCGGCGGCAGGCTTCCCGAAGATATGGACCACGTATAGGGCGTCACGCCTCCCTGGGCGATGAGGGTCTCTGAATACGCGATACCGGGCGCGCTGCCCTGGAGGCTTGCAGTTACGATGGAAATGTGCGTTACCACCCTTATGGATAGCGCCTTTGTAGCGGTGGCAGAGGGGCTCTGGCTGTCTGCAACCCTTACTGTGAAGCTCGACAAGCCCGTCGCGCTTGGCGTGCCGCTTATGACGCCTGAAGACGCATTGAGTGACAACCCGGCCGGAAGGCTTCCGGCGCTCACCGACCAGCTGTACGGTGTCACTCCGCCTGTTGCGGCAAGCGTCTGCGAATAAGAGGCACTGATGCGCGCATTGGGAAGAGTGGCGGTCGCGACTGAGAGATTTCCGGTCACGCTTATGGACAGCGCCTTTGTAGCCGTGGCCGAAGGACTCGGATTGTCGGTCACCCTCACTGTGAAGTTCGCGGTTCCCGCGGCCGTCGGCGTGCCGTCTATCACGCCTGTTGCTGCATGAAGCGTCAGCCCCGCCGGCAGACTTCCGGTCAGTACCGACCAGCTGTATGGGGCGATCCCGCCTGTTGCGGCGAGCGTCTGGGAATATGCAACGCCAGTGTGTCCGTTTGCCAGGCTCGATGTCGAGATGGAAAGAGCCTCGGCTACAGATATGCTTAGCGCTCTCGTTGCCGTAGCTGCCGGCCCTGCGCTGTCGGTGACCCTGACGGTGAACTGCGCTGTTCCAGTCGCACTCGGCGTGCCGCTGATGACCCCGGTAGAGGCGTTCAGCGACAGCCCCGCCGGCAGACTGCCCGACGACACAGACCATGAATACGGAAGTACGCCGCCATCGGCGGTGAGTGTTTGTGAATATCCCGAGCCGCGGCGTGCCCTCGGAAGGGTCGAGGTCAGTATGACAAGACCCGACGGCGCCACCTTGACCACGAACGCATCCTGGGTTCCTCCCAGGCTTGTGTCGAATCCGCCGGTCGCTGGGAAATCGGACGAGCTGGTGTGCCCGGTCACATAGCAGGTTCCGATCGGGTCCGCCGCCACGCCGAAGCCCCATCCGGTCCCGGGAAGACACGTCGACCACACAAGTTCACCCCCGGGGGCGACCTTCGTGAGGAATCCGCTCCCGTCGCTCTGGGTGCAGAACCCGCCGGGGGTGGGAAAGTCAGTGGAATACGTGAATCCGGTGAGGTAACAATTCCCTTCCGCGTCTGTTGCCGCGCAATAGGCAACTTCGTTGCCCGATCCGCCGAGATAGCTTGACCATGCAAGTGCGCCATCTGTCGTCACCTTTGTGACGAATGCGTCCGAAGCTCCTCCAAGGCTGGTGTCAAATCCACCGGTGGTCGGAAAGTCGGACGATTGCGTGGTTCCGTTTACATAGCAATTGCCGGCGCTATCTACTGCGATCTTCCCATAAGCCCATTCAAAGCCTGATCCTCCGAGATAGCTCGCCCACGCGAGTGTCCCCGACGGCGTCACTTTTGCGACAAAGGCATCTCCGTTGTCTCCGTATGTGGTGTCGAACGCTCCCGGCGTCGCAAGGTCGCTTGACGTGGTGAATCCGCTCAAGTAGCAGTTGCCGTTGCTGTCTGCTGCTATGCCCCAGCCTTCCTCGTTGCTTGTCCCCCCGAAATAGCTCGACCACGCGAGCGTCCCAGATGACGTCACCTTGGCGATGAACGCATCTTCGTTTCCTCCCGGACTTGTGTCGAACCCGTCCACTATGGGAAAATCGCTCGACTCAGTGTCTCCGGTTACATAGCATGTCCCGGAGCCATCCACCGCCATTGCGAAGGCCCGGTCGTTGCGAGAGCCGCCGAGGTAACTCGACCACGCAAGCGCTCCCGATGGCGTCACCTTCGCAATGAAGGCGTCATTCTCATATTGTCCGCCGCCGAAGGTTGTATCGAAACCGCCCGGTGTGGGGAAATCAGCCGACATTGTGCATCCCGCTATATAGCAGTTCCCTGCCGCGTCCACACCAATGCCCAGACCCTCATCATCGTTCGAGCCGCCGAGGTAACTCGACCACGCAAGTGTTCCCGATGCCGTCACCTTCGCAACGTAAACATCCCCGACGTTAGTTCCTCCGCCGTAGCTCGTATCGAACCCGCCGGTCGTCGGGAAATCCACTGACTTGGTGCAGCCGGTCAGGTAGCAGTTGCCTGAATTGTCAATCGCGACGCCTCGGCCGTATTCCGTGTCTGACCCGCCAAGATAGCTACCCCATGCGAGGTATGGATCGATGACTACCGGAAGCGACGCATTAAGCGCGCCACTTATCTCGAAACCGTATGAGTGTTCATCGATCAGCCTGAACCGCGCTGCCACATCAACCCTCTGACCTTCGCGCTCCTGATACACCACCGGCGCATCATCGTCCATCTCGCCAAGCGCGGTCTTTACATGGAGGGCGCCCTTCTCATCAATGGCAAGCCCCTCTATCCCCTCGTACCTCACGACGATCTGCCGCCAGTCCGCCCCCGGCGCAACGTGGAACTCATACTTGAGTCCCGACCTCTTTCCCCACGTGTGAAGGTCCACTCCCTCATAGAGCCCCTTGTACACCACCTTCCTGAACGTAGGCACCCCACTCTGCCATCTGGAGGGATCGTTACCTCTGTAGTAGTTCACCGTGGAAGGGGAGGGGTCAAGCGCGGTCGGCCTGACCTGCTTTGCTCCAACAAACGCCGCGGAGAACACCGTTTGCGACGTCTCGGCATCTTCGCCTGTCCCACTCGCCTTGAGCATCTGGAACACCGGGCCCGCATCCGTAAACGATACCCTTACCCCCTTGCCGTCAAACCCGTACCTGATGCTCTCGTCCCACTGCCCCTTGTTCTCCACAAACACCGCCGGCGACAAGTCAAACGCTTCCATCGCCTTGCGCTTTTCTTCGCCTGCAGCCGCCCTGACGCCGTGCGGAAGCGCCCGCATATCAGATATGCCTGGCCTATGCTGCAATGCGTGTTGCTGTCCAGCCGTCGTGGCCCCCAAAGCCGCCGAACCGTCCCTCACAGAGCACGCCAGAACAATTCCCAGCACAGCCGCCCCCAGAACCGCCAGCTTCACAATACTCCTGCCGCTTGCACTCATTTTCCCTTCCTCCTTCACGTGATGCCCCACTGTGACCACATTATTACGCGCAAGTGGCCAAGAAGTGCCCAATAATCCCCAGCTTGGTGCAAAAAACTTTGGCTTGTCCCGGCATGCGTCAGGGCCCCGCAGTTACTTCGGACTTCAGATTTGGTTCGCGCCTTTGCCCAAGCCCCGCCCCCAAGTCCCATTCCCGGTTTCGTCGCGCCTCGCGCCGTAGGCGCGTCCCTTTCGTACCTTTCGCACCCCGGGGTTCGTGGCGCGTGTTGACACCCATTTTTGAAAAATATCTTTTCTCAAAAATAGTCCTAATCCCTTGCCTCGCCTACCCTTGCGCCTCGTTACCCCCTCTACACCCCTCGCCGTAACTCCTTATTTCACACCCCCGAATGTTGACATTGCCCTAATCCATAGAGGGACGTGTATAAGGGCCGGCGTTTGTATGTTTAGTGAGAAAAATAAGTACCCTGCAAAAATCGTGTAACGCGCTTTGCCACTTGGCTTTACGGCCAGTTCTCTCACTACCCCCTCTCGCCGTAACTCCTTATTCGACCCCCGTTCTGTTTGTATCCGTCCTAAATACGGAGGGACCGTGTTTCCCTCTGCCGTTTGAGGTTTCGGTTGGGGTTTGATCTTGCCAGGTCTCAAGCCCCAAGCCTGCGGCCCCGGCCGCTTTATCGGTGTGAATCGGTGGCTCACTCCCCCTTTCGCACCTTTCGCACTTTTCACACTTTTCGCACAGGAGGTTACCCATGATCAAATCGCGCGACTACAGCGTCTTATTTCCGATTTCCTTCTCCGAATTCTGGCGCATGACCCGCTACATCCACTTCGCCGATAACGGCTGCTGGATCTGGACCGGGCCCCTCTACGCCTCCGGCTACGGCAAGGTCCGCCTGCGCAAAGCCTTCTGGGCCGTTCATCGTCTATTCTTCGAAATGTTCCGCGGCCACGTCCCCGAAGGCTACCCAGAGCCTATTCCAGTAGGTCTCGTGAGCGGCGTTGCGAGCGCCCACGGGCCGGATGCAAGGAACTCTCGACGATGGCTTATCCAGAGATAAGTCGAGGAGGAGTGACGCCGCAGACGGCCCGTGGCCGCCGCAACCCGAAGGGACGCCAACGATATACTTCGCATTGCTTTGTCGCTCGTCGTCGGCGTATTTCGAATACGCTTTCCTCCTCGCTTCGCGCACTGCTCGTATCTCGTGGCGTCGCCGCCACGATGCCTACTGGAATAGGCTCTTAGTCCATCACCGCTGCAAGTGCCACGCCTGCTGCAACCCCTTCCACCTCGACGCCTGCACCCAGGGGGATAACGTCCGCGTCGCCGACATCCCCGCGGGCCCCGATCACTACAAAGCCTCGCTTACCCACTGTCGTCACGGCCATCCGCTCGCTGGCGACAACCTGCGCGTCTACTACGTCAACGGCCGCCCCCGTCGCGTCTGCCGCGCCTGCGCCCGCCTTAACACCGCCGCCTACCGCCAGCGCAAGGCCAGGACTGCTTTGCCTGAAACGCCCGCCTTGAACGATCGTAGGGGCGACTCGGTGAGTCGCCCTGCCTCGACCGCCGTTGAGACATACGCTCCCCGCGAACCACCCACCCCCAATGGCTGATTCTCCGGCTGGGAACATGGGATCGTCGTTCTTTCATTCTTGTGGTGTGCACCTTCCCACTTTCCCACGTTCCCACTTTCTCACTTGCGGCCGTAGGCCGCGGCCTTCGGCCGCGTTCTTTGACAACTTACAGTTCTGGGCAAACGAACCCGAGGTCCAGCAGACGGTGCGATCCCGGGGACAGGCTGATACTCTGTCCGCGTACCGGCCTGTCCCCTGTGGCTTGGGGCCTCGACCCGCGCTCGCGCACTCCATAAACACCGCGGGCTCGCGATCCCTCGCGAGCCCGCGTCACTGCCGTTTCCCTTTCGCACCTTTCACACTTTTCGCACTCTTCGCACATTCGGCAAAAAGCGCCTTGCGCTACTGGCCGTCGAGCGGCAGCCCATAGAACCTCAAGCGCTTCACCTTCGCCGTCCCCGCCGCGTTCGTCGTCTTGAAATCCATATCGATCGTTCTCGGCGTCGTGAGGTTGCGCGCGTCTATGGAGCTGAAGTTAAGAAGATCGCTGGTCGCTTTCGGCCTCATCAACTGATCGCCGCAGTCTGCGCCGTTGTTCAACTGGACGCGCACCCCTGTCTGGCAACTCGTCGAAGAGTTGCTGAGCCTTGCGCTGTTGAGGAATAACCACTTGCCGTTAACGCCGTACGCCCACGTGCTCGTCAGACATTGCTGCCATGTCGTCTGCGTTGTGGTCTGCTCGTTGGCGGATGCGATTGCCGCGTAGCGGAATCTCCCCCCGCTCAGCCGCAGCGCAAGGATCCTCGCCCGCCTGATGTAATGGTTGGTTGCTTCGGTGGCAACCTTCTTCGCCGCGATCTTGTGGGCGATGGGGACCCCTGCAGGGGCGTTGGCGAGGTAGTTGAAGCTCATGAACGTCGTGAAGTCCCCGTTGTCTGCCGCGCGTATGACGCCCTCATCATTGAGCGTCCCGTTGTAGAACGTCTGCACGTCGGTTGATACCGCCGTCGTAGCGTTCACCTCCGCCGTCGAGATCACAAGGTAGCTACCCGTCACGGCCGGCGTCCAATTGAGCGACAGGGTGTCAGTGAGCGCGGTCGTAAGAGGCACCCCGCTGTCCCGTGCCGCGTTCCAGAACTCCAGAGCAGCCTTTCTCACCGCGCATATCCGCGCCCTCCGCACATACGCCGCCGCGGAAGAGTTGCCTGCCTTGTACATCAGTTTCACCGTGTGCGGCGCCGCCGTAAGGTTCTTCACCTTGACCGTGATGAACGGCAGGTAATCCGCGGGATCAACCGGCTTCCTCGTATTCTGCCCCTCTCCGACGTCGTCCACGAACAGTTGCACGAACGTGGCATAGTTCACGTTCGGGCATTTGAACTCGCAGAAGCCGAAGATGATCCAGTCATCTACCGCCGGCGGCGTGAAAGTGAGCGACACCCGGCCTATGTAGCCGGTGCTCGTCGTTGACGCTTCCGCTTCGTTTGCGGCAAATTGATACGTCGGGCCGCCGGGCACGACGCTGATGGAAAGCGCCTTCGTCGCTGTATCCGCCACTCTCTGTGCGTCGCTGACCCTGACCGTGAAGCTCGCGCTTCCCGTCGCCGTCCCGCTTATCACGCCTGCCGCGCTAAGGGATAGGCCCGCCGGCAGGCTCCCGGCGTCGAGCGACCACGCATACGGCTGTGCGCCGCCTGTGGCGGCGAGGATCTGGGAATATGGCTCGCCCGTGGCACACACAGGCAGGCTTGCCGTCACAATGGTGAGCGGCTGCGGACTCCGCATCGCGGAAGTGTACGCAATGGCTACAGTCATGATCTCACTCGGCAGGGGTCCTCCCTCTGCCTTGGGCGGAACGTACCCTGTTGGCACAAGGTACGCGACTATCTGTGTCGCCGTCTGGTCCTTTCCTCCCGTCGTTATATCGCACGTGAACTTCCCGTCAGTAGTCCCAATAGGCGTTAGCCTGCTATCCCAGTTCGGCTTGTTCCACCATCCGCCGTACACCTCTATGTAGACGGCCACCGCATAGTTCGAGTAATTCACCCCGCTGACGCTGCCTTTCAGGTCCGCAAAGGTCCCAAACGGCGGCACGTCAGTAAACTCAATGGTCGCCGCAGGCTCAATCGCTATGTCATCGAGATAGATCGTGAAGCCCGATGGATTATGGCTCTTGTCCATCGCGACACAGAAGCCTCCGATCACGTCGCTGAGGTCCTGACCTGCCAGCGATATCTCATACTTTGTCCATTCCTGCGAAAGTGTGACAAGCCCCGTCGTCAGCGGACCGAACGAGTCCTTGAACTCGAATCCGCTGTTAATGCCGCCCGTCTTGAACTCCGCCTTCTCGCCGCCGACCTCGCCCCTGGCCCAGAATACCAGCCTGACAGCGCTTGTCAGCGTGTACCCCGGATACTGGCCCCAGTTGTTCAGCGGATATTGGGAATAAAGGCCCGCCCAGCCGCTGCTTGCCGCGTAGGCAATCCTGAAACACGTGTCGCCGCTGTGCGGCGAGTCAGTACACGCCGCGTTTATGTTGAGGTCGGCAGTATTGCCCATGAAGCCCCATGGCTCGAAAGCATTCTCGTCGTACGCTTCTCCATAGACGACCAGTCTTCCGTCTGCCTCTACTGGAAGGACCACCCGCGGCGGCCTTGAAATGCCCGCCGCAAAGAGGTCGGAAAACTTGGCCGATCCGTCCGCGTTGTATATGCCCCAATGCCTCTCAACGCCCGCAGGGTCTGCGGCCTTCCAGTTCTCGTCGAACATCTCGAAGTAGAAGTACTCTATCTCATTTGTTGCCGCAAGCGCCTCGAACTCCGTGATGAACTTCTCCTCATTTGCCGGGCTTGCCACCGCTGCGCCGTGGGTCGCACCTGCCGAAGGCCACCCCACCTCGCCCACGACTATCCTCTTGCCGGGATAGAGACCCTTGAGCAAGTTTACCTTGTCGACAACGTACTGCGCCGCGTCATCTATGCTCACGCCGTCCCAGTACGCGTATATGTGAACAAGGATGAAATCCGTCGCCGTGACAAGCGCCGGGTGATCCCTCCAGACCTCCCACGTCTCCGCGGTGGAAACGGGAACTGTCGTCTTCCCCTTTATCCTGCCTATGCAGTTTATAAGCGCGCTCTCGGTCATGTCCCCCCTGAGTAGCACCTCACCGCCTACGCTGACGCCTGTCACACACGGGTAGCTCTTCGCGAGGACCTCCTCCAGCGCGCGCAGCTCCTTCTCATTGCCGATTGGGTCCGTGCTCAGCCACGCTCCCGGGCAGCAGTTGAGCCCCTCCTCCTGGCATATCCCCGGGATAAGCTTGTTGGTGTGCGTGCAGGAATATGTCCTTAACCCCTTTGCGACCTTGGCTATGAGAGCGATATCCGCCCGGATCTCCTCTTCCGTAGGATATATCCCTCCTCCAGGACTCTCATTATCCCGGAACGGCCCATACGCAACTCCGTTGAGTTCTGTCGACTCAACTGCGACCGCTCTTGGGCCCCCTGTGCCGGCAACCGCCTCCTGCGCCGCCAACGCCCCCAGAACAACCACCGCCAATATCACTCGTCTCATGGCCGCCTCCCTTTTCGATGCTTCTGTTGCGCCCGTCTACTATGGTTCGCATTGCATCTCAGAGTTGTCCCGGGCAAGGTGTTCGTTCTCAGACATTCTAATCTCGCGCGGCGTTCCGTCTACAGCGAGGACTGCCATGGCAGGGCCTTTGAGTTTTCACCACAACGACCGCTCGGTCACGGTTCTTGTAGGGGTGGGCCCCCCGTGCCCACCCTTGCCGGATTCCCAAGACGCGTCCGCTCCCCGCGAACCACCCGTCCCCGATCATTGACGGCGGTGTTCTGTGTGTCAGGCCCAGACCATGGTGACAGGGCTCTTCTCTCCTGCTCACCTGATCACCTGTTCCCGCGCCTCAGGCGCGACGCCTGCTCCCCTGTTCCCCTGCTCTCGCGGCCGGTAGGCCGCGCGCTCTTTGACAACTCAACGCTTTGGGCAACCGTACCCCGAGGTTGTTGACCGCGCGATCCCGGGGATAGGCCATACTCTGTCCGCGCATCGGCCTGTCCCTCCACACCTTTCTCGCGCCAGCGCCCTGACATGTCGGGATTCTCACTTTTCGCACCAAACGTCTTGTGCTATACTATCCCCCCATGGCAACCAGGAACCCGGACAATCAGGGCGCTTGCACCTCTCCCGGCAGACCCTCAACGCTCATCGACACCCGCGTCATCTGCTATGGTAACGACGCAAGACAGCTTCACAAACTATCAGTCGCGTGCATCAGGGGACGGCGAGGGCATTCACCGTTGTGGCACCGAGGATTGCGTACTATTCGCGCCCAGTTGGGTATTGTCGGATCGTTGCGAGCCTCAGCGGAGTGTTCCTAAACGACGGTCTGCGTGCAATAGGTCATGCGTGACTGGGCGTCGAACATGGAGGGGGATACCGTGGCAAAGTCGTCGTTTGCAACTGTAGGCAAGAAGACGGGCGATATCGACGTCCGCTTGAGCTACCGCATCATTGAGTTGTTCTCCAAAGGACTCTACGCCAGTTCGCACAAGGCCATCGAGGAACTGGTTGCTAACTCATTCGACGCAGGGGCGCAGAACGTGCACGTACTCCTGTCGCCCAACCTGCACGATCAGGACGCAACCATAGTGGTTGTTGATGATGGCGAAGGAATGGGCGCTGATGGACTGAGGAAACATTGGCTCATAGGCATCAGCGACAAGCGGCGCCTTGCGAGATTACCGTCGGGCAGGCAGCAAATCGGCAAGTTCGGCATAGGCAAACTCGCGACCTACGTGTTAGCGAGCCGCCTGACGCACGTGGCAAAACACGACGGGCGCTATTATTCCACCTCCATGGATTTCGATGCGCTTGATAGTCGAACTGACAAGGAGGTAGAACCCAAGACGCCAATCAGGATCCCGTTACGTGAGTTGACTGAAAGCGAAGCCAAGAAAGCCCTTAAGCCGTGGCTGGATACGCCAGCACTTAAAGCAACACGGATGGTCTTGTTCGGCTCTCGTGCGCCAGCATCATGGACATTCGCGATCATGTCATCGCTCAAGGAGAAGGTCCACGAGATCAAGCCGGGTATGCTCGAATGGGTGTTGCGTACCGCCCTGCCCATGCGCCCTGATTTCTCTGTCTGGCTGAATGGGAAGAAGCTCGACTCAACCAAACGCGAGAAGGGGCTCCTAAAGACGTGGGTTATTGGGAAGGACATAGTCCAACTTCCTAAGCCTGCGCCCAAAGATGCATCGCCAAGAGAAGATGCGAATGCTGACCCATCAAGCGAACACCGCTATGGACTTGATGTGCCAGGGCTTGGGCGCATCACCGGATATGCAGAAGCGTATAAGGATTTGCTGACCGGTAAGTCCGATGAGATAGGACGGAGCTACGGCTTCTTCATTTACGTATATGGCCGCCTCATCAATGTTGTGGACGGTCACTTCGGGATTTCACCCGACGAACTTCGACATGGCACGTTTGGCCGCTTCAGACTTGTCATAAACATCAACGCGCTCGACGAGGAACTGAGATCCAATCGCGAGGCGATCAGTGAAGGCCCTCTTCTCTCAACAGCACAGGACGTGCTTCGGTCCGTCTTCAATGTGGTCCGGCCCACTATTGAGAGACATGATGAAGAAGAAGAGCCTGGGGCGAAGCTAGCCCGCCGGCTTGCGGCCAGTCCCGCAAGCCTCGCACGTTGGCCGATTATCGACTTGGCCAGAGCCGTCCTTGAAGGCAAAGGCAGGTCCCGATACCTTATTGTTCCCGACCGCCTATCAGCCCAAGGGCGGGCCGACTTTCTTGCATCTCTTGAGCAGCGGCTGACCGAGGCTGACAGATTTGTCACGGGCCTTACCACCAACTACAGCGGCAAGCCCGATGGCGGACTTGCGCAGTATGATACTGTCAGCGGAACCCTCCACGTCAATGCTTGGCATCCTTTTGTCGCAACGTTCTATGATGAATTCGTGAGCAGGGGGGCAGGGCACCCTCTCGAGCTGTTCGCCATGGCCGAGGTGCTCCTCGAAGCCCATCTCCATTCGCTCGACATCAAGCAGGCACAGATCGATGATTTCCTATCGTTGCGGGACCGCTTGCTACGATATCTTGCCAATGAGTCGGCTCGGCAGAGCGCTTTTGCGGTCGCCCTGGCGCTGCAGGAAGCAAGAAACAGTCCGGATGCGCTGGAGGAGAGGTTGTGTGACGCGTTCAAGAGTCTCGGTTTTGAGGCCATAACTATTGGTGGTAAGGGAAAGCCCGACGGTGTTGCAACAGCGCTTCTATCAGCCGACAAGACGGGCACGGCACGCCAATACTCTGTAACCCTTGAGGCGAAAAGCAAGGAGAAGGACGCCGGTAAAGTATCGGCAGCAACCGTGAACGTGTCAGCAATCTGCAGGCACCGCAATGACTACAGTTGCCAGCACGCTGTCGTTGTGGGACGCGCCTTTCCAACAGCAACTGCCGATTCAGCTTTGGCCAAGGAACTCGACGATGACTACAGAAAGACAGTTGCTGTAGGAGAGCCGAAGACCATTACCCTGATCACCATCGACGACTTAGCAAAGCTCGTTCGGCTACGCCCAGTCAAGCAGGTTGGCCTCGTGAAATTGCGGGAGCTTTTCAATCGATGCCGCCTTCCGGAAGAGAGCACGGCATGGATTGAGTCTGTACGGATAGGAAAAGTGAAGAAGCCGCCGTACAGGCAGATCATATCAACCATTGAGACCTTACAGAAGGAGTTCACAAGGGAGCCCGTCAAGTACGCTGCTCTGCGCGTGGAGCTTTCCCACTTGAAACCCGCGGTTCGCTACGAGAACGATGAGGAGTTGATGGACATCTGCAAAGCAATGGCGCAGATGGCTCCAGGGGCCGTATTCGCCACTTCTCAAACAGTAGAGTTTGACCAGAGTGCAAAAAACGTCTTGGAGGCAATAGAATCGGCCATGAGAGACTATCCCGATGATTCGCTCCCATAGAAAGACTATTTATGAAACGCTCGGTAGAGAGTCTGTTCACCCATTCCCGGCGCGAATGTCCGCCGGCATCGCTCTTGACGCTATGGCGGGCGCCACGCGGCCTCTACGGGTGCTCGACCCCATGATGGGGTCTGGTACCGTGCTTGCCATCGCACGCTCCAAAGGCCATCGCGCCATTGGCATCGACATAGACCCCCTTGCCGTCCTGATATCAAGAGTATGGACAACGGCTGTGAACAAAGAAGGCATCAGGGCAAAGGCGGCCGACGTCCTTTCTCGCGCTGCGGCCATCTTCAGAAGCCTGCCGTGCCGAAGCGCCTACCCACCGAATAGCGACGACAAGACCAAGCAGTTCGCCAGATATTGGTTTGACGATTACGCGCGCCGACAGTTAGCCTCGCTTTCGTTGGCCATCAGCCGCGTAAGAAAGGACATAACGCGGGACGTACTCTGGTGCGGCCTATCGCGGATGATCATTGTGAAACAGTCTGGCGCATCGCTTGCAATGGATCTGTCTCACAGCCGGCCACACCGGGTCTTCACACACGCCAAGGTCAAGCCCTTCGCTGCCTTTGTCGCGGCTGTAGACCGTGTACTTGCAAATTGCATTGGTACCAATTGCCGCGATCGCGGTCCGGCTACCCGCACTTATGAAGGCGATGCACGCGAGCTCCCACTGGAGGACCGCTGCGTCGACTTGGTGGTAACTTCCCCACCGTACCTGAATGCCATTGACTACATGCGGTGCAGCAAGTTCTCACTTGTCTGGATGGGTCACAGCATCCAAGCCCTGCGCCGCCTGCGTAGCGAAAGCATTGGTGCCGAACTGGCCGCCGATGTCAATGAGGACGAACAGAAGATCAAAGACATCATTGCAGAAATGAGACTCCGTAAGTCCCTGCCAGACAGGCAAGAACAGATTCTCGTTCGTTACGTCGAAGACATGCGCCGGGCGGTAGCTGAGACTGCCCGTGTATTGGTGCCGGGCGGCCGGGCGGTGTATGTGGTCGGCGAAAACAGCATCAACGGCACGTACATTCGTAACTCGACGCTTGTCTCCTCAGTTGCTGAGTGGGCGGGACTCAGGCTCAAAGAGCGACTAACGCGCCCTCTTCCAGCAAATCGTCGGTACCTGCCTCCCCCTGCACGAGATGCTCGGTCGGCAACGCTCAACGCGAGGATGCGTCGGGAGGTGGTCCTGTCCTTTGAGAAGCCAAGCCGCTAAGTAGGTATCCAACAGTTCTGACACAATAGACAGATGCCGAAATGCGTTGGGCAAAGCGCCCCTGGGCGCGAACCCATGATCCGTAGGCTCTCCGCCCTGGTCGCGAGTCGCGTCGCAGTGTGGTGCTCGGCGTTCGTGTGAAGACTCGTGACTACCTGCTTAGGCATTGACTGCCCTTTTCCTGAAGCCTCATTCCTTAGGCCGTCTCATTTCAAGCCACAGGCCCGGTCTTCGCCCGCGTGTTCTCCGAGTGCAGCGTCCGAAGGCATCTTTCGTGTTCTGCCATCAGACGGTTGAGAGACGCCCTTATGTCAGCGTCGAAGGCGCGCGGCCATGGAACACCGCGAACCTCGTCGGTCGGCACCCGCAACTCTGTATATAGCCGGTGCTGCACAATCTGCTGGGTCGAATGCTTCAGATACTCGCGAAAGCTCTCGCGAACCGAGCCACCCTCAACGAGGTAGAGCTTAGATGCGAGAATCCCTCGCATCTTCTCGTGAAGCGGAAAGAAATACGCGGTTCTGAAGAAGCTGATGATTTCGCTCCGTCGGGGGTCAGTGACGCCGGCTGACGCCCGCCCTTCGGGGTAAAGCAGGTTCTCCCTGACTGTCCATACATTGAAAATCTGTTCAAGCAGGCATAGCAGCGGCCCATACAGCTCCTCGATCTGCCGCTCGATATGCTTGACAGTAGCTTCGACCCGCCGCGTCTCGGCTTCCCGTCGCTTTGCCAGAACGCTCGACACGTTCCACCCAATCGCAGTTACTACGCCGGTCAGACCCACGCCGACTATCGTCGCCGTTGCTTGGTCCACGGAGCAACCCTCCCAACCCACTCTGCGGCGTTCCGGGAACGTGCGCGTGTCTCCCCTCTCGTCGCCCAACAAGAACGCCCTGTCCGCTTTCGCTGTCGGGGCTCATGGTGTATGTCTGGACCGGGCAATGCGCCACTATCCTATCCCCCGCTTCCGCCAAAATCAAGAATCATCCCGGCAAAACCCGCGCAGCATCTCTGCCTGCTTGCGCCCCAGTGCCCGCGCACCAACATGTGTGACTTTATTCTCATCTGCGTAATCTGCGCAATCTGCGGATGATCAATTCTTTATCGGTTCCTTCCGACTTCAGACTTCGGACTTCGGTCTGCGGCTGGAGGCCGCATCATCTGTGTGCATCGGTGTGAATCGGTGGCTATTCCTTCCCTTTCGCACTTTTCGCACCTTTCACACCTTTCGCACTGTCGGCACCGCCCCGCGGGTTTCGCGTAGAGGGTTTCGCGTAGCCCCTTGACTTGCGCCTAAGAACAGCGACGATTTGCACCCATGGAACCCACAGCCAACGACACCGGCCTGCCTCGCCTGGACCGCCGCGACTATCTATGGTTAGTTGCCCTCATCGCCCTGGTCTTATTGTTCTTCTATCAATTCGTCTTCCTCGGCCTTATCCCCATCAACGCCGATTGGCTCCAATCCAACTTCGAACCCGGCCGCTCCGCGCTCGCCGTAGGGAACCCCCACAACCTTGAGCTCGACGACCCTGTCTACCAGTTCTATCCCCTGCGCATGGAGGCCGTCCGCCAGTGGCGCTCCGGTCACGTGCCCCTCTGGAACCCCGGCATCCTCTGCGGCAGTCCGCTCCTCGCCGACGGCATCTCGAAACCCTTTGACCCGCTTATACTTACCCAAATCATCTTCGGCGGCCCCGTCGGCCTCGGCCTCGAGCTTCTTCTCCAGTTCATCCTCATGTCAACCGGCATGTACCTCCTCGCCCGCGCACTCTCGATCGCGCCCGCAGGCGCTGCCGCTGCCGTCGTCATCTACACGTTCAACCTCTTGTGCGTCACTTGGATGGAGCTTCGCACCGCGACCGGCACCTTCGCCTTCTTTCTGTGGGCGTTCCTCTTCCTCTTCGCCGCGATCGAAGAACGAAGGCTTCGCTATGCCGCCATCGCCGGTCTCTTCGCCGGCATCATGGTCCTCTCAGGCCACCCGCAGTTCACCCTCTATGCCTTCGTGCTCCTCGCCGCATTCGTTATCTGGCGCGCCGTGGCCGAAGCCTTCTCCGGCTCAGCCCACCGAGCGCTCGCCACTATTGGCCTCGGCCTCTTCGCTCTCCTTTTGGGCGCCGCGCTCTCCGCCGTCGAGACGATTCCCTTCTTGGAGCTTATCCGCCACAGCGCGCGAAGTCCCCAGCAGTACGCCGCCTCGAACGCCTACGCCGTGCCCGTCTCGTTCCTGACCTACTTCTACCCGAACCTCTTCGGCAACCCCGCGCGCGGCGCCTACCTCGGCGCCATGGTCCTCCAGCGCTCCTATATGACTGCCGCAATCGGCTTCACCGGCGCGTCGACGCTCGCCTTTGTGATCGCCGCTCTCTTCCTCGGCCGCGCCGCAGCCAAACGGTTCTTCATCGCCCTATGGGTGATCGTGCCCGTCCTCATCCTTGCGATAGGGGAGGGGTTCGCCGGGCATTTTCCCGCTGTCGCCGCTGCCCTCTCCTCGATGGATCTCGCCCGCGCCGTCTTCATGTCCAATTTCGCGGTGGCCATCCTCGCCGGCATGGGTGTTGCGGCTCTCGGCTCCGTTTCGTGGGACGACGTGCGATTTCAACGGCTCGCTGTGATTTTGCCGTCTCTATTCGTCGTGATTGTCGCCGCGACCCTCGCCGCTCCGCGCGTGTCGTGGCATCTCTTCTTCGAGAGTAGCGAGCAGATGGGCATCTTCCGTCTCGTGATGTCGCAGATCAACTCAAATAGCGGCAGCATCCTCTTCTGGCCCGGCGTCTACGTCCCGCTCGCCTTCTTCGCCGCGGCCGTTGCCCTCATCTTCCTCTCCGCCGATCTGAAGAAGGTTGTCGCCGGCTTCGCTGCAGCCCTCGTCGCAATCGAGCTCATCCTCGCCGGCATCGACTACAATCCCTTCGTCCCCGCGAAGCTAATCGCCCCGGACTTCGCCTGTGTGAACGCCGTCAAGGCCGCCGGCGGCGACGGCCGCATCCTCGGCGTCGATACCCCTCCCTCGAGCGACCCCGCCGCCCAGGGGCACAATCAGTTGATTCAGGCCAAAGGCGACTTCCTCCTGCCCAACACCGCCACGCTCTATGGGCTAAGGGACATCCGTGGCGACGAATCGCTCATCCTCGACCGTTACTTCCGATACATGCAGCGCGTTGCCGGTGAGCGTGTGAGCCTCCTTGCCGATATCCACCTGCCGGTCTACCGCTCCCGCTTCATCGACGCCCTCAACGTCCGATACTTCATGTCCGCCGCGCCGCTCGAGGGCGACGATCTCAAATTGGTCTTCAGCGACGGCAAGTCGTTCGTCTACGAGAATCCAAACGTCCTCCCGCGCGTCTGGCTCGTCAACACTTGGCTCAGCGCCCCTTCTCCCCTTGCTGCCCTGAACCTCATGCACAGCCTCGGCGACTTCGACCCCCTGAAGTCCGCCGTCATTGATTCGCCTTCACCCGTGCTGTCTCCAAGCCTTGGTGGTCTACCGCCCGCTTCAGCAAGCATCGTCTACGATTCCCCTTCGCGCATCGAGATAGCGGTCGCGTCTAGCGGCGGTTGGTACCTTATCCTCTCTGACTCCTATTACCCCGGCTGGATCGCCACCATCGACGGTGTGCCCGCACCCATTCTGCCCGCCGACTGCGCCCTCCGCGCCGTCCGCTTGCCCGCTGGTGCCCACAAAGTGGCCTTCCGCTACCTGCCGGCGAGCTTTCTCCTCGGCAGCATCGTCTCTCTAACCTCATGCCTCATTCTTGCCCTGACAGCCATCTTTTCCGGGCCTCGCCTGCCTAAAATCGCGGTTGCCCCATGACGGTTTTTGTCACTTAACCATTTTGTGACATGTATAAGCTGACGTATTTCGTCACTTGATCTTGATTGTGCCCGTTGCCCGAGAATTCTGTCTCTTCTTAACATATTGCCGGCTCGTCACTTACAGCATTTCCTTCTATTGTTCTCCGCCTTTGGCACGCCCCTTGCTCTTAAGGGAGTAAGGAATTCAAACTCATTTGACAACCTATTGTCTCTCCAACCTTTGGAAGGGGGTGAACCGGGGAAGGCTCTAAGCGCGGAACTGGCGACGGCCTCTACCTCCAGTAGACGGCCCTCGGCGCTGAGCAGCAAACGCGCGACTTGAAGCATGCACTTGACTCTAAGCAGTAAGCTCTTGACTCGAAGCAGCAAGCATTTGACCCGAAGCAGTAGGCAGTTGACTCAAGGCAACACTCGCCTGATTTGACGTAGCAGGCACTTGACTCAAGGAGAAAACCAATGCGTAGACATGCAGGCTTCACACTGATCGAGCTCATGATTGTTATCGCCATCATCGCGATTATCGCCCTGATTGCGATACCGAACCTGCTGAGCAGCAGGCTGGTGGCGAACGAGACGTCGACGATAGGAACGCTGAGGAGTTTGTCGTCGGCGCAGGCGGAGTTCCAGGCCAGGCAGATTGTCGACCAGGATTCGGACGGGCTGGGCGAGTATGGGTTCCTGGTCGAGCTGGCGGGCAGCGTGATCCCGCGCGGGGCAGCGATAACTCTGGACCCTCCTTCGATTTCACAGGCGTTGGGCAACGTGGACGCCGCTGGTCTCGTGACGAAGAGCGGGTTCGTTTTTGTCCAGTGGCTGCCGGGCGGTAACGGCGCCCCGATTCAGTGCCCGGCGCAGGGTGTAGCCCCGGCCGCAGTCATTGCCAACGCCAACACGCAGGAAACCAGATGGTGCTGCTACGCGGTGCCGACGACGATCCGCAACACGGGCAACCGCGCATTCGTCATCAACCAGCAGGCCGACGTATATGCCACGCCGAACGTAGGCGTGCAGAATTACGACCTTACCACGCTTCCGGTTCCGATGGCCGCGTATGAAACGACGGCCCCGGCTCCGACCAACCTCTCCGGCAAGTTTGCGGTGGGCGTCGGCGCTGCTCAGGACGGCGGCACTTGGGTCCCCGCGTCGTAACAGCGTAACCTACGACGCTACAGTAATAGGAAGGCGGCGCCTTACGGCGCCGCCGTCGGTTGTTGCGGCCTATGGCCG
>Ga0315282_10006664_pt1 | contig 19226 bp, 23 predicted proteins | sample YL17G07_20_MG_FD_203693 | JGI IMG/M metagenome (GOLD analysis project Ga0315282, IMG submission 203693) | Sediment microbial communities from Yellowstone Lake, YNP, Wyoming, USA - YL17G07_20 | ecosystem: Environmental > Aquatic > Freshwater > Lake > Sediment | place: USA: Wyoming | collected... | reverse complement strand
TGCTATTTGACTCTCCCACTCCTATTGCCGCCACACCGCCTGTGTGCATCACAGCTTTCACGTCTGCATAGTCTAGGTTTACTAGAGAAGGCAGTGTTATAGTTTCAGTGATTCCTTTGACCATCTGTGCTATCAACTCGTCAGCCACTGCAAATGCTTGCTGTATAGACATGTTGCCAGCCCACTTCAACAGCTTGTCGTTCTCTATCACTATCGCTGTGTCACAGACAGTTCGCAGTCTTGCTAGGCCGTCCTCAGCTTTTGAAATTCTAGAACCTTCTAGTTTGAATGGCATCTCTACTACTGCTATTACAATAGCCCCCATTGATTTGGCTATTTCGCATGCAACTGGTATAGCTCCTGTTCCTGTTCCTTTTCCCATACCGGCTAGTGCAAATACTAGATCTGCTCCTTCTAGCGATTCTTTGATTTCGTTTCTGCTTTCTTCAGCCGCTTTCTTTCCTACCTCAGGGTACCCACCGCATCCTAACCCACGTGTCAATTCTTTTCCAATCAGAATTTTTTTGTCAGCTTTACCCACGGCTAGATGTTTCGCGTCAGTATTCAAAGAAACAGTTGCAGCGCCTTCTACTCCCATCTCTGTCAATCTTGTCACTGCGTTCTGTCCGGCTCCACCGCAGCCGATTACAACTATTTTCGCTTTTTTCACTGCGCATCCGAATTCCTGTTCAGCCAATTTATAGTAATCAACATTAGAATATGTTGCACCTGATGTTTGCTCTAATCTAGGTTTCGGTCTTACTTCTTCGCCTACTGTTCGTCCGAGAGCGCTCGCAATTATTGAGTCCATGTTAATCCTCCCTTGCTTTGCAAAATATATTTTGCATCATCGAAAACCCTTTATAAGGGATTTCACTTATTTATTCTTAGAATTAGATCACGATAATAAAGTGTATCTAAGTCAAACCCAAAAATTAAACCCAATAACTCTTTTCTTTTATTATATAAAAAGCATTGTTGAACATCAACACATATTTTGCTCCGGTTATGTTGCGTCATTACTCGATAGTCCTGTCTTTTCCAAAAGTGTTGCGTCTTGGATGATTGATGGCGATTTTTCCCACTTCTTCTTTAGAAAGTTCGTATAATTCAGGTGATTTTTCATTTTTTAAGAAAAAATAAGAAATTTCAGAGTTATGTATGCTTTAAATCCAATAAAAATTGAAAACTCGAAATTGGCTCAAGAAATTGCTACTGATTTCAAAGATTTTGACGATGTAGCAATTAGTAGTTTAGCAAGAAGTATAGGAGAAAACAAATCTAATGACGATGTTCTCAGAGTTTTGATTGACAATTTCGTATCAATCGCGATAGAAAATTACCCAGAGATAGCATTTGGTTTCTTTGAAGAGACAGTAAAAGAGGAAGAAAAGGAAAAGAAAGCAAAAAAAGGCGGACAAGAATCTCCTTATTAAACAACTTTTTCTAAAGTCCCGTCATTAGGCAAATTTACTCATCATCCCTTTCTGCGACAGAACCAAAATCCGTAAAACTTTATTAACCACAAAAAATAATTAATCTCTGGCACTGCGAACCAACCAATCGCGGTGCGAAGAAGACTTCGGTGCTTGGGAATTTAACCCTAAAAACAAGACCGAAGCGTCCCTCGATGTAGCAACAATGGGTTGATTCCTGCTGAGACGCAACATAACCTTTACTCCATATAAATTTCCTATAGAATAGAAGGTTCCCTGAAGAAAGGTTTAAATATCAAGAAGTAGTTAATAGAACAAAGTGAGAAAAGTGAAAGGCGAGTACCAAAACAATATTGGTTAGAACCCAAAGACTTTTTCTTACTGCTATTCCTAAAAAAATTTCCAGTTTACTCTTTTCTGCATACAGGAGAGTGGTGCCAATGGTAGCATACGTGGCTGTTACCCATGTGATAGGGGTTCGAATCCCCTCTCTCCAGCCATTTATTTTTATATTTCAAAAAAAGAAGGATAGATTATGACAACAATAAGGGAAATTTTGCAGGGAAAAGAAGGGAAGGTTTCTATCCACAGTTGGCTGCACAACAAAAGGAGCAGCGGCGGAATCGCCTTCTTGTCAGTGAGCGACGGAAGCGGATTTATCCAAACTACAGTAAGAAAGGATAGACTGGGAGAAAAAGTTTTTGAAGAGATTGAACGATTGCCTTTCCAGTCTGTGATAGAAATTGTTGGGGAAGTGAAAAAAGACCAGAGAGCTCCTGGAGGATATGAAATCATTGCAGATAAAATAACTATAGAAAACAAGGCAGAGGAAGATTATCCAATTGGAAAAAAATTCCATGGCCCAGATTTTCTTTTGGATCAACGACACTTCTGGTTGAGAGACAAGAAGATGCAAACTGTGCTGAGAATTAAAGCTGAAATTTTGAAATTTGCCAGAGAGTGGTTTGACAAGAATGGATATACGGAATTCCAATCACCGATTTTCACCGCAGCTGCCTGCGAAGGCGGGGCCACATTATTCCCAGTGAAATATTTTGATCGAAAAGTTTTTCTTACCCAAAGTTGGCAGTTGTATGCTGAAGCTGCTATTGCAAGCCTTGGAAAAATCTATACAGTCGCTCCTTCCTTCAGGGCTGAGAAATCTCGAACCAGAAGACATCTCACAGAATATTGGCACATGGAAGTGGAAGAGCCTTGGTGCGATCTGGAAGGAATAATGAAGACTGAGGAGGAGTTGATTTCTTATATTTGCCAGAAGATTGTGGAAAAACATTCTGAAGAATTGAAATTTTTAGGAAGAGAGCCGAAAGATCTGTTGAAAGTGAAACCTCCATTCCCGCGAGTCACATACGACGAATCCATAGAAATCTTGCAGAAAGAGAAGGTGAAGATAAAATGGGGGGATGACATAACCTGGGAGAATGACAAACTACTGTCTGACAAGTTTGACCGACCATTTTTCTTATCTCACTTCCCAAAAGGAATCAAAGCTTTCTACCACAAGCCAGACCCAAAGAATTCCAAAGTCACTCTATCTGTGGATTTGATGGGGCCGGAAGGTTATGGGGAACTGACAGGCGGCGGGCAGAGGATTCATGATCTAGAAGAATTATTGAAAAGAATGAAGGAAGAGAAGATGAACGTGAAAGATTATCAATGGTATATAGATTTGAGGAAATATGGGACTGTCCCTCATTCTGGATTTGGACTAGGGCTGGAAAGATTCGTGGCCTGGATTTGTAAGTTAGAGCATATAAGAGATGCCATCGCCTTTCCAAGATTTATCAACAGAGTTTATCCTTAGACGAGGATAGCCTACCATGTGCGCGGGTTCAAATCCCAACTCCCGCATGAAATATTTTATTAGGCTATTACCAAATGAAATCATCAATTTAATATAATACTCTAACCTTATGGTAATTAATGAAATCGAAAGAATTTTTAATAATCGGACTTATAATCATAGGACTAATTGTTGTCATTGCAATCTTGAATTTTATTGGTAATTTGGTACTTCTCAATCAACCATTAAATAATCTCATTGCAGGTTCTCCTGATAAAAGTTGTAATTCTGACTCTGATTGTGTTCTTAAGAAGACAACTTGCCATCCATGTGACTGCGGAGACGCTGTAAATAAAAACTGGCATCCTTATTGTCCATTTCCCTATAACGCATTATATCAATGTAAAATGTGTCCGTCTCCAAATCATGATTTCAATATCAAATGTGTTCAAAACCTATGCCAAAGAGTTGGCATGATTTCTTATTGATAGATAAAAGAAAATTTGGTTTAGTTTTTTAAACTGCAATCAAATATATTCCAAATATTATCAGCAGAATGGATATCAACTTCAATGAAAATGAAGTGAGGTCGATTTCTTCTTTCAAGGTTCTTGGCCAAAATTTACTTATAAAAGCTGCGAACAAAAGGGTAGCAAAAGGGGAAATTATACTAATGGTCGAAACCAGAGTGATGGGGCCCAACGAAGCTGCATAGTAGAAAAATATCATAGCAAGAAGCCAAATGATTGAAGAAAACAGAGCTAGGAAAGCAATTTTCTTTTTTAGACTTTTAATCTCTCCGATAAAATTTTTACGAAAGTTGGGGACTGCCAAGGGTGGCAGTAGCATAAAAGTTCTTCCTATCATGTAGACTCCAAAAAATTGCCAAAAGCTATAGGAACCCAAGCTTATTTTAGAAATAGTCTGTTCGGTAGCGTATAAAAAATTTGTTGAAATTATCATGAGGACTATTGTAACTGGAATCAGTTTTTTAAGCGTGCCTCTTTTATAAGATATCAAAGTTGCTCCCAGGATCATAACTGCTATTCCGACATATGTTTTAAGTGAAAAAATCTCGCCGACTAAAAGTGCTGCGAGAACTGCGACAAATGCGGGGTATAAAGATGCCAAAGCTGCTATTCTTGAAGCTTCTTCCCGTTTCATTGCAAATGCATAAAAATAGTATCCAAGGACTCCAATGGCACCGGCAAAAAAGGCGGAATAAAAAGGAATGGGACTGAAATTAATTGGAACGAGAAGTAAAATGCCAGCAAGCATTACCAATATAGGCGGTGTAAAGACAATAAAATATGAAAAAGGATTCAGATATTTCGTCAAAATAATTTTATCCAATATCGCGCTGAATCCCCAAATAACAACTGAGGAAAGAACATAAAAGAGCCAAAGTTCAGCCATATCATCAACCTTACTTTAATGAAATAGTGTTTTAATTTTCTTAAAAGCCTACTTTATACAAATCCTACCTCTCACATAAGTTTATTCAAATAAAAAGAACGTAGATAAAATTTTCAGACGTTTCAACTGATTTCAGGTATGCTCATATCCCGCCCATATCCGCTTATATTTCTAAACCTCGCCTATTTGCCTCCAATCCTGCATTATCCTAAGAATTATTTGAGCCATATATAAGCGCGATATAAGCTAGCTTAAAAGACGCTCATATCCCGCTTAAATCAAGATAACATATATTTTTGGCTATCTTTCCTTCTGCTTTTGCATAAAGTTAAATAATTGGTTGGATTAACTGTATTCATGGGAAAAGAAAAAGAACCGAAAAAGTATTGTGTGATGACGGGCTGTGATAAGGAAGCTGTGGATATCTGCAACAACTGCAGGATTCCAGTTTGCGAAATTCATGGGAAAAGAAATGGAAGATTTTATTTGTGCGTCAATTGTATAGATTATCTGAAGAGACTGAAATTGCGATGAATAGTTTCTAATTCTTAAGTTTAACCCTCTTAATGCTAATTATGAAAGCTGGAGACAGAAAAAGGCCGGAAACATTTGAAAAAAGAGAGATAGTTTTGGTTGAGGCCGAACCTGAAGACCTGGAGAAAACAGTAGACCAAGTTATGTCTGAATACACAAAGGAAATTCTTGAACTTCAGTCAGGTATCCGTTCGTCTTTGCAAAAATTGGTCATCGAAGCCATGCGGCGGTCTGGCGGAAAGGCAGATCCAAAAAAAATCCGCCATCTCATCATCAGCAAACTATAAAAAACTAGTTCTATTACAAAAAGATAATTTACTATTAGTTGGACTCGTCCGGTAACCAGGATAGCCGACTGCGCTTCGGTTTTAAGTGGAAACGCAGTAGTGAGGGTTCGAATCCCTCCGAGTCCATAAAAAGCTCGAATCCCAGTGGGCCCATAACAGATAAATTATAAAAAGATATAGTTGATTTATGAACGACCCTAGAAGTTATCTCTTGGAGACAGAGGTAGTGGTTCATGCCGGTGGGTTGAGTGAAAGATGGTTTCCTGTCACCCAAGGGAAAATACCGAAACCTATGACAGAAGTTGGGGAAAAGAAAAGGCCGATGATAGACTGGACGATTCTTCCTTATGTGATAGCTGGAGTGAAAGATTTTTACGTAACTCTATGGCACAACCCCCAACCTCTGATAGATCATTTTAAAGAAATACAGAACAGCACAGACCTGAAGTTTATCCCCCTTGTTGAGCCTGTTGATAGAAGGATGGGAAGAGCTGGGGTTCTGAAATTTTATAATAAAAAAGGGCAATTCGGTTTTGACAAGCCAATACTTTCGTTGAATTCGGATGATATTCTGAAAATTGACGTCCAAGAACTTGCAAAGTTCCAGTTCACGGGTTTGAAAAAAGGTTTTGCCGCAACTGTGATTGGTTCTTCACACGAGATTTCTCCGTACGGAAGAATAAAGTATAATCCTAAGTCAAATGAGGTATCAAGTTTTGTTGAAAAGCCGTCATTCAAACTTCCTGAAGGAGAACTCGCAAATACAGGAATATTTTTCATCGATTCTTCTCTTGCCAGCCACTTCAAAGAAATCAGCGAAGAGGAATTCCCTGTGGATTTAGAAAGATCGAGGATAATGCAGGATTATATTGTAAAGAAGATGAGGGCGCTTGATTTTGTCATACTGGGAAAGACATGGTTTGTTTTGAACAACCCTCAGGAATACAAGGCGATGAAGGATTTTGATTTTGAAAAATTCTTTGGCATAACCAGTATTGAGAGGTATCTGGGAGAGTATAAATCGACAAACAATGCTAAACTGTAGATAAGAGTAAACTTTTAAATTCTGTGAACAAACTTCTTTTTGTATCAATTGGCTCTCGTAGTCTAGACCGGTCAAGGATGCGAGCCTCAGAAATTATTTCGGCGAATCGAGTTCGCGACCCGGGTTCAAATCCCGGCGAGAGCACTAATTAATTTACTTTATTTGTGTCAGGAAGACCAAGCATTTTAGAGAGGTAAAAAAAATGGTGTCATTCGAGAAACCTCAAAGACCGCAAAGAAAGATGAAACGGATGAAAGGTAAGAATTAGTAAGTCAAAATCCTATTCCTTTTAAATCGTATCCTCGCGTGAAACAAAATTTAAATCTTTAACATCCTTAAACTCTTGAGTGATTAAGATGAGAGATGAACATGAAGTCCATGTGAATTGCCGTGGAGAGGTTGTTGTAAACTACTACCACCGAGACTGCACCGAGATTACGTTTACTGGATATCAAGATGGTTCTAGAAGTCGTATTTACGAATAAATTCTCTGATTTTTTTCAAACCCTACCTTCTAACCTATGCCCTACGAACTTTAATCATATTGCTTATTCTCGCTGGGAACACTCAGAAATATTAAATTTATTACCAGAAATCCAATTATGTTTTAGGTGAATCAATGCCAAATCCAAAGAAAATGGTATTGGGAAGTATTGACCCGATGTCCCTAGCAAAAATCCTAGCAGTGATGGGAATTATCTGGGGATTGGTAATTGCAGTCGTATCTCTGCTATTTGCTCCAATGCAAAGTTACATGGGAAGATTCTACGCAGGTTTCGAAGCAATGGGACTCGGAGCATTCGGAATAATTCTCTTGCCGATATACTATGCGATAATCGGGTTTATTGGCGGTTATATCGGAGCTTGGATATACAATTACGTTGTAAAATTTGTCGGTGGAGTTAAAATCGAACTGAAATAACTCCATTTTTTTCTTCTTACTAACGCTTTAATTTTCATTATAGGCAATAATTTTATATCTTAACTTCATGTATATCTTTCAGAAAGCAGGGGTACCCAAGTCTGGTCAAAGGGGCAGGAAGTTAAAAAACTTGCTAAGCTTAGGACTCTGTGGCTATTGTTACCACAATAGTGCCTTCGTGCGTTCAAATCGCACCCCCTGCACTTTTTTACAGCTGTAAATAAAATCCCCTAAAAGTTTCAGTTGGATGCTGTGCCCGCTGGGAGCATCTACTTGAATTAAACTTACAAAATTTAAAATTCTTTTGCAAACAATTATTCGAAAAAATTAATTTAAGAATTAATGACTAAAGTTCCAATCATCCAAGAATGAGCACCCAAAGAACTATCCAAGCAAGTCCGACACCAAATCTTGAAAGTTCCTGATTTGTCTGCAACAAACTGAATTGTAGTATCTGGCTGAGTTACAGCAAGAGGAGTGAGAGAAAACTTTTTAAGTTAGAATTGATATTGTATTATCGTATGTTAAAAGCAGTACTGTTATTCGGATTACTGACTGGAATTTTCCTAGCAGTAGGATTATTTGTAGCAGGAACTGCAGGAATGGCACTAGCGCTTGTTCTCGCATTTGTAATGAACTTTGTCTCTTATTGGTATTCGGATAAAATAGTCCTTGCAATTTACAGAGGAAAAGAAGTAAGCAAGAAAGAAAATCCCAAGCTGCACAAGATAGTAGAAAAAGTGGCCGAAGAAGCAGAAATTCCTAAGCCGAAAATTTACATTGTTGACACTGAAGTGCCGAATGCATTCGCAACAGGACGAAATAAAAACCACGCATCAGTCGCAGTAACAAGTGGAATACTGGAAACCTTGAATACAGATGAACTCGAAGCAGTACTCGGACACGAAATCTCGCACGTAAAAAACAAAGACATGCTCACGACTTCAGTCGCAGCAACTTTAGGTGGAGCGATTGCATACATAGCCCAAATGGCTTGGTTTGGACTGACTTTAAAAGACCAAAGAAACAATGGAAGCGTAGTTCTCTTACCTCTTTTAATTTTGGCTCCGATTGCAGCAACTTTCATTCAACTCGCAGTCTCCCGAAGCAGGGAATTCGTAGCAGACCATGACGGAGCAATAATCACTAAAAATCCATTGGGGCTTGCTTCTGCGCTTGAAAAAATAGAAAGTTCAGTGAAGGCAAGGCCAATGAAAGGAAATTCTGCATACAGCTCCTTATTTATTGTAAATCCTTTCAAAGCAGACGCATTCGCCAGTCTTTTTTCAACTCATCCTCCAACAACTGAAAGAGTTAGAAGATTAGAAGAATTAGCTAAGAGCATGTGAAGTTTAAATAAAATCCCTTAAAATTACGTGCATCTACTTGTTCGACAAGTATTTATTAATTTTTTTATTCAAGAAAGAATTATTTTCTATTTGATAGAAGTACAGAGCACTAAGCTTTTTAATACTACAAAACTCTAATTATCATTATATGTTCCCCAGCCTTGTACCATAGCTTGTCTATGGGCGACGCTGGGTTAATTATCCTTTTTCTTTATACAGTCCTTTTCAATTATATCATCTAGAATAAGCGAAGAGTTACAAACTCTTTTTAAAAAATCTGATTTGCTTATCAAGAAATATGCATTTTCTGCCTTTTTACCTAATTTCTGAATTCGCTTTACTGCTGGCACAAAATCACCATCACCGCTTACAAGAATTGCAGTATCATATCCATCTTCATAGGCCAATGATACCATGTCGATACCAAGGTATACGTCATCACCTTTGACAGTAAATTCAAAGGTACCATCAGGTTTCTTAATTTTTCTCATGTTGGCAAGAATCACATGAAACCCTGGTATGGTTCTAAGTTCGGAAAAGAATTTTTGTTGCTTCCAATAGACTTCTTGGTTATAACCTCGATCCAAGGAGGCATTATAGTAATAGACACCGACTAATAATCTTCCTGCTCTCAATATTTCTATCAATTTTCTAAAATCTATTTGGTTATCGTGCAAATCAAAAGTCTCTTTGACGCTATGATAAAAATTACTCCCATCAATGAAAATTATTATACGTTCTGCACTAGTTCTTGATTTTTCAGTTTCATTCGCCATATCTTTTAAAATATCAATTGAACTATAAAAGGTTTTGAGATATTAATTACAGCTGTAAACAGTTAATGCATCTAACTGCCAGTTGACGCAAACCGTCTGCATCCACTGCCAAGGCTATTCCCACCCCCTACATTTTCTCTTTTTTCTAAATAGCAAGTTTTTATCTGTTCCTGAACAAAAACTATACAGATATTATGGTGAAGAGGAAAGGACTGCCGGAATGGGGGGAGTTTGTTTTGGCTACTGTGGAAAGGATCACACCTTATGCTGCCTGGTGCAGGCTTGAAGAGTATCCTGGGATAGAAGGTATGATCCATGTCTCGGAAGTCAGCGGTAAATGGGTCCATGACATAAGAGATTTTGTAAAAATAAAAAAACAGTACGTCACCAAGGTCATCAAAATAGACTATCAGAAGAATACGGTCAATCTAAGTTTGAAAAGAGTGAATAAAGAAGAAGAGAAGGCGAAGATGAACCTTTTCAGAAAAGAGCAGAGGGCGGAAAAAATATTGGAACTTGCAGCGAAGGAACTTGGAAAGAATTTAGATCAAGCCTACGAAGAAGTTGGTTTCTTGCTTCATGAAAAATTCGGGGAATTGTATGTTGCGATGGATGAATTTAGAAAATCTCCTGACATTTTTGAGAAAAAAGGCATTCCTGCCAAATGGATAGATGTTTTATCAGATGTTTTGGAAAAAAACCTCCAAGAAAGAGAGTTTATACTGAAGGCCGACTTGGAGATAAGCAGTTGTGCGGGCGATGGGATTGAGACCATAAAAAAGATCCTTGCCGATTTTCAGAAGTCATGCGGTTGCACCGTGAAATACATAAGCGCTCCCATTTATAGAGTTGAGATGAAAACAAAGGATCCGAAATCTGGCGAGAAGAAGTTGAGAGAAAGTTTGGAAGTTGCTCTGAAAGAGATAAAGAAGTTTGAAGGCGAAGGAAACTATAAGTTGATCAAATGAAGATGAGCAAATGCTTCGTTTGCAAGGTCTACACTTTCAAAGAGACTTGCCCGAAGTGCGGGCAGAAAACCCACAATCCCAAGCCTCCAAAGTTTTCCCCTCAGGACGCCTATGGTAAGTATAGGAGATTAACTATGGCAAGTATAGGAGATTAATAAAGGATTAAATATAATCTAAAAGTAAATTTATTATGTGATTTTATGGCTACAAAAATAACAGAATTTGAAAAACCAAAACTTAACAACCCAATTTTCATAGAAGGCCTGCCTGGCGTAGGGAATGTAGGCAGGATAGCTGCTGGCTATCTGACCGAAGAGTTGAAAACCAAAAAGTTTGCTGAATTATATTCTTCTCACTTCATGCCCTTCGTCCTTTTACATCAATCCTCCGCCGTGCATGTTTTGAAGAATGAACTCTATTACTACAAAGCTAAGGAGAAAGGACAGAGAGATTTGATAATTTTGATTGGAGATTCTCAGAGCGTGGATCCTGAAGGGCACTATGAAATTGTTGAGGTTCTGCTTGACTATCTGGAAAAGCTGGGTGTCAAAGATTTGATTACGTTAGCCGGTCTAAGCGTCGGCCAACCGACCGAATCGCCAAAAATAATCGGGGCTGTCAGCGACCCTGATGTCATAGAAAAATACAAGAAATATGGGATTGATTTCGAGGGAGGCAGCAAGGTAGGGACGATAGTGGGAGCGGCTGGCCTTCTGTTAGGTTTGGGAAGAGTCAGAGGCATGAAGGGAATATGTCTTCTTGGAGAGACTGTGGGCTTTCCTATAATTCCTGACCCGAAGAGCGCGGAGATAATGTTGAAACTTCTAGCCAAGATATTGAATGTGAAAATAAACACTGAAAAATTGCAGAAGAAAGTAAAAGAGATGGAAGATTTCATCAAAAAGGTCGAAGACGTGCAGAGAAAGACCATGGCAGGAATAATGAGACCTCCGGAGAAGCCAGAGGAAAAGAAAGAGAAGCTGAGTTATATCGGATGAATTTTTTATCAAATTTAAAAAGATTATCAAACAATAGATAAGGGTATAGCATGATAGCAAAATTATTGATACCGAGAGAAGAATATCTGGCTTCAGGGATACACATAGGCATGAAGCAGAGGACTGCCGATATGAAAGAGTTCATTTACAAGATCAGAGATGACGGATTGTCTGTTCTGAATTTAAGAAAGGTTGATGAGAGGATTAGAGTTGCTGCGAAGTTTCTTGCCAGATGTAATAAAATATTTGTTGTCGGAAGGAAGATGGCATCGCAAGAAGCGGTGAAGAAATTTGGCGAGGTCATTGAAGCAAAAACCTCTGTGGGAAGATTCCTGCCAGGGACTTTTACGAACCCAAGTTTCAAAAATTATTTCGAAGCGGATGTGGTTTTGGTGAGCGATCCGCTAATAGATTATCAGGTGATGAAAGAAGCGGTGGTGGCGAGAGTTCCTATCATCGCCATCTGTGATACGTTCAACGAGGCTAAGGACATTGATTTGATTATCCCGGCGAACAACAAAGGGAAGAAGGCTCTGGCCACCTTATTTTGGTTATTGGCGAGAGAAGTGTTGAAAGAACGTGGAACTATCAAATCAGATGAAGAGTTCAAGTATAAGATAACTGATTTTGGAAAAGAAGAATAGAATTTTCTAAATGGTTTTTAAATTTTAAGAAAAAGAAAATTAAGATGTCATGGCACTCTGTACATCCGAATTAGAGATTCCTTGTATTGCCGAACCTAATTCTTGGTCTATCGCATTATTTGCTTGATCCTCAGCTGAGGCAGTCGGTGTAGTAGTTGCTGTAGGTGTAGTAGTTGGCCCTAGAGGTCTCATTCCTTTTTGTCCAACGAAGAACACCAATGATACGACTAACAGTACAACCAATATTCCAGCTATTATTAATTTTTTATTCATTTTTTATCCTCCTGCTGTTGTAGTGGTTGTTGAAGATGTTGTTGTTTCAGTTGGAGTGGTTGTGGTTGTAGTAGCGACCGGAGTAGTTGTTGTGGTTTCAGTTGTGGTAGTTGTGGTTGTGGTGGTTGTTTGACTAGTTGTAGTTGTTATTTGAGTGGTGGTTGTTGTGGTTGTGGACGGGCAGTTGATCACGTCATGAGGACAATTCTTTCTTCCCTTTCCACAATTTGGTGCGCAGAATCCGTCGCTTGTTGGCTTGTATCCATCCGGACAATCCCCACATTTTTTCACCGGAGTCCCGCAAAAGCTTGGATATAGTTCGCAATAGTCTTTGCATAATTCTGAATGCGGATTATTCGTACACCAATCTTTCAGATTTTCCCTGCATTGTTCATCTTCTAGATGAGTTCTGCAGTGGGTTCTGAATAGAGCCATACACCTTGCATCCTGCGGATTGTTTTGGCAATATTCTCTGATTTTATCGCTGCAATTTCCATCTTCGTGGTGAGCTTGGCAATAGTCTGATACCTTGTCTGCAAGTTCGTCTGCTTTCAATAATCTATGCCCTTGCAGAACGTATAGATTGTAGTTGTTAGAGTTCAAAGTTAGTGATCCAGACCAAAGTTCTGTTTTATTTTTAGGTGTCAAGCTGACTTGGAAGAAGCCGACTTGCGTGTCGTTGAGATAGACGTCTCCGCTCACAGTTTTATTGTTCACAGTTATATTTCTTACCCTGTATTTTGCATCGTCGAAGTACAAAACGCCTGCTGTCAAAGTGGTATTCTGATCTGCTAAACTTACAGTAACACTTGCCACTCCTATCTTTATTTCATGCACATCGCTCGAATCATTTTCCAATATCGCTAGACCTTTACCAAGCAGTCCTATTTCTTTCATAGATACTTTCATTGAAACCGCTATTACTGAAGTCGCTAAAAAGAGTGCAACTATTGTTATAGTTAATATCGTCGGGTTTTTCATAATCTAATATTGTTTTTTGCTTAAAAAACTAAGCGTTAATCGCTCTCCATATGTCGTCTATCGTTATGTTTGCAATAGCTTGATTCAATTCACCAGCTATTAGATTCAAACTTTCGTCAAGTCCGGATACGGTAGTGGTGGTTGACAGCGTAGTTGAACTGGTTGTGGTGGTTATAGAAGTTGTTTGGGCGGGTTGAGATATAGAAGTTGTTTGGGCAATAGACTCAGTTATGGTAAAGGTTGGTACAAATTCTGTAGTGGTTGTAGATGTTGTATTTTCGGAAGTGAAATTACTGATTTTTTTATTCGAGATGTTCACGCTGGGGATGATTAATACTCCGACTAAAACCAATGCCAATAAAATCAGATAAATTTTAGGGATTGATAGAAAGTCCATAGTAAACTATTTAAATAGTCGAGAGATATATTTTGTTAGGCGAGCTATCTGGGTAGCTTCGCTCTTGCGTCAAAGCAAGAGTGAGGAAGTTCCGTCCACCTAAGGTGAAAAGCTAAGAAGATAGTGTTGATATCAGAAACGAGACCTTTGTGCTTCGCCAACCATGATAGAAATTGAGTTGAAGCATGTAGGATGAAACGGATCAACACACTGATGGGGTGCAAGTCTAGAAACGCTTAGACAAATGCTACCAAAACATAAGACGGACTATGGATAGCACGCCTTTTTATTTTTTACCACTCCTAAGGAAAAATTTTTTTCGGTCTCAGAGTCTTTTTATTTTCAAACGACAAATAATTGATATGAAACTGAAGAGAAAATATACTCCTGTTCTAGAAAAATCCGATCATATTCAAATGATAAAGGTATTGAACCTCATCGATAATATGAAAGACAATGTGTTTGAATTGGAAAATCCAGATATTTTCATGGAGCCCAACTAATTCCTGCAAAAAGTTAATTATTTAAGTCTGTGGAATAATTTCTATAACATGGCACGATCAAAAGACAAATTCTACATGCCAATGGGAACAGGAGGATTGCTTAGGTACGCCGAAGAAGAGAAGCAGGTGTTCAAAGTCAATCCTAAACAGGTTATAATTATCATCACCACCCTTGTAGTTGCAGAACTTTTGTTGAAATTCCTCTTCCCACTCTAAATTTTTATTTAGCTGAACTAATTCTAAATAGATAGGATGAAAGATAGGATATCTGAAATAATTGAATTGTTGAAAAAAGAATATCCTCATGCAAAATACTACCTGAATTTCAGTAATCCTTTAGAACTGATGGTTGCTGCCATACTCTCTGCCCAAGTCAGAGATGAAGTCGTGAATGCAATGACACCAAATCTTTTTAAGAAATATAAGAATATGGTTGATTATGCGAGAGCAACGCCGGAAGATTTGGCAAATGATATAAAAGCTGTGACTTTTGCTGGAAATAAAGCTAAGAATATTATCAACACCTGTAAAATTCTTGTGGAAAAATTCGATGGGAAAGTTCCAAAAACGATGGAAGAATTGACTTCATTGCCGGGAATAGGAAGAAAGACTGCAAATACGATTTTGATTAATGCTTATGATATAGTTGAAGGTATACCTTGTGACACTCACTGTATTCGTTTGTCTCAAAGACTGGAATTGAGTAAGAATAAAGATCCGGATAAAATAGAGCAAGATCTGATGAAAATAATTCCAAAAAGCGATTGGAAAAAAATTCCTTATTTATTGAAAGCGCATGGAAGAGCTGTATGCAAAGCTCCAAATCCTTATTGCAGTAAATGTTTGTTGAACAAACTTTGCCCAAAAACAGGAGTGAAGAAACAACTATGAGTTTGGAAAAATATAAATCGAAAAGAAAGTTTGGTGAAACATCCGAGCCGGAAGGAGAAATAAAAAAATCTGGAAAAGAATTAATCTATGTAATCCAAAAACATCAGGCGAAAAAATTGCACTGGGACTTGAGATTGGAAAGAAATGGTGTTTTGAAAAGTTGGGCTGTTCCTAAAGAACCGCCAACCAAAGAAGGAGAGCGGAGGTTGGCTGTAGCCGTGGAAGATCATCCTGTTGATTATTCTAGTTTTGAAGGAGCAATTCCTGAAGGCCAATATGGAACTGGAACTGTTGAAATATGGGATGGGGGAACTTACGAAGCGATGAAATGGAAGGATAATGAAATAATTATTGATATTCATGGAAACAAGTTGAAAGGAAAATATGTTTTGATAAAAACTAAATTCGGTGGTAGCAAGAACAGTTGGCTATTTTTCAAGAAAAAGCAATAGGTAGATATGAAACAAAAAATATTTTTGGGCCCTTCTGGTATTCCTACTGTGAGTAGAATCAATTCAAGTATCGAAGGGATAAAAACTGTTGCCAGACTTCAACTAAACGCCATGGAAATAGAATTTGTTCGCGGAGTTCACATGAACTTGAAGATGGCTGGACAGTGTGGGGAAGTAGCTAAAAAATTCAATGTAAGATTGTCTGTTCATGCTCCTTATTACATAAACCTGCTTTCAGAAAATGAACAAACTGTAGAAGAGAGTAAGAAAAGGATTCTTGACTCCATGGAGAGGGCAAGTTTAATGGATGCTGATATTGTTGTTGTACATGGTGGTTATTATGGTGAATTGAACAAAAAGGAAGCTTTGGAGAAAATGATGGAACAGGTGAAAGATATAGTTGATAAAGTTAAATCAAACGGTTGGGATAACGTCTTGGTCGGATTTGAAACTTCTGGCAGGATGAAAAGTTTTGGAACTGTAGAGGAGATAGTAAAAATATGTAAAGAAGTGAAAGGATGCGGAATTGTCATAGATTCTGCCCACATCTTTGCAAGGCAAGGTGGGAAAATTGATTATTCGGAAATTTTTGAAAAGATTGAACCGTTGAAATTGGAACATGTGAACATGCATTTCTCTGGAATAAGATGGAGACCAGCTGATGGAGGAGGAAATGAATGGCACCATTTACCAATATCTGTAAACCAACCGCCGTTCGAGCCTTTAGCAAAAGAGATTTTGAGAAGAAAGGTTGATGCTACAATAATCTGCGAATCCCCTGTTCTAGAGCAAGATAGTTTGATTATGAAAAAAGTCTTCGAGAAAATGGGGGTTAAGTTAAAATAGAAAAGGATTTAAATTTAATATATAATTGATTTGTAAGGAGATATGATTAAATGGATGATTTGAATTTAAACTTTAATCCACCTCGTGGACTAAGAAGAGCTCTGCAGGAATTATACTTAGAACGTTTTGTACAAAAATGTAAAGCTCATCTTAATCCAGAATATCATCCAGAAGTTGAAAGAAGGGTTAGTGAAGCATATGCCCAAAATCCAGAAAGTCCTTTAACTGTTCAGACAAATGGTTATGGAAGTCTAGTAGGAGTTAACCGTGGGTGGTACGAACCTGAAAAGAAAGATCCTAGAAAAGAGGCTGTATCGGAAATCATTTCCGATGTGATTGAATTTGATATGGCACTTCCAGATAAACTTACACCAACTGATTTGATGTCTCACCTAATGCTTTTTAGTTCTTGTTCAACTGAAGATTTAATAAAAGCAAGACGACGAATTTTGGGACAAGTGCGAAAATTTAGTTCATATGGTGTTTTATCAAATCCTACGATGGGGTTGTTGCTAGATATTCGTGACGGTAAAAGTCCATCAGTCTTGCCTATTGATCTTGATACAGAAATTAGTGGAGTAGAAGTTGACTATCGATCTCATTTACTAAAACCAAGAACAATTTGAGCTTTATTAGCCGTAACAGGCTGGATTTTCATTAATAAGATTTTTTAACCTTCTTAGTCCTTCTTTTCTTCTTACTACTATGGTTTCCCCATTCGCTAATGCGATTATTATTTCTGGGAAGCATGCTGCCTCAGGTGTACCATAAATAGTTATTACTTCATTCATATAATCTGTTAACTGAGAACTAGCTCCCTTATCTAACCATTCTTTAAATGCTTCGTATGGGCCCGCATATACGCTATCAAAAATAGTGCATCCATCTGTCTTTTCAATAGGTACTGACAATTGAAGAATTCTTGCATTTCTATCCTGAAAAACTGCCCAAGTTGGTATGCTTATGTCTCTTGGTCGTTTTTCTCCAAAAACGATTTTACTTTCATAACCTCCTTCCCTCAATCTTCTCATCCTTTCTTCTATCTCTCTGTTCATATCTTTCGGATTAACCCCTTTCAACAGCTGATTTCTTCTGAAAACAGTTTCTGTACCAATGTTCATTCCCGTAACCAATACTCCAAAATCACCTGAAAAATATGGATGCTCTTTTCTAACAGTTCTAATGACTTTCATTCTGTCATCTTCGCCTAATCCTTCAGTTGCTTTATTATAACCATCTAAAGCTTCCAGATAAGTTGTTGGTATGCCTTCAACAGATTGTATAAATTTGATTCTTTTGTCACGAGCCACCGTTCCCGCATTCGATTTTAATGTAAATTCCCTTAAAACGCGAAGGCCTAATTTGGCATCATAAAGTGTTCGTGTGAGACGATCAACGTTCTCTGGCGCAAGCACACGTCTGTTCTTCCAAATGCCTGGAGTACGACTTAAAACCGCATGTGCAGCTCTAGATTCTAATGATGGAGAATAACCTCTTTCACGTAACTCATTTCCACAAGTCATCAATTCTTCTACATATCTAGAGGCATCAATACCTGAATAGGTTTTTGGCATCATTGCTAATCAACTTCATTTATATTATTTTTATACGATATTACCAATAAATATACCATATATATTGGGACGATTAGTTAGTATATGGCTATCTTTTTAAACTTTACTTATGCTTGTTAGTACTAAAACTTTCTGTCAATACTCAACCAAAGAGCAATATTTTTCATCGTTTCTTTTTCTTCACAATCTGGTAAAACTTTCAATAATTCAGCAGCTTCTAAGGCAAGTTTTCTAGAAAGTTCTAAAGCATAGTCTAAAGATTTGGTCTCTTTAATTTTTTCTATCGCAAACTCAACTTCTTCCTTTGCCTTTTCCTCTCTGTTCATCTTCTCTATATCCTTTTTAGTCTTTCCAAGCATACAAATTATTTATGAAGAGATTTGAATTTGTAGACATCACGACAGCTGACACGGCATTCATCGCTTATGGTAAGGATTTGAATGGACTGTTTGCCAATGCGGCTATGGCCATGTTTGAAGTTATGGTGAATACAGAACAGGTAAAACAAAAAATTGAAAAATCGGTGAAGGTGAAAGGGAATGATCTGCAGTCTCTGATGTTCAACTGGTTGAACAAATTATTGGTATATGTAGATGGAGAAAATCTTGTTTTTTCCGTATTTGATGTAAAAATCGATGGGAAAAAATTTGAATTGGCAGCAAAATGCAAAGGAGAAAAGATAGATAGAGAAAAACATGAGATCAGAACAGCCGTGAAGAGTTGTACATATCATCAAATGAAAATTGAAAAGGTTAAAAATCTGTGGAAGGCGCAAGTGATTCTTGACATTTAATTGTGATTTTATGAAAAAAGTGAAGAAATGCCCGAACTGTGGGAATAAGAGCTTGCATTTTCTATTGGACAAATGGACTTGCGTGGAATGTGAATATCATGAGGGAAAATCAAAGAGAAGAGGTACTTTCAGATAATTGTATATGAATTAAACCATCATGAATCGTTTATCAATAACTCACATGAATCTTTCAAATCTTTCTTTGCTCTATAACATTCACTTATTCAAATTATAATTATTTATGACATCCTCTGCGGACTAAAGTCCGCAGTTTCCTGTGAATTTTTCGAGGCTTAGCTGCTGCTCTCTCACGTATTTCTGAACTGCCTCTGTTGTT
>Ga0315282_10006663_pt1 | contig 19227 bp, 14 predicted proteins | sample YL17G07_20_MG_FD_203693 | JGI IMG/M metagenome (GOLD analysis project Ga0315282, IMG submission 203693) | Sediment microbial communities from Yellowstone Lake, YNP, Wyoming, USA - YL17G07_20 | ecosystem: Environmental > Aquatic > Freshwater > Lake > Sediment | place: USA: Wyoming | collected... | reverse complement strand
TCTTTTTGGACATCACGGCCTCCAGCGACGACCGCGACATCATGGCCGACGTGGTGGCGCGCACCGCGCGCAAGGTTTTCATTCCGCTGACCGTGGGAGGCGGCATCCGCAGCGTGTCCGACGCCCGCACGATCCTGCTGGCGGGGGCTGACAAGGTGAGCGTCAATACTGCCGCGGTCAAGCGCCCCGAGTTGATCTCGGAGCTGAGTCTGGAATTCGGTTCGCAGGCGGTGGTGCTGGCCATCGATGCCAGGCGCACTGCGCCCGGGGCCTGGACCGTCTATGTGCGTGGCGGGCGGGACGACACCGGGATTGATGCGGTCCAGTGGGCCGTCCAGGGCGAGCGACTGGGCGCCGGTGAAATCCTGCTGACCTCGATGGACACCGACGGCGTGCAGACAGGCTTCGACTGCGAGCTGACCCGCGCGGTCTCCCATGCCACACGCATCCCGATCATCGCCTCGGGCGGGGCGGGTAAGCCCGAGCACTTCGCCAGCGTGTTGAGGGAGGGCGAAGCCGACGCCGCCCTCGCCGCCTCCATCTTTCACTACGGCACTTACACCGTGGACGACCTCAAGCAGTACCTGGCGCAATGCGGCATTCCGGTGCGGAGGACCGCTTGATCATTCCCTGCATCGACCTGATGGACGGCAAGGTGGTGCAGCTCGTCCAGGGGCGCGAGAAGGCCCTCGAAGCCGATGCGCCCATCGAGATGCTCGAGAAGTTCTCGGACTTCCCCCAGATCCAGGTGATCGACCTGGACGCGGCGCTGGGCCGGGGTTCGAACGATGCCATCGTCGAGTTTCTGGCCGCGCGAGCTGTGACGCGGGTCGGGGGCGGCGTGCGCACCATCGAGCGGGCCCTGAGCCTGGTCGAGCAGGGCGTGCGCAAAGTGATCGTCGGCACGGCTGCTTTCCAAGCCCGCGGAGTGAATACGGAGTTCCTCGAAGCGCTGGCTCGGACCATCGGCCGCCAGCGCGTCATCATCGCGCTGGACTCCAAACAGGGCAGGATCGTGGTCAAAGGCTGGCGCGAGTCAACCTCTCTCACTGCCGAAGAAGTTCTCGACTTACTCGAACCTTACTGCGCCGGTTTCCTGTGCACCTATGTGGACAAGGAAGGAATGCTGGAGGGCACCGACCTGAACTGGTTCCGGCGCCTGCGGGCGGCCACCACGCTGGAACTCACCGCCGCCGGCGGCATCACCACCCTGGAGGAAATCCGCGAACTCACCCGGATCAACGTGCACGCCGCCCTGGGCATGGCAATCTACACCGGAAGGCTCTCGCTCGAAGAGCTGGCCCGCTTCAACCGCCAGGCGGACCCAGAGGGGCAAAGATAACACCTTCGCGCAGGGCGTCAGAACGTGCCGCCGAACCTGGAAGGCCGGCTGACCGCGTCAAAGTACAAGCGCAAGCCGACTGCGTTGCTATGACCGCCGCAGAAGCCGCCAGACCCGTTGGTCCCGATCCGGGTGAGTATTCGCAGCGACAGCACGTCAGTCGTGCCGTTAAATGCCGCCGGTGAGAAGGGGCCGAACACCGCGATGGCCTCTCTCGCCAGATCGGGATTTCGGGTCACGCCCTCGATGCAGTAGGTCTCGCCCGAAGCCACCAGCGTGCCGTTCTTAAGCACCTCGGCCCGCAGATCGAACCGCGTGCCCTGATCGTCGCTGTTTTTCAGGCCGACCCACCCGTGGAGGTCATTCAGAGAACCCAGGGTTCCGCGGGTGAGCGCCGGATCAGCGGTCCAGGCGCCGACCTCCGCCCACAGATTTCCACCGCCGAACTTGATGCCTGCGGAGTCTCTGTACTTGGCGGTGGTGCTACCGGGGGGAAGAGAATCCAGGAACAGCGTCGGAGGATTGGCCGTCCCGCCGCTGCCATGCAGGAAAAAGTCGGTCGGGATCGGGTTGGCTGTACAAAAGACATCGAGGCTGTCTCCGCCGATCTGGTCCTCTGCAAAGCTGGTAATTTGCGTAAGCTGGCTTCCGTCGGTCCGAACCCGGTAGATGTTGCGCGCTCCGTCGTCTGTGGTTGTGAAGAACACTGTGTCACTGGTACATCCGAAGTCAAACGAGGAGATGAAGTGAGGGCCTACCAGGAGCCGGGTCCGCGGGGCTGGAGGATTGAATGGATCGAGCACCTCGAGACCCCACTCATCCGTGGCCGGAAGGTGAATTTCCCCGATGAGTTTATTGCCGTCCGGAGACCACCGTGCACCCTGAAGGCGGTTTGTGCTGGGAGATAAGGGCACCGTAAAGAAACCGGCTCCGCCTTCTCGGGTGATGTCCGTACTATGAGGCTCCGGAGGAAGATAGGGAAGGTTGAAACAGCCATACCGAAAATACCCCACCAGAGCGGATGGCTGGGTGTCCTTCGGCCTCGCATCGGGGAACAGCACGACTCCGTCCGGCGGAGTAAAGAAGTGCCGGTTATCGGTACCGTCGAGGTTTACGGCTCGAAGGTACTCGCAACAGGTACAAGCGGAAGCGTAAATCAACCCGGAACCCGACGGATCCCAAGTGAGGCCGCTAAACGTGCCCACCGTACCGGCAATGCGCTGGAACCCACTGCCGTCCCCGTTGATGACTGCAATCTCGGTGTCGCCGGGCGACACGAAAGCGATGCGGCTGCCGTCCGGTGACCAGCGGGGTTTGTCGATGTACGAGGGCATGGTCAGGATCCGGCGGACGTTCGTGCCATCCACATTCATCGTCCAGAGCTCGTTGGCAGTGTTACCGAATGTGAAAACGATCTTCCCCTGCGCCATCAGGTTAGGGCAAAGGATGGCGAGAGCAGTTCCAAGAACGACACAAGTCTGCAACAACCGGTGATTTGTCATATGGTCTCCTCAGGTTCGATTGTTTGCGTGAAAGTGGCCCAGCTTGCAAGCGCGCAGATGCGTCTGCGCATTTCTTCGCGAGGTGAGGGGGCGTCCTTGAGTTCGGGGGCCGGGATTTGGTAGGCTGACTGGGAAGGTTCGGTGGATCGAGGTTCCTATGTCGGCTAAGGAGCCGGACCGTAAAGGGTTGCTGACCTCCTGGAAGGAGATTGCGGAGTACCTGGGGGTGAGTGTGCGGACGGCCCAGAAGTGGGAGGCCGGGTTGGGGCTTCCGGTGCACCGCCTGCCGGGGGAGAAAGGGCGGGTGTCGGCAGAGGCGGCGGGGCTGGAGCGGTGGAAGAGGGAGACCCTGGGGAGGCCGCACTGGTGGGCCAGTGTGAGGTTCTTCCGGGTGTACGCCGCGGTGGCTACCGCGCTGGTTGTGGTAGCCGGGGGTGTGTTCCTGGGCGGCTACCTGGCCTCGAACCGGAAAGGGCCGCCGGCGCGGTTCCATCTCGAGTTCAAGTCGCTCGTGGTGACGGACGAGCGTGGCCGCGAACTCTGGCGGAAGACCTTCGAGGATCCGTTCGAGCCGGACCATACCCCTGAAGAGATGCTGAGGGAACGAAAGGCATGGTTCGGAGACCTGGATGAGGATGGTCACGTTGAACTGCTGTTTACCTACGACCCGAGCTCCAGGGAGAAGAACGGAAGCTTTCTGATCTGCTTCTCGGATCAGGGAAAAGAGAAGTGGCGGTTTGTGCCGGGCAGGCAGGTCTCGACACCCACGGAAACCTTCCCGCCTCCCTACCTGATAACCCAGGTGGCGGTTGCGCCTCTGGGCAGGGATCGGGCCAAGAAGGTTCTGGTCACAAGCCATCATTTGACCTCGTATCCGAACCAGTTCGTGGCTCTTTCGAGCAAGGGCGCGGTGCTCGGCGAGTACTGGCACTCCGGCCACCTCTCTTACATGGAGCTGGCCGACCTCGACGGGGACGGCTTGGACGAGGTGCTCCTGGCCGGGGTTAACAACGGGTACAAGGCAGCGACCTTGGTGGCGTTGGACCCGTTGAACCTTGGGGGTGCCTCCGTCGAGGAGGATCGGGCGTATCAACTCGAAGGCCTCGGGCCGGGCAAGGAGAAGGCCCGGCTGCTGTTCCAGCGCACCTGCATCAACCGGAAGTTCGAAGGATACAACTTGGCAATGCAACCAACCGTGCAGGGTGATTCGGTCAGAGTGGACGTAAGGGAGAGGCCGTCTGACTATCAAGCGGGTGTGGCCTACCGCCTGGACAAGCACCTTCGGCTGATCCATTTCGCGGTTTCGGACCGCTTCCGGGCGCTGCATCGCGAACTGGAAGCCGCGGGCCAGCTTGACCATGCGCTGACGGACAAGGAGATTGCGGAGCTGGGGAAGATCAGGGTGCTGAAGGGGTTGGGGAGATAGGGGCCGCTCGGCGGAGGGCCTTTTCCAGTCCGGCCACCAGGGCGGCCAAGCGCGAATAATCGAGCGTCTCCGGCAGGTCCGAGGGCCGGTGGTAGTGGGGGTTACGGAAAAACGAGGTGTCCGTAACCATGGCTGCCGGATAGCCTTCTTTCCAGAACGACCAGTTGTCGGAGAGACCGGCCCCGGGCATGAGCGGAAACGCCGCGTACTCGACCGGGAGCTCACCGGCTTCCGACAGCCGGGCGGCTATGCGCCGCACCAGGCGGCGTGAACGACAGTTTCCGGTCACCCCGATGAAGTTGCCGCAACTGGGGTAGAACCAGCCCATGAACGGAAGCGGGTACCACTGGGAGCCGGGCCGGTCGCTGTAGTAGCCCACCATCTCCAGCGAGATCATGCCTGCGATGCGTTCGGCCTGTTGCCGGCACTTTCGCGCGTGGACACGGCTGCCCATCAGCCGGGAGCGATAGAAAGGCGGCTCCTCCAGGGTGAAGGCGACCCAGCGAATGGCCGGCTCGGAGGCAAAGTCAGCGAGCAAGCGCGCCAGCTCCAGCAGCGCCGCAACGCCGCTGGCGTTGTCGTCAGCCCCGGGGGTTCCGGGGGCGGTGTCATAGTGGGCGCCGAGGATCAGAACGCGCTCGGCAGCCTGGTATGCCTGCCGCTCGGCAATCACGTTGCGGTAGGTGCGGCCCGAGACTTCGTAGGTGTCGTGACGAATCGGGTAGCCGGCCTGGGTGAAAACCTGCTCGATGTAAAGTCTCGCGCTCTCCAGGCTCTGGTAGCGGAAGGCGTTGCGCTCGCCCAGATCTGCTGACAAGCGCTGGACGTGCATTCGCAGGCGGGCTTCCAAGTCTGCTCTCACCCACTGCCCAGTATGCTGCGGGCCGGTGCGGTTGGCAAGCGCGAACCCGGATTGCGGCCTCCGGTTGGCTGGCGGCGTCAAAACAGCGTGAGCTGATTTTCCGGGCGGCGCGCGCCTTTCCTGCTGCGCTGGGCCTTTTGAAACTCAGCCAGACGTTTCACGTGGTCGCTCACCGAGACCAGGAACATGGGCTGGCGGGCCTTCTTGAGCAGTTCGATCACGCGCCCCGGCTGGTCTTCGAGGTAGACGGATTTTCCGTCGGTCAGGAAGAGCAGATCGGACGGGCTGCTCAGGACCACGGGGAGGCGCCGGGCGATCTCGCGCTGAAGGAAGCGCACGCCCCGCCGGATCTTCTGGAGTGAGAACCCTCTCCGGCGAAGCTCGGCGCTCACCATGATCACGATGACATCCTCCGCAAGGTAAACGCGCCGGCGGCCTCCCTGGTGAGGCGAGACAAAGTTGCGCTCGTCCCACCACTGCAACTGCCGCAGGCTCACCTGTGCGACCTGGGAAACCTCGCGACTGCCAAAGACGGGACTGGCAGGAGTGGGATCAAGACCGGGTTTCAGCATGAGCAGACCTTTCGCGACGCGGCTTCAAAGATTGTACTCGACCCGCAAGCGGGTTGGAAGGCCGGGTAACCGGCCGGCCTCGGATCACGCCATCATTCTGATAAGATGAGTGCTCCGCCAGCCGTGTCAACCACGGCTGGGCGTCGGGTGCAACGCTAGATCATGTGGATCGTACGCCTCGCTTTACGCCGTCCTTACACCTTCATCGTGGCCGCGCTGGTCATCGCCTTGCTGGGCGCGGTGTGCATTCTGCGCATGCCCACGGACATCTTCCCGGAGATCAACATTCCGGTGGTCAGCGTCATCTGGTCCTACTCCGGGATGTCGGCCGAGGAGATGGAGAAGCGGATCGCCACGGTGACGGAGCGCGCCTTCACGACCACGGTGGCCGATATCGAGCACATGGAATCGCAGTCCATCAACGGCTTGAGCCATCTGAAGATTTTCTTCCAGCCGGGGGCGAAAATCGAGGCGGCGGTGGCGCAACTGAGCGCGCAATCCAACTCCGTCGTGCGCGTTCTGCCGCCGGGCATCTTTCCGCCTTCGATCCTGCGGTACAACGCCTCGAGCGTTCCGATCCTGCAAATCAGCGCCAGCAGCGATACCCTGGCCGAGCAGCAGCTTTATGACTACGGGCTGAACTTCATCCGGACGCAGTTGGCGACCGTGCAAGGGGCTTCGGTCCCACTGCCCTATGGAGGCAAATTCCGGCAAATCATGGTGGATCTGGATCCGCAGGCGGTGTTTGCCAGGGGTCTTTCGGCGGCCGAGATCAGCGCCGCGGTCAACGCGCAGAACTTGATCATCCCGGCCGGCACTGCCAAGCTGGGCGGGCGCGAGTACAGCATCCGGCTCAACAGCAGCCCGGAGATGGTCGAGGCGCTGAACCAACTGCCGGTCAGACAGGTGAATGGGGCCACCCTGTACCTAAGGGACGTGGCGCAGGTGCGGGACGGATCCTCGGTGCAAACCAATATCGTGCGCGAAAATGGCCGCCGCGGCATTCTGCTCACCATCCTGAAGGGCGGCGGCGCTTCGACTCTCGATATCGTGGATCGGGTCAAGAAAGTCCTGCCCCGCATCCAGACGACCCTGCCCCGCGAGCTGAACCTGAAATACCTTTTTGACCAGTCGCTGTTCGTCCGGGCCTCGCTGGACAGCGTGAACCGGGAGGCGGTCATCGCGGCATTTCTGACGGCGCTGATGATCCTGCTGTTCTTGGGAAGCTGGCGCAGCACCTTCATCGTGGCGACCTCGATTCCGCTGTCGATCCTGACCTCGATCGTGGTGTTGAACTTTCTGGGCGAGACGCTGAATGTGATGACCCTGGGGGGGCTGGCGCTGGCGGTGGGCATCCTGGTGGATGACGCCACCGTGGCGATCGAGAACATCCATCGCAACCTGATGCTGGGCAAGCCGCTGCTGCGCGCCATCCTGGACGGCTCGCAGGAGATCGCGGTGCCGGCCTTCGTTTCCACCCTGTCGATCTGCATCGTGTTCGTGCCGGTGATCTTCCTGAGCGGTTCGGCGAAATGGCTGTTCACTCCGCTGGCCCTGGCGGTGGTGTTTGCGATGCTGGCCTCCTACGTGCTCTCGCGCACGCTGGTGCCAACGCTGGCAATGTATCTGCTGGGAGGCGAGGCGCGCGGTGAGCATCGGGCGGGCCTGTTTCAGCGGTTGTTCGAGAGGGGCCGGGAGGGCTACCGGAACGCGCTGGCCTGGGCCCTGGATCATCGGGCTGCCGTGGTGATCCTGTTTGTGGCTTTCAGCGCGGGCACCTTCGCGCTCGTGCCCTTCATCGGCGAGGACTTTTTCCCGCAGGTGGACGCCGGGCAGTTCCGCCTGCACGTGCGGGCGCCGGCCGGGACGCGGCTGGAAGAGACCGCCCGCATCTTCAGCCGGGTGGAGGAGGCCATCCGCCGCACCATCCCGCCGCAGGAGATCTCGGAGCTGCTGGACAACATCGGCATGCCGGTGGGGAGCATCAATGTGGCCTACACCGACCCTTCCACGGTGGGCCCGGCCGACGGCGAGATTCTGGCGGTGCTCAAAGAGCACGGCGCCACCTGGCAGCACGTCAAGGAGCTGCGCCGCAAGCTCAAGGAGGAGTTCCCCGGGCTGATTTTCTTTTTCCAGCCCTCCGACATCGTGAGCCAGATCCTGAATTTCGGACTTCCGGCGCCCATCGACGTGCAGATCGTGGGGCGCAACCAGGCGGCCAACTACCGGATTGCCCGCCAGATCGAATCGCAGATCGCGCGCATTCCCGGCGCGGTGGATGTGCACCTGCACCAGGTGGTCAACGCGCCGGAGCTGCGGATCAACGTGGACCGCACGCGCGCGGGAGACACCGGCCTGACGCAGCGGGACGTCGCCAACAGCCTGCTGATCTCGCTGAGCTCCAGCGGGCAGGTGGCGCCCAACTTCTGGCTCAATCCGGAGAACTCGGTCAACTACAACCTGGCGGTGCAAACGCCGCAATACCGCATCGACTCGATCGACGCCCTGGGCAGCACTTCGATTTCGGCCAGCGGGTCGGGCGTTCCACAACTGTTGAGCAACCTGGCGACGGTCGAGCGCCGCACCACCATGTCGGTGATCAATCACTATAACGTGCAGCCGGTCTTCGATATTTATGCCAACGTCCAGGACCGCGACCTGGGGAGCGTCTCGCGAGAGGTCCGGCAGGTGGCAGCCCAGTTTGAGTCCAGGCTGCCACGGGGCAGTTTCATCGATTTCCGCGGCCAGGCTGAAAGCATGACCTCCTCGTTCATGGGCCTGGGTGGCGGGCTGGTCTTCGCGGTCCTGCTGGTCTACTTCTTGATGGTGGTGAATTTCCAGTCGTGGCTGGATCCGCTGATCATCATGATGGCCCTGCCGGGCGCTCTTTCCGGCATTCTGTGGATGCTGTTCGTCACCCAGACTACGTTCAACGTGCCCTCGCTGATGGGCGCCATCATGAGCATTGGCGTGGCGACGGCCAACAGCATTCTGCTGATCACGTTCGCCAACGACCGGCGGCGCGCCGGCCAGGATGCCAAAGGGGCCGCGCTCGAGGCGGGCTACGTGCGCCTGCGCCCGGTGCTGATGACCGCGCTGGCTATGATCATGGGAATGCTCCCGATGTCTCTGGGTTTGGGGGAGGGCGGCGAGCAGAATGCGCCGCTGGGCCGCGCGGTGATCGGCGGGCTGATGCTGGCCACCCTGGCCACCCTGTTCTTCGTGCCCGTGGTTTACAGTCTGCTTCGCAAGAAGCAGCCGCGGGAACTTGAAACGTAATGCCTCAGTCTCCGGGAGGTATTGGACCCCTTGTGGGATAAGCTTCAGCTTGTCTGGCCCATTTTCGACTACAGCGCGAGACAAGCTGAAGCTTATCCCACCCGGGATCCTCGGAGACTGAGGCATTACCTTGAAACGCTCGAATCGAGGTAGGCGCATATGGATTCTGAACGCGGGAAATCCCGCACCCTCCGCCTGGGGCTGCTGGGCCTGGCGGCGGTCCTGGTCCTGATGGCTTTGTTTGCCCGGGGCTACCTGCCGCGGGCGCAAAGGCAGGCGGAACTGCTGGCCTCGGTGAGAGAGTTGACGAGCGCCCGGCCGCGGGTCAGCGTGGCGGCCGTGCGGCGCGCGCCGCTCACCTCGGAGCTGCTATTGCCCGGCGACATCCAGGCCATCGACGAAACGCCGGTCTATGCGCGCGCGGACGGATACCTGCGGCGGAGGCTGGTGGACATTGGCGACCGCGTGGAGGCCGGACAGTTGCTGGCCGAGATCGAGACTCCGGAACTGGACCAGCAGATCCGCCAGGCGCGCGCGAGCCTCGACCAGTTGCGGGCCGCTCTCGTGCAGGCCCGCGCCAATCTGGCCCAGGCTCGAGCCAACCTCCAGCTTGCAGAGGTGACCCTGAAGCGCTGGAAAGCGCTGGTCGAGCAGGGCGTGCTGTCAGCGCAGGATGGAGACGAGAAGCAATCGGCTCACGATGCCCGCCTGGCCGATGTCGGCGCCGGTGAAGCCAATATCAAGGCCGCCGAAGCCAACATCCAGGCCGGCGAAGCCAGCTTGCAGCGGCTCATCGAGCTGAAGTCCTTTCAAAAAGTGACCGCGCCGTTCAGAGGCGTCATCACGGCCCGCAACGTGGATACCGGGGCCTTGATCACGGCCGGCAGCAGCACCAGCAACCGGCCGATGTTTCGCATCGCGCAAATCGGCACGTTGCGCATCTATGTCGACGTGCCGCAGACCTACGTCCCGTCCATTCAGCCGGGCCAGGCGGCGCAGGTGCTGGTGCAGGAATTTCCCCGCCGGAGCTTCGCCGGGAAAGTGGCCCGCACGGCCAACGCCCTGGATGAGAAGTCGCACACGCTGCGGACGGAAGTGCAGACGCCCAACAGCGATTACGCGCTGCTGCCGGGCATGTACTCGCAGGTGAGGTTCGTCCTGGCCCACGCCAATCCGCCCTGGCGGGTGCCTGCGGAAGCGCTGGTGATCCGTCCCGACGGGGTGCACGTGGCGGTGGTCAGGAGCGATGGCAGCCTGCACTATCAAAAGGTCACGCTGGGGCGGGACTACGGCACGGAAGTGGAAGTGCCGACCGGCCTGCGCGGCGACGAGCGGGTGGTGCTGAACCCCACCGACGACCTGGCGGAGGGGATGGCGGTGGAGGCTAAGGCCGCGCCGGGCAAGTAGGGCGGGCCAGATCACTAATCGCCCCAGGAGCCAGGAGCCTGGCGGCACAGCCGCCGAGTGGAACGCTGATTGCAACACGCCTGCAGTCCCCCACATCGCGAGCTGGCTTTTACATTCAAAACACAAGGTTTACGATCATTTTTCCGGCCAGCGTGAACCTTCTGGGCGCCCCAAACGTCATATAGGCTATGGGGCATTTGAGAGAAAATGAGAACGCGGACTACGGACGGCTGCGAGCGGTGTACGATGCTGCGTTCCACAGGCTCTGTACGGAAATCCGCCGGCTCCGGTGCGTCGCACAGGATGCGAACTCTTACGAGGCGCCCAGAGAAGCTGCCCGCCGCTCGGTTGATGAGGCCTTCAGAGCCTACCGGGACTGTCGCGATCAGCTTGCGGAGTGTCTCATGTCTCTCAAGCCGGCAGAGATGGCCATAGCTGCCGGAGCCTCTTTCGCCGGCAGCGCAGGTCGGTCGGCCACTTCGAGCCAGGCGGGGGAAATGAACGACGGCGCACTCGAGTGCCGCGACGAATTGCAGTTCCTGGCCTATCGCCTCTGGGAAGAAGCGGGGCGCCCTTTCGCTAAATCAGACGAGTTCTGGTACCGGGCGGAGAGACTGCTGCGGTGCGGGCCGTGAGTGCTCCCCAGCGTTGACGTCCGCCTGTTGCTACCGACTCCTTCAGCGCCAATCGAAAAACTGGTGGGCGGTGCAAGGCTCGAACTTGCGACCTCCTGCTTGTAAGGCAGGCGCTCTGACCGGCTGAGCTAACCGCCCGGCGGGTACGCTTTGATTCTACTGGATTTCGGGGGTCAGGGCAGCAGTCGCAGGGCGGCCCACCCCTGGCGCTCGAAGCTCGACCTCAGCCAGAGGAGTTCTTGGCTCCAGTTGCGGCGCAGCTCGGCGTTGTGGCGCTTGTTGGCGTCGTCCGTGCCATTCCAGGCAGGGAGGCGGGGAGTTTGCGGGGAGGCTTCTCGACGATGCGGCCCGCCAGCCCGCCGGTGCATCCGGACATAAAAAGCACCCCCAGGCCCGGTCGCAAAGAACCGGCAACGTGAGCGCGAATCTGCTCAGGATTGCGGGCGCGGCTGAAGCCGCTTGTGAGCTTGTGCCAGGTCCTTCCTGTCAACGCCGAGATAGCAGCGCGCAATTCCTGAGACATTCTCCCTCTGCCCGCTCAAAGAGGAAGTGGAAACGGGACGGGATTCGTCTCAACCGTTGCGGTTACCCGGCTGCGTGGGTACGCTGGGCCATCTCGGCCATAGCGGCCTCGCCGGCTTTGCGGATCTGCTCGGCGGTGAGGTCCTGCTTGTGGGTGGCCAGCGACCACAAGTGCCCGAAGGGATCAATCAGAGTGCCGTAGCGGTCGCCCCAGAACATGTCGGCTACCGGCCTTTCCACGAGGGCGCCGGCCTGGAGGGCCCGCGCGAAAGTCGCGTCCACGTCCTCGACGTAGATGAAGAGGCCCCCGCTGGTTCCCCCGAGCGCCTGCGGCGACTGGCACCTGGCGCCCGGGAACTCATCCGACAGCATGAAGATCGAGTCCCCGATCCGGAGTTCGGCATGCATGATCTTGCCGTCCGGGCTGGGCATGCGCTCCTTCTCGGTGGCGCCGAAAGCACGCCTGTAAAAGTCGATGGCCCGAGCGGCATCGCGCACCACCAGGTACGGCGTGAGCGTATGGTAGCCCTCGGGAATGGGTTTCACTGGTTTTGCCATTTTCCCCTCCCAGAGTGTTGTGTGAGCCGGATTCCAGGCGAGCCCGGCCACATGCTTCCAGTGTACACCCGCGCGGGACCGCGGTTTGTACAATGCAAGAATGCCTCAGGTGGTCAGCGCGCAGCAGATCCGGGAAGCCGCCCAGAGAATCCGTCCCATCGCGCATCGCACGCCGGTGCTGACCTCGCGCAGCTTCGACAGCGAAGCGGGAGTGAGCGCCGTATTCAAGTGCGAGAATTTCCAGCGGGGCGGGGCGTTCAAGATACGCGGCGCTTCCAACTTCATTTTTTCGATCCCGCCGGAGCGGCTCGCCGCCGGCGTAGTGGCGTATTCGTCGGGGAACCACGCCCAGGCGGTGGCCATCGCGGCGCGGCACGTGGGGATTCCCGCCGCCCTGGTGATGCCGACTGACGCTCCGCGCTCGAAGCTGGAGGCCACGCGCGCGCAAGGCGCCGTGATCGTGAGCTACGACCGGCTGCGCGAGAGCCGGGAGGCCATCGGCGCGCGGATCGCGAAGGAAAGCGGAGCCACCCTGGTGCCGCCCTATGACCATCCCTGGACCATCGCGGGCCAGGGCACCACCGCGCTGGAATTGCTCGAGCAGGCGCCGGAACTGGACGCGCTGATCGCCCCGGTGGGCGGCGGCGGGTTGCTGGCGGGGTGCTCGATCGCGGCCAAGAGCCTGCGCCCGCAGATCCGGATTTTCGGCGCCGAACCGGAGGACGCCAACGACACCTTCCTTTCCCTCCGGGCGGGCCGGCGGGTCGAGATCCCGCCTCCGAAGACCCTGGCCGATGGCCTGCGGGCCACCCGCCCGGGCGAACTTACCTTTCCGATTCTCCAGGAACTGGCCGAGGACATCCTGCTGGTGAGCGAGGAGGAGATCCGGGCCGCGGTCAAGTTCCTGCTGGCGCGCTTGAAAATCCTGGTCGAGCCCAGCGGGGCGGTCCCGGCGGCGGCAGTTCTGTTTGGCAAGCTGCCGCCGGGCGTGCGCTCGGTAGGCGTGATTCTCTCCGGCGGAAACGTGGATTACGAGGTGCTGCAATCGCTATGAGAAAGACGTCTGGCGTTCTCTTCCTGTTGGTATGGGGCGTGCCTGTGCTGGCCGGCGAGCGCGTGACTGTGTCGCTCGACGGCGCGTGGCAGATCGACGAGAGTGTTTCGCCCGGCGACATTCCCGCGGCTTTCCGGCATCAGGTTGCGGTGCCGGGCATGGCCAACCTGGCACAACCGCCCTTTGCGGGTGTGGACCAGTTCGACAGCCGGGAACTGATCAACAACCGCGTGCGGCGCCAGCGGTTGCCGGCCTCGGCGCTCATCGAGACGGTAGGCATCCCGCGGCAGGAGCGGAACTACTTCTGGTACCAGAAGGTGTTCACTGTTCCGGCCCGGCGGCAGGTGGCGATCCTGAAGATCAGCAAAGCGCAATTCGGCACGGCGGTCTGGCTGAACGGCGCCAAAATCGGCGAGCACCTGGGGTGCTTCACCGCGGGCTACTTCAACCTGACGAAAGCCATCGACTGGAAGGGCGAGAACCGGCTGGTGGTGCGCGTGGGCGCGCACCCGGGCGCGCTCCCGCCCAGCGTGCCGGCTGGAACGGATTTCGAAAAACTCAAATGGACGCCCGGCATTTACGACAGCGTTTCGCTGGCGCTCTCCGACAACCCGGTGATCGAGACGGTGCAGGTGGCGCCCCGGATCCGGTCTTCGGAGATCCTGGTGCAAACCTCGATCAGGAACTACGGCGCGGCGCCCATCGCGTTCCGCCTGAGCCATCGCGTCAAGACCTGGCAGGGCGGCGACGAGATGGTGCGGCCGGTCTCGGAGCGGCTCAGCCTGCAACCGGGTGAGGAGAGAACGCGGGTTGCGACCATCCGGATTCCGAGCCCGACTCTGTGGACTCCGGAGAACCCATTCCTCTACGTGGTCGAGTCAAGCACCGGCGGCGACAGCACCGCGACGCGCTTCGGCATGCGCGAGTTCCGCTTCGACACCGCCACCCGGCGCGCCTATCTCAACGACAAGGTCTATTTCCTGCGGGGCTCCAACATCACGCTGCACCGGTTCTTCGAGGACCCCAAGTGCGGCGCGCTCCCTTGGAACGAAACCTGGGTGAGGAAACTGCTGGCGGAGATCCCCAAGCGCATGCACTGGAACAGCTTCCGCTTCTGCATCGGGTCGGCGCCGGACGGCTGGCTGGAGATCGCCGATGAAGCCGGCCTGCTCATCCAGAATGAGTTCTTCATCTGGACCGGGCGGGACGGCTGGCACAAGGAGTGGGACACCGAGGAGTTGATCACCGAGTACAAAGAGTGGATGCGGGACAACTGGAACCACCCCAGCGTGGCCATCTGGGACAGTAACAATGAGACCATCGCCGACGTGCTGGGGGACAAGGTCATTCCCGCGGTGCGGTTTCTGGATCTGGGGAACCGGCCCTGGGAGAACGGCTACAACCTGCCGCAAGGTCCCGACGATCCGGTCGAGGATCATCCTTATTGGTTTTCGCGAGTGGCCGGTCGCGAGCCGCGCTTCCGAGTGACGGACCTCGAGCAGATGACCGGGGGAAAGACCACCAACGCGGGTCACCCGACCGGGCACCCGGTGATCATCAACGAGTACGGCTGGTTGTGGCTGAACCGGGACGGCAGCCCCACCGAGCTGACGCGGCAGGTCTATGCCACGCTGTTGGGGCCGAATTCCACGGCGCAAGAGCGCTTCGAGTTGGACGCCTACCTGCTGGCCGGCCTGACCGAGTTCTGGCGAGCGCATCGCAACGCTGCGGGGGTCTTGCACTTTGTCTACCTGACCTCCAGCTTTCCGGAGGCGTTCACCTCGGACCATTTTCGGGATGTGAGGAAACTGGAACTCGAGCCGCACTTCGAGGACTACGTGGGGCAGGCTTTCAAACCGTTGGGCGTGTACCTGAACTTCTGGCAGCCGGCGCTCAAGGCGGGTTCCGAGCGCAGCTACGCGGTGATGATGATTAACGACCATGCGGAGACCGCGCAGGGCCGGCTGGGGCTTTCCGCGGAGACCTTCGAGGGAAAGGAAGTCGCGCGCAGCGAGGTGAGTTTTTCTGTTCCCGGCTTGGGGCAGCAGACCTACAAGGTGAACTTGCGCACCCCGGCCGTGCCCGGCAAGTACCTGCTGAAGGCGACCGCTTCTGCGGAGGGCAAACGGCGCGCCGATCCGACCGTGAGCCGGCGCCGTGTCGAGATCCTGAACTAGACTGGGGCGCACCGGCAGCCGACGTGGGATGTGACTCCCGTCTTGTCCAGCCGACCGGAGGTCGGCCTTCTTCCCTTGAGAGCCTCCACTTCCGAACACTACTGTATTGTTGTGCCCGACTCAGCCAGCTTCTACCGCCGGATGCTGCCGCATTGGCAGCCCTCGGAAGCTCCTCTTTTCATCACTTGGCGTCTGCACGGCTCCCTGCCATCTCACCTTGGTCTCGGTCTCCCTCCCAATACACCCGGTCGGGCATTCTTGGCTCTGGACCGCCAACTGGACTCGGCCAGCCTGGGCCCGCTCTGGCTGAAAGACCCACGCCTCGCGAGGCTGGTCGCCGATAGCCTCCGATTCGGCGAAAGCGAGCTTGGACTCTATCAGCTTCGGGCTTGGGTGGTCATGGCCAACCATGTTCACCTGGTCGTGTTTCCACAAGCCCCTTTGTGGAGGATCACGAAAGCGATTAAGGGCTACACCGCCCGGCAGGCCAACCAACTGCTGGGCCGGACAGGTCAGCCGTTTTGGCAGCACGAGTCCTTTGACCGCTGGGTGAGGGACCGCGACGAACTGGAACGCATTGTCCGTTACGTCGAAGCAAAGCCAGTGAAGGCGGCTCTGGTGCGGAGCGCGGAAGAGTGGCCTTGGTCCAGCGCGGCCGTCCCTTCGGGACGGCTGGACAAGTCGGGAGACATATCCCACTCGCCGACCGCCAGCCTCTTCCGCTGCGGCACAGAAATGTAGAAACTCCACACACAGGCAGGGATGCCAGTGCCACACTGCTAACCGAACTGCAACTGCTCGGCGCCGTCCCAGGCAACGGTCTCGGGGATCAACCGGGCCTTGGTGAGGAAGGCGCAGTAGTCCACACGAACACGGCTCTTGGCGGGAATCCAGCGATAGCCGGGGACGCCGAACAGGCCGTTGCGCTCAATCATTTGCCGGCGCGTCTCGGGCATGGGGGAGGCGCCGAACTCCATGCCGCGCGTCAATGTTTTTCCGTTCCAGGGCGCATGCTGGCGGCAGTGGTTCTCCTCCCAGATGCCCAGCCACGGAAAATCGGCCTGCTTCCAGACGTAGCCGAACAGGACCTGGGTTTTGGGCGAGAAAGCCATGAAGAAGGCCTGCTCGCGGAGCGGATCCATGAGGTGGGTGGTGAAGCCGGCGGAGACGGGCGCATCCGTGTACACTCGCAGGTCCACGGTGCCGGTGTCCTTGTGCGGCACGTACGGCCAAGTAAACTCCGCGCCGATGCGCATGTAACCCTTGCCGTCGCTGAAGTCGCTCTCGGAGACTTTCGAGTGGGTGGCAGAGGCGCGGAACTGCGTCGAACCTCTCTCCAGGAAGGGAGGGCCGAGGGTGACGTGCTGGGTCCAGGCGATGGGGCGGTCGGTAGCCGAAACATTTTCCACCGTTTCCGTGAAGCGCACCAGGCTCCCGCCAGGCGCCAGACGCAGCCGCCGCTCCAGCCGCAGTTGCGCATTCGCCAGCTCGGCCCGCGCCTCGAGTTCCGTTTCCCCGGCCTGGATCTGATACGGGAGCACGGAGGCCTCCCCATGCACCGTCAGCCCGGCGGCCGCCTCCTCCGGAGAGGGCCCCCCGAAAATATCCATGCACAGGTTGTGCCCCATGATGCCGGCCAGCAGCTTGCTTTCCGCATCGGCCCCGTATTCCGGGTGCCGGGCGGGATCGTAGGTGGATGGTTCGATGGAAGGCCAGGGCGGTGTCCACAGCGGATTGACCCCGCTCTGCTTGTCAAGGATCTCCGCGATGTGCCCGCCCTCGACCAGGACAGTGACCTGCAGCGCGGCGTTCTCGAAACGGACCGCGCGTCGATTGCGATACTTGGTTTCCATGTGGCACAGGCATTCTTGCCTGTGTTCCATAGGATAATCGAAACGAAACCGCAATGCTGGCCCTTTTCATCTTGCTGCCGCTCTCGGCCCCGCCCTTTTGGGAAGCCAAGCCGCCGGCCGAATGGACGGATGAGCAGGTGCAGGAACTCCTGAGTGACTCGCCCTGGGCCCAGCCGGCCCAGAACCCGCTCGAAGAAGGCGGCGTTCCGGCGTATCTGGCGACCGCCCGGCCCATCCAGGAGGCCGAGAGAGAACTCCTGCGGAGGAACACCAAGCAGAATCCCGAAGAGGACGAAAGCGCTGAAGAGTACCGCGCGTTTCTGCGCGAAAACCAGGGCAAGTGCATCATCCTGGCTGTCCGCTTGCCCGGGTGGAACGCGCAGGCCGAGGCCAAGAAGATGGAGGAGGAGTCTGTCCTGAAAGTGGGCCGCAAGAAATACAAAATGGCCGGCCACTTCCCGCCCACGCCTGCGGATCCGTACCTGCGCCTGGTCTTCCCCAGGGCCATCCAGACGAGCGACAAAGCGTTCAGCTTCGAACTCTACCTGCCTTGGGTGCCCGGCCCCTACCGCACGGTGGAATTTCGGATGAAGGATCTGACGTACAAGGGTGTGATAGAGATGTGAGGGGCGCGGAAGCGCCTCAGGCCGGCTTGGTTTTGGCCGGTTCCGTTCCCCGGCCCATCTTCTCGATTTCGCTGAAGTAGACGCGGCGGCCTTCGTCCATGGCGAGGTTGGAGAGGATGACCATGGTCGAATCCGCCAGGGCCGCTTCCAGGTCCGCCAGCGGCTTCTTGCCGGTGCGGGTGGACTCGAAGAAACTCTCCAGCTCGGTGTCCACCGGATTGGCGTCCTCCTGCGGGACCATGATGCCCTTGGCATACAACCAGCGGCGGGCAAACTTCATTTCGCGGTCCAGGAAGGATTCCTTGCCGGTGAGCTGGTCCCGGGCCAGCAGGATGGGGTAGCCCTTCTGCCCGCCTGCGGTAGTGGTCAGTGTGGCAGTCGCCAGCGCGGCCACTTCCTTTTTCTCGCCGGCCTTGGTGGGCTTGGGCGGGCCGGGCTCATAGAACCACAGGCCGAGGGCCGGCTCGTTGTCGGTTCCGACCGTGATCTCGATGGTCCCCTCGGTGCCCATGATGACCTCGCCGAACTCGGTGCGGGCGCCGCCGAACATGGTGAGGTGCTTGTTGGTGCTGATGGACTGATAGGTCATCTTCTGGCCCTTGGGGTAGCGGAAGATGAGCTGGATGTTGTCGTAGACATCGCGGCCGTCTTTCATGTATTCGAGGCCGCCCACGCCCACCACGAACTCGGGGCTGGAGCCGTAGATGAAGTCCGCCACGTCGATCTGATGAGAGCCCAGCTCGGCTGTCAGCCCGCCCGAGTACTCGCGGAAAAGCCGCCAGCTTAGCTGTCTCTGGAGCTTGGGGTCGGGGTTCATGCGCCAGCCGGGATTGCGGTTCCACTGCGCTGAAATGTGGGTTACGTTGCCCAGCATGCCCTTGTCGATCATCTGCTTAGCGGTGGTGTAGAACTGACTGTAGCGGCGCTGCAAGCCCACCTGGATGACCTGCTTGGGTCTCTCTTTGGACAGCGCGCGCAGCCCGTGCACTTCCTCCGGCTTGAAGACCAGGCTCTTCTCGCAGAAGACGTGCTTGCCGGCCAGCAGCGCATCCCGCACCACCGGGTAGTGGACGAACAGTGGGGTGACCACCAGGACGGCTTCGATGTCCTGCCGCGCCAGCAGCTCGCGGTAGTCTTTGTAGGCCGTTGGCTTGCTGCCCGCGGCGGCCACGCCCTTCTTCAGGTTGGGTTCATAGATGTCGCAGACCGCGATGCAGCGGCCGGAATCTATCTTGGTCATGTGGGTCAAAAGATACTGGCCCCGGCTGCCGGTTCCGATGACCCCGTAGGGTACCTGGTTGCTGGCGGCCTTCACGGTTCGAACGGCCGGCGCTCCTTCGAGCTTCGCGGCGGCGGCCACCGCGGTTACGGCTCCGGCGGTCTTCAGGACATCGCGCCGGCTGAGGTCTGCT
>Ga0315282_10006662_pt1 | contig 19229 bp, 15 predicted proteins | sample YL17G07_20_MG_FD_203693 | JGI IMG/M metagenome (GOLD analysis project Ga0315282, IMG submission 203693) | Sediment microbial communities from Yellowstone Lake, YNP, Wyoming, USA - YL17G07_20 | ecosystem: Environmental > Aquatic > Freshwater > Lake > Sediment | place: USA: Wyoming | collected... | reverse complement strand
GGGGGCGAAGGGACTTGAACCCTATCGACCGACAAGTCCATGGACCTATCAGCTCTCGACCTACGGGTTTCTTCGCGCTCCGGAAGTTCTTCATCCCAATTGGTCAGCATACCCGTGTCGTGGTATATTCACAGACCTCTGGAGCCCGTCGCCATCCCGAGTTTCCCGAAGAAGGCTCACCCTCTTCTCTAGGCTACGCCCCCATCAAATCCGAAGATATTCTCGTAGAGCACTATATAGAGTTTCACGTCATCTAACTGGTCTGCTCATATCTTTGAGCAAAGTTCTTTTTTCACAGCTCAGACCAGAATACCATGATGTCAAGTGGTTAGCAGGATATTCAAGGAGAGCGGGATCGAGAAACTCTCCTACGGCTATGTGCCGAGTCATCTTCCGCATCGGGAGGATTTCGTTCAGAAACTTGTAGACTTCTTCCAGATCGCGTTTATAGACTCTAGAACCTCTCTGAGGAAGATCCTCATTACCGGCGAGAGCGGGACCGGTAAGACGGTTACTGTCAAGCGAGTCGGGGCGGTTCTCAGGAGTCTCGCGGAGAAGAACAAGATCCAGCTCGAATATGTACATCTGAACTGTAGGCTGGCTTCTGGAAAGTTCGGTCTGGTTCAGGCATTGGTTCACCAAGCAGTACCTGAGCTGCCTCTCAGAGGATACGGTTCGGATGAGCTGCTTAGAAGCCTCAAGGACTATCTGAACAAAGAGGGTAAGTACCTCCTCCTCGTCCTTGACGAGATAGACTGCTTCATCAGATCTACCGGAGAAGACACAGTATGCAGTCTGACACGTTTAACGAACTCGATTCAAAGTCTTCCTCAACGCATCCATCTAATCTTCATCGCAAGGGATCATTCCTTTCAGAGTCTCCTCGGTCCCTCTACGCAGAGTCCCTTTGCAGGGACTACATTCGAATTCCCGCTGTATAAAGAGCATGAGATCCGCGACATTCTCAGTGAGAGGATCGGTGAGGCGTTCAGAGAAAACGTCGTCTCCTCCGAGATCTTTGGCTTCATTGTGCGGAATGTGTGTGAATATGGATTCGGGGATGCCTGGTATGCTCTTGAGCTGCTTATGATGGCTGGTCTTGTGGCTGAGCGTGAAGATTCTTCAATTGTGCTACCTGAGGCTGTTAGAGAAGCTCAATCTTGGGTTGATCCCAAAATAAGCACCGAGGACATAGATGCCCTATCAAGCGCAAAGAAGTATGTTCTCCTTGCAATAGTCAGAGAGTTCAAGAAGGAAAAGGATTCCATCTACATATCGTTAGCAGAAGTCTATCAAATGTATAGGGCGCTGTCTGAGGAGTATGGCTTCGAACCCGTGGGAGAAGTCTCATTTCAAAGGTTCATCGTAAATCTTACGGACGCTATGATCATTGATGTCCCAGAAGAAGATAGTGGCAAGATCGGCCTACCAGGAATAAAGGTTGATGTCCTAGAACAGGCATTAATCGCTCGTCTGAGGAAGTCTTGATCAGCATTGACGGAGAGTCGTGGTCACGAAGAAACTCTAATGGATGCGCTGGGAAACCGGGCGAGGCTGAAGATTCTGCTTACGCTAGCAAAGTTCTCGGCACCATCTACCATCTACAAGATAGGTAGATATAGCGGTCTTGGCAGGTCCACTATAAACAGAAACATCGGAATACTGGTTGAAGCAAAACTAGTCGAGAGGACGCTCTACGGCGAGATCCCTCTATACAAACTAAACCTTGAATCTGACGACATGCAGGTGCTGGTCAAGGCTTTCCGTGAGATGAAGCTGATCCGGACCTAGTTCCTAGCAAGATGTGGCAAGATTTCGAGAGAATCCATGGTGTGAACCCTTATTGAGCAGTCTCTAACAGAGGATCCTTCACAGAGAACCGCTCCTTTGATTGTAGTCGCCCTCTAAAAGATCTGAAAGCCAGGAGCCGGATTTGAACCGGCATATAAGCGGTCTGCAGCCGCTCGCTTAGCCGCTCAGCCATCCTGGCACCAATCACAGGTAGTTACGCTACTCGACCCCGTAAGAGCATCTTTCGAACTGTAAAACTTTTTGTTTCCTGCGTCTTTACCCATGTTGAGCTAACAGAGTATTGAGCAGGACAGAAAGCCTCAGCGAGAAATCCGACAAGAGTCCAATCCAGTATCAGGATATGTCGTCTCAATACGTTTCCTTGCTCTCCTGTCCCTTTCCTGTTCTGAATGGTGGGGTCGCGGAGATTTGAACTCCGTCTCAATGCTCCGGTCACGTGGGCCCAAGCCACGTAGCCTAGACCATGCTAGCCGACGACCCCTTTCCTAAACTCAGCCATCTGGCTGAACCTTATCTGGTTGTCCTGATTCTCTCTTCGAGTGCATCTGAACTCTTGTTTTAACTTTTTCATCATTGGAAGACTATTCATCCTCTTGTCTTATCCCGAAAATATCGAGGCATGAACAAAATTTACTGAGGTCATCCTTAGACGGACAACTCTGGGGAGCAGCGATGTCCGAATGATGGTGACTTATGATATCGTGGAGCCTCGGGCGGGATATTCGCGTCTCTTGACGTTTCGAACCCGCGACCAATAGCTCTCCTACCGTTGATCCACTGGATACAAGGCTATCGCTCCTCCGGCTGAGCTACCGAGGCAGCGTTATCTCTGAAATTTTAGGTGATTTAAAAGATTGCTTATTTGAATGGGAGCTCGATCTTTCGGATGAGATGCCGAGGCCGGGATATTCTCGCGTCTTTCAGCGTTTCGAACCCGGGATTTCCGGATTTCTCAGCGTCGTATGTTAGGCTTATGAGTCCGGCGCTCACGACCAGACTGAGCTACCCCTTAGCGGTCTCAACATTTCTGCTGAGTTCTGGCGCCATTTTTCCTCGGCGTATTCTTGTTGACTCGTTGCTCCTCTTAAAAGTCTTCTGGGCGAATTCTCTAGTATTGCGGGCTGTCTTCAGCTATCTTATCTGTCGAGGGTCTTAACGGTGCCGTCTCTATATCCCACATAGACTTTCTTGGTCATGCCTATGAATAGCCCATTTTCCACGATCCCGATGATGGTTCGCAGTTCTCTCTCCAGCTCTTGCGGTTTGTCTATTGCCCCGAAGCCTACGTCTAGTATGAAGTTGCCGTTGTCGGTGATGAACTGAAGATTGTCTTCAGTTCTTCTCAGGGTACTCTTTCCCCCTAACTTGATCAATGCCTTTGTAACGACTGTTGTAGCGGTCGGTATTACCTCGATCGGTACTACTTGGTTGATGCCGAGTTTCTTAGTTATCTTTCTCTCGTCAACGATTATTACAAGTCTTCTCGATGCGTTGTCTACTATCTTCTCTCTAGTCAGAGCCCCTCCAAGTCCCTTGATCAGGTTCAGGTCTGGGTCAACTTGATCTGCGCCGTCTAAGGCCACGTCCAGTTCAGGATTCTCGTTAAGCGTCGTCAGAGGCACACCGTATTGTACAGCTAGTTTCATCGTCTCATATGAGGTTGGAACTCCTTGGATGCTTATCTCCTCTTCTTTGATCATGCGGCCTAACTCTTCCATGGCGTATGCTATGGTGCTTCCACTCCCAAGACCAATGATCGATCCATCCTTGACTTCTTTGATTGCTTCAATGGCTGCCTTGTGTTTCGCTTGGTCGATCCAGTTCGTAGTTCGCTTCCTCAACTTCCATCTGCTCCATTTTCTCCAACTCCCTCATCACTTCCTCCCGTATCTCCTTGATCTTGTCTTCCACCGGGGTCTTCGAAGCTATGTCGAACTCTAGGGGTCTTTCCTCCGCTTCTTCCTCTGTCTTCTCGGCTACAGTTTCAGGAGGTGCTTTCACTTCTACTCCAAGTTCAGACCTGATCTCTTCTATACGGTTGCTTATCTCATCGAACCGTTTCTGGAACATTCCGAGGAGGTTTGACTGCATGTTCTCCAGTTCGTGCAGGCTAACAACTAGTTCTCTCTCGTCTATGTTCCCTTCCAGTCGTTTCATATCCTCTCTGTACTTCGAGATCAGCCGGTCTCTCTCCTCTTGGGCTATTCTTCCTTGAACTCCGGCCTCGAATAATCTTGTCAGCGCGTAGCTTACTATGTCCCTCTCTATACGCAGGGTCTTCAACTCATTCTGTGCGTTCTCCAGTTCCAAGTCGGTTATGGTGCTTCCTATTGAAGCTGGTATGTCATGCTTCGGGCTTGGTCTTAGTAGCTTCTCAGGCTTTCCAGCCATTCTTTGGGGGAACGATTTGAAGATGATAAATGTCAATGCTACTAAGGAGCATGTGGCGACCAACCAAGGCAAAAAATCAATTAGATCTTGCACAATCGTTAGAGGAAGCACTCAAATCTCCTCGAGATCAGATACCCTCTCTCATTAACATATACCGTCTTTCGCTTTGGTATTAGTGTTTTTAACTTTACTTACTAATGCTTTCATCCCCAGTGCCGATCTATTCACCCGCTTCTTTCCCTATGCGGTTAAGATTATGGTATTTCTCAGAAAGCCACATTTTGTGAGCTATCCTGACTGGGACATAAAAGCATCTCATAGTAGAGAAGGATAGTTTGATATGTGTGGAGCCTCGGGCGGGATATTCGCGTCTCTTGACGTTTCGAACCCGCGATCTCGACCTTACCAAGGTCGCGCTTTGGCCCGATACTTGTGTTTAGCCGTCTGAGCTGTCTCGCCGCCTATATGCGGAACCGAGGCGTAACCGAGGCAGTATGAGCTGTCAATGAACTCAAAATAAACCTTTTCTGTCTTAGGTTGGACGGCAACTCTGTGTAGAATCTATAAACTAGTCTAGCTCCTTATCTTGTTCCAGTTTTCTCCTTTGGCAGTTGAGAACAGGGTTGCCGCTCGTAGACTGGTCTAATGATGATAATCGTATTCTGACGTATTGCCTGTTAGCTCGTTCATTCTTCTTGGTCCTTGCACTCCTTCTAGGTGGGCAGCTTCTCCTCTTTCACGATTTCAACTTTGCCATTCGCAGCTTCGGAGATATTGACAAGTATTTCGAGATTGCGAAGGATACATATTCTCGTCTTCCCTATGTAGTGAACCCTATCGAGTATCCTCAAGCCGCGACCTATCTCTTTGTCCTAATCTCATTCATCACGGGTCGCGAGGAGAATGCATTTGCATTAATGCTAAACTTGGTGCAGCTTCCCCTAGATCTCTTAACATCTCTTCTCATATTCAGGATAGGAAGGGATCTGATCGGGAGAAAGAAGGCATTCGTCAGTGCGATAGCCTACAGTCTAAGTCCGATGGTTCTTTACACTTGGATGAGCAGATACGACTGCATTCCTACTTTTCTCACTGTACTGGCGGTTTACCTGCTGATTCGGCGTAAGAGTCTCAGTGCATTCCTGCTTATCGGTGCAGGAGTCATGTTCAAGTGGTATCCTATCGTCCTTCTCCCGATATTCGGGAGATTCCTATATGAAAACGGTCGATCTCGAAGGTCTATCGTCGTGCTGATCCTGAGTGCGGCTACACTATGTGCATTCTACACGTTTCCATTTTTAGCTCTCAATGTCTTCGCCTTCCTTGAAGGAGCTTATGGATATCATCTCTCTCGTACGCAAAACTTCGAGAGTTTACCCGCTTTGCTGGCCCTAATCCTGTATGGGGATCCAATGGCGAGAGTCGACCTAACCGTATTCTGGGCGCTACAATTTCTAGGCTATTCTCTGGTCTTCCTTGTGCCTTGCCGCCGGAGCGGAGACTTGGTGGCGTGTTGTGCGATCTCTTTGATGAATCTGGTCTTCTTCTCGAAGGTCTTTTCTCCTCAGTTTATCACTTGGTTTTCCCCCTTTCTCCTGATGGTGGTGTGGAGCAGAAGATACTGGGTGTACTACTGGCTCCTCCAAGTGTCGGTCTATCTGGAGTTTCCAGTCTTCTTCCACTATCATATATTCAGACCTAGATTCGGGTGGACTTGGCTCGTTGGTGGGCTTGGTTTCTATACATTCGTGTTTATCCATCTGGTCTGCCTAGGTTTGATCTCGATCTCTTTGGCTTACCGGTTGAGATCCGATTAGCTGAGTCCCTGTCGTCCTCGCCATGTTTGTCATCAATCATATGGATGCAATTCCTTTATCTAGCGGGGTTCATTAGCCCTTCCCAGAGAAGATGCCTTCTATTCCGTCTACGACTTTCCTGGCGATTGCCATACGCAATTTTGGTCGGTACAGGCTCAGAAACCTCATGACCGTCTTAGCTGTTTCCATTGCTGTTGCGATGGTGATCGGTGTAAGCATAACCTTTGAGAGCATAACCCTTCAGTATCAAGGGACCCTTGCTACTGCCTCTGGAGGCGTTGACATAGTTGTTCGCTCATCCAAGGAGTCTGGAAAGATAGACGAGAGCGTGATCGATGAAGTAAGGGGAGTCGATGGAGTTGCAGCCGTGGCTGGGAGAGTTACGCTTGAAGCCAAGGTTCATACTGAGCGTAAGACGCGATATGCATGGGTGACGGGTGTCTCGGAGGATGACTTTGCGTACAACGATCCGTCATTCACGAATGTCGATGGCACGAAGAAGCTTGGAACTTGGGATATCGTAATAGACGGCCGGTATAAAGCCTCAATCGGTGACGACATTGACCTGCAGGGCTTCACCTTCAGGGTTGTAGGGGTTCTCTCAACCGGGGTGTTCGGAGGCATATCCCCATTCGGTACAACCACCTACTACTGCTTCATAAATTGCCAGACGGCTCAGCAGATATTCGGGATGAATGGGGAGGTCAACTTCATCTTTGTAAAAGCCGTGAATCCTGCCATTATATCCCTAGTAAGCCAAAGGATTAGGGAGAGGTTGCCGGATTATGTTGTCTCAGAGATGAGGCAGAGGGAGAAGACGAGTTCCTATATCACAAACTTTCAGCGCGTCCTCAGTATTCTCTCGTACATTCCTCTGGCAATCTGTTCCATCATATGCTTCAACACGGCTTACTCAAACGTGATCGAGCGGCGACGCGAGATTGGTGTCTTTCAATCCATAGGGGCTGGGCGTCTTCAAATCTTCTCACTCTTCTTCTATGAGAGTCTCCTCACCGGATTGGTCGGGGCTACGATAGGGCTGATACTGAGCGGGCTGATTGCATACCTTTTCCTTGAAACTTTCTCGACCGTATTTATGCTCGGTAGATCTGGTCTTCCAAGTCCAGATCTCGGTCTTTCCTTGCTAGGCTTCGGTGTAGGTCTTGCTTCTCCGATTGTTGGAGGGATGATTCCTGCGGTCAACGCGAGTTCCTCCAAGATAATCAGTAACCTTAGCCCTCGGGCTGGAAGCCGTCCAAACAATCTCAGGATCGCTATGTTTGCAGGCATAGGTTCTCTCCTTGTCTTCCTAGGTCTTGAGGTCACTCCTCAACTCGCCCTTCACTCGTTTGAAGGAGTAGACATATTCTCTACCCTGCTTGTTGCCTTGGGGACGATAATTGTGGCAGCCACTCTGTTGGGTCCGCTGTCCATAGTTCTTCGCATCTTCATCTTTCCCATAGCCAAGAATCTGAGCCATATCCCTGCGAGGAATGTGACTCGGTCGAGAACGAAGAGTGTCTTGGCTTTTTCTCTAATTGCCATATGCCTATCATTCTCGGTTGTCGTTCAGGGGTTGCAAGGAGTGACGATGGTGGCGGTTGAAAACACGGTTCGCAGACTCTTCACCGCTGATGTAGTTGTGAGTTCAGACGATGGGATCCCCCTGAAGTATCTTGGCGAGTTAGGGCGGGTAGGGGACAGTCAGATGATAGAAAGTTTTGCTCCTGCGATGTTTATTATGCAGACCATATACTCTAGGGGACAGTCCAGCAATGTATGGCGGGAGATAGAATACGAGACACGGATCATGGGTGTCGATCCAAGCTCGTTCCTCTCTATGGTGAATGTGACGCTCATTGAAGGAGACGGGAAGACCCCCAAAGATATTCTTCAAGGCAACCGGAAGTGTTTACTTACTCGATCTCTTGCCGAGAAGTTGGATGTTAAGCTCGGTGACCAAGTTGCACTAAACGTAACCGAAAATGTTCTAAGAGATGAGCAATGGGTTGAGGTCGCATCCCTCCATAAGATAGATGTTGCAGGGATAATCTCGGATCTGGGTCTCCCCTATCTCTGGATTGGCGGTAGACCTCTAGATGAAGCCATGATGATATCTTACAGCTCTCTGACTGACCTCTTCAGGTTCAGTGTGAATCCGGTGGACACTAGCTTCACGAATTTCCTGTTGATCAAAGCCAAACCTAGCTACGAGAATAACTTGGGCGCGATAAAACAGGTTCTGCTTGACAACTACGAGAACCGGTGGGGATTACAGATATTCACCAGAGAGGACATGACGGCTCAGATGAAGAAGAACCTTGACAGCATCGTCTCAGCTTTCAATATGTGCATCTCCTTCTCTCTCCTCATCGCCGCTCTAGGGATAACAAACATGATGCTAACTAGCACTATGGAACGGCGACGAGAGATATCTCTGCTCAGGGCATTAGGCTCAAGCAGACTTCAGATCGCTCTCTGCTTCGTCTCCGAAGCGTTAGCCATCGGCTGGATAGGTTACATAACTGGTTTCGGGATGGGCTTATCATTCTGGAGATTCTTCAGCCCGACCCTAATAGGCTCGAGCGCTCCCTCCCTCCCTAATATCACCCCTGTCCTCTTCTTCAACTCGTTCTTCGTGGCAACCCTGACCACCGTGGTAGGTACTGCTTACCCTGTCTATTCCATCATGCATGCTCCTTCCATTGAGCGCGTGAAGAGTTTCGCTGAGGTTTCTCCTAAAGAGGTTAGACTGGTGAAGATCTCTGATGCCTTGACGAATACGCTTAGATGTCTTGACTCATCCAGTACCTCGCCTTATGCCATGAACTTCAGGGTTCCGGACAGCTTGACGAGAAGTGTTGCCTTAACCTTTCTACGCCTTCTGCCCAAGTTTGACGACTTGATTGATGTCTCGACCTGGGAGGCAGAGTCGAATGCCGATAAGCTTGTAAACTGCATCCTGATCCTGAGGTTCAACCCCAGTCTGCCCCTTAGGCATGTACCCCAGATTCTTATGGGTGCCTCTGGCTCTGTGAAAAGGATCGTTCTGATTCCGGAGTCCACGTTCAATAATCTCTCGAAGGAGTCACAAGAGCTAATACCTTGGCTCCTAGAACCTAGGGTTGAGGGTGGACCCGACTCGGCTTATCCTCCAGAAGAATTAGACTCGAATAGAGATATCTCCCAATAGAATGAGGTATGGCGACCTGTCCGACTTCGCGGTTCTCCCCCTCTCATGTCTCGCCATCCTGCTCATTATGTTCATGCGTTACGCTGGAAAGCATGGGTCCTCGCTCTGGGATTCAGATCCCAGAAGAACCACTCCCTCGCATAGGAAGCATGAGCGGAATTTCTTTCCAGTAAGAAGGTGGATGCTCTTCGGTTCTCATCTTCAGGGCATAGTTACTGTTGGGGCCATCTTCCTCCCCTCAATCTGTTTGACTTTTGGGTGGCTTCCTGCCTTGATGCTGCTTACGGTCGGAGTCCTCTTTTCTGGTTGGGTTCATGACTACGCATCGATCATCTTGTCTGTGAGGAGTGAAGGCGAGGATTTACCCTCCCTCTTCGGTAGACTCATGGGGAAGAGATGTGGTTCTGCCTTCTGGTTACTCGGGGTCTTCTGTGCGCTGTCCCTTTCCTCGCTGTCTGCACTGCAATGTGCCATCATTCTTGAGAAGTATCCATCCAGTCTAATCTCAACTATTGTGATTCTGCTATCTGGTGCTCTCTTTGCTTTGCTGTTCTACTATAGGAGATTTCGTTTTCCAGTCGCAATGGTCTCCAGTCTTGGGGTTGTCCTCCTAGGAGTTGGATTCAGCTCGATTGTTCCATTCAAGGGGCTTGACAAGATTGTCATCATATCAATCTTGTACTTGATAGCCCTACTCTACGCCATCGCTCCGAGTCGGTACCTCTCACAATCAGTGGGGTTTGTTGCATCCATTCCTACCTTGATCGTCATAGCATACATGCTGATAATTTCTCTCCTTTCCTCTCTAATTACTCCCCCTTCAGTCTCAGCATTCATCGTTCCCTCCTCGGATCCATTAACCATGTTGGACTCTTTCTGGTCTGCTTTCCTTCTGTCCAGCGCATGCGGCATCGTTTCAGGTTGGCACGGTCTGATTGGCAGCTCCGTAACCGCCCGGCATGTTGACTTAGAAACCGATGTAGATGTGATCGGTGTCGGCTCCATGTTTGTTGAATCAGCATTGGCACTCGGGTCTCTCCTCGTGTATGCTTCTATGAGTTCTAAGACCATATTCGCAAGCAGTACCCCTTGGGAAGCTCTCATCAAAGGTCTTTCCAGACAGATAGAAGGTATAGTTGGGGAGGGAGACCTGACTTTGCTGCTGATATCCTTGGTCGCCACTCTTCTGGTGGTATGTTGCATAAACTCTTTGAGGCTGGCAATCTCCCTCTGGAAACCCAATCAGAATGGCGTAGATAAGCGCGGTAAGAGGCGGCTGGGTATCTTCTTCGTCCTTGCTTGCCTTTCCATGTCTTGGTTTCTCACCTACTCAAGTTCTCTGGCAGACCTCTGGTTCATCTTTGCAGGGGTTAATCAACTCCTTGCGTCTCTCGTCTTGATGCTGGCGGCTATATTCCTGAAGAGGTCTGGAAAGAGGATCCTCGGAACGATCATTCCATCGATCCTCCTTGCTATGAACTCCTTGGCTTTTCTTACCTACTTGGGTGCTTGGAGGTTCCTTAATGCCTTGGAGTTTGATGACCTATTCGGGTCTTCTGTCTTCTCCAAATCCTTCTCCGGTGCAGTCGATCTTGTGTTCTTGACGGCGCTAAGCCTGCTCTCAGCCACTATTGGCATCTGGCTCATCTTCAAGACGCTTAACACCCTATCCCTAAGAACAAGTGACCAGAACCAAGGCCGATCATTGCCCAGTTGAACACCAGTTCTTGGGCAGACTCTGCTGTCCTTTGACCGTATTCGTAGGGCAGTCTGTAGGCGTGGTGCGGGGGACGGGACTCGAACCCGCGGAGGCCTACGCCACAAGGTCTCTTCGATCTCAGTCTCCTAAGCCTTGCTCCTTTGACCTGTCTCGGAAACCCCCGCAGACAACGCGTAATTCTTGTCCTCGCGCGTGGCGTTTAACCTTGTCGGCATTGTTCTCTACCTGAGGTTCGTCGCCTAGGGCTATCAGTGGGTCTATTAATCTTCACCGTTGTATTCTCCTTGCTAAGAAAGAGTTAATACTGGGTTCTTTCGGAAGTTGCTCGTTGCTCCGAGTACGGCTCCGGTAGAAGATTATCTCTCTGCCGAGTATAGCCCGGTCAAGTATTCCGGCCTTATCCTCTTCACTCGTGGGAGGGGAGGCTATTCGAGCCGGAGACGCGGGTTCGAAATGCTCTCTACTCAAATGGAGGGCACGGGTTTCCCGCCCGGAGCACCAACATTTCTTCGTAGTCCACCTTCATCCGCTTGGGCATTCAACCAGAGAGTTTTTACGGTAATCCCTGTCCGTAAGAGACACAATGAGTCACTAGGTGTTTCGAATTGGAAATTTAGAATCGTAAAATGAGAGTTGTACTTTGAAGGTGTGTATCGTAATTCCAGCATATAATGCCGGGCGCACCCTTGAGCAGGTCTTCTCAAGGATTCCAAGAGGAGATTATCACCGGATCATTGTTGTTGATGACGGTAGCTCCGATAATACAGCTGAGATAGCGAAGAAACATGGAGCTGAACTGTTGCGGCATGAGCGCAATCGTGGGTATGGGGGAGCTCAGAAGACTGGCTATAAGAGGGCTTTAGAACTCGGGGCTGACATTACGGTTCTCCTTCATGGGGATGCTCAGTATGCCCCAGAGGAGATGCCCAGTCTAATCAGAGCAGCGGTAGACAAGAAGGCGGACATAGTGCTTGGATCGAGAGTTCTGGGCGGGAGGATGCTCCAGGGAGGTATGCCTCTCATAAGGTATCTTGGAAACTATCTATTAACAAGAATCGAGAATCTAGCTCTCGGCACTGAGATTAGCGAGTTTCACACAGGATACCGGGTGTATACCTCAAAGGCCCTGAAAACGCTAAACTTCGAGGATTATACGGACAAGTTTCATTTTGACAGCGAGATTCTGATCGAAGCAAAAGAGAAGGATCTCAAGATCATAGAGATCCCCATAAGCACAACATATGCGGGTGAGAGGTCGTATCTCAACCCTCTCACTTACGGTATTCAAGTGCTCCTCCTCGTCTCTAGATACCGGGTAATCAAGGCCTTCGGCAAGAAACCTAAAGGAGAGAACTGAGGCGGTATCCTGTCAACCCCTGACCTATCCAAGTTCATCGGATGCTTCACTGAGAAACGAAGAACCGAGTTGAGGTTGTTCGCGGTCACCTTTGTCCTTTACTCACTGAGCCTAGGCAACTGGATCACTTCTAACGATATGAACTGCATTTATCTCGCTGAGGCATTCCTCAAGGGGAGATTTGACATAGTTGATCTTCCCCCGATTCCAATCGACCTTGCCTTCTACAATGGGCGATGGTATTCCCCTTTCCCTCCTCTCCCATCGCTTCTGGTAGCACCGGCAGTCTATGTGCTGGGTCTCTCATACGAAGCGAGGTTTGTTACAATACTCATAGGCTCAATGAACGTTGTGCTTGCTTGGGGTCTGCTTGAGAAGATCGGAATAAATGGCTCAAAACAGCGATGGTTAACCCTCCTGTTCTCTTTTGGAAGCATCCATTGGTTCTACTCAACGACGCTCTTCAATCACACTTATTCAATCTTCTTCCTTCTGCTTGCGATGAGCGAGGCTTTCTCAAGGGGCAGCCCTTTCCTTCTAGGATTCTATCTGGGCTGTGCTGGCTTGTGTCGGTATCCAACTCTCTTAGCTGCTCCGTTCTTTCTGCTTAGCCTGAGAAGAGGGCAGGTCAGGAGGAGCCTGATTCTCTTTATCCTTGGGATGGTCATACCTCTTTCTTTTCTCTTCTACTACAACTATGCTCGATTCGGCAATCCAGTGGAGACAGGTTATCGGTATGAGATTAATGTGATGAGGACACCAAAGCCATTCGGCATCTTCGATCTAAGGTATATACCCTCGAATCTCTACACCGTATTTCTGGAGTCCATGGGGCTCACGAAGAAATTTCCATATATAGTTCCGCATACGAGTGGACTTTCTTTGATCATTACGACTCCTGCATCAGCTCTAGCGCTAAGAGCGAGGGCTCGAAATCCAAGGATCATAGGTTCCTGGATCAGTACCTTACTTATCTTCATCTTTCTTATGTGCTACTTCAGCAACGGATCTGATCAATTTGGCTATCGGTATGGGCTTGACTTCTTCCCCTTCCTATTCTTCCTCACCTCTGAAGGGGCTCGCAACTCGTTTAACACTCTAACGAAGTTGTTGATAATCATCGGGGTTGTGGTAAACCTATGGGGTATACTCTTCTTCAATGGGATAAATCTCCGCATTCTATCATACTTCATGGCTAGCTGACTTTCTAGGCAGTTGGAGAGAAGGTAGACTCGGAGGAATTCATATGAAGAATGGTGGGCCCGGCGAGAATCGAACTCGCGCCAACTTAAGGTCTCGCGACCCACAGGTTATGAGCCTGCTGCTCCAGCCTCTCTAGGATTCGCAGAGTTCACCGCGAATCTGACTAAGCTACGGGCCCTCTTGACCTAGTCTATTCGGATTTTGATTTTTCATTTAAGGGTTTCCTAGAATTCTTCTGCATTTTCTTCCAAATCTAGTTTGGAGTCGAGTTGTTGCGGCATTTCGGTAGGCTAGCCTTCTCTCTTCTTGGCAGACATTTGACTCTTCTTCACTGGAAAGGAGTTGGCGCCACCGGATTCGTCAGATGGGAAGGCTGTCTGCCTCGGCATCTTCGGACTCGAACCGTTTTGGTGTCTAATAGGTCTCCCGATTAGACTCGACCAACGGGTTAACAGCATCAGCCACAAAGAAGAGGGTTCCTCTTTGTGTCCGCTGCTCTACCTGACTGAGCTATCACCCATGTATCAGTTATGAACGGTGGCCCAGCGGTTCTTCGTGGCGCCGTTTACTCTGGATCTTGTGAGACCTATATATTCTTTTACAGGTCTGATCGCTTCGTCTCGACAGGAATTGTAGGGTTCACGTCGTCCTAGCTAGGATTAGGAGGAATCCTCCGCAGATAAATGAGAACCCGATAAATCTGAATATCCCGCTCCCCTCGTCGAGTTGCCCGGCACTAGTGAACGTAGTGTATATTATTATTAGTCCGACGGCTGTAAAGACGACTCCAACGAGTTTCAGGAATGAATCGAAGCCTACCCCTCCAGCAGACCTAATACCCATTCAGCTCCCTCCTTCGGATCACGGTAAACTTGGAATCTTACTTCTCCATCTTAAGCTTCTCTGGAAGGTATTTGTCGACGACGAAGGCCAATCCGTACCTGCTGAACGCTTCCAGCTCACACTTTCTCTTGTTCTCTAGGAACTTCTTCAGTTCGCGTTGCCATGGGTCATCTTGGCATCGGGGGTCCTTCAAGAGGTCATGCGTCTTCTTGAGATCCAGCTCGCTCATTCGCTCGGTCGGCAACTTGTACTCAATTACGTCGGAAGGCCATAGACCCAGCCATTTGGCATCTGGGGTTACGAGTTCTCTGAGATGTGCGGCGTTGGCACTGCCACATATCACCGTCAGCGCGATTCCCAATCCCCATGGATCTGAATCGCAGAAGATGTAGGTTGGGAGATCCAGCTCCCGGTTCAGCCTTCTGATGAGGGCTCTCGTTGCTCGGGGAGGTTGACCTGCTGTGTGAATTATCAGTGCCTTAAACTTCTCCCAGGCCTTCTCCTCGACGAACCGGGTGAACATCGCGCCTTTCTCGACGCATATAACCATCTCGGCATTCGTCTCGATCAGGTCTGCTGTCTCGAGTGCTGGTCCGATCATCACCCCGTCCGGGTGGAAGGTAAGGTTGATTCTCTTCCCCTCGTATCCCGGTACTGTATACTCAATCGTGACGTCACCGAAGATTGCGCTACGTTCCTCAGGAAATACGTTGAAGTTCTCACGGGAGTGTGTGATTACCGTTTCAAGTTCGGTTATGGCGTTGTCCGACTCTTGCTGATCTTTAAAGTTCACATCATAGGCTTGTGCCATGTAGTAGACGTCTCTTAGTGTGCTCGTCTTTCCTTCCTGTGCTAGCTTACTGACCATGTTGCCTATCCAGACCAGTTCAGTGAGTGGTCTAAGGTGTCTGACGTTTCCAGCGCTTCTCTTGACCATCCTATCTCCTAAGATGTATTGGCGGATTTCAGGGTCGTACACTATGTTTGTGGTCGACCGGCTTGCTATATCCACGGCTGGGAATTTGTTCTCGATTAACTGGTCATAGATGCTTAATCCGAGTCCTTGTAGTCTTTCAAGGACTTCTTTCTTTCTCTCACGAATCGTCTTCGTCTTTTCTTCCTTCAAGTGCTTCTCTTCCTCCGAGCAGGGATTCTATGTCGGGTATCTTCTCCTTGCCTGCAAGCTCCGTGGAGAACCTCGCTATCTTGGGCAAGTACTTCCTGAAGACATCCTGTCTCATCCTGTCTCTTTCATGTCTCTCTATCTTTGAGAGATAGAGTGATAGGCTTCTCGCGATGTTCCGGATGCAGTTGAGCATCTCTCTCTCGATCTCGGGTCTGTCTGAGATGTACTCTTTCCCTACAGTCTTGTAGGGTATCTTTGTTGAGCATATATGTGTGAAGATCGCTACGGGCATGCCAGAGGTGACCTTGTAGTTCTTCCAGTTTATCATCTCATGGATTACTTTGTATGAGACATCGGTTGCTTCATCGTACAAGAGTGGTATTCGGTTTGCGAAGCGGTGGAGGAGTATGTCTTCGGTTTTCGGTACTCCTCCGCCGTATGCTATGGCGCATTCAACGATGAATGGAAATCCGGCGTAAGCTGATGGTTTTCTATGGTCTGCTACAACGAATTCTGGGTTTAGTTCCTTCTTGATTCCTGTCGTGAGCAGTTCTACGCCGATGGGTGAGAGGCAGCTTGCATCTGGGGGAAGGAATTCATTGTAGCTTTTCATCGATTGGACGAGTTTCACGATTGCGCTAGGGTTTAATCTCTTCGGGTTTAGCTCTTGGCTCATCCCAGCGTAGTCTAGGAACTTTCTTCCGGTTGTGTGTCCTACTCGGTGAAAATGTGTGCTTATGAACGATAGCAGGGTCTTCGTTTCCGTCAGTCGGATCAGTCTTTGCATTGTCTCGACATCGACACCGTGTGGGTGTGGCAGGGTTTCTGTTGGTGGTATGGGCATCTTCTCTGTCACTCTATCGAACTTGAATAGTCTGCCTCTCGGATCGACGAAGGTTATGTTGGCGTAGGGGCTGACTATTGCGCTCTCCTTGAGGTATTCAAGTATCTTCGGCATTGCTCTGTAGTAGTCTCCTTCCAAGGAGAACTCAACTATGGTGCCGTGCCATTGGTCCGGGTTCTTCTCAACTTTCCTTGACAGTACGACTGGGGAGTTCCTCTGGATATCGATCGTTATCTTGAAGCTGAAGATCTTCTTCTCCCCGGTGCTGGAGATTATCTCTGCCGCCTCATGGGTCGTGATCTGGCCGTAGAGGATAGCCATCTTTCCTCCTAAGCCGAAGGTTCCTCGCATCTGGCGTATGCGGTACTTAGATCCGAATAGAACCTGTCCGAAGGCGGAAGGGATATATTCTGGTGGGACGCCGGATCCGTTGTCTTCTACTCTCAGACGGTAATTTGTGGCTCCTTCAGATTCTTGTTCCAGTGCTGTGAGTCGTATATAGATGTCTGGTGGGATGCCATAGGTCTCGCAGGCGTCGAGGCTGTTCTCTACCAGTTCTCTGATCGATGAGTAGATCGCTCTTGTGGGGTTGCTGAACCCGGCTATGTCTCGATTCCTATAGAAGAAATCGGCTGGGGAAATCGTCTCGTATTTTTCTAGGCTCAATCGGATCTCGTCCAGTACTCAATTTTGGACTAGCAATTAAATCCATTAATGCTTAATGCTATTTTAGTGTTAAACTGCTGTCCTTCCACAGTGCCATTTTCATCTTTTTTATCTCCTGCCTCTTCCTGTGAAGGAATCTGTATACAGTTCTATGCTTTCTTCCTTGAATTAGCATTATAACTGCCTCTTTTGCCGCTTGAAATCCGTCTGGGTCCCCGATGATCGCGACCGTGTGTCCGTATACTGATACCTTCGCTCCAGTCGTCTCTTCGATGATCTTCCTAGTCTTACCTCCCTCGCCGATGATCCTGCTCTTTATTCGTTGCATGGCTAAGCCGGGTTTTCCTAGGTAGTCTCTAAGATCCAGTATCTCGAACACGGCATCTTCGTCGATGAGTTCGAATGCCCGCCTAGGGGAGAATCCTCTCCCGATAGCCAAGATTATTCTCTCAGCCTTGAAGATCTCTAGCGGATCTGGTGTTTCAGATTTCAATGCTATGCTGATGCTTCCGCTCTCACTATCTATCTCCAGATTTACCCCGCATTTCTCTTCGATATTCCGCTTCGCTTCGCCTTTGGTTCCTATCAGGACAGCTATCCTCTCCATTGGGATTCTGAGGTGCATCGCTTGCCTATCCATCTTGTATCCACCTGATCGCTTCTTGGGTTTCTAGCGTCTTTACTCCTTGTTTCGCGAAGAACTTATTCAGATTGTTAACGTCTCTCTCCAATAATTCAGATGAGATTCGATTATCGGTCAGAACTGATTGGGATACATCGAATATTACTGTCTTCCCGTTCCAGATCATTATATTGAACTCACTGAGGTCTCCATGGACCAGTCTGGATTTCTTCCATAGATCCCTAACCTGCCCCATTATCTCCTCGTATGTACCTGAAGGATTCTCTAGGTCTACATCCTTCAGCAACGGTGCTGGGTTTCCGTTCTCCCCTACAAAACTCATGATTAGGACGTTCTTCTCGATGTGTATTGGCTCAGGTACATTCACTCCAGCCCTGAATGCTCTGTCAAGGTTCTTGAATTCCTTTAGGGCCCAGGCATATATTATCGGTTTTCCCCCGTGCTTGACTCTCTTGAATCTTGCGTCCCCCTCAATGTACCTCATCATTCCTTTCCTGTACTCTGCATTCGTTGTCAGGTAGATCTTAACTGCCAGTTCTCTGCCTGAGGGGCTTCTACCCCAGTAAATCTTCGATTCTTTTCCTGCGCTTATCGCGCCGTAGAGTTCCTTAAGAATACCTCTGTCCAGCAGTTTGTAGACCGTCATCAGGGTTGTTTTATCGAAGACCTCCTCCAGAGCCATCTGTTCCAGCGAACGGTCTTTAATTATGAATCTGTCTCTCTTCTCAACCACATTGACCCTATGCCTTAAGCGCTTACTCTGTTCTCGCGTCAAGCCTTCCCAATTCTTGCTCATGGTAATATCCTATGCACTATGTGGCTCTAAACACTCAAACAGTAATTGCAGAGTCTTATCTACGTTTGGATTATGCAACTCATCCTCCTTCCAGTATCGCTAAGCCGCAGCCACGTCCGTGAATCTAGGTTCTCTAATCACTCTTAGTGATTTGCATTAGAGTTCACAGTGTGAATCTATTGAAGCTGTTGAGGTACTCCATCTATAACCAATGTTTTGTTGGGGAGATGTCCTGATTCATCATGCTTGATATCAACTGACCGAAGATTCAGCTCCCATCTACCCTCTCTCTTCCCTGAAATCTAGGTTAGACGTATCTTTGGGTTAGATGTTTCTAGACCCTGACTATCAATGCGTGAGGGATATCCCGTATTAGGAGAACGGCATCAGGATGAACTATTCCCTCCGACTTAGCACATTCTACTGTATTCTTCCCAACCAAGTTCGCTGAAGTACATCTTTTAGCTAGCTCAATAGCCTCTTCCACGCTCATTTTCTGTCCTTTGTAGAAACACTCTCTGATCTCGAATACCCTATTCTTGTCCCTGAGTCTCTTCCCCAAGAGTTCAGCGTCACAGACAGCAATCATCACGTTTGCGCCCTGTCTGACGATGTTGGCGTAGGCTTCAGGCATCTGGTTTCCCTGTTTTCCTTCTTTCCTAATTCTGTATCTCCCGAAGAGTATCCATTGCTAGGTCATACGGCTCTAATTGAGCTTCTGGCTCCGCATGCCTCACATAGCAGGAAGTAGTATCTCCCCTCTTTTGATACCTTTGTATCGACTCCTTTGCAGACTGGGCATGTCAAGTAGTCTTGTA
>Ga0315282_10006661_pt1 | contig 19229 bp, 16 predicted proteins | sample YL17G07_20_MG_FD_203693 | JGI IMG/M metagenome (GOLD analysis project Ga0315282, IMG submission 203693) | Sediment microbial communities from Yellowstone Lake, YNP, Wyoming, USA - YL17G07_20 | ecosystem: Environmental > Aquatic > Freshwater > Lake > Sediment | place: USA: Wyoming | collected... | reverse complement strand
AAAGCCCGTACGTAGCCGCTAGGAAACAAGATGAGATATGCTCCAAGTACACCCGCTATCGCACCGCTTGCACCTACACTTGTAATCATGGAGCTTGGCTCGACCGCTATTTGGGAAAAAGACGCTATTAATCCTGTAACTAAGTAGAAGATAAGAAACCCGAGGTGACCGAGCTTGTCCTCGACGTTATCACCGAAGACGAGGAGAAACAACATGTTAAATAAGATGTGCGTAAGGCCAGCGTGAATGAACATGGACGTTAATAACGTGATAAGGGATTCTCCCCTCATGATAAGCGCTGGAACCACGCCGTAGTTGGTCATGAAGTTCTCGAGAGCGTACGATCCTTGGTTAAATGCTATCTGCGCCTCGAAGATGTAAACAGCCACATTGATCAAGATCAAGAGAATAGTCATGATGGGGAATTTTCTTCTAGGCTGTGGCTCCTCGGTTTCGATAGGGATGAACATAAACTAGAATAGAATTGAAAGAAGATAAAGCACGTGCGCACGCTTCAAGCAGCACGTGCTCCTCACTCGCATATACATTTTCAGAGTTTGTTTAAACCGCTCTGCTAATGACGATTAGGAGCACGCGTGAACTCAGGAAAAAGCCTTCTTCAAACTGCACTCAGGGAGTCCCACTTACCCCAAATAAATAGGTTCCTTAAACGGTGGAAGAGGGAAGGTTAGACAGCTTTCTCAGTGAGCTTCTGCCTGTTCTCAGGGCTTATCTTGCCGAGCTTCTTCACATCGTTCGTAAAGTCGGTGATGATCTTAGGCAGCATCTTGAAGATGGGGAGGACCATGGGCTGGAACTTTATCCTCTCCGGTTCTAACCCCATCCCCTTGACCTCTTCCTTGACCTCCTCGATCAACTTCTCCGCCATCTCCGCCTCGTGGCTCTCCTCGACCTCTGAGATGAGGATTCCGTCAGCTCCGTAGGCGAGGGCGTTGAAAATTGTCTTCTTATCGAGGAGCGCCGTCGATGGCATCCTGACGATCCTCATGTTCGTTGGCTGGTGTAGACGAGCGGTCCCGGCATTGTCGGCCGCTGTGTAGCTTATGTTATCGTCGAAGAACCCTAGGAGGGCGACATCATTGTCTGTTCCTGTCAGCAGCCCCTTGATCTCCGCGAGAAGGCTTTCCTTGGTGTAGTTCGGTATCTTCAACCCGCCCTTCATGCATGCGGCTGTGCAGGCTCCGCAGCCGTTGCATGAGACGACGTCGATCACTGGACCGTTTTTGTCAAGGCTTATGGCGTTCCTTGGACAGACCTCTACGCAGGCGCCACACAGGTCACATTCCCCCTCCATGACTGGCTTGAAGGGGCTGAGGTTCAGCTTCCCCTCCCCAAGGAAATTGGTGACATGAGAGGACGCCGCCCTGGCGTCGATGACCGAGTCGTGGATGTCCTTGCAGCCCGTCGCCACGCCCGCCGCGTAGATGCCCTCCCTGAGAGTGGATATCGGATTGAGTTTGACGTGCTTACTCGCGATGAAGAGGTCTTCACCGAGGGCTATGCCAAGCTTTGAGGCAAGCTCGCCCGTGCCCTTGGAGGGCACCATCGCCGACGAGAGGACGACCAGCTCGACCTTATTCCTGAGCATGAGGCCCGTGTCGAGGTCCTCGACGAGTAGCTCCAGCTTCCCGTCAGGCAGCGGGGTCACCTCCCCCGGCCTGCCGTGGATGAACTGGATACCCTTCTCCCTCGCCTCCCTGTAAAAGTCCTCGAAGCCCCTGCCTGTCATCCGCATGTCGGTGTAGTAGATGTATATCTTGAGGTAGGGCAGAGACTTCTTCAGAAGTACAGCCTGCTTGACCGTATACGGGCAGCAGACGGCGCTGCAGTAGGAGACACCATTGTGGGGGTCCCTGCTTCCAGCGCAGAGGACGTATGCGATGGATTTCACCCTCTCCCCTGACTTAGTGGATAGGACCTTGCCCTCAGTGAGCTCGTTCTCGATCAGCCTCTCAACCTGCAGGGCGTTCACAACCCCTGGGTTCTCAGGATGATAAGTCCTCAGCTTTTCGTCGCTGATCAAGTCGAAGCCCGTTGCAACTACTATAGCGCCGGCGTTGAACTCTACGAGCTTGTCCTCGGCGTTCAGATCGATGGCGTCGACTGGGCACGCCTCCGCGCAAGCCCCACACCTCTTACAGTTCTCGAAATCTATGGCATAGGAGGACGGGACGGCCTGGGGGAAAGGCAGGTAGGCGGCCTTCCTCTCATATAGGCCTGCCTCGAAGCTATGGGGGACACTGGTCGGGCAGACAGCAGAGCACCTCCCACACTTCAGGCATTTATCAGGGTCGACGCCCCGGGCTCTACGCTTGACGGTGACATGGTAGTTCCCTGGCCCACCTGTTACGCTCTCGACCTCTGAGTTCGTGTACAGAGTGATGTTCTTGTCGTTTTCAACCTCGGCCATCCTCGGGCTGAGGATGCAGGGACTGCAGTCCAGGGTGGGGAAGGTCTTGCTCAGCTGCGCCATCCTGCCTCCAATACTTGGGTTCCTCTCGACTAGGTTGACCTTCAGCCCGGCCTCGGCGAGCTGAAGCGCCGTTGTGATGCCTGCCACGCCTCCGCCTATGACGAGGGCGTCCCTGCAGACCTCGACGGTCTTCTCCTGCAGGGGCTCGAGGGTCTTCGCCCTCTCCACCCCGCCCCTCACTAGATTGATTGCCTTCTCGGTGGCGCCCTTATCATGGATCCAACTACAGTGCTCTCGGAGGTTGACGTGGACAAGCTGATACCTGTTGACGCCCTCCTCCTCGACGACGTTCCTGAACATGTTCTCGTGCATGTGGGGGCTACAGCAGGCGACGACGATGCGGTCGAGCTTGTTCCTCTTGATGGAGTCCCTGATCATCTGGAGGCCCGGCTTGGAGCAGAGGAACTCCGTCACCTGTGCCGTCTTCACGCCCTCGACATCCTTCACGGCGTCCCTGACCTTGCCACAGTCCACCGTGCCCGAGATGTTCCCGCCGCACTTGCAGATGAATACGCCTATCATGCTCTCACCTCCACCTTCTCGAGAAGCCCATGAACGCTCACCGAGTTAACGTCGAAGCCCAGCTGATCGGGGTTGATCCCGAGGGCGAGGCCAAGGAGCTGCGGGTAGTAGAGCACCGGGATGTCGTAGCTCTGCTGCAGCTCCTCCGCGAGTATCCTCTGGTACTTGTCGTACATGATACCGCAGAACGGGCAGACGAGGACTATGGCGTCGACGTTGGCGGCCTTCAAGGTGTCCAGCTTACCCTTCGTCATCGCCTTTGAGACCTCCTCCTTTACCGCGAGTAGACTCCCACCACAGCAGTCGTTCTTACCGATATACTCGACAGCCTCAGCGCCCGTGGCCTCGACGAGCCTGTCGAGGCTGCCCGGAAACTCTGGGTCGTCGAAGCCATCATAGAGGGTCGAGGGCCTCACGTAGTGGCATCCAGGATGGCATGCTATCCTTAAACCTTTCAAGGGGTGTGTGACCTTGCCTTTGATGTTTTCGACACCGAAGTCTTGGTACAGCATCCTGGCGAAATGCACGACGCGGGGTTTCTCCCCCTGATACTCTACGCCGAGCCTTGAGCTGAGCAGCTTGTTGACGTTCTTTAACGTAGCTTCGTCGCTGTTCAGGACCTTCTCTGACTTGGCCAGCATCTCGCCGCATGCCGAGCAGAGAGTGACAACATCGAGACCTGCTTCGGCAGCTTTCTTCAGATTAACCGCCGCCATCGAGAGAGCCCTCACCTCGTCCACAGGCTCTATGGGGAAGCCACAGCAGCCGAACCCCTCGTCGACGAGCCCTATGCCAAGGGCCTTGGAAACTGCCCTGGCTGACAGCTCGTAGTTCATCTGCCTGACCGGGATGGTACACCCAAGGAAGAGGCTATACCTCATTTGCCTGCCTCCGCTATCTTCTTCACGAAGCCGGGCTCAGACTCCACGTCCGGAAGGCCGCGGTCTCCTCTTTCCTCCTTCGTGAAATCGTCTACCTCGTAGACCCTGCCGCCCTGAGCCAAGATGTCCACGAGCTTCGTCAGGTTCGACGGGGCCAGCCCCTCCTTGGCAGCCATGTTCTTAAGAACCATCATGACCTCAGGTGGCCTGACATCCTGAGGGCACCTCTCCTGGCACATAAAGCACATGGAGCAGAGCCAGATGAACTCGCTGTTGAAAACCTGATCCTTCAGCCCCAGCTTCGCCATCTTCATGATCCTCCTAGGGTTGAAGGCCGAGTCCACCTCCCTCACGGGGCAGGAAGCCGTGCAGACGCCGCACTGGAAACATTTGTTGAGGTCCTCGGCGCCGAGCTCAGACTCGAGCCGACGGAGGAAGCGGGTGTCAGCCTCGAGATCTACTATGCCCTTTTTAGACGCCATATCTCTAAACCTTTTAATCATTGATTAAAGAGTTTGGGCTTAAAAAAGCAGTCTATAGATTTAGAAGTTTAATAAAATCCTGTACAAAGAATCCTTATTCTTTAAATTTATCAGACTCGTATACCTCGACCTTCTTCTCGTACTCGGGCGCACAGACGATATCTGAGCCTATTATAGCATCCTGCATGCAGTTTTCGATGCAGAGGTAGCAGAAGATGCACTTGAAGGGCTGGTACTCGACCTTCTTCTCCTCGGGGTAGACCTTGATGGCCATGGAAGGGCAGACCCGCTCACAGTCCTGGCAGTGGTCGCACCTCTGCATGTCCCATGTCAGGGCTCCCCTCGTGCCCGGCACAGGCTTGGGCTTGACGAAGGGGTAGTTGAGGGTCGCGGGCTTCGAGGATAGATTCTTCAAGACTTCCTTAAGCATCTTCGGCAACTCTACTTACCTCCCTTCAGGTATGTGATCCTCTCGGTGCACGAGATGCATGGGTCGATGCTGTGAACAATAGTAGGGATGTCGGCGATCTCGTGGCCGATGAGCATCGTCACGAGGGGCGGTATGTTCGCCGCGGTCGGCGTCCTTATCTTGCACCTCTGGAGTTTGTTTGTGCCGTTCCCCTCGACATAGTAGAAGAGCTCTCCGCGCGGCTGCTCCGTCCTTTTGATGGCGACTCCGTCGGGGAACTTCTCGTTCTTGTTTAGTATCGGTCCCTCGGGCATCTTCTTCATGGCCCTCTCTATGAGGTCGAGGGACTGGATGACCTCGTCGAAGCGCACGAGCATCCTGGAGTAGGAGTCCTCGCCCTCATAGACTATTGGCTTGAAGTCGAGCTCCCCGTAGGCCTCGTAGCCAAGGTTCCTCATGTCCTGGGGTATCCCGCTGCCCCTTATCGTGGGGCCGACGGCGCCTAGGAAGACGGCCTTGCTCTTGGGGAGTATGCCTTTCCCCTCGCACTTCTCCCTGATGGCTGCGTCCCTGTGGAAGATCGGCTCCAAGGCCTCTACCTTCCTCCTCACGAGTCCCAGATCCTCTCTGTATACCTTGACCATGGATTCGTCCATGTCCTTCCGGCATCCGCCGATCATGTTGGTCTCCAGGTGTATCCTATGACCGTTGGTCTTCTCGTTCAGGGATAGGATGATCTCGCGGTCCCTCCAGACCTGCATGAAGAGGCTCTCGAACCCTATGGCGTCGGCGAATAGGCCGAGCCATAGGAAGTGGCTCTGGAGCCTGGCGAGCTCGGACCAGATGACCCTCAAATATTTTGCCCTCGGCGGCGCCTCAGCATCGGTTATCCTCTCTATGGCTCCGCAGTAGGTCATACCGTGGATGTAGTTGCAGATACCGCATACCCGCTCGCAGAGGTATATATTCCGCTTGTAGTCGTTGAGCTCGCAGGCCCTCTCGATCCCCCGGTGGACGTAGCCGAGGTTAGGGACGACGTCGACGATCTTCTCCTCGTCCACCACGAACCTTAGATGGACGGGCTCCGGCAGCACAGGGTGCTGTGGGCCGAAAGGAAACACGGTGTACGCTTTCTTTGTAGCCGATTGTGCATCACTCATTCCAGTCGCACCTCCAGCAGCGGCTAGCCTCTCTAAGAGCCTCATCCTCGTTGTACCCAAGCTCGACCTCGTCGAAGTTACTGATCCTCTCCTCCGGGTCGAGTTCTCTGACCTGGACGTGCTCCATTGAACGGATCTCGGGGAGGTTCATCGGCCTTCCCACGTACTCCTCTAGATCGAGGGAGGGCTCTGGCCAGCCTTTACCGCCGAAGCTCTTGTCTATCTCAGACGCTGCCTTCCTGCCGTCTCTGAGGGCCTCGATGACGAACCTTGGGCCGAAGCAGACGTCGCCCCCCGCCCAAACTCCCTTCATACTGGTCTCGTAGTTGTCATTGATGACTATCTTCCCCTGCCTGTCTACCTCCAGCTCGAACTTCTCGGGGATGACGACGGACTGCCCTATGGCCTTGATGACCGTGTCGACCTCCACGGTGAATTCGCTTCCCATTATTGGGATGGGCCTCCTCCTACCTGAGGAGTCGGCTTCGCCAAGTTCCATGTGCTGCAGATCAAGCTTCAACGGTTTCCCAGGCGTGATCTTGACGGGAGTCGTCAGGTACTCGATGTTGACCCCTTCCTGTATGGCGCCCTGTATCTCGTGGGTGGAAGCGGGCATCTCCCGTTCCGTCCTCCTGTAGTATATGATGATCCTAGTCGCGCCAAGCCTTCGAGAGGTCCTGGCAGCGTCTATCGAGCTGTTTCCACCTCCTATAACTGCGACCCTGTCTCCGACGTTCATGGTGCCGTTGCGGACGTTGACGGTGGTGAGTATCTCCCTGAAGTCTATGACGCCCTCGGAGTCCTCGCCCTCTATGCCGAGCTTATAGCTGTCGACCGCGCCTATCCCGACGAAGACGGCGTCGAATTTTTTGAGTAGGGGCTTCAGCTCTTTGATCTCCGTGTTGGTCTTGAGGTCAACGCCAGCCTCCTCGAAGCGTGCGCTTATCTCCGCCTCCATGAGGTTCTTGGGAAGCTTGTACTTGGGTATGCCCCAATACATCGCCCCTCCGCATCCCTTCCCCTTTTCGAAGACGGTGATGTTGTGCCCCATCATGCCGAGGTAGAAGGCACATGACACGCCGGCGGGCCCGCCACCTACGACCGCAACCTTCCTGCCCGTCGGCTTGGCTCGCTTGACCTCGCGCCTCAGGCTCGGCATCGAGTCTGCGGTGAACCGTTTTAACAACCTTATCTGTATCGGCTCCTCGTTCTTCTCCTGCCTGCAGTCCTCTTCGCATGGCGCGAAGCACACTCTGCCGAGTATGGCGGGGAGGGGAGCCTGCTCTATATGAGTATTGTATCCGCCCTGCGAGTCCCCCATGACGATCTGCCGTATGTACTTAGGGGCATTGACCATCGCCGGGCACTCTTCCCGGCACCTACCGTAGAACCTCTTGATGAAGGGCACCGGCCCGACCGCTGGCTTCAGCAGCGTCGTCTCGTCGGCACCCTCTATCTTCATTAGCCTGCCGTCGAAGTCGACGTTGATGCCTAAGATCTTGATGTTGAACATGTCTTGGAGCTCATTCTCGGCGATAAAGGCGGCCGGGAAGACGCCGGTTATACTCGGTATGGGCTCGTTCTTCGGCGTCTTTAGACGTAAATTAACGACGTCAAAGCCCCTCTCGAAGTGGTAGATCACCTCGACCTCAGTGCCGAGGTCCCTCGCGGTTATAGTTATCATCCTAGCGTTCTGGGCCTTCAAGTCGTTGATCTTGATGAACATGTCAACCTTGTCGGCGACGACATCCTCGGTCTTGCCCTTGACCTTGTACTCCTGCACCACCATCTTAGCCACCTTCCTCCTGACACTCGCTGATCTTCTCCAGCTTCTGCAAGGCTAGCATTATGCCGTCTATTATCTGCTCGGGCCTAGCGGCGCAGCCCGGCACGTAGACGTCTACTGGAATGACCTTGTCGACGCCACCGAGGGTGTTGGGACAGTTGTGGAAGATGGCACCGCTGCAGGCGCACTCGCCGATAGCTATCACGGTCTTCGGTGCCGGCATCTGGTCGTAGAGGTTCCTGAGCACCCTCTGGTTCCTCTTATTCGCGGGACCCGTAACCAATAACACGTCAGCCTGCTTCGGGTCGCCTATGTTGACTATGCCGAAGCGCTCGATGTCGAACCTCGGTGTTTGCGCCGCCAGTATCTCTATGTCGCAGCCATTGCAGCTGCCGCAGTCGAAGTGGAGGACCCAAGGCGACTTAATTCTGGCCTTAGTCATCGTCCTCATTACAGTGCCACCAGCCGGACTATGAGCCCGATTATGTTCGCGATTATGAGGAGGAAGCCCGCCGTCCACGTGGTCTTGACCATGCTCTTCCAGTCGAGCCTCGGGTAGACGTTGTCTATGACAAGGGTGACGAAGAAGAGGGTGAGTGCCAGGGCCACGCCTACTATGAGGTTGGGGGCCCAGAAGAGGGTGACGAAGCTCAGCATGAGAGCCACCTTAGTCCAGTGGCCAAACTCTATCAGAGCCAGCGTGTAGCCACTGAACTCCGTGTATATCCCCCTGACGAGCTCCTGGTGGGCGTGGCCTGAGGCCGAGACGTCGAACGGCGACTTTTTCATGTTCACAACCAGTACTGGTATCATCGCCAGGAACGTCAGGGGTAGGTATGGAAGCAAGGGCACCGTGATGTCAAATATCCCCTGAATCATGAATGTGCCCGTCATTATTGAGATGTTGAGGGCTGCAAGGATCATCACCGGCTCATAGCTCATCATCACGAGAAGCTCCCTCTTCGCGCCGATGTTGCTGTACGGCGACTTGGAGTTGAATGACGCTACTATTAGGCAGACGTCGGCCACGGCGATCGTGAAGATCATCAAGAGTATATCCTGCCCGAAGGCGAGGAGGGCATAGGCGGCGACACTAAAGCCAAAGTAGCCGAACGCGAGGATAGGCTGCAGCCCGCTCGCCAGGAAGGGCTGCTTCCCCCAGAGCTTTATCGCGTCGTAGAAGGGCTGCAGGATCGGTGGCCCGATGCGGCTCTGCATCCTCGCCGTCAGCTTCCTGTCTATGCCCATGAGGAGGCCGCCGATTACGGGTGCTAGCACCACAAACAGGGCGGGAACATATGTGTTCAGGTTAAGCAGGTCTACCATGTCAAAGCACCACCGTGAGGAACATTATCAGCACCACGAGCGCCCCTATGATGGTCCCCATGCGGAGGAGCTGGGGGCTGCTCACCTCGTGATCGAGGAACATGCCTGAAACATCAGCGGTCGCCTCGCCGTCTGCGGTGGTCCTGAAGGCGACCGGGTTATCAGGGACATTCTCTCCGCTCAGGTACGGGGGCTTTACGACCCCGCCCTTTCTCCTAGCAATAAGGAGACCCATGAGGAGGATCAGGCCGGCGGCGATCCAGTAGGGGTAGGTGATGAAGGAGCCTACAAACGTTTCTAGGCTGAGGAGACCCGCGTAGAAGCCCCCCCAGTAATCCGCGGGCATGGCAGGTAGGACCAAGCCGTTGACGACGAGGCCTACGCCGCTGCTCATAACGAGGATGAGGCAGAAGAGAGACAGCATGGAGACCGCGTAGGCCGCTGGGAGTTCCTCGCCTTTTCGCGTCCTCTCGGCCTGCGGAAGCACGGTGAGGTGGCCGAGCCACTTCGTGTAGTAGACCGTCGTCGCCGCGCTGCCTACGAGGACGAGCATTATTATGAGCAGTCCTGAGAGGAGGGGCGAGGTAGTTATGGCGTCTATCGCGGCCCACTTCCCTATCAGCATCCCGAACGGGGGCAGGAACATGCTTATCATACCCATGATCATCATGAGGCTGGTGAAGGGCAGCCTCGCGAGTAGACCCTCCCAGTCCTCTATGAGCCTGCTATGCACCCTGTTCTCAACGACGCCTGCTCCGAGGAACAGGAGCCCCTTGGAGACTGAATGGAACACAAGGATCGTTACAGCGGCGGCGTAGCCGAGGGGCGAGTTCAGCCCAGCACACATGAAGATGAGGCCAAGGTTCCCTATCGTCGAGTATGCGAGGATACCCTTAGAGACCCTCTCGTTGAGGGCGAGTACAGCAGTGATCATGAATGTAAATGCGCCGACCAGGGCTATGCCTAGGCTGAGTGATGTTCCCTGTATCGCCGGCGCTATCCTTAGGACAAGGTAGACGCCCGCGTTGACCATCGTGCTCGAGTGGAGGAGGGCGGAGACGGGCGTCGGCGCCACCATCGCCCCCTGGAGCCACTTGTTGAAAGGGAACTGGGCAGATTTCGTGAAGGCGGCGAAGGCGAGAGTGGCGAAGAGTAGGAGAAGCGCCGGCGTCTGGCTGTGACCAAGAAGCTCTGCTAGGGAGATGCCGCCGACGTAGTAGTGTCCGACGTACATGGCGCCGACGAAGGCGACGCCGCCGAGGAGGTTCATCCAAAGGGCGGTCACCGCGTTCCTGACAGCGACTTCAGTGCCGTCGTGCCTGATTAACTCGTAGCTGCAGAGGGTGGTCATCTCCCAGAAGAAGTAGAGCCAGTAGAGGCTGTTGGAGAAGACGAGGCCCTGCATCGCGCCGAGGAGAAGGAGCATGAAGAAGAAGAACCTGTTCTGCCTGCTTCTCTCCAGGTGGAGGTGCTCCTCGTGCTCGTCCATGTATGCGAGGCTGTAGACTACGACCAAAGAGCCGACGATGCTTATTATCAGGCTCATGAGGAGTGAGAGATTATCAACCATAAGTACATGGTCGACCTCGACTCTCCCCATCACGAACTCGAAGTATGCGATCGGTAGCAGCTGGAGCAGGGTGAGACCGATCACCAACAGGTTTCCGAACCTAAACCCGGCGTATAGGAAGTAGACGAGGAGAACGAAGTCCAAAACCAAGATGATCGTCTCGAAGACGGGGGCAGGCTCGTACACGAACCCGCCTCCGCTATAAAGTAAAAGAGACGAGGCAATCAAGGCCACAGTCGTGACAGCCACGACCAAGCGCCTTATCAACCCATCATTAGCGACGAGGCAGATGAGCCCCGCTGCGACGGGGAGCACGACTGTTAAGGCCAACAGCATCCCGTGATCCATTTTCAAATACCCTTGGCTCTTATTTCAACATTATAGCGAGATAGTAATTTTTAAGAAATTCGATTATAATTAAATTGGTTCACAATAATAAGGGTTGTATTTACCCTTACTAAACCTGTACATACCATTCTCTACGCTTTTTTGAGATCGGATTTAATTCAATCGTTATAAGGTTAAATGTGTTTAATGAAGATAATAACAGAGGGATAGGATGATTAAAAGTTGTAATAATTTAAAAATTAGAATTTATCAAATAAATAATTTTATATAATCTACATTTTATACTATGAAATCACTTTTTCCTTGAAGTGTATAGTAAATTTAGTATATATATTATTTGGAAGAAATATAGAATATATATGAAGGAAATTATGGATAGCAATATATACTCGACGCCATGAGTTTATGAGAGGCGTAAAGTCCTTTGGATAAGTATATTGAGAGCGTTTACAACAGTCTCGTTGAGAAGGACCCGGATCAGAAGGTCTTCCACCAGGCAGCGTATGAGGTTTTGACGACTCTCGAGCCGGCCATCAAGAAGTTCTCAAAGTACCAGGAGAACAAGATACTAGAGAGGATGGTCGAGCCTGAGAGGATCGTCCAGTTCCGCATCCCCTGGAAGGACAGAGACGGCAAGATCCAGGTTAACAGAGGTTACAGGGTACAGTACAACTCTGCGATAGGGCCTTACAAGGGCGGTTTCAGGTTCCACCCGACCGTTAACCTCGCCGTCATGAAGTTCCTGGGCTTCGAGCAGACTTTCAAGAATAGCCTGACCGGCTTGCCGATGGGCGGCGGCAAGGGAGGTTCTGACTTCGAACCCAAGGGGAAGACCGATGACGAGGTCGAGGCCTTCTGCACCAGCTTCATAATGGAGATCTATAAGTACATCGGTCAGTTCGTCGATATCCCCGCCGGCGACATCGGCGTTGGCGCTCGTGAGATCGGCTACATGTACGGCGCCTATAGGAAGATCACCAACCTCCACGGTACGTGCGTCCTGACCGGTAAATCACCTGTGTACGGAGGCAGTCTCGCCAGGACTGAAGCCACAGGCTTCGGTGTCGTTTATTTCTGTGAGGAGATGTTGAAAGCGGCGAAGAAGGGCTCCCTTAAGGGCAAGACGGTTGCCGTCTCGGGCTCCGGGAACGTCGCCCAGTTCGCAGCCCAGAAGGCGATCCAGCTCGGCGCCAAGGTCGTCACCCTGAGCGACTCTGACGGCTTCATCTATGACCCAGCCGGGATCGACCAGAAGAAACTCGACTTCATCCTGGAGCTGAAGAACGTGAAGAGGGGCAGGATCAGAGAGTACGCGGATAAGTTCAAGTGCAACTTCACCCCTAAAGCTGCGCCCTGGAGCGTCAAAACGGACGTAGCCCTCCCGTGCGCGACCCAGAACGAGCTGAACGACAAAGACGCGAAGAAGCTTATCGACAATGGCGTAGCCTGCGTCACAGAGGGTGCGAATATGCCCTGTACTCTAGAAGCCATCAAGGTCTTCCAAGACGCCAAGGTGCTCTTCTCGCCGGGGAAGGCGAGTAACGCGGGTGGCGTGGCGACGAGCGGCCTCGAGATGGTGCAGAACAGCCAGCGCTACTTCTGGACATTCGATGAGGTCGACGCGAAGCTCCACGGTATAATGGTGAACATCCACAAGACCGCCTACGAGACCGCCAAGCTCTTCGGCCAGCCAGGCAACTACGTCCTAGGCGCCAACATCGCAGGCTTCCTCAAAGTAGCTGACGCGATGATCGCCCAAGGCTACACAGCTTAAAACCCAAAATATCCTCTGAAGGGGTTTACAACCCCCTTTTATTTCAAAAAAATAGGAAAACCATATTTTGAGGATATTGATTAACCTCGTCTCGGGTTGTCAGCGTATTTAAGCCCTTATAAAGGAAGGCCCATCTTAAACCGGATTTTATGGGTTAATCCGAAGCCTCTTTATTAAAAAAAGGAGGGTGGCCCCGCGCGCGAATCCATCCTTGAACGCGAACACATAACCGAGATCAACATGGCCCCAGTAGCTATCGGGTAACCTCCGAACCCGATCATCCAGCAAACCACAGAGGGACTCGAAAACACAAAGTTGGGCACTATAGTAGTCAACGAAGAGACGATGCAGATAAAAATACTAGGCGTCTACGCCAGCGGAGACGTAGTACCAGACGCGCAACGGTCATCAGCACCATGGGAGCCGGGATAAGAGCAGCAAAGGTTATGCATGAATATGTAATGAAGAAGTTAGCATCAAAGAAATGAGAAGCAGAGATATGAGCCTCAATCTCCTCATTCCCTCCGCTGATAACGTTAAATATGCATTATCTTTAGTAGAATTGATCTAAATGGAGAAGGCGTTAATACTGCTTAAGGTTGAGTCCCTAGGGAAGGACGGCATTGAGGGGGTTCTCCAGAAGGTCAAGGCTAGGCTTGAGGTTAAGGAGGCTGGAATTACCTTCGGCGACTACGATATCTACCTCATCGCTGAGGTCGAGAGGTCACTGGAGATGACGAAGCTGGTCATGGAGATACGAGACTTCCCGTCAGTTATCTCGACGACGACCCTGCTGATAGTTGGCTGAATGTCAAATATTTCAACCAATATTGTTAAAATCATTAAATTGAGCCGATAGGAACTATCAGTTTCGATTCTATTGTTGTAGAATATTGCACGTAAGCGTAGACTTTATGCTATCCATCTCGCGGAGCTTCATAACAGTTTGACGTATTACTTCTCGATCATCGGCTTGGATCATGACGTAGAGGTCGTATGGTCCGTAGAGGAAATATGCGCTGGTTACGCCGGGCAGAGCTCTTATCTTGTCTATGGTCTCCCTTTTGAATGACCCCGCTAGAACCACTAAAATAAGTGCCTGCTCCATGATACTCAAGGAGTATTCGGCTGAATACTGATATAAATTTATCCAGCTACTGTAAAGCTATAAAATTAAAGAAATTTATTCAATTTTTTAAACAACATATAAAATTAGACATCTTATTTATTGGTGAAACATTTGATGTTTACTATTGAAGAAAGTTATTATATGGAGGAACGTTAAGCGGAATGAAAGGCTGGAGATACTTTTATATTGTTTACGGTAGGTACAAAATTGGTAGACATTGGAGCGGGCGTTGATTCTTATAAAGACGAGGTCACCAGAGATGATAGGGGTCTTTGACAAGATCAAGTCCCACCCAAAAGTGGTCGAGGCGAACACGATCTACGGTCCCTATGATATCTACTCCTTGTGCGAAGACGAGACAACAATGGGTATAAAAAGGACTGCCATGGAGATAAGGAACGTAGCAGGAGTAGTTTCAACGTGCACTTGTATCATCTCTTAATAAAATTTTAATCCTTTGTGCAAAGAATTTGTAGAAACTGTTTGGCAGACTCTTTATTTTAAGTCGCCTTAATTGAGATAGCGGGTACATTAGGTTTGGCTTTTTTATTGAGCTTCCTCACGCGTTCGGTGAAGTCTTGGAACATGGTGACGAGCTACATCGGCTCACAGGCAGACGTGAATATTGTCTCTAGGTATTCGCTGCCGATGCCCAGGGTGTCCGGGGCCTTCTTCATCACTTCAACCCTGTTGACTGCATCAATATTTCCCTGTAGGTAGTTACACTGCGTTGGAAAGTAGCTTGATATAATTATGCCGTCGCGCACGCACTGAGGAGGATTGGAACCTTACTTGTGGCGCCTACGCGCGCGCGACACCGCCTAGAAAAATAAAGACGCAGGTGAGTGAGACGAGGGAAACAAATAATGCGTTTGCACGCAAACTCGTCATAGAGCGCATCGAATGCATACTATAAATAGATTAAGAGCCATCGGATCAGAAATTTATAATAATATTAACTATTTCATTGAAGGGGAGTGATATGCCTTGAGTTCAGGCGTCGAACAGGGTAAACATGTTGTGATCGTGGGTCTCGGCACGGGTGGTCTCTTCTCCTCCCGTGCAGCCCAGAGGTACAACAGGAACACGCGCATTACGATCATCGAGAAGCGCAACTATGACATGTTCTCCCCATGTGGAATCCCCTATGCTATCGAGGGAAAGGTCAAGGACTTCGAGGAGCTGAAACACACGGTTCCCGTGACGAGGAACATAACCAAGCTCTTGAAACACGAGGCCTTGAGGATCGACCCATTTGGGAAGAAGGTAGAGGTCAAGAAACTTGATACAGGCGAAACCCAGTGGATAGGTTACGACTCGCTGATCCTCGCCACCGGAAGCAGACCGAAGGTCCTCCAGATACCGGGTGGACGGGAGCTCCTAGGGAGGGGGGTATACACCTGCTCAATGCTGGAGGAGGGTAAGATACTACGAGAGGCGGCCTTGAAGAGCAAGAGGGCTGTAGTCATCGGTGGAGGAGCCATAGGGCTTGAGATAGCCCTAGCCCTGAGGCATCTTGGCCTCGAGGTCGTAGCTACTAAAAGGACACCCCAGGTTCTAGGAGACGAGCTCGACACCGATATGAGCGAGATCATCTCGAAGTTCATCGAGTCCCAGGGAGTAAAGAACCTCTTCGGCAAGGGAATAGAGAGGATCAACGGCGTCGAGAAAGTTGAGTCGGTCGTTATAGCTGGCGAAACCATACCGACGGACATCGTGGTTATGGCTACAGGCATCGACCCAACCTCAAAGCTCGCTGTTGACGCCGGTTTAAAAGTGGAGAAGGGCGCAATCGTCGTCGATAAGAAAATGAGGACCAGCGATAAGGACATCTACGCCCTCGGCGACAACTGCCTCAGTTTCAGCAATATTGACGCCCAGCCCCTCTCGGTCCCCCTCGCCACAACAGCCTACAAACAAGCAACCGTAGCAGGCGTCAATGCGGCCGGCGGAGACGCCGAGTTCTTAGGCTCCCTTGGAACCTTTGTCACCTACTTCGGCGGTCTCGAGGTGAGCTGTACCGGGTATAACACGACGACGGCTGAGGCCCATGGCTTCAAGGTCGTCTCCGGGCGTGCCAATATGAAGACCAAGCCCCACTGGATGCCCGACGCTCAGGACATCTCAATAAAGATCATCGTAGACGCTGAAACAGGGAACGTCATCGGGGGTCAGGCCATAGGCTCCGAAGGTACCGATTGGCGGATAAATATCATAGCCCTCGCAATCAAGAAGCGGATGACTATCCATGAGCTAAGTACGATTGAGCTCGCCTACTGTCCAGCTGTCTCGGACCTCAACGACCCCTTAATTATAGCTATCGACGCCGCAACAAGGCGACTCGAATCGGTCCAGAAAAGGGCTTAATTTTTTGCTCCTTCGTCTGGGAAACCTTGACTGTCTTCTCGAAGGCGGCGCGCGCAGACGATGTTACACCCTTTATGAGGATTTAGGCACCTTTATCAGAGAAATAAGATTGAGTCGAAAGAAATATAGCTTAGAAGAATTCCTTGCCGTCCTTCTCGACGAGGCGGTTCCAATAGGCGTTGACGTCGTCCTGGATCTCCTTGACCTCGTCGTCGGTGATGTGACGGAACCTGCCCTGCATCTTGAGGACGTCTCTGACAGGCTTCAGCTCCTTGGGCTTGAAGGTGATCCGTAGCTTCTCGCCGTCAGTCACCTCGTAGAGGGGCCAGAGGCCGCTGAGGACCATCTCCTTCCCGATCTTGACCGCGTACTGGGGCTCGAACCTCCAGCCCGTCGGGCATGGGGCTGAGACCTGTATGAAGCGGAACCCCTTGACGTTTTTGGCGTACTCGAGTTTCCCGATGAAGTCCTCGGGGTAGGCGACGCTGGCGGTAGCCATGTATGGAGCCCTGTGCAAGGCGACGACGGCAGCGACGTTCTTCCGCCTCTCCTTCTTGCCCCGGCTGAACTCTCCGACGGGCGTCGTCGTCGTTTCGGCGTACTTGGTCGTGGCGCTGCTCCGCTGGCCGCCTGTGTTCATGTACGCCTCGTTGTCGTAGCATATCCATAGGACGTTCTCGTTGCGCTCCGCGGCGCCAGAGAGGCCCTGGAACCCGATGTCCACCGTGCCCCCGTCCCCGATGAGGCCCGTGACGATGGCGTCCTCACGGTTCATCCTCTTGAACGCCCTGCTGAGGCCCGTCATCAGCGCACCCGCGCCCTCGAAGACCTCCGCGTAGATGTTCGGCTGATTCATGTTCCCGAAGGCGGGGCCGCAGCAGGCGACCTCCTGGCGGACCATCTTGCCCCCCAGGACCTTGCTGACGATCCTCGCTACGGTTGCGCCTGTGCAGCCCTGGCATGCCTGGTTGGCGGGCATGATATACTCCTTCTCGTCGAGCTTCACGAGCGGTACAGGTTTGCTCATCTCATCATCCTCCTCAAACCCACTCCACGATCGGGGAGACCTCGGCGCCGCTGGCTGCCTTAAGAGTCTTCTCCCCTATCTTCATGATGTCCTGCACCCGTACCTCCTTCCCGCTCAGTCCGGCGTGGAACTGGAGGGTCTTCGGCCTCTCCTCGACGTCGTAGATGGCGTTCCTTATCTCGCTGAAGGACCAGCCGCCTGTGCCGAGGCTGATGTTGCGGTCGATGACCCCCATCGCCCTGACCTTCGGGGCGATGCGCTGGAACTCCTCCGCGGGGAAGGGCTTGAACGCCTTGAGCTTCACGAGGCCAACCTTCTTGCCGTCAGCCTGTAGCCTGTCGATGGCGACGCGGGCGGTGCTCGCTATGGTCCCTGCTGCTACTATGACGGCTTCAGTGTCCCTCGTTCTGTACTCCTCGAGGAGGCCGTTGCCGTAGCCGCGGCCGAAGGCCTTCTTGAAATCGCTGTTGACCTCCTTAATCACCTTCTTGGCGTTCTCCATCGCCTGCTGTTGCTCTCTCCAGCGGGTCTGTGGGTCCTGGCCGACGCCCCATTGAGCCATCAGGAACCTACGGCTCTCCTCGCCCTGATCGGGGAGTAGAGGTATTTTGCTCTTGTACGGGGGCAGGAAGGCATCGACCATGGCCTGGTCAGGGATCTCGATGGGCTCGTCGGTGTAGCTGAGGATGTATCCGTCGCCTGCGAATATGCAGGGGAGCCTGACGCGCTCATCCTCCGCGACCTTGTACGCCATGATACCCGTGTCGAGGACCTCCTGGCCGTTCTCACATTCGAGCATCATCCAGCCTGTCTCGCGCTGGGCCATCATGTCGCTCTGGTCGGGGTCCATCCCCTTGGTGCTCCTGTGCATGATGGCCATCACGAGCGGTATCCTGCCGTTGCTCGTGGCGTGCATTGGGTGGTGCATGTAGAGGAGCCCCGGTCCGGCCGTAGCCGTGAAGGCGCGGACCCCCGCCGCCTCGGCGGTCAGCGCCGAGGCCTGGGCGGATAGCTCGCCCTCCACGTTGACGAACTCGGCGTCGATCTCACCGTTCGCCACCATGTCTGCGATGTACTGGACGATCGTCGTCTGAGGCGTGATTGGGAAGGCGGAGATGTACTTCGCCCTCACCAGCCTCGCGACGTGGGCGACGGCCTTGTTCCCGACCATAACCTCGAACCTCTGTGACATATTCATTCTCCTCCTATATCGTCTCCTGGACCCAGTCGATTGCCTTCGTCGGGCACTCCTCGAAGCAGATGCCGCAACCCTTGCAGAAGTCGTAGTTCACGGCCGCCTTGTTCTCCTTCATGCCGATGGCGACCTCCGGGCAGAGGATGTAGCAGCGGCGGCACCCCACGCACTTGGAGTCGTTGAAGACGGGGCGGTAGAGCCTCCAGCTCGAGACGTTCCGCGAGAATCGGCCCTCCCTCTTCACCTCCTGAGCCTTGACGCCGGAGACGTCAACCGGGTCGGTAGCCATCTCGTAGGCCTTCTGGATCGCCTTCACGTTCATGTCGGCGATGCGGCCACTCCACTGGTGTCTCGCGGCTTCCTCGAGGGACTTCATTGTGACCATGCCCGTGACCTTGGCGAAGGCGCCGAGGATCGCCGTGTTGGTTATGGGTCTGCCTATAGTCTCCATCGCTACCTTTGTGGCGTCGACCGTGGCGACCTTGTAAGGCCCACCTATACCGGTCTCAAGTCCGCCATGAGGGTGGTTGATTAGCACTAGCCCGCCCTTCTTCAGCCCCTCAGTTATCGGCACCGTCTTGCCGAGGAGTGGGTCGAGGACGACGACCATGTCTGGCTCGTGGACTAGGTCGCGCTCGTTTATCCTCCCCTCGCTTATCCTTAGGAAGGAGACGACCGGTGCGCCTCGCCTCTCGGTGCCATACATGGGTATGCCCAGAGTGAACTTCCCGTCGTAGTACAACGCGGTGGAGAGGACCC
>Ga0315282_10006660_pt1 | contig 19231 bp, 18 predicted proteins | sample YL17G07_20_MG_FD_203693 | JGI IMG/M metagenome (GOLD analysis project Ga0315282, IMG submission 203693) | Sediment microbial communities from Yellowstone Lake, YNP, Wyoming, USA - YL17G07_20 | ecosystem: Environmental > Aquatic > Freshwater > Lake > Sediment | place: USA: Wyoming | collected... | reverse complement strand
GACCATCCTCGGAATCCAAGCGGCTGGAGAATAGACCATGAAGCGCATCGTCGCACGGGAAGAATACTGCATCGGCTGCCGGCTGTGCGAGATCCAGTGTCTCGTCCAGCATTCGAAGTCCCGGAAGATCATCAAGGCATTCCGGACGGAGCGTGAGAGCATCGTCCCGGGGGTCAAGGTGGAGCAGTCGGGACACGTGTCGTTCGCGCTCCAGTGCCGGCACTGCGATGAAGCCCCGTGCATCGAGGCGTGCATGACCGGCTCGATGCGGCGGGACGAGCGGACCGGCGTCGTCCTGTGTGACCAAGAAACGTGCGTCGGGTGCTGGATGTGCATCATGGTCTGCCCGGTCGGGGCGGTCGCCCGCGGAGCCAACCGACAGGTCGCCTCGAAATGCGACCTCTGCATCGGGGAGGATACGCCTGTGTGCGTCGCCAATTGCCCCAACGAGGCCATCGTCTGCGAGGAAAAGGATGACTAGTGGTTCGACGGGCTTACCACTCCGAGTGGAGTCGACGGGATGTCCGTATCTGATCATCGGGAATTCCGCGGCGGCGACGGGCGGCGTCTCAGGTCTCCGCGAGGTCGACCGTGACAAGCCCGTCACGCTCATCGCCCGGGAGACGGAGCACGTCTACTCGCGCCCGCTGATTTCGTACCTGCTCGCCGGGAAAGTGGACGAGAAGCGGATGCACTGCCGGCCGCCGGACTTCTTCGAAACGAACGGCGTCGAGGCGCTGCTGGGGCTTGAGGTGACGCGCATCGACACGGAAGCCCGCACGGTGAGAACCTCCGACGGACGGACCTTCGCCTTCGAAAAGCTCCTCATCGCGACCGGCGGAAGACCCATCGTGCCCCGCGAGATCCCGGGAACCGAGGCAAGAGGCGTCTTCACCTTCACCACCTGGGAGGACGCACGGAGGATACGGTCGTACATCGACGAGGGAGGGGTGAAGCGTGCGGTGGTGGTCGGCGGCGGACTCATCGGACTGAAATCGGTCGAGGCCCTCCAGGCACTCGGCGTCGAAACCAGCATCGTCGAGCTCGCCGAACGCATCCTGAGTGCGACCTTCGACCAGACGGCCTCCGAGCTTGCATCCACGTTCCTCCGGGAAGCCGGGGTGGAGGTCCGGTGCGGGACCACCGTCTCCGAGATCGAGACCTCGGAAGGCCGGGTCACGGGCGTCCGGCTCCGCGACGGCTCCCGTCGCCCCGCCGCACTCCTCCTCTTCGCCATCGGCGTCACCCCCGACCTCCGACTCGTCAAGGACACCCGCATCGCCGCGGACCAGGGCATTCTCACCGACGACACGATGGAGACCTCCGTGAAGGGGATCTATGCGGCGGGAGACGTGGTCCAGACCACGGACCTCCTCGGCGGCGCCAAGCGGCCCATCCCGATCCTCCCGAACGCATACCGTCAGGGGCACGTCGCCGGCGTCAACATGGCCGGAGGGAGACTCACCTTCAAGGGCGGCATCAGCATGAACGCGGTCGATATCTGCGGACTCCCGACGATTTCTGTCGGCGTAACCGACCCCAAGAGCGACGGGTACGAAATCCTGAGCACGCTCGACGCGCGGAACTCCACCTACCGGAAGATCGTCCTCAAGGACGACCGGATCGTCGGCGCCATCTTCATCGGCCAGATCGACCGCGCGGGCATCTTCACGGGACTCATCCGGGACAAGGTCAACGTCTCCGCACTCAAGGACCTCCTCCTCGCCGAGGACTTCGGCGTCCTCTCGCTCCCGAAGGACTATCGGAAACACGTCGTCTCCGGCCAGGGGATTGAAGTATGAACATCGACGCCAGAGGCATCCACTTCCGTGAGCTCAACGCGCGGATCCGCCAAGCCGCCGCAAACGGCGAGACGCGAATCGTCCTCGACAACGTCCAAGGACAACGGTACATCGGGACGGGACTCGGCGATGGCCTGGACATCACGGTGAACGGCGTCCCCGGCAACGACCTCGGAGCCTTCATGAACGGGGCACAGATCACCGTCCACGGGAACGCCCAGGACGGCGTCGCGAACACCATGAACGCCGGACGGATCGTCATCCACGGAGACGCCGGCGACATCCTCGGGCACTCGATGCGGGGCGGGAAGGTGTTCGTGCGCGGCGGCGTCGGCTACCGTACGGGGATCCACATGAAGGCCTACCGCGAACGTTTCCCGGTGCTCGTCATCGGCGGGACGTCCGGAGATTACCTCGGAGAGTACATGGCCGGCGGGGTGCTGATCGTGCTGGGACTCGACGGGCCGGACGCGTCGCCGGTGGGAGAATACGTCGGGACGGGGATGCACGGCGGCGCTATCTGCGTGCGCGGAAAGGTCGAACCCCATCAACTCGGACGGGAGGTCGGCCCGGGAGAACTCCAAGAGTCCGACTGGACGTTCGTCGCCGCTGTCCTCGAGGACTTCCGCAAGACCCTCAACGTGAACGGACACGAGTTCCGCCGGGAGGACTTCGTAAAGCTCACTCCAAGAAGCAGCCGACCCTACGGCACCCTCTACGCCTACTGAAAGCGTTGAATCCCAACATCAGGCTGCCGGCGCTGTGTAGTTTTTTCACAACGAGAGCCTATCATGCGGCGTTTCAACGAGTTAGGGCAAATCGGCGGCAGAGGGCCGGAAGACAATGTCGTTTTTTCTGAACACGTCTGAGGTCCCGAGACCGCGTTCAGCGGATTCAACAACTTTTTCGCCGTCGTAAGCTGTAGATTGGGAACCAGTTGCGGCACGGGCGCTCGGCGGACGGTTTTTTCGGGGAGATTTGGCACGGCCTTTGCTGCATCAAAGGGCGGAGAGAATGACCTCCTTGCCTCCAGATGAGGCTAAGCCCCAACTGGGTTCGCCGGCGGCAAGAAGAAGCCGACGGAGAACCCGGCCCTCCAGCGGGCCCCGCGATTGCGGGGCCCGTTTGCTGTACGGACCACAGGTTGCATCGAGAACGGGAAAGCCGCGAAGCGGGGCGGCGGCGAGCGGATTCAACTGCGAAGACTGCTCTCGTAGTCGCGGACGGCCTGTTCCTGAGAAGGGGATTCGATGGAGCCCGGACGTCGCCGCCGAACCTCGGCCACAGCCTCCTCCGCCGACATCCCCCGGCTCACCAGATAGCAGGCAAGCATCGTGCCGGTTCTCCCGAGTCCCGCCCCGCAGTGCACCGCCACTCGATGCCCGTCGTCCACGAGCCGGGAGAGCTGCTCCACAAAGCGCACGATTTCTTCCGGCGTCGGCACAGACATGTCCAGCACCGGAATGTGGATGCCGGTGATCCCGTGCTTGTCGAGATGCTCACGGGGTAGAGGTTGGACGGTGAGGGAAATGACGTGATCGACGCCGCGGCTCTTGAGTGCTGCCAGGTCGCCGGGCTCCGGGCGACTCATCCCGATGACCTTGTCCTTCACAATCCACGTGAAGAGATCGTCGGGGACGGAGCCGGCGCCGGGTCCAACGTCTTCGTCACCCGTGCACCTTCGGCGTCTGTCATGCATGACCGTCCCCCGAGACCGCGGGATTCACGCCAATCGTAGGAGAGTACCCGCGGGAAGTCCAGCGAAAAGCACGGAGGTTTCTCCGGCTCCCCCAGCCGCCTGTCAAATCGCTTCCTGGCAGTGAAGTTCTTCTTGGGTGCCACGGCTTGCTTGCAAGCCGTGCCTCTCTGCATGGGGATTACGCACGGCTGGACAAGCCAGCCGTGGCACCACGGCAGGAGCCGCCGCCTGGGGAGGGCGAGGGTGAGGGGCATGGCGGAAAACCCGAAACCCCAATCCCGGGAAGGGTACAGGAAAAGACGAGGCGCCCGTCAAGGACGCCTCGTCCGATTCACAACACACCGTCTCACTTCTCAGAGGTCCTGGGGCCTCACGGTGGAGCGCTTGTTGGCCTTGGTACGCTCGCCCGCGCGATCAAGCAGACAATACACCCTGTCGCTTAGTGCCTCCAGCGTGTCGCCGGCGGTCTTCAAACCCTTACCCTTAATAACCGCCTTCACCTTGCTGCCCACAATCAGCATGTCTTTCTTCTTCCCCACGAGCTAACCCCCTTTCAAGGAAAAAAACGACCCAAGAAACAGCTTCCATTTGAGGAAGCAGACGATATGAGTGAGGATGCGAAAAGCGTCCCGGTTCGGGAAATCCCGCAAGCGAAGCAAGGGGAAGGTACCACCCCGGACGGGGGGCGTCAAGGAGAAATTTGCAGGAAATGGGCGGAAAACGGCACTTGGCGGGGCTTTGGTGCATCACACGTCCGATGGCGAAGGGAAGCATGCGGGCGCACCGGGCGGGGCGAGGTTCTGTAATGTTTCGCGGGAAAGCGGCTCTAATAGGATAGCCGGCTTAGACTTAGGCCTTTTTCTGGAGCCCGTCGTGACTCTCCCTCGCACGTTTTTCATCGCGACCGTATTCGGCGTGCTCGCCGGTCTTGCCCTGGGGCCCGCTCGCGCGACACAGCGCTTTTCCGCGCTTCGCAAATACGAAGAAGTCAAGATGGAGCACGCGACAGAGAGTTTCGAGGACTTCGAGAAGCCGAAGCTCGGCGAATTCTGGCACGCCGAAGGCGACGCAAAGGCGAAACTCGTCGAAGCCCATGCGACCGGCGGAAAGCAAGCGCTCGAAGTCGTCTTTCATGACGCGAACAGTCAGCTCCGGTACCGCCGAACCGGACTCGACGGCTACGGCGGCGGCTATTCCCGCTCGCTCGAAGTCCTCGGCGCCAGGTTCATCCTGAACAACACCTTCGTCTTCGACGTGTTCAGTCCCTCCGCGAAGAACGTGCGGCTCCTCGTGACTTTCGCCCGACGTTCCTTCCCGTTCACGCTGAAGCCTGGCGCCAACACGGTGAGCGTGTCGACGGAGGAGATCGCCTCGGCGGTCTACCGCATGACGCAGGCGACGCACCTGATCGCGTTTTCGGTGGAAGACGCCGCCGACACGGTCCTCGTCTTCGACAGCCTGCGACTCGAGCGCGAGACCATCGGGCCGAACATGAAGCAGTACGCGAAGTGTTTCGACTTCGGCCCGTCGGACATGCTGCGGCCGGGCTTCACCGCGGTGGACAGCAAGACGGGGTACGACTCGCGCCGCGGCTACGGCTGGCTCGAACCCAACCTCCAGGACGAGAAAGACAAGCTCTCCACGATCAAGTCGTCGGGCGCGGAGCCGCTCGACGACCTCCTCCGCGACGGGGTTCAGGACCTCACCTCCCCCTTCCTCGTCGATTGTCCGGCGGGGAAATATCGCGTGCACATGGTCGGAGGATACCACTGGGGAGGAATTTACCACCTGATGCCGGTCGACTACGACTTCGCGGTGAAAGCGGAAGGAAAAGTGAAGGTCATTCACCTGCGAGCAAGCGACCAGATGGAGCGCGTGCGGGAGTTTTACGGGCACGATCAGACCGGGTACGAATTCGACGAGGACATCTGGGAGAAGTTCGGCGGACCCATCTACGGACCCGTCGTCTTCGACGTGGAGGTGGCCGACGGACAGCTCACCCTGGAGTTCCAGACGAGCCCGCAGCTGGGCAAGGGGCTCCTGAACTTCATGGTGGTGTATCCGGTGGAGCAGGCCGGACGGGTCGAGCCCGAACTCAAGCGGCTGTGGTACGACGTCGTGCGGCGCTACAACCGCGTGAGCTGGCGGCCGCTCGAACCGGCACTCGCGGTCGAGCTGAAGAAACCCGACCTCCACGAGGAGTACCTGGACCCCAACCGGCGTCTCGAGAAGATCGCGGCGCTCGCGGCCCGGACCGAACACGCCGGGCGGGATTTCCTCGTCTTCGCGCGCGACCACTTCGAGGCGGTCTACCCCGACACCGTGCCTGCGGCCGAAGAAGAGACCACGCGCATCGAAGGAGCCGGAACGCCCGGCGAGATCGTCCCACTGAGTTTCGACGTCTTCGCACTTCAGGAACTCAAGGCGCTCCGCGTCGAGGTGGAGCCCTTCCAGGGGCCTCGCGGCCGCGAAATCCTGGCCGAGGACATCGACCTCAACTTCGTCCGATACTCCCGTCGGATGCTCGCCCAGCAGTCCAAGGGCGATTGGCAGTACATGGTCGTCCCATGGTACCTCGTCGGATGCAGGACCGTGGACCTCGACCGCTACATGTCCGGACGCTTCTGGATCAACCTGCGACTGTCGAGCGACATCGTGCCGGGAGAATATACGGGCGTCATCCGCATCGCGAGCTCGACGAGCCGGGAAGTCGTCCTCAAGGCAAAACTCGACGTGTTTCCCTTCCGACTGCGAAACCCGGACCGGTGCGAGTTCGGCGTGGTCTACTTCGTGCAGCCCTTCGACCCGGGGAACGAGCCCTACGGCCACTCGACGCGTGCGCTGAACACGGAGCACCTGCCGGGACCTCATTCCAGCCGGATCCGCTCGCTCTTCGAGAGACTTCACCGCCAGGAGATCGGTGCGACGCTCGCCACGCTCCGAAGATACGGGTTCCGCAGCGTCTACATGGGCGACTGGCTCAAGGACATCGAGGAGGCCGACCTCGCGCTCCACGAGCCTCTCCAGCTCGTGGACGTAACCAAGACACAGCGGTCGGCCAAGCTCCGCCCGAGCTCCGACGGGAAAAAGGACCAGCTTGTTTACGTGGACAAGGAGAACGGCCGGGCGTATCTCCACCTCCTCAACACCATGACCGAAGAAGTAATCCGGTCGCTCAGGGCCGAGAAGCTCAAGGTCTATTTCGGCCCGCCGATGGCATCGATCACGCTCATCGACGACCCCGCCGTGGCACGTCTCCTGACGGGGATCTACCTGTGGAGGACCGGAGCCGACGGCGTCATCGTGGGACCCGCCAGGAGCAGCTGGGGCGACCCCTATAATCCGTTCGACGGGTACGGCGGCGAACCCGGGAGTCTCCTGATGCCGTCGTCGCGCGAGTGGCCGAACGTCAACACTTCGTGCGTCCTCGAGGAAATGCGCGAGGGGATCAACGACTACCGGTACCTGATCACGCTGGAAAGACACATCCGCGCCGCCGAGGGACGGCAGGAAGCAGTGCTGGCGGCCGACTTCCTGGCACAGTTGCGCAAGGAAGTGAGCGGCGAGTTCTCCGATTACGTGGAGCCTACCGCCGGGACGACTTGGCGGATCAAAGCGCAGACCCCCTGGACCGCCGAGCGTTACCGGCGACTGCGCCGGGACATCACCACGCACATCCTTTCCCTTCGCAACGTCACAGGCGAAATCGAAGGAAAAGACGCCAACCCCTGAACTTCTTCCCGAAGCTGCTCCGCGCGAGCTCTGTGTCTCGACTGGATGCTTTGTATTGATTAGCGAATGACCCCATGGCAGGGATGCCCATCTCTTGTTCCCCCCAAGAAACCGTGCAAATAGTGCAATCGGCTCGCGCGAACCTGTCAAGTTCGGACCTTCACGGGCCGATATCCATACCAGCGGAAATGTTGTCGGCCATGAACATACCGCGCATATGCTATAACCTGTTATCCGACAACATATTACGGGGATCGGTCAAACGTTGGCGACCGACTCGTTGTCTCTTTGACGCCGTCGTCCGGCTGGTTTTTTCCGGAGGAGAATCCATGGTCAAGAAGCCTTGGAAACGAAAAAGAGTCATTGTAGACACGGAGTTCCAGTTCCGCTACCTGATGACCTGGATCCTTCTGACGATGTCACTCCTGGGGGGTCTCGTGCTCGCGTCACTCAGTGTCTTCTACTTCTTCAACACGCAGCAGATGATGACCTACTTCATCTGGGTGAACGCCCTCTGCGCGGTGACGATTACCGGGGTCAGCATGTACTACATTGTGCTGCATTCCCACCGGATTGCAGGCCCGGCCTTCCGGCTGCAGCGTCTGATCCGGGAGCTATCGACGGGTCGTCGGGGGTTCCGTATCCGGCTGCGGCGCAAGGACTACCTGAAGAAGATTGCCACGGCGCTCAATGAACTCATCGAGAGTCTCGAGAAGAAGGAAGCGCGCGTGAACGAGCTGGGACGCGTGGTCGGCGAACTCTCGCACGACGGTCGCGACGTGAAACAGGTCCACGAGGTGGCCGGGCGCGTCTCCCGAGAACTCCTGGAGCTTTGTCCGCCGGTCGCAAAGGCCAAGGAGGACGGGACGGAGTAGGGGAAGCCAGCCCGCGAGAAGCCGCACGCAACAAGCACGCCTGCCGGTGACCCGGCAGGCGTTTTTTTTGTCCCGCGTCACGGGGTGGATTCGGGTCGGGCGCCCATGGTCGCCGTCCTCTCGATCCGTTTCCCGTCGCGGACCACGGTGAACTTGACCACGTCGTCCACGCGACACCGGCCGATGGCGTGGAGCAACTTGAACGACGTCTGGATGGGTTCGCCGTTGAATTCGACGATGAGGTCGCCCGGCCGGATTCCTGCGGCCGCCGCGCCCGTGTCCTTGAGCACCTCGACCACCTTTGCACCGCCGGACATCGTGCGCGTGTCGAAGCGAATCCCTAGAAAGGCCGAACGGATCGTCTCGCCCGCCTTCAGCTTCGCGAGATGCTCCAGGACGTCACTGACGGGAACCGCAAAGCCCACCCCGCTGTCCGAGAGCATGACCCCTCCTCCGGTGCCCGCGGGCGTCAGGGGCGTGACGATCCCCATGACACGTCCCTCAATGTCGACCAGCGGCCCGCCGTAGTTGGACGGATTGGTGGAGGCGTCGATCTGGATGGCGCGTCCCTGGAGCCGGTCGGTGGCACTGACGATGCCGACGGACAGCGAGGGATCGGCCGGAGTTTCGCCGACGCCGCACACGAGCGCCCATCGTCCGACGCGGATCCGGCTGTCCTCCGCGAAGGGAGGCACCGGCAGACCCTTGGCGTCGATCTGGAGGAGCTGCAGACCCCGGGAGACGTCGCGTCCGAGCAGCTTCGCCTCGAACTCGCGCGAGTCGCCGAGCTTCACCATGACGCGCTTCGCGTCGGCGTTCACGTTGAAGTCCGAGGTAACGATCAGACCGTCGGGTGAGATGATGACGCCGGCGACCGGTCCCGTCCCGCGCTCAAACCCGGGACGCCCGGGAGCGGGGGGGACGAATTTCTTCCCGGGATTCCACTCCACGGTGATAGAGACGACGGAGGGACCCGCGCGCTTGACCGCCGCGGCGAACACACCCTCCAACGCGGTCTCTTCGGCCAGGACCCGCACGCCGACGATCGCACCGGCCAGCAAGACCTTCGCCGCCAGAAGAACCGTGAGAAAACCCTTCGCGAGCTTCATCCGGACTCCTATTTCAGCACCGGCCGCGGAGCCGCCGTCAGCGTCGTGCTGATCTTCAGCTCCGTTTTGTTCCTGAGGACCGTGAATTCCACCCGGGATCCGACACCCAGACGGTCCAGCTGCTGGACCAGTTCGCGGCCGCTGGAGATCCGTGTCCCATTGACGGCGGTCACCAAGTCGCCCTCGGCAAGCCCGGCTTTATCGGCCGGCGAGTCCGGAACGACCTTCTGGATGTAGCCGCCCTTCGTCCCCGTGCTCTCGTCCAGGATGTAGGCCCCGAGGTACCCGCCCTCGGGCATCTTGGGCGGCGTGGGAACCGGTTCCGTCTTCCGCGTCTCCGCGAGACGCGCTTCCTCCAGGAGTTTCATCGCCGCGGAGACCGGAACGGCGAAACTGAGTTCCGTGTTGGTGCTCTTGCTCGTGAGGACGCAAGACGAGATGCCCAGAAGCCGGCCTTCGAGGTCGACCACGGCCCCGCCGCTCGAACCCGGATTCAGCGTGACATCGGTCAGGATGACGGGGTCCGTGTACCCGAAGCCCTGTGCGTGCACGGGTCTGACGGCGGAGACGACGCCGACGCTCGCGGAGAGCGGGTCCGTCCGCGTGCGGGCCAGTCCGAACGGGTTCCCGATGATCACGACCCACTGGCCGACTCCGGGCAGTTTGCCGGCACTCACCGCAATGGGATGCAGTCCGTCCCGCTTGACCCGGAGCATAGCAAGGTCCGCCTTGGCGTCGGTCGAGACCACCCGTGCCGGGATCATCGACCCGTCGCCAAGCATGACGGTCGGCCGCGGGGATTCGCCAAGCGTTGAAGCACACGTGACGACATACCCGTCGTCGGCAAGGACGACCCCCGAGCCCACGAGCACCTGCCGCTCCTGGGTGAAAAGACCCCGCGCGACGGAAACGATGCTGACCACGGAAGGCGAAGCAACCCGGATCGCCTTCTGGAAGGCCTCCTGCGCCTGGACGGGACCCGCCGAACCCGCTAGACACCCCAGGATCAGCATCCCCATCACAGATTGACCGACCATCTGTCGTTTCATCAATAGACCTTCGGACCGATACTGGCAGGGGGTTTGTCCCCCAGGATTTCTTCTTTGACGCCTCGGTTGATCTCCACGCTTTCGAGACGCGTGGTCTGGACGCGGACGCTCCCGACGTAGCGGACAAACTGGAACGGAAGGAGCATCTTTCCGACGCGGCGATAGTCGGAGATGCGGTCGTCGAGCACCTCGTGGTTTCCGGGCGACTTGCGGACATACCGCACGAGGAGCCACGTCTTCGGGTCGAAGGACCACCGCCGCTCGTCACCCTCCTTGTCCTTCGTGGTGACGACCACGAGCGTCTGACCCTCGAGGATTTCGGTGCCGGAGGATTCCGCTTTTCCGCTGGACCATGCGCCGCGCGTCGTCAGTTGCTCGAAGGCCTCCAGCTCTCCTTTCACGCCGGAGGCTTCCTCTTCGGTCATGTCGCGAATGTCCCCGTCCGTGTAGATCCACCCGGTCTTCCCGTTGAAGGTCGTGATCTGCTTGACGCTGTTTCCGCGGTGAACATAAACGGTTTCCTGGCGGAGTTTCGCCGGCCCGATCTCGTATTGTGTGACGCGTCCGCCGACCCACACACGCCCGAGCATCAGCATCTGGGTGCGGCCGATGCTGATGATGTCCTTGACCGCGTCGTGCTCTTCATACCCTCCGGTCGCCTCGACGAAGCGCCGGGCGACGGCGTCCGGGGAAAGGGGCTCAGGGGCCGGCGGCGTCTCGACGGGCTTCTCAGGAGGACTCGCCGGCGTTTCGGGCTTGACGACGGCCGGCTCGGTGCCGGTCGGTCTTTCTCCCAAGGCGACTTCGATCTCGTACTCCCGTTCCGCGCGCTCGACCGCGATCCGGACGCGCTTTCCCGCCGGGAGAATCCCGATCCGGTTGATCAGTTCCATCTCGCTTCGGATCTCGAGGCCCTGGAAGCGTCGGACGACGTCCCCGGGCTGAAGTCCGGCCTTTTCCGCCGCGGTGCCGGAGAGCACCTGCTTGATGGTGACGTCCTCCTGGCCCTCGGAGAGCTCGACGCCGAGGACCGCGTGGTGCACGCGCTTGCCCGTTAGGAGCTCGGGGAGGAATTCCTTGATCTGGTTGATCGGGACGGCGAAGCCGACGCCCGAGTTGACCTTGCCGCGCGAATTGCGGGCGGTCACGCGTCCGTTGACGCCGACGAGCCTTCCCCCGGCGTCGAACAGAGGCCCGCCCGAGTTCCCCGGGTTGATCGGCGCGTCGATCTGGATGCAGTCGGTGTAGATCAGGTCCCCGCCGATGGTCCCGGGAAGGTAGCGGTGAAGTCCGCTCACGATCCCCTGGGTCACGGTGGGCTTGAAGTCGGTCGCCAGTCCGAAGGGGTTTCCCATCGCGAGGACCCATTGGCCGAGTTCGAGCTTGTCACTGTCGCCCGGCTGGGCGAAGGTGAACGGGCCTCCCTCGATCTTGATGATGGCGACGTCGCCGGTCGGGTCGCGCCCCCACACCGCCGCGGAATACACCTTGCCGTCCGAAAGACCTACGTTGACCTTCGCCGCTTCGCGGACCACGTGGTAGTTGGTGAGGGCATAACCCTGGGCATCGATGATGACCCCGCTGCCGCCTCCCTGGGGTCCGGCGGGCGTCTTGTCCTCTTCGGGTGCAGCCGGGAAGATGGCAATGACCGTCTTGCTGAGTCGCTCGATCAGCTCGACCCGGCCGGCCTCGTCCTTGAGCGCCTGAGCGAGCACGCCGGTCGCGTCCTCGGACCGGGCCGGCGCCGCGCAGAACACCGCGGCGACCGAACACAGCACCCCGACCAGGATTAGCGAGCCGGGCCAGGAAATGGAATGAAATCTTCCAGACATAAAGGAAGTGCCCCAATGACCTCGGAAGTTCCGGCATATTATACCGCGGCGCGCCGACGGTTCAAGGAGCTCGGCCGTCAAGTTAAGGAGGATACCAGCCTCTGGCGGGGTTCGGCTCTTGAGGAGACACAGGCTTCGGGAGCGCGTTCGCCGGAGTTCGCTCATTCATCCGGCTCGAGCAGTTCGACCTCCGCGAGCTGGGCCTCGGTCATCCCGAAGTAGTGTCCCACTTCGTGGAGCAGCGTCAGGGCAACCTGCTGTCGGACCTCCTCGTGGGTGCGCGCGACGGATTCGATGTTGCGCTTGTAGAGAACGATCTTGTCAGGGAGATTGCCGTAGGCGCCATACTGGTGGGTACGGGCCGTGAGCGGCACGCCCGTGTAGACGCCCAGCAGGAGACTGCGCCTGGGGATCCGCACGCGACGTTTGGTTTCCTCGGTGGGCCTGTCCTCGATGTCGATGGCGATGTTGTGGAGTGCGTCGCGGAAACGTCGAGGCAGAAGCTCCACGGCTTCGCTCACCCATTCTGCAAACACGTCGTCGTCGATGTGCACCGGAATCGCTCCACGGACCGGCGAGGGCCGCTCCCGTAGGAACCAGCAGGACGGGAAAAAGTCGTGTCATCCTGACCCCGACCTGTCGGGGGAAGGGTCTGGCCAGGATCGGGGAAGAACATTCCGTTGCACGTGGAATCGGGCATCATACTTGCAACCAGGCAAGATTCTTCGTCCCCCTCGACAAATCGGGGTCCTCAGAATGACATCCTCGGCAGCCTGCTACGCCGGGGGGTTTCGCATGTAGTCGGGGTTCTCTTTGAGCTTCTTGCGGGTTTCCTCGATCATCTCCGCGACCGCCGGGTGGTCGCTCGGCCAAGCGCGCAAGCGGTAGTCCGGGTCTTTTTTCATCTTGGCCAGCTCAGGGGCGAAGTCGGAGAAATACGACCCGTAAATGTGGAACGAATCGGAGATGTCGACGTAGCGGCCGACCTCGACCGTCCGGCCCAGCCTCGACGCGATTTCACCGGCAACCTTCCGCGCGAGGTCGGTCAGGGCGAACGCGTTCATGAACCATGCCTTGTAGGCGTCCCGACTGCGCCAGTGCGTGTTCAGGTTGAGGACGAGCGCGCCTCGTTCGCCGTCGAGCAGTCGGAACCACAGCCGCTGAAGACACGGCGGGTCCGTGGTCTCGGGGTCGGCGGTCGGCATCCAGGTGATGGCCTGAATGCGTCGCGAGTAGTGCGTGGCCGCCGCCTTGTTGACGATGTATTCCATCTGGTTGACCGTCCTCAGCCGTACGGCCGACGGATCGTCCAGGTTCTCCGTCGCCGTGTAGGCATAGAGCCGCTGGTGGTAGGTGTACGTCCACTTGTCCGGGTCTGTGGGGTCCACCCAGTGGTCGTGGATGCCCTCGACGACCTCCTGTCGGTAGACCTCGAGTTCCTCTGGGCCGCCCGGGAAGTTCTTGTGGATGCGGGGCTCCGCAAACGGGTCGGCCACCTCGATGACCATGGTGCAGTCGCGGCTGGGCGGATCGATGAACTTGCCGGCCGGGTCCCGCCGGTCGTACTCCGTGCGCAGGTCCACGCCCTCTTCCCACACCGCGAGCATCGCCAACTCCCAGGCTTGGGGCAGGTTCTCCCCACGTACGACCAGGAGCGGGATCTGTCCGCGTCGTGACCCTGGCTTTCGCCTGCGTCCCGTCATGAGGAATACACTCCTTACGCCGTGGTGGAAATGATGGCGGCGCTCGGACAAGAGCCCGCCAGACTATATAGCGGAAAGTCTGGGGATATCAAGGGAGAAGCGGGGCAGAGGTAGGAGACGACGCATGCGTCGCCCCCATAGCGGCGGTTGCCGGAGATCGTAGTACGCTGCCTTCTTGCGAGGCGTTGCGCCGGCAATTGCTGGCATTCCTAGCGGAAAAACGCGGTTTCTCGGACCGCAAGGGCGGATTTGGGGTAGAAAAGCCGGTCAGCTCGTTCTTTCACACGAGAATCTGAAGACCACCAGGAAGGGGGGGAGCCCGGACTGGTGCACCGGGTTGTGGGTCGGACCCTTTTTGGGGAGGTCGATGTCATGAGAAGGGCGCTTGGGTGCGCAGGACTGGTGTTGGCTTTCGCGTGTGGTGCTTTTGCCGATTTCGTGGCCGACGGAAACCTCTCGGAGTGGGGACTCACCCCGGGCAGCAACTGGCACAACAGCATTGGCGCCTTCGAGTGGACGGAACCCCAGGTGGGGAACAACGGCTACGTCGGGCCCGGATACGGCGGACAGACGTTCAACGTCGAGGCGATGTACGCTCATGCGGACAGCAACTACCTCTACTACGCGATCGTGACCGGCTTCCCGGAGGCCGGGACCACCTATAACGGTGACAAGTATTACCCCGGCGACATTCTCTTTGACCTTGACCCTCGATACGTTCCTTCCGGCTCAACCACGCCGACGGGGAAGATCGAGTTCGCCATCGAGACGACGAGCTACGATTCGACTCACCCGCACGGCGGAAAAACCAGCCAGAACCAGGGAGCGGGTTCGTTCTACTGGGACGTGACCCTGGCGCTTGCCACCGAGAAATGGGACGACGTCTACTACCCGGCGGAGATCAAGAGAAACGGCTCCAACAATCAGGCGGATGCAACGCTCATGGGGCAGACGGACTTCGCCTATAGCAACGACTACTACGGGTCCAGCCACTACGTCATCGAGGGCATCGTCCCGCTTTCCTTCTTCGGTGACCCGGACTGTAGCAGCAACACCATCTGGTGGACGATGACCTGCGGGAACGACATCGGAATGCTCCAGGACGAGCTCCCGTTCGGCGAGGTCCCCGAGCCGGGTTCGCTTCTGCTCGTCGGGACCGGATGTCTCCTGGCGGTGGGATACGTCCTCCGCCGCCGGATGAAGTGATGGGTCACCTCCTCACCTGAAAAAAGCCCCCGTCAGGAGTGACGGGGGCTTTCTCTTGTGCTCGGGAGCGGGTCGAGACGTGCGGCGTCAGCCGCCGAATTTCACGTCGACCGCGTCGTAGGTGCACGCAACGGCACAGTGCCCGCAGGCGATGCACTTCTTCGGATCGAGTTTCACCTCGTACGTCTCGGTCATGGTGAGGGCGCCCGAGGGACACTGGCCGATGCAGGCGCCGCAGTGGGTGCAGCGGTCCTCCCGCAGACGCACGTCCCGCTTCAGAGCCTGAAGTCGCACGCCCCGCTCGGCGAGGAACTTCTTTGCGGCACTCAGCGCGGAGGCGGTTCCCTGGATGCCCAACACCATCAGTCCCTCGTCGTTCTCCACCACCTGCGCCTTGAGGATGTTGACGGCGAGGTCAAACTCCTTGACCAGACGGTAGATGAGAGGCTCGGTCACGAGGTTCGCGGGAATGTGCAGCACCACGCGGTCTTCCTGGAGCAGCATGGGTTTCTCCTGACGATGGATCAGATCTCTTCCAACTGGACCTCACCGAAGGCGCCGAAGGTTTCCCCGATGGTGATGACGGCGCCGCGGAGCAGTCCGCGGTTTTTTTCCTCCTCGAGCACGCCGGTGACGTCTTCGGGGCGGAGGACACGGTTTCCGATGGCCGTGGCGGCGGCGTCGGCCAGTGCGGCGTTCGCCGCGACGGTCAGGACCGCGTCCGTCCTGCCGAAACTCAGGCTCGGACCGACCTGCGCACTCGACGTGCACACGCCCCGGGGCTCACCCGGCGCGTCGACCTGGAGCACAAGCCGGCGGCCGAACGGCGACTCCTCGCCGCTGTAGAGCAGCAGCTTCACCGGACGGTTCATCCGGAGGAACACGTCGCCGCCGTTCTCGACGATGACCTCGGGACTGAGTTCCAGGAGCTTTCGACCGACGCCTTCCGCGATGGCCCCGGCCACGGCCGCTAGGGGTCCGACCCCGTAGAGCGCCGTGCTCCTCAGCATCTCCCTCACCACCTCGGGCGCCGACTCGTCGTCTTCCCAGGAACTCAGCGCCTCCAGAAAACCCGGGTGCGTCTCCGCGTAGACCTCGATATCCCTGCGAAGCCGCTTCACCTCTCTCAGCGTTTCGGCCTTGAGCTCGGAGTGTGCCCGCACCTGGAGGTCCGTCTGGCGCAGCTTGACCTCGAAGGTCGCCAGGTCGTCCTGCTTCACCCAGTCCCGGTAGAACCGCAGGACGTAGTTCATGGAGTCCGGCTCTCGTCCTTCTGCCTGAGCTCGATCGCGTGGAACTTGTAGCCGCTGTCCGGCCCCGGCAGCGCCTGCACCGGCTCCGTGAGCAGGAACTTCCCCTTCCGGATCCAGTCCTTGAGGATGCTAGCGATGTCGCGGGACTTCTTGTAGCTCGTCAGGGGCGCCGTCGGTATCTCCTTGCCCCCAAACTTGATTTTCCCGCTCCACAGCTCCGCGTAGGTCACCTCCCCCAGCGGCTTCCCCTCGACCTGCGGGTAGTTGTGACCGTAATCGACCACCTTGGTGACGATGTCCTTGTTGCCGACGCCGGCGCTGCGGGCTAGGTCCTCGTCCAGGACCGGTATCGGGATCCCGAGCCCCAGCGCTAGACTCGTCCCGTACCCGCGATAGCTGACGCCCCGGATAAACTCCGTGGACATCTGCTTGAGGTCCCCACAGACCGCGATGGTCCCCGCCGGCGAGCGCGGAATCCCGAATTCGTTCCGCGCCTGACTCGGGTCGTGCTGCGTTCCCTGCCAGTAGACGTACCCGATCGTTCCGCCGAGGAAGATCCGCGTGCCGATCCCGATCGTCCGGTACATCGGGTCCTTCAAGAGCGGGGAGAGTTGTCCCGAGGTCGCATAATTCGCGTTGGCTAGGTTCGGCCTGAGGATGCCCATGTAGGTGTAGATGGTGCGGCTCGAGCCGAGGTTGACCGCGCAGTTGTAATTCTGATAGGCGCTCCGGGGATTGACCAGCACCGCCTCGTTGAGTCCCTTCAGGTTGAAGAGACCGTGGATCTCCTTGCGGGGGTAGCAGTCGGTCCCGCACCCGGTCGTGCGCAGTTCCAGGTCCTTTCCGGCGACCAGGTCTTCGATGACGTGGCCGCCCCCGTAGCGGAACGTCCCGGGGAAGACCGAGTTCAAGGGGTCGTTTTCCGGGAGCTCCGTCGCCCCGATATAGACGTCCACCGCGGCCAGTCCCCCGTAGGCCGGGACGTTATTGAGCCAGACCTTCTGCATCTTCATGCGCGGTTTCGTATGTCCGAAGTTGAGGAAGGCGCCGGAGCTGCACATCGCCCCGAACGTCCCCGTCGTCACTACGTCCACTTCGCGGGCGGCCTTCTCGACGCCTTTCTTGGCGACGATGTCCACCATCTCCTCGGCGGTCACCACGACCACCTGGCCCTTGCGAATCTTGTCGTTGATTTCCGCGACGGTCTTGGGCATTCGCTTTCGCTCCAAAAAGATGCTTCCTGCGGGGACGGGCAACATTACCCGGCGTCCTTCGGCCGGGTTCAACAATAGCTGATAGTATCACAAAAACCGTGGATGTCAAGCGGGATGTTCCCGAACCTCCGGCTATCCTTCGGGTTCCGAATCGGAGCGGTTTTATCCTCTTTAGCCGCCCATGCGTTGCGTCAAGGCAAGGTATGGACGCAGGTTCAGATCGAGGTGAGGTCCTTCTTGACCTTCTCGACGCAGACGGCGTCGCTCTGGAGGGCGGCTTCCTCCTCGTCGGCGAGTTCCGCCAAAAGGTCGAGGGCGAGGTTGCCGGGTGCACCGAGGTGTTTCTTGGAGAGGATGTTCTGGACCGGGTCGCACGCTTTCAGTTTGTCGAGGCTGAGTCCGACCTTCTTATAGGCTTCGCGGAACGGGATGCCTTCCGCGGTGACCATCTTGAGCGCCTCGTCGGCCGCGAAGACGTCCGGGGTGAATGCCTCGATGCAGCGCTTCACGTCCACCCGCATCTCGCCGATGATCATTCCCAAGACCCGCGCGCTGTCGAGCGTGGTGGCGAGCCCCCGCATCATCGGCCCCTTCGTCTCCTGGTAGTCATGGTTGTAGCCGCTCGGAAGTCCCTTGAGGATGCCGAGGACGTTCACCAGATACGCGGTGACGGCGGACGCGCGGGCACGGATGTGCTCGAGCGCCGCCGGGTTCTTCTTCTGGGGCATGATCGAGCTTCCGCCGCAGAACCGGTCGGGCAACTGGAAATACCCCGTCTCCGGGATGCTGAAGAGAATGACGTCGGCCGCGGCGCGGGCGAGGTCGTTCATGACGACCGCACAGGCGCTCAGCAACTCCGCCTCGACCTTCCCCCTCGTGCTATTGGCATACAGCACGTTGATGATCGGGCGCTCGAAGCCGAGGAGCTCGGCGGTGAACTCGCGGTCGATGGGAATGGCGACGCCGTAACTGGCGGCCGAGCCCAAGGGCGACCGGTTGACCAGACGATAGGTCGCCGCCAGGAGCTCGACGTTCTCGATCATAGCCTCGGCGAAGGCCGACGCCCAGAGACCGACGGAGGAGGGCATCGCACGCTGGGTGTGCGTGCGTCCGACCATCGGGACCTCCGCGTGCCGTTCGGCGAACGCGAGCAACCGCCGGGCGAGCGCGATAAGCTCCCCGCGTAGCTCGATCAGTCGTGCCCGCGCGTAGAGCCGGCAGTCGAGCGCCACCTGGTCGTTCCGCGAGCGCGCCGTGTGAATCTTTTTCCCCGTCTCGCCCAGCGCCGCCGTCAGCATCTCCTCGACCGCCGTGTGAACGTCCTCCTGCTCGCGGCGGATGGTGAATTCACCCCGCTCTGACTGACTGAGGATCTTCACGAGCTCGCGCTGGAGTTTCTTGAGTTCGCTCTTGGTGAGAATCCCGATGCGGGCAAGCATCCGTGCATGCGCGATGCTCCCGAGGACGTCGAATTCGACGAGTCCCAGGTCGAGTTCCACGTCGTCGCCCACGGTGAACCGCTCGATCGTCTTGTCCAGGTCGTAGTCTTTCTGCCAGAGCTTGCCCATGAGTCTCTCCCGCTCCACCGCTCCCGGCGGAGCAACGTCGTGTGCCCCCATGCTCCTGGAACGGTCGCCCCGATGTCATCTCTGAAAGCGCTTTGTCAAGGGACTCGGGCGGATCGGCCATCATTCGCCGGGGTCTTGCCCAGTCATCTCTTCACCCTCGCAGGGGTATGAAATTGTTCGAGAGACGTG
>Ga0315282_10006659_pt1 | contig 19234 bp, 13 predicted proteins | sample YL17G07_20_MG_FD_203693 | JGI IMG/M metagenome (GOLD analysis project Ga0315282, IMG submission 203693) | Sediment microbial communities from Yellowstone Lake, YNP, Wyoming, USA - YL17G07_20 | ecosystem: Environmental > Aquatic > Freshwater > Lake > Sediment | place: USA: Wyoming | collected... | reverse complement strand
CCAGAAGAGAAGACTGAGAAGATGGGGGAACTGGAGCAAGCGATTAAGTCAATAAAGGATGTAAGCGACATCCAAGTGACCATGATGAGGAGGCTCTAGAGCCTCATATCCAACAGCTCTTACGGAAAGATTTTTCTAGATCGGGCCATTAGCTAGGATCGGCTTTTCGGTCTTGACTATAGAGTTAAGTCTGAAACGCTCCGTATTGTGGGAAGATTAACTGGGGATAGTGTAACTTGGCTGATAAAGAAGCTCAGTTGAGAGTTGCAGACTCTAGACAAAGGGACGTTGGACATGGCAAGGTTAGAATGGACAACGATACGATGCAGAATCTTGGGATAACAGCTGGAGATTTTGTAGAGATACACGGCAAGAAGATGACCGTTGCGATAGCTTGGCCTGCATACGCAGAAGATCAAGGCCAAGAAATCATCCGTATGGATGGACTTCTCAGAAGAAACGCTGGTGTAGCACTTAACGAGTATGTATCTGTCAGGAAAGCGGATGTAAAAGAGGCCCAGAGTATAATCTTCGCTCCTACGGACGTTCGCTTAAGTGTCGATGATGAATTCATCAGCTTCGTCCGCAGACGTTTCATGGACCTCCCCTTTATCGAGGGAGACATGACGATGCTTTCTATCTTTGGAAGCGCTATCCCGCTAGTCGTCACAAGAACGAGACCTCGCGGTCCTGTTAAAATAGTTGAAGCATCAAGCGTCCAAGTATTAAGTGAGCCGACCCCTGAGAAGAAAGGCATCCCAATAGTGACGTACGAAGATATCGGAGGCTTAAGGGATGAGATACAGAGGATCAGGGAGATGGTGGAGCTTCCTCTCCGTCATCCAGAGCTCTTCCAGAGGTTGGGAATTGAACCGCCCAGAGGCGTTTTTCTGTACGGTCCGCCTGGATGCGGCAAGACTTTGCTTGCAAAAGCCGTAGCGAATGAATCGGATGCAAACTTCTATGTTATATCCGGCCCAGAAATAATGTCCAAGTTCTACGGCGAATCAGAAGCTAGGTTGAGGGAGATATTCCAGAAAGCTCAGGAGACGGCACCCAGCATCATATTCATCGACGAGTTAGACGCTATCGCGCCAAAACGTGAAGATGTAACGGGAGAGGTTGAACGCAGGGTCGTTGCCCAACTCCTATCCCTCATGGATGGAATGGGAGCTAGAGGAAACATAATTGTAATAGGCGCTACGAATCGACCTAACGCGATCGACCCGGCCCTACGTAGACCCGGCCGGTTTGATCGAGAAGTTGAGATCGGTGTCCCTGACAAAGAGGGAAGATATGAGATACTGCAGATACATACTCGAAACATGCCTCTCGCACAGGATGTTGACCTGAAGAGACTTTCCGAGATCACGCATGGCTACACCGGTGCCGACGTATCAGCGCTAAGTCGAGAATCTGCTATGAAAGCCCTCCGTCGATACATCCCTGAAATAAACCTTGAGGAAGAGAGGGTCCCACCATCAATTCTAGAGAAGATGGTTGTGAATATGGATGATTTCATGAACGCTTATCGTGAAGTCACACCCACGGCTATGAGGGAAGTGTATGTTGAGGTTCCAACAATTCACTGGAAAGATGTCGGCGGACTCGACAACGTCAAGAGCGAATTGATGGAGGCTGTTGAATGGCCAATAAAGAGACCGGACTCCTTCAAGAGGATGGGAATAAACCCGCCAAAAGGCATACTGCTCTACGGTCCACCTGGATGCGGCAAAACTTTGGTAGCTAGAGCAGTCGCCACGGAAAGTGAAGCCAACTTCATCTCAATAAAAGGACCGGAGATCTTCAGCAAATGGGTTGGAGAATCTGAGAAAGCGATCAGAGAGGTCTTCCGAAAAGGTAGAACAGCCGCTCCGGCCATCATCTTCTTCGACGAAATTGATTCAATCGTCCCAAGGCGGGGAATGGGCTATGCAGATTCAGGAGCCACAGAACGAGTTATCAGCCAACTGCTTACGGAGATGGATGGAATAGAGACACTGGAGAATGTTGTTGTAATAGCGGCAACGAATAGACCTGACATTCTTGACCCTGCAGTGCTAAGACCAGGAAGATTCGACAGACTGATCTACGTACCAGCACCAGATCAGAAGACGCTGGAACAAATCTTTAGGATCTACACAGCGAACATGCCACTAGACAAGACAGTTAACGTACAAGAACTTGCGAAGATGGCGACAGGCTACTCAGGCGCAGATGTTGAGGCGCTGTGTCGCGAAGCCGCATTTAATGCTCTAAGAAAGAACGCTGAGGCTAAAGAGGTTACAGCAGACGATTTCGCAGCTGCCGTGGAGAACATAAAGCCAAGCATAACTCCAGACATGGAGACTTGGTACCAGAGCTTTGTAAAGAGAATAAGGAAAGAGAAGACCTCGATCCCAATGACCACGATAACCTGAGGATAATTCTAAATGGGAAAAGTTTGGGGACCTATACCTCCGCAACTTGCCATAGTTGAGGTTCTGGAGAAGAAGGGCGCAATTACCGATACAGAACTTCTGAAAGAGGTTGAAGGGATCTACGGCGATATGAGCTTTCGAGAACTCAACGAGCTGCTCTTGAAACTTGAAGTTGGCGGAATCTTAAGAGTATCTAGGCTGATGAAAGGGAAGAGGAGAGTCGAACTAGTTCACAGAGGCTCCAATGCCTAGATAGGATAAACCTGAAAGCTGAAGAAACCCACAAGCGTGTTGCGCTCTTTAAGGTAGAGGCTGTGCCACACGACCATCCGGTCATGGTTATCGGTGCTGGACCGTGTGGTTCATTCGCAGCCTTGACTATGGCGCGAAAACACGTTCCTGTGACTGTTCTGGAAGAACATGGACAGATCGGTATTCCATCCCACTGTGCTGGACACGTTGGAATAAAAGGTCTGACTAGACTTGGACTGGAAATTCCAGACAACTTGGTGCAAAACCGAATAAGAGGAGCCCGGTTCTATTCTCCCTCATGTCGTGAACTCGTTCTCGACCATGGGTCACCAGTAACATACGTGCTCGACAGACCCAAGTTTGATATGTGGCTTGCAGACCAAGCTACACAGTCTGGAGCAACCTACATTCTGAATACAAGAGTTCGATCGCTTGAACAAGAAAAAGGACGAATTAGGCTAAGCATCGAAGAATCTGACTCTGCTAAAGAATTACTCTGTAACCTTGTGATAGATGCAGAGGGGTATCCAGCAGCGCTGCTGGAAGCCGCCGGTCTAAGTAAGATCTATCCAAGTAACACGGTAAACGGTGTTATAGTTGAAGTTGACAATTTGATTGGTGTAGATGATGAGTTCGTGGAGCTGTATTTCGGGAAGGCGTATGCTTCAGGATTCTTTGCATGGATCATACCAAAGGGAGACGGTTCTGGCAAAATTGGTTTGGGAGTGAAAGCACATGATCCGATCCGTCTCCTTCACAGATTCATCTCTCAGCATCCTGTGGCGTCGAGGAAACTTCGGAAGAGCAAGATGCTGAATTTGAAGGCTCACCCAATACCTCTAGGTGGACCGTTCTCGAAAACCTGCACGAACGGTATTCTTTGGGTGGGAGATGCAGCTTCGCAAGTCAAACCGACTACGGGTGGTGGAATAATCACGGGAATGCTCTGTTCTCGGATTGCAGGAGAGGTTGGAACCGAAGCTTGGAAGCGTTCAGACTATACGGCAAGATTTCTTTCACGGTACCAGTCCCAATGGAGAAAGATGATCTGGGAAGACTTTCTTGTGATGAGGAAAATCAGAACATATTTGGATAGATTGTCTGATGAGAGGATGGACCACCTGTTCGAACTAGCTTTGAAAACGGGGATCATGAACGATCTGCGTAGTTTAGACGATATAGACCTTCAAGGATCAGGCTTTCTCAGTCTAACTAAACGCCCCAGAACTCTCCTAAACCTCATTCGCTTCATCTGGCGAGCTTTCAACCAATAGGAAGATCGAGGGATGGTGGACTCAAAGGGATCGAAAACTAAGATAACCTTCCACGGTGGAGTAGGAGAGATAGGTGGAAACAAGTTCCTCGTAGAGGATCTCGACACAAGAATATTCTTGGATTTTGGCATGGGGTTCTCTGAAAGAAGAAAATTCTACCTTGAACCTTGGCTGTCTCCCAGAGATGAAAGGGGTCTTCTCGAATTCGGTATGCTTCCAGAAATCGATGGTGTCTACAAATTCGATAATAGGCCCAGAACCGTGGATGCTATATTTCTATCGCATTCTCACGCGGATCATTCAGCGTACGTGTCCTTTCTGAAACGGGATATCCCGGTGTATTGTGGAGAGACAACTCAAATCATACTCAAAGCCCTGAATGAAACCAGACCTAAAAGATTTGAAACGGACATTTCCAATATCCAATTTAGACCGTTTAGAACGGGTCAGAAGATTAGGGTCGGATCGATGGAGATCGAACCCTATCACGTCGACCATTCGGTTCCCGGCGCCTATGGATTTCTCGTACACACGTCAGAAGGTAGCATTGCATACACGGGCGACGTTAGAGTTCACGGAAGAAGATGCGAAATGACCGAGGATTTTGTGCAAGCCGCTCGACGATCCAAGCCCTTAGTTCTCCTTTCTGAGGGAACAAATATTTTGGGAGCGAGCGTTCTCGGCGAGACGGAAGTTGAGACGAAACTCGATTATGTTGTATCTGCAACAGAAGAGCTTGTTATGGCAGACTTTTCCTATTCGGATATAGACAGGCTGAACACATTCAGAAATGTGGCTGAGAAGAATGGAAGGTTACTGGCAATTTCCATGAAACAAGCTCACACCTTGAACGAACTGAGAAAAGACAAGAAGCTTCGCGTCCCCGATGTATTCAATGATAATATTATCATTTACAGGAAGAGTAAGAAGAGGTTTTACGATTGGGAAGAGGAGATACTTAACCGTGGAAACGTTAAGGACGCTTCCCAAGTCAAGTCGATGCAAGACAAAACGATTCTGGCGTCGTCATTTTCTGATATGAAAGAGCTTATTGACATAAGGCCAAGGTTTGGAAGCAACTTCATCCTCTCAACTTCGGAACCATACAATGAGGAGCAAGCTATTGAATTTGACAAGCTTACAAACTGGTTAGATCACTTCGGGTTGCCACTCTACCACATACATTGTTCTGGTCATATGATGCCGAATGATATGAAGAAGATTGCAGGAACCATAGCGCCACGAAAAATCTTTCCGATACATACTGAATATCCACAACTTGTAGGAAAGTTTCTACACACAGTTGCCGAGATTGAGATACCTATGAGAGGAAACACGTTTACCCTGTAGAAATAACCGTGTAACCACTGCTATGATCTTTCAAATTCTATTCTAAGCGTTAATTCGGCTATATCTTTCGCCAGTCTTTTCGCGACGTTAAGGTCTACGGGCATGTGCTTTGGCTCTCGACCGTGGAGAATCACTTTCGTTTCTGTGGTTCCGTCAGGCAGCCAAATTGTGTTTATGGTTAATATGGAGAATGGATTCAGAAGTTCCTCTAGGAACTGTCTTGGATCGGTTCCGTAGGCAAGTATCTTTATTCTCTTCCCGGTTTTCTCTCCAAGAGTTCGAATGATCTTTCCGCCATGACCCAGGATTTTTCCTATGTCGGTCTTGTCAACAAGTATCGCAAGTGTATTTCCAGTTTCTACGGACCTGTGGAAGAAAACGTTTTGGAGACCACTAAATTCTCTTTCAAGTTCAGAAAGTGTTCTGATTATCTTAAGGTCTTGTTGTGTTATCTGCCCCTTTCTAACTTTCTCTTCGCACTTCTGGCAGAGGCTTCCACTCTTTACACAGAAGTTGTCCAGTATAGTCTTTACCATCTGGAATCATCGTCAAGTGATCATTCCGTACGGTTTCCCTGTCGAGTCCCAATTTGAGGCTCGATCGAACGCTAACATGTAGATGTTTGTATATATAGATTACCTTTAGGCTATTATGGCAATATTACCTTAATTAAAGTAATAATCGAGAGATGTAGTTGTTTCAGAGCTTGAAAATTGATCGAAACACGTATTTAATTGAAATAATGTCCTGAAACTGGTTACAAACATAGAATTGAAGGAAAATGAATCCAACAGAACAGGCGACCATTAACTCAGGACCCCCCTAGACCGCCAGCCATCATCGAACCTCCAACAAAGTTTTGCAGTATAAGTCGAGATATTCATTGATCGGGAGCATACAATTACTTTGAGGGCAACGAGAAAGGTTGAAACTCTTCGAGTACGAAGCTAAAGAGATAGCTCGAACATTCGGGTTGTCGACTCCTAATGGCGTCACAGTTACGAGCGTAGAAGAAGCGCTTAGGTCATATGACGGCTTCAATGTTCCCGTCGTTCTTAAAGGGCAAGTGCTTGCGGCCGGTAGGAAAAGAGCTGGAGGTGTGCTCTTCGCGTCATCTAAGAATGAGGTTGAGGTCCTCACTGAAAAACTTCTTGGGTCAAAGATTCACAATGAGTTGGTTTCGAGAATCCTGATCGAGGAAAAGATCTCAACTGTCAACGAGTTGTACGCAGGAATTTCTGTAGATCGTGAATGCCGTTGCTATCTTTTGCTAGTCTCGAAATACGGTGGGTCTGATATAGAAGAGCTCGCTACAAGCGATCCAAGCAAAGTCATTCGCAGAAGGATAGATCCGCTCACTAGACTTGATCTGGATGATGCAGAGAAAATTGTGCAGATGCTGAACTATTCTGATGATCGAGTTCAGAAACTAGCACTTGTGCTCGTTCGATTACATGAAATTGCAGCGAAGTATGATGCAGAGCTTGTTGAAGTTAATCCTTTGATCGAAACTCCAGATGGGGAATTCGTGTTAGCCGATTTTAAGATAGTTATCGACGATAATTCTCTTTTCAGACATCCTGAATTTTCCAAGAGACTTCAACAGAGGATTAGAGAGTTCACAGATAGAGAACTTCAAGCACAGAAATTTGGGCTTTCATACGTGGAGCTAGACGGCAATATTGGGGTCTTAGGCAATGGAGCCGGACTGGTGATGGCCACATTAGATCTTATCGCACACTTCAATGGATCTCCCGCAAACTTCTGTGATGTAGGCGGAGGAGCAGATGCGGACCGGGTTAACGCCGCGCTGACAATCCTCCTCGAAAATCAAGAAGTGAAGGTTGTACTCATCAATGTCTTGGGAGGCATTACGAGATGTGACCAAGTTGCGAAGGGTATCGTAGAGGCCCGAAACAGAGTTGGCATCAAGAAACCGCTGGTCGTAAGGATGGTTGGAACGTTCGAAGATGAAGGAAAGAAGATTCTGACAGAAGCATCAATACCATACTACGATACGATGGAAGAAACTGCCGAAGAGGCAGCAAGGTTGGCTGGGAGGATGTAGCCCCGTGTCGATCCTCATCAACAAAGATACAAAGATCCTAGTCCAAGGCATAACTGGGAGACAGGGAAGCTTTCACACGGGGTTGATGCTCCAGTATGGAGCCAAGATATTGGCAGGAGTCACTCCTGGCAAAGCTGGTGCCTATGTCGAAGGTGTTCCAGTCTACAATTCCGTTGATGACGCTGTTGAGGAGAGAGAGGTCGACGCCTCAATCCTATTCGTTCCTGCATACGCAGCTAGAGATGCTGCCTTAGAAGCGATAGAGGCTCGGATATATCTTCTCGTCATCATCACTGAGAGAATCCCAGTAAGAGATTCGATGGATATTATAGCGAGAGCAAGAAGAGGCGGTTCAATGATTATTGGACCGAATACGCCAGGTATCATCGTGCCGAACGAATGCAAGATTGGAATAATGCCTGCCCACGTTTTCAATAAAGGGAACGTGGGAATCATTTCAAGAAGCGGAACCCTAACCTACGAAGTCGCCGCTGAACTCTGCCAGAATGGGTATGGACAATCAACATGCATAGGGATTGGCGGTGACCCCTGCATTGGACTCGACTTTGTTGAAGTTCTAGAAAAGTTTCGTGGAGACGATAACACAAAAGCGATAGTTCTTATTGGAGAGATTGGAGGCGACTCTGAGGAGAGAGCCGCTAATTACATAAGGGATACAGCCTATCCAAAGCCTGTCGTTGCATACGTTGCAGGATGGACTGCACCTCAGGGAAAAAAGATGGGACATGCCGGAGCCATAATCTTAGGTAGGGCTGGAACCGCTGAGAATAAGAATCGAGAATTTGAGGCGGCTGGTGTTGGCGTGGCGAAGATACCATCTGAAATCCCTAGGATCCTCGCTGAACTGATGTAGATGTGTACGGGTGAGATAATGGTGGAACTTGATCAACTGAATGATTGGCGGAGAACTCACTATTCATTGATGATAACCCCGGATCTTGACCAGAAAGAGGTTACAGTCTTCGGTTGGGTGGAAGATATCCGCGATCTTGGAGGCTTAGCTTTTCTATCACTTCGAGATAGAGAGGGAACTGTCCAGATCACCGTCCCGAAGAAGAGAGCTTCAGGCGACGTGCGAGAAAAGGTTGGAAGACTTGGCAGGCAGTTCTCGATTGGAGTCCGGGGGAAGGTGCAGGCTCGAAAGGAAGCTCCTCGTGGCGTCGAGATTTTTCCAGAGGAGATTAAAATCCTTGGTTTGGCTAGTTATCCTCTTCCGATGGATCCTACTGGAAGAGTTCCAGCGGATATAGACGTGAGGCTCAACGCGAGGATTCTTGATTTACGGAGGGAAGAGTGCAGAGCCATATTCAACATAAAGCATCTGGTCGTTGGCGAGATTGAGAAAGCCCTAAGAGAGAAGAGTTTCGTTGAGGTTCACACGCCCAAGATAATAGCGACTGCTACTGAAGGTGGCGCCTCCCTCTTTCCAGTTGAATACTTTGAGAATAAGGCGTATCTTGCACAGAGTCCGGAACTCTACAAGGAAGAGTTGACGAGTGTCTTTGAGAAGGTCTACGAGATCGGCGTCTACTTCAGGGCTGAAGAATCACGTACCACACGCCATCTGAGCGAATTTATCTCCATAGATGTTGAAGAGGCTTTTGTCGATATTTCAGATGTAATGAGACTCCAAGAAGAGTTAACAATGCGAGTCATCGAGAAAGTGAAGAAGCAATGTGGCAGTGAACTCAAGACCCTTGGTGTTGAGTTGAATACTCCAACGCTCCCACTACGACGCTACACATATGATCAAATCCTCATGGAACTTGAGAAGACGGGACAGAAGATAGCTTGGGGAGAAGACCTGTCAACGATGGCTTACCGCGAACTTGCGAATCTTCACAAGAGAGAATTCTACTTCATAGTAGATTGGCCAACGAAGGCGCGGCCATTCTACATAAAACCGAAACAAGATAGACCTGAACTCTGCGATGCCTTCGACTTCATGTACGAGTGGATCGAGATAACATCCGGCGGCACCCGGGTCGATAGCAAAGACCTCTACGTCACTAGGCTGAGAGAACAGGGATTAGACCCTGCAAGATTCAAGTTCTATCTAGACAATTTCGATTTTGGCTTACCTCCCCACGCCGGATTCGGTATGGGTCTCGACAGGTTTCTCATGGCTCTACTGAACAGAGAGAATATCAAAGAGGTAGTACTCTTTCCCAGAGATCGATTCAGACTTGTCCCCTAGAATGACTAGCATAGGGGGGAATGGAAGACGGTCACGCAAGTCTTAAAGATACTTGACCTCGAATGAATAGGGTAGAGGTAAAAATGGATGTCGTATGGTTTTGGCGTATCTTGCCCTTGGTGTAGCTCCATTAACTCGGAAGATAACGTGTACTGTAACGAGTGCGGAGGCGCGATAGCACCTGTACTGTGCGGTCAATGTCTAACCAGCAACCCTCCAACCGCATCCTTCTGTGGAAGGTGCGGAGAGATGTTACAATATCAATACGTTGAATACGTAGAGGAATAGAAACCTGTGAAAGGCCGGTTGAAACCCGGCTGCTATTTCCCAAGTAAACTACTTGGCGCCCAGTTCACGTTTCTTCCAGCGTAGGTTATAACCATGACACTTTCTGCAGCGTATTGCTGATCTGGGGTTTCTTGCGCCGCAGATCCTACACACCTTGTAGTGAAGTCTATGCTTCTGCGCCAACTGCTTCTTGACCACATCAGTGATCGGCATGAGTCTCAACCCTCACGGAGGCCTAGCATGTTTGCTGTCGAATATATCTTTTGTTAAGCCCTATCATTTGGAACGTTTCAGAGAAGATACGGGGAGACCTCGGATACTCTTCTTCCGATAGAAGTCTTTTCCCAGGCGAACCAGTGCTGTTTCAAAATCTATGAAGTCCTTTCCTTTTACTCGGTTTCGAACCCAAACTTGTTTTAGATCTTTCAGTATCTTAACACTCTCAGATTGATCTCTGCCCCTAAACTCTGTGAAACCCAGTCTATTGGCAGCAAGCACTGCAAGCGGTTGTGGAAGTGGATCAGCTTTTTCCCATACGCCTCTGAGTTCTCTGAGGAATATTCCAACTGTAACGTCGCCTATCCCTTTACCAAGTTCCTTCAACCTTTTCTCCAGATCACGCGAATCACTTGCTGCCTTATGGACCTCGTTCAGCCTGCCACCATATTTCTGAATCAGTGAACCCACAACATCAAGGAGTTTCGTTGCCGTCTTAAAGTCGTATCTAACATAGCCTCCAGAATCCAGTAATCGAACCAACCCGTCCCACCCGGTCTCAACGATTCCCTTCGGTGAGAGATTACTCTCATTTTCAAACATTTTGAACGTCTTGATTGCAATCTTCTCGGTTATTCTAGCGCCGAAAAGAATTGAAGCGATAAACCACTTGAATACTTCAGTTTCATCTCCAGCCGTGATGTCGATATCTAAACCAGTTGAAAACCTGTTTCCAAACTCATTAACAACAGCTTTCACGACATCTCGTCGGCTCAATTCCAATCGACCGTTATTTTGAAGCCCAATCCAGTTTAGTTGAGCCTTGTGACGTAACTCCTTTTAAGGAATCAGGTTACTTCTCAACATGCGGGCCGGTAGTCCAGCCCGGTCAGTGACGCTGCCCTCACACGGCAGAGGTCGAGGGTTCGAATCCCTCCCGGCCCAAGCTTAGATCCACTCTTAGCTGAATACTTTTTCATGAGATTTGTATTCTGTTCGCGTCGTCTCTAGTCGACCTTAACCCACTTTTCTCTCTCACCAGTAGTCCTTCTTCTAAGATGCCGTAGAGCGTGAGCTAGGAATCTTCCTTCTTGTCTGTATGCTCTTCTTAACATAGAATCTCGGGACAACAATGCTTCTTTGAGTTCTGTCATTTCTCTCTTCGGAGAATACTTGATGTAGATTGGTACACCGACAACAAGCAGAATTAATCCTGTTGTGATCTGGACTATCGTGCATTGTGAGATCAGGAATAGAGAGCATATTATTCCTAGGCTGGGGACCACTGGACCTCCTTGAAGGTGAGATTCCGGTTTCAGACTCTTCTTTAGGGAAAAAACCGATGCGCTTGTGGCCAGATAGGCAACTGCCATAAAGAAAACGGAGCTTGCTATCAGTGTGCTAAGGTTTCCCATAATTGATGCCGCCAGAGCTGTAACGCCTTGCACTAGGATTGCAAGATAGGGCGTATTGAATCTCGGATGATTCTTGGCGAAGATGCGTGGGAAAAGACCGTCTACGGCTAGTGCATATGCAAGCCTAGACGTTCCAATCATACCTGATTCGTCAGAACCAGCAACGGAAAAGAGAGCTCCGATACCAACTACTGCTGCACCGATCACCATCAAAGTTGCATTTGTGCTCAGCATGGCTGTGGTCGCTGAGGCCAAAGGTGCAGTGTCTGAAGCGAGTTGAGTCCATGGTCGAACTCCAAAAAGGACGAAATTCGTTGTCAAGTAAAACACGGTTACGATTGATATTCCGAGTACTATGGCCTTAGGAATAGTCTTACTCGGTTCTCTTATTTCATCGGCCGGTATGGTTGAAATCTCGAAGCCTGCGTAGGCCCAGAATATGAGCACTAAAGCTTCTCCGAAATGACTCACTCCATACGGAAAGAATGGTAAGAAATTTGACATGGTCTCAACGGGGCGTAGAATCATATAGATCAATCCGGCCGCAACAAAGAAGACGAGGGGAGCAAGCTTGACAATTGTCAGAATGTCATTGGTTTTCCCCGCGGCCCTTACTCCAACAATGTTCGAAATTACCAGAAATGTCACAAACAATACTTTGACTATGGTTTGGGGCATCCATTCAAGATCAGGGTAGAAGAACATCAAATATTGGGTAAAGGCGACTGGAAAAACTGCAAGTGAAATCCATTCAGCAAGCCAAAGTGACCAGCCAACTATGAATCCAGCAAAGGGACCCCATGCTTCTTTGGCGTATGCATATGGTCCTCCAACTCTGGGAAGCATAGTCGCACATTGAGAGAGACACAGTGCGATCACGACGGTCATGATGCCTGCCACGATCCAAACAAGAAGTGAAGACGGACCAAGATACCCTGCTCCAAAAGATGAGGCCACGTAGATATCGGCCCCTATTATGGCTCCGACCACAAGGTTTGTTACGTCAAAGAGTGTGAGCTCTGACCGAAGATCGATCTTTGCCATTTGCAGTCGCGTCTCATGTCTAGGTAAGTGAATGTCTACCAAATTACTTGTTTGCGGGTAGTATTTCCGGTTGAAAACTTCGGGATAACTAAGAATTCATGCTTTTCGTACAACCAACTCGGGAAACTCCCTGAGCTTGTCCGCCATCTCTTTCAGGCGCTTGTCCACCATGTAATTCACTGTGCACTTTTGAAATGTTCCGTCAGATCGTCTTGCGCCTGCCTTGACCCCCGTCAGAATTTCAATTCCTTTGTCGATGGTTTTCACGGGGTATATGTGGAACTTCCTCGCCTTGACTGCGCCCACAATCTCTTCTTTCAGCATCAGATTCTGGACATTGCTTTCAGGTATGATTACTCCTTGTTTGCCTGAGAGACCTTTAGCCTTGCAGACTTCGAAAAAGCCTTCTATCTTTTCGTTTGCTCCGCCTATAGCTTGAACTTGGCCTTTCTGATTTACTGATCCTGTGACGGCAATGCCCGCTTTAACAGGAAGTCCTGAAAGAACAGAGAGTATGGCATAGAGTTCGGTGCTTGAGGCACTGTCTCCTTCTATCTCCTCGTAGCTTTGCTCGAAGACAAGACGGGCAGAGAGGCTAAGCGGTTTGTCTCGGGCATACTTCTCATTCAAGTAGCCACCAAGTATCATAACTCCCTTGGTGTGGATTCGTCCTCCTAACTTCGCCTCTCGTTCAATGTCAATGATTCCCTCCCGTCCCATGCCTATGGAAGCTGTTACGCGGGATGGCATCCCAAAATCAAAATCTCCTAAACTGATAACGGAAAGGCCATTCACCTGCCCTACAGCCTCTCCATCCGTATCGACGAGGATGATGCTTCGTTGCATCATCTCTTGTATCTTCTTCTGAATGAGGTTGGAGCGATACGTCTTTTCTTCAATAGCCTTTTTGATGTGGCTAGACGTTACGTACTTGGTCTCTTCTTGTTTGGCGTAGAAGTTGGCCTCTCGGATAATGTCTGCGACATCCGCGAATCTCGTGGACAGTTTTTGCTGATCTTCGGCTAATCGGGAGCCATGCTCGATTATTTTGGCTACGGCGGATGCGTCAAGATGCTTCATCTTCTCTTTTCCGCAAAGAGTGCAGATGAACGCACTATATTTTTGAACGTTCTCTTTTGTCCGGTCCATAGCAGTGTCGAAGTCAGCCTTGACTTTGAATAGGTCCTTGAAGTCTTTGTCCAATGTGTATAACATTTGGTGCAAAATCGGATTTCCAATGAGAATCACTTTAAGGTTCAGCGGTATGGTTGCTGGTCTTAGACTTCTCGTGGTGACAAGACCTAATCGTTCTCCTGGGTCTTCAATGCTTAAGCGTCTGTTCATGAGACAGGTTTTCAGGCTATCCCATGAAAGATCGTTTCGAAGCAGTTCCTCGACAGGAATCACCAAGTATCCGCCATTGGCTTTGTGAAGTGAACCTGAGCGGATCAATGTGAAGTCCGTGACTAAGACGCCAGACTGTGTTTCCTTCTCTATTCTTCCGAAAAGGTTCTGGTAAGTGGGATTGAACTCTTTTACTACGGGAGCTCCTTGAAGTTGAGAGTTGTCCACTACGATATTTACTTGGTACTTTCTCATAGATGAATCTGTATTGTGGTGAGATCGAACGGGAGGTTCGAGATCAATGAATTGATTGATGTTGTCTAGGATATCGTCACGTACCTCTGTTATATATGTGAGGACCTCATGGAATTGTTTGTATTTCTCAATCACGCTGGCGACTAAATGTTCAATGGCATATAGGGCAACATCGCGATTCAGTTTTTCAATCTCTTCACTAATCTTTTCTTCCAAATTCTTCAATTGCACGATTGCGCTTCTCAGATCCTCCCATAACTTTTCTCGTTTTTCTTGGATTTCCTTTCTTGTTCCCGGATCTAGCGACATGAATTCTTGGTCAGTGAGTGGCTGGCCTTTAACGACTGGAATCAGCAGTACAGCCACAGGAGTAATTTGAAGCGCGAATCCTCCTTCTTCTGCTCTCTTGTTGAGTTGCACCAGAAGTTTCTTTCTTTCTTCTTCGATCGTTTTGGTTATTGCTTCCTTTTTTGCAGCGTATTGTTCACTTTTGAATACCTTCGGAAGCGCTCTTAATGCGCCAATTATCAGAGCTTCCATGTCTGATTGGAAGATTCTGCTCTTACCCGGAGGTAGCTCCATTGCCTTGGGTTCATACGGGTTACGAAAGTTGTTCACGTAACACCAGTCAGATGGCACTGGCTTCTTTTTTGCTGCATCATCTAGGAGATCTTTGACGGCTGTTGTCCTACCAGTTCCAGGAACGCCAGCTACGTATATATTGAATCCATGTTCTTGGATATCTACACCGAAACTAAGCGCCCTTGTCGCCCTTTCTTGACCAATAATGCCCTTTAGAGGCGTCATTTCCTCGGTACTCTTACAATGCAAGATTTTGTGGTCAAATACTCTTCTGAGTTTTTCAGGACGCAACTCGATCGACATGCCCACCAACTTCAAGGGTACCTCTCTCATTGTGAGAGTAGATATTGTATTATCATCGTGATCTCCTTCTTCTTAAATTGTGCATGAAAAGACCCAAACGCGTCTGACCAACTTCTGATCTGAGCTTCGCTCTATTTTCGAAATATGCCCGGATTGAAGCTTTGCGTACAGTCTGGTTTTATGCCATTGAGGATTACCTTTTCATCTAGATCTACACTGCCAACTATTCTTATACCTGATTCCAGACGGTGGGATCCTCCCTTTCAAGTTATTACGCAGCCCAAGATAGTTAGTATCGAACAAAAGTGAAAGAGACCCAAGACAAGGCATAGATTGAAGAAGTGGCGGCTATGAAATTGAAGCTTGTCACGGGCAAGAATTCACTCAAGAATGAAATGAAGCTTGACAGTATTAACGAGGAGATTCTATGAAAGGGATCCAGAAGTGGTTGCTAGGGATTTGCTTGGAAAAATCTTGGTCAGAAGGCTGTATGGGAAAAACCTCGAAGGAATTTTGGTCGAGACAGAAGCCTATTATGGCTTGAAAGATCCAGCCTCACGAGCGTATAAGGGCATTAAAGTTTACAACAAATCGTTGTGGGGCGATCCAGGAAAAGCCTTCATCTACAATGTTCACAAGTACTGGATGCTTAACGCAGTCGCTCACGAACCAGGCAGCGTAGGCGCAGTTCTGATCAGAGCCGTGGAGCCGACTAAGGACATAGAGATTATGAAGAGAAATAGAAAGATCAACGATATTCTTGAGCTCACAAACGGGCCGGGCAAGTTGACTCAGGCTTTTCGGATTGACAAAAAGTTGAATGAAAAAGATCTCACCGTCAGTGGGGCAGAAGTTCTCATCGCACAGAACGAGATGAAACATGAGATCAAGAGCTCATACAGGATTGGCGTCAAAAGAGATCTTAAGAAGAAACTTAGATTCTTCATAAAAGGAAATAAATTCGTTTCTGGACCAGCAAAGACACAACTATAATCCTGCTATAGGCGCCCTGTAATCCTTTTCAATATCGAATAATCTGACCTGTTCCTCCACATATCTCAAGAAGTGAATTACGAGGAAAACTGATACGGCAGCCCTCTGGGAGAATGAGACTCAGGAGACCTCTGTTTTCTCTATTCTCTTGCGATGATATTTCACTGCGAATCTGTGAGCTTCATTCCTAATATGTTGGAGCAGAAGGCTTGATGCTGAGTTTCTATGTGGCTCCAAGATTCGCCCATCAGGCAGATATATCTGTTCCAGTCTCTTCGCAAGACCGATAACTGGTGCGGTGACGGCTAACTCATCCAATTGTCTCTTAGCCGCCCTTACCTGCGTTATCCCTCCGTCCACAACTACCAGATCAGGAAGTATTCTTCCCTCTTTCAGAAGTCGAGTAAACCGCCTTCTTACAATTTCTCCTATCATCGCTTGGTCATCCTGACGGAAAACGGTCCTGATCCTGTACATCCGATACTCTTTCTTGTTCGGCATTCCATCCAAGAAAGCAATTTTCGATCCAACAGCTTCTCTCTCGCCTAGATTTGAGATGTCAAAGCACTCAATTGCTTTGGGCACTTTCTTAAGTCCTAAAATACTCCTTAATTCAAAGAGGGAGTTAGCAGCTTTTTTTCGTGCGGCATCTAACTGTTCCAAATAGGTTCGGGCGTTCTCGGACGCAAGATTCAGAATCGCTTTCAGCTTAACATCTGACGGTTTCTTAATCACCGTCCTCTTGCCACTCTTTTCTGAGAGCCAGTCAGCTATGGCTGAGTCACCAATTCGTTTGTTCAAGATGAGTTTATTGGGAATGTACGTTCTCCTCAGATAATATTGTTTAAGGAATGACTCCAAGGTCTCTTGATCGTCTGCGTCCTCGGCTGCTTTCAAATTGAAATTCTCAGATGCCAGTATTTTTCCTTCTCTGACCTGCAATACCTGTGTACATACGCCTCCTTTTCCCCGATATAGTACGATCGCGTCGAGGTTCTCGTTTGAAGGCAATACTACTCGGACCGTTTGTACAGTCCTTTCCAAGTCAGTGATCCTATCCCGCAGTGAAGCAGCTTTCTCATATTCTTCCCTCAGAGACGCAGCGGACATTTCAGATCTCAGATTCTGAATCACGCCATTCATCTTTCCCTCGAGAAAGAGGATTAGCCCATTCACCATGGAATCGTATTCTTGTCTTGAGACTCTGGCTGCGCAGGGAGCGCTGCATCGACCAATGTGGTAATATATGCAGGGTCTTTTGGCGGGTGCATCTATCGGTTTCTTGCATGTTCTGACGGGGAAGATTCTTGTAATGGTTTTCAGTGAGTTACGCATTGCGCCGACGTCGCCATATGGTCCAAAATATTTTGCGCCTGTCTGAGTTGTTTTTCTAGTAATACTTAGGCATGGAAAGTCTTCTTTAGTGTCGATTTTTATGTATGGATAGGTTTTGTCGTCACTTAGACGAACATTATGTCTCGGTTTGTATGCCTTAATCAGTACATTTTCTTCGATCAGAGCTTCCGTTTCAGTGTCAGTTACAATGTAGTCTATTCTGTCAGTGGATTCGATGATTCTTTTTTCTCTTTGATCTGTTTTGGCGGCATGAAAGTGATTCTGTATTCTCTTCTTGATATTCGCCGCTTTCCCCACGTAGAGTACCGTGTGATCTCCTTTGAAGATATAGACGCCGGTCTTCTCGGGCAACTGTTCTATCTGCAATTTTGTGATTGTAGCCTGTGGCATAGTCTCCCTCAGGGAGTAGGTACTACCTTACTCCATTCACCCTTCTCTATTCGATCCTGTTCGAGAATCTTCTTCAGATATTGGCCTGTGTACGATGCCTTTACTTGGGTAAGCTCCTCGGGGGACCCAGTGGCAACTACATATCCTCCTTCTTCGCCGCCCTCGGGTCCAAGATCAATGATATAGTCGGCGGTTTTGATGACTTCTAGGTTATGTTCTATCACTAAGATAGTGTTTCCAAAGTCGACTAGTCGGTGAATGACGTCCAGCAACTTCTGAACATCGGCGTAGTGTAGTCCTGTTGTCGGTTCGTCGAGAATATACAGTGTTCTTCCAGTGCTGATCTTGCTTAGTTCGGTGCTCAGTTTGACCCTCTGCGCTTCGCCTCCAGAGAGAGTAGTTGCACTCTGTCCCAATGTGATGTATCCGAGACCAACATCAGCAACAGTCTGAAGCTTTCTCTTAATGGAGGGGATGTTACGAAAGAACTGCAACGCTTCATTAATTGTCATGGAAAGGACATCTGCGATTGATCTCCCTGCGTATGTGATCTCAAGAGTCTCCCTTCCATACCTCTTTCCTTTGCACACGTCACAGGGAACGTAGACGTCAGGAAGGAAGTGCATCTCCATTTTTATGGTACCTGCGCCTTGACAGGCTTCGCATCTTCCCCCTTTCACGTTGAAGCTGAATCTGCCCGGTTTATACCCACGGACCCTTGAGTCGGGAAGCTTAGCGAAAAGATCCCTGATTTGAGTAAAAGCCCCGACATATGTTGCTGGATTACTTCGAGGAGTTCTCCCAATTGGTGACTGGTCTATTATCACAACTTTGTCAACGTTTTCTATGCCCACCAGTTTCTTGAAGCGTCCTGGTTTCGATCTTGAATGATAGAATACCTGTGCCAAGGCTCGATAGAGTATGTCATTGAGGAGTGTACTCTTACCAGAACCTGATACCCCTGTGATACATGTGAAAGTGCCCAGTGGAATGGCTACGTCAATATCCTTGAGGTTATTCTCACTTGCTCCCCTGATCTCTAGCCATTTCTCATTGTTCTTTCTCCGAGTAACAGGGATGGGAATGGTTACTTGATGGGAAAGGTATCTTCCAGTTATTGAGGCCGGATTCTTCATGATTTCTTCCGGAGTTCCCGTGGCAACGACTTTTCCTCCATCCACACCTGCACGAGGACCCAAATCAATTACATAATCGGACTGTTTGATTGTCTCCTCATCGTGCTCCACCACAAGGATAGTGTTTCCTAGATCCCTGAGTCTATGAAGGATCTCCAGCAATTTCCTGTTGTCTCTTGGATGTAGACCGATGCTTGGCTCATCTAGAACATAGAGGACTCCGGTTAGTCTAGATCCAATTTGGGTGGCGAGTTGCGTTCGTTGAGTCTCCCCTCCAGACAATGTGCTTGTTCTTCTATCCAAAGTCAAGTAGCCCAGCCCAACATGAAG
>Ga0315282_10006657_pt1 | contig 19239 bp, 17 predicted proteins | sample YL17G07_20_MG_FD_203693 | JGI IMG/M metagenome (GOLD analysis project Ga0315282, IMG submission 203693) | Sediment microbial communities from Yellowstone Lake, YNP, Wyoming, USA - YL17G07_20 | ecosystem: Environmental > Aquatic > Freshwater > Lake > Sediment | place: USA: Wyoming | collected... | reverse complement strand
CCCCCTTTCACCCTGCCGGCGCAGCGATGGGCCCGTCCACTGGAGAGGTGCACGCACTCCCCGGCACCCCTAGAGCTTGTTGATCTTCACCGCGTCGTTCGACCGGGCCAGCTTCTCCAGCGCGGAGTCCCCCCGGCGGATGAGGTAGCTGATGTACAGGCTTTCAATGATGCAGAGCTCCGCTACCCGCTTGGAGATCACCTCGCCGGTGAGGTGCCGGGAGAAAGCCGCGGTGAGAAGCACCACGTCGGCATTCTTGGCAAGCGGGGAGACGGGGTAGTTGGTGATCAGCAGGATCGTCGCGCCGGCCTTGCGGGCCCGCCTCAATGCGTCCAATACGGTCCGGCTCCTTCCGGTGTGGGAGATCGCGAAGAAGATGTCGCCCTTGGACAGGTGCTCGGCAAAGATGAGCTGGAGGTCCGGGTCCTCGGAAACGCTGCAGTTGACCCCGATGCGGAGGAACCGCTGGCAGGCCTCCTGCGCCACCACGCCCGCGTCTCCGAGACCGGCGAAGACGATTCGGGACGCCCCCAGGAGGGCCTGCACCGCCCGCTCGAAGTCAGCGGCCACCACCAGGTCGTGCGTGTCGTTCAGCGCGTCCCGTGTCGCCTCGAAGACCTTCTTCACCACGGTGAGCGTGTCATCGGAGTTTGTGATTTCCTCGTATTCGAAGCGGCGCGAGAAGCCGTCTTCGGAACCGAAGGCCGCCTTCAACTCGGGGAACCCCTCGAAGCCGAGCTTCTTGGACAGACGCACGATGGTCGCCTCGCTGCAGCCGGCGCGCTTCGCCATCTCGACGATCGTGGAATCCTTCACATCGACGGGACTCTCCAGCAGGTAGTCGACCAGCTTTCGTTCCGCGCTTTTCAGCGTATCATAGAGGGCACGGATCTTGATCATGACCGCGTGCGGGATCCGGTCGATGTTGGATTCATTCATACCGCTCACATTAATCTTCTGTTCAACTATGTCAAACGGCCCTGCCCGGACAATACCCGGCCGAGGCAGAGGGGTGTCTACGGGCTTCCCCCGCGGGTCAGGCGCATCACCAGGAGGTCGCGACTCCTGATGTCGGCCGCATCGCGCTCGATCTGCGAGAAGTCGGTGTCATGCGAGAATACCCGACCGCTCAACGCCGGTGAGCCGATGGCAAGCAGCTTCAGCGCGGCCCGTGCGCAGGCGTCGGGAGAGACGCTCCTGCCCTGCGCGATCCAATCCCCGACGAAACCCTGCCATTCCTTCCCCAGCGGGTGAGCGGCGATTCCCTCCGTCATGGCCGTGCGGACGAACCCGGGATTGATGCAGAAGGTGAGAACACGGGATCCGGCCCGCTCGAGCTCGCGGGCCAGGCCTTCGGTGAACCGGACGACCGCCGCCTTGGAGGCCCCGTACCCCGAGCCGCCGAGGTTCACTCCGTCGGCGCCCCCGCCGCCGTCCATGGTGATGATCACTCCCGAGTCCTTCCCCATCATGTGGGGAAGCACTTCTCGGCAACAGAGCATCGTTCCGCGGAGGTTGACCGTCACGTCGCGCCACCAGTCTTCGGGATCTGCCGTCCACACGGGCCCGATGGATCCGAAGCTGCCGGCGTTGGCAAAGAGCAGATCGACTTCCTTGAAGCGTGCGAGCGCCGCCCGCATCATGGAACGAACCGAGACCGGGTCCGTGATGTCCGTCGGCACGGCGAGCCCCTCCGCCCCCCGCCGGACGAGGAGGTCCACGGTTTCCTGCAGTGGCTTCTCCCTCCTGCCGCAGCACACGATCCGCGCACCGACGGAAGCGAACCCGAGGGCAAGCTCCCGGCCGATCCCGGTGCCGGCACCTGTCACGATGGCCGTCTTCCCGTGAAGGTCCATCCGTCCCCCCTTCCCCACCAGCCCTACCTTGAAGCCCCGTACTTGCGCTGGATCACCACGTCCAGCGTCACCGCAAGCACCAGGATGATGCCGATGATGAAGGGCTGGAACATGTTGTTCACGCTGGCGATCGTCATAATCGTGTCGATGAGCAGCATGAACAGGGCTCCCATGAACGCGCCGAGGATCGTGCCCTTGCCCCCGTTGAGGCTCCCTCCCCCGATGATGACGGCGGTGATCACCTTCAGCTCGATGCCGTCCAGGATGATTCCGATCGCGGCCATGGTCCCCGCCGCCTGAACGACCCCCACCAACCCTGCGATGAACCCCGAGATGGTGAACGTGACGAGGAGGACCGTGCGCGAGTTGATGCCCGACAGGTCCGCGGCCTTGCGGTTGGCCCCGATGTAGTACAGCTGGCGGAAGTAGCGGGTCCGGGCAAGCAGGAACGCGCCGATCAGCACGATCACGATCATGTAGTAGGTCGGGATCTGGAACCCGAGCACGAGCGTTCCGCCGAGAACGACCACGGAATCCGGAACATGGATGGGGCTCTTGGCCAGCATGATGGCCGCGCCGCGGAGGATCCCCATCATGGCAAGGGTCGTGATCAACGCATTGACTCCCACGTAGGCCACGAGGAGGCCATTGAGGACCCCGGCAAGGGTACTGATCAGCATCGCGATGGCGATGGCCAGCGGAACCGGGAACTGCGGGGCGACGACCAGGATCGCGGCCATGATCGCCCCGGCCATGGCCAGGTTTCCGCCGATGGAAAGGTCGAAGACGCCCGCCACGATGAGCATCATCATGCCGATGCTGAGGATGGCCGGGGTGGCGAGGTAGTACAGCAGCTGTCGGAAGTTGTAGTAGTTGACGAAGTACCTTGGGAACAGGATCGCCATGACGACGGAAATCAGCAGCACGAGGATGAGAAGGCTCAGGGCACGGTTGGTGAGCAGCGCCCGCCCGATCGTCGCCTGACCCTCCGCGCGCGCCTCGATGGTCCGGGGTTCCTGCACGTCCTGCCTCCTATGCGCCCGCGCCCTGGCCAAGGGTTCGGCGCCGAACGCTCTGGAGCTTGCGCAGGTTGACGCTGGCCCCGTAGCGCTCCTGCAGCACGATGTCGATGACCACCGCGGCGATCAGGATGGTCCCGACGATGATCGGCTGCCAGTAGATGTCGATCCCCGCGATCACCATGCTCGTCTTGATGAGGTTGATGAATAGCACTCCCATGAAGGCCCCCGCGACGGTTCCCTTGCCGCCCGAGAGGCTGCCACCGCCGATGATCGCGGCGGTGATCACGTTCAGCTCGATGTTGGGAAGCGTGTTGCCGCTGGCATTGCCCATGCGGGCGGCGAAGATGACGCCCGCCAACCCCGCCAGGAGACCCATGAGGACGAACATGGCGATAAGGGTGTTGCCGACGTTGATCCCCGAGAGGCGGGCCGAGCGGATGTTCCCCCCGATGAAGTAGAACCGGCGGAAGTAACGGAACCGGGAAAGCAGGATCGCCCCGATCAGCACGAGGATGATCATGTAGTAGATCGGTATGAAGAAGCCCAGCACCCGAGTCTGGCTCAACACGTTGAACTTGTCCGGCAGATCGGCGATCTCGGAGCCGCCGATGTACAGCGCGGCCCCGCCGATGATCTTGGACATTGCCAGGGTGGCGATCAGCGCGTTCACCCCGACGCGGGCCACGAGCAAGCCGTTGAGCAGCCCCCCGATGCAGGAGGCGAACAGGCCCCAGAGGATGGCCACCGCCACCGGCTGGGGATTGATGACAAGGCCGAAGATGACGCTGCCCTTCAGGCAGATGCCGGTGATTGCCCCTCCCAGCGCGAGGTTGGCCCCGATCGAGAGGTCGATGACCCCCGAGACGATGAGGTACATCATCCCGATGACCAGGATGGCCTCGGAGACGAGGTTGAGGAGGACCCCCGAGAGATTGCTCCAGGAGAAGAAGATGCCCCCGAAGGCGATGGACATGATCGCGCTCAGCACGATGATCAGAATCAGCAGCGAGAGGGCGCGGTTGTTGATGAGCTGGTTGACGATCACGTCCCGGGCGCGGTGAGAATTGCTCATGAGGCGCCCCTTTCCACGGCCGCCTCTTCCAGGGGAATGCCGGCGCACAGGTGCATCAGCTTCTCCTCCGTCGCTTCTTCGTGCAGGAGCTCGCCGGTCTTCCTCCCCTGGCACATGACCATGATGCGGTCGCAGAGGATGAGAAGCTCGGGCAGCTCGGAGGAAATCACGATGATGCTCGTTCCCTCGCGCGCCATCTGGCGGATGAACTCGTAGATTTCGTTCTTCGCCCCCACGTCCACGCCCCGGGTCGGCTCGTCGATGATGAGGATCTGGGAGTTCTTCATCAGCCAGCGGGCCAGCAGGACCTTCTGCTGGTTGCCACCGCTCAGGTTCATCACTAGCTGGCGAAGGGACGGGGTGTTGATGCGCAGCCGCTGCACGAACTCGCCGCATTTCTCGTTGGCGGTGTGATCCCGCACCAGGCCGCTGCGGGTGAACGCGCGGAGGTTGGCCGAGACGATGTTCTGCGCCACGGCCAGCTCCAGGAACAATCCCGCCGCCTTGCGGTCTTCCGTGAGGTAGCCGATCCCGGCCTCGATGGCATCCGAGGGTTGGCGGAAGTGAACGGGCCGGTCCTTGAGGATCACCTCTCCCCGGGCGTAGGGATCCGCTCCGAACAGGGCGAGCGCGATCTCGGTCCGGCCCGCTCCCGCCAGACCGGCGATGCCGAGGATCTCGTGCTCCGCCAGGTCGAAACTCACGCCGCTGAACGCGGTCGACGAGAGCCCTCGGACCTGGAGGATCGGGGCCGACCTCGCCCACCCCCGGTTGTCGTAGACATTGAGGATCTTCCTGCCCACCATCATGGTGATGATCTCGTCCAGGGTCGTTTCGGACATGACGCGGGTGCCCTGGTAGATCCCGTCCTTAAGCACAGAGACCCGGTCACAGATGTGATGCAGCTCCTCCAGACGGTGGGAAATATAGATAATGGAAATCCCCTTCCCCTTGAGGTCCCGGATGAGGTCGAAGAGCACCTGGGTTTCGATCTCCGTGATCGTTGCCGTGGGCTCGTCCAGGATCAGGATCCGGGCGTCCAGGGAAAGGGCCTTGGCGATCTCCACGAGCTGCTGTTCTATGGAAGAAAGCGTGGAAACCATGACCGACGGGTCGAGATCCAGGCCAACCCTGCGGAGGAGCTCCGCGGCCTGACGGTTCATCCTGCGGCGATCCACCCAGTTCAGGAGCTTCACCGGCTGTCGGCCGGCAAAGATGTTCTCCGCGATGCTCAGGCTTCCGACGAGGCTGCGCTCCTGGAACACCATCCCGATGCCGGAGACCTGGGCGTGCTGCTCGTCGGCAAACCGCACCTCCCGCCCGTGCAGCTCCAGGACGCCGGCATCCGGCTGGTAGACGCCCGCGAGGATGTGCATGAGCGTGCTCTTGCCCGCCCCGTTCTCCCCCACCAGGCCGTGGACTTCCCCTCGTGCCACGTCGAAGGTGATGCCGTCCAGGGCCCGCACGCCCGGGAACTGCTTGGTGACGTTCTTGAACCTCAGGAGGGTGTCCATATCTGCCGCCTTCGCTGGAGCATGGAAAGGGCGTGCCGGCCGGGGGTCGCCCCGACGGCCGGCACGCTTGTCCGGTCAGAGATGTGCCCGGCAGATCACCGCCGCGGCTGGGACCACTTGTCGAAGGCCGCCTTGTAGGCGTCCACGCCTTCCTTGGTTGCCCGGAGGAACCCCGTGACGATCCTTGGAGGAATGTTGTCCACGCCGATCTGCTTGTCCTTGTCCGTGAAATGCAGGGTGGACTTCAGGTGCAGGTAAAGGGTCCACACGCCCCAGTACCCGAAGAAGATCCTTTTCTGGCCGAGCACGAACTGCTCGGTGCCGTCTTTCAGGTACTGGATCTGGTCCGCATTGAGGTCGTTGCCGACCACCTTCACCTTGCCCGCCTTCCCCGCTTCCTTCACCGCGCGGGCGATGCCCGGGCCGCTTTCGCTGTCGAACCCGGCGAGTCCGGCGAGATCGGGATGCTTCTGCATCAACGCCGTGGCGATCCGGGCGGACTCCGCCTTGTTGCTGTTGTCGTGTTCCTTGGCCACGATCTTGATGTCGGGCCATTTCGCCACCGTGTCCGAGAAGCCGCGGAACGCGGTCTCCATGTTGTCCGCGCCGACCAGCCCGAGCATGGCCACCTTGCCCTTGTAGTTGATCTCCTTGGCCAGCGCCTGCCCCAGCTCCACGCCCAGGGTGTACCAGTCCGTCCCGATGTAGCTGATGCGCTTGGAGTCCGGCGCATCGGCGTCAATCGTGACCACCGGGATGCCGGCGTCCATGGCCTTGTTGATGGGCGGGGTCATGGTCTTCGCGTCCCAGCAGATCACCATGAAGCCGTCCGGCCTCTTGGCGATGGCGGCCTCCATGGCCTGCGCCTCGGCGACGAGGTTCATCTCCGTAGGGCCGACGATCTCCCAGGTCACCTTGTCCCCGGTCCAGGCCTTGATCTCGTCGCAGGCGAGCTGCGCCCCGTCGTAGTCGGGGTTGAAGTTCGTCAGCGTCGTGCGGTTGTTCACGAGGACGAAATGCAGGTCCTTCGCCCCGACGGCGCCGGTGAATGCGAGCGCGAACAGGATGCACGCGCTCACGACGATCCACAGCTTCTTCATACAACCTCCCGTGGATACAAAGACAAGAGTCATTCGGATCGATCAACGATCGATCTTTCCCGTCCATGAGCCTTCTTCCCGCTGCCTCACCTCCTTTTCGCCCGGGTGCTCACGCCCCCAGCCATTCCGCCGTCTGGCGCAAGGATTGAGCCGGATCCATGGTCGGCCAGTATTCCAGCCCCACGTGCCCCGCAAAGCCGAGCCGGTCAATCTCCTTCAGGATGAAGGGGTAGTTCAGCTCACTCTCCCTCGGCTCGTGGCGGCCGGGCACCCCGGCCACGTGGAAGTGGCCGATCCAGGCGATGTTTTTCCTGATGAAGGCCGTGACGTCTCCCGCCATGATCTGCATGTGGTAGATGTCGAAGAGCATCCGTACGCTCGGGCTGCTCACGGTCTTGAGAACCGACAGGCAGTCCTCGGGATCATCCAGGAAGTACTGCGGGTGATCGACCTTGGTGTTGAACGGCTCCAGGAGGAGCGTGATCCCTTCCTTCTCGCACGTCGGCGCGAGAAGCTTCAGCGTCTCGACCATGGTTTCCGTGGCTTTCTTCCGGGCAAGGCCCGGCACGACGTTGCCGGCCCCGCTGATGAAAGCCCTGCATCCTATCCGGCGGGCACGCTCGATCATCGAACCCAGGCTGTCCACGAGCATCCTCCGGTCCTTCTTGTCGATCAGCGCTCCCCGTATGCCCGCGTCGGGGTGGTTGAAGATGAAGTCGGTGCAGGTGAGCCCCAGCTCCTGATTGAGGTCGGCAATCATGCCGAAGTCCTTCGGCTCGTCAAGCAGCCGGGAACCGTCGAAGCGCTTGTCGTGAAACCACAGCTCGTAGAACCGGAACCCCAGCGCGGCAATCCTGCGCAGGCGCTCCTCGTAGGAGAGGTCGGTGAAGAAGGTCTCCGCGCACACGCCGATTGTTGCCACTGCAGGCCTCCTACTGGGTCATCATCTCCCCAGCGGACACGACGAGCGCTTCTCCGGTCACGTGGGCCGAGAGCTCCGAGGCGAGAAACACCGCCACCCTGGCCTGGTCCTGCGGGGTGCCCAGGCGCTTCAGGGCGGTCTTCTCGATCCACTCCTTCTCCACCTCCGGGGAGGTGAGAAAGGTGCTTCGGACCATTTCCGTATCCGTGGCTCCAGGGCAGATGGCGTTCACGTTGATCCCGTGAGGGCCAAGCTCGAGTGCCAGGACGCGGTTCAGCCCAAGAATCGCGGCCTTGGTGGCGCAGTAGGCCGCTTCCTCGGGAGTAGCCTTCTTGCCGGAGCAGGAGGACATGTTGATGATCTTCCCCGAGCCCTGCTTCACCATCTGCTTCCCGACCGCCTGGGCGAAGAGGAAGAAACCCTTCACGTTCACGTCGAAGATCCGGTCCCAGTCCGCTTCCGGCATCTCCAGCACGGGTGCATGTATGAGAATCCCGGCGTTGTTCACAAGGATGTCGATCTGCCCGAACAGGGTCATTGCCCGGCGCACCACGGCATCCACGTCGCCCGACTTCGTGACGTCTCCCCGCATGCCCACGACCGTGCGGCCGGTCTCGGAGGCGATCTGCGAAGCCGCGGCGGACATCCGCTCTACGTTGATGTCGCACCCGAGCACGTCGCACCCCTGAAGCGCGAACTCCCGCGCCACGGCGAAGCCGATACCCTGCGCGGCGCCCGTGACGATGGCGGACTTGCTTTCCAGCAGCCTTACCATGCCGCCTCCCCTGGAGATTCAATGACCTGCTTCAACTCCCGGCAGAACCCGGCGCCCGTGGCGCCGTTCACCGAGCGGTGATCGCAGACGAGGGTGAGCTCGAGGACGCGCGCGCGCTGCAGCGACCCGTCGCGCACCCTCGGGGCATCCTGCACCGCCCCGACCCCGAGGATGGCGCCCTCGCCGGGGTTCACGATGGGAACGAAGGAGGCAATCCCGAACATCCCGAGATTGCTCACCGTGAAGGTGCCGTCGGCGACATCTTCTGACCGAAGGCGATTCTCGCGCGCGCGTGCCGCGAGGTCCGCCGCCTCCCTGCTCAGGTCCCCGACGCGCTTGGCATCCGCGTTTCGGATCACCGGCACCACGAGGTCTCTCCCGTGCGCCACGGCGAACCCGAGATTGACGGCGCCGGGAACGAAGACCCCTTGCGGCCGGTACTGGTACTGCACGTCCGGGAAGCGCGAAAGGGAAAGGGCGACGGCGCGGAGGAGCAGGTCGTTGATGGAAACCTCCGCCCCGGTCTCCGCCTTCAGTGGGGGAAGGAGATCGAGCAGCCCGTCCACCTCCACGACGAATCGCAGGCTGAACTGCGGGATGTCCCGGAAGCTCTCCGTCATTCGGGCTGCGACGATCTTCTCGATCCTGCCCAGCGGCCGGATCCGTCCGCCTTCCCGCGGCGCCGCGGCGGTCGTGCCGGCTCGCGCCTTCTGGAGAAACTCCTGGACGTCCGCCTCCGTGATGCGTGCCTTGCCCAGCTCTTCGAGGTCAGCGAGCGTGAATCCCTTCTCTTCCAGGAGTTTGCGGGCGCGCGGGGTAATGCGCGGCCGGGCCTCGCCGAAGGCGCGCGGCGCCGAGGGCTCCTCGGACGCGGGCGGCGCGGGCGGGGAGGCGGCGGAAGCAACAGCATGCGCCGTGGGCTGTGCGGAGAACGAGGAGACATCCTCTCCAGCCGCGCCGACCACCCCGAGCACCGTCTGCACCTTCACCTCGGTGCCCGCGGGAACCAGGACCTTGAGAAGCACGCCGCTGTCCGGTGACTGCACCTGGGTGACGATCTTGTCCGTCTCCACCTCGAGGATGGCCTCGCCCTTCTGCACCGGCTCTCCCTCCTTCTTGAGCCAGGAGGAGACGATCGCGACCTCCATCGTGAGCCCGAGCTTCGGCATCAGCACCGGGAACGCCACGCGCTCATCCTCCCCGGGCGTCTGCCAGAAGCTTTTCCGCCTCCGCGACCACGCCGTCGGTCTGCGGAAGGACGTAGTTCTCCAGGACCGGTGCGAACGGGATGGGCACGTCCCTGGCGGTGATCAACCGGATGGGCGCATCCAGCAAGTCGAACCCTTTTTCTGCCACCAGGGCCGACACGTCAGTGGCCACGCTGCAGTGCCGGTAGGTCTCCTGCAGCACGAGGAGCTTTCCGGTCTTCTCCACCGAAGAGAGAATCGTATCCTCGTCCAGGGGGGAGACGCTTCGCAGGTCCACGACCTCCACGGAGATTCCTTTCTTTTCCAGGGCAGCGGCCGCGTCCAGGGCCTTGGACACCATGAAGGACCAGGCGACGAGGGTGAGGTCCTTTCCCGGTTTCTTCACCGCCGCCTTTCCGATGGGCACGGTGTAGGGTTCTTCCGGCACCTCCATCTTCTTGTCGTAGAGCTTCTTGTGCTCGAGGTAGAGAACGAAATTGTCATCCCGGATGGCAGCGGTGAGCAGGCCCTTGGCGTCGTAGGCGTCGGAGGGCAGGACGACCTTGATGCCCGGGATGAAAGCAAACCAGGACTCCAGGGAATGCGAGTGGTGGCCCGCGGCAGAGAGGTAGGCTCCGGTCGGCGCCCGCAGGACCATGGGAACCTTGATCTGGCCGCCGAACATGTAGCGGAGGTTGGCCGCCTGCTGCACGACCTGGTCCATGGCGATCGTGATGAAATCCGAGAACTGCAACTCCACCACGGGACGCATGCCGGTGATCGCCGCGCCGACCCCCGCCCCGACGTAGCCGTTCTCCGACACCGGGACGTCGATCACGCGCTCCGTTCCCAGCCTGCTCGAGATACCCTTGGTCTGGCCGAAGGCCGAGCCGTACGGGTCTCGAAGCACGAGGCCCATGAGGAACACCTTCTCGTCCCTCTGCATTTCCTGGAGCTGGGCTTCCGCGATGGCCTCGGAATATGAAATGGTTCTCACGGCTTTTCCTCCTGGCTCACGCAAATACGTCCAGCAGGGCGTCCGCGGGCTCGGGGAACGGGCTTTCGCGCGCGAACTGCACTGCCCTGGCAAGCTCTTCCTTCACTTCCCTCTCGATCTCGGCTGCCCGTTCCGCGGTCAGGGCCTTGCGCTCCGCCAGCGCCGCACGGGCGATGGCGAGGGGATCCTTCTTCAACCATTCCTCCTCTTCCGCCTTGGTCCGGTAGGACGCCGGTTCCCCCTGGAAGTGGGCGCGGTAGCGCCAGGTCTTCAACTCGAGGAGGGAGGGGCCCTTGCCCCTGCGCGCTGCGTCTATCAGCTTTCCGGCCGCTTCGTACACCGTCACGACGTTCATTCCGTCCACCGTGACCCCCGGCATGCCGTAGCCCGCGGCGCGCATGGAGATGTCCGTGATCTTCGTAGACTCGGTGATCCTCGTCCCGACTGCGAACTGGTTGTTCTCGCACACGAACACCACGGGGGCCGTCAGGGCAGCCGCGAGGTTGAGCGATTCGTGGAAGGTCCCCTGGTTGGAGGCGCCGTCACCGAGGAACGCCACGGCCACCCGGCCGTTCTTCTGCATCTTGGAGGACAGCGCGGCGCCCACTGCCAGGGGCATTCCCGCCGCGTTGATGCCGTTGGCACCCAGGATCCCGATCTCCGTGGAGGCCAGGTGCATGGACCCGCCTTTGCCCTTGTTGTAGCCGGTCTTCTTGGCAAAAAGCTCGGCCATCATCCGGTCCAGCGCGCCGCCCTTGGCGATGCAGTGCCCGTGGCCTCGATGGGTGCTCGTGATGTAGTCCTGCGGGGTGAGGTTGGCGCAGACCCCCACGGCGCACGCTTCCTGGCCGATGTAGAGGTGGACGAACCCCGGCAGATCCCCAGCGGCAAACAGCTCTTCCACCTTCTCCTCGAACACGCGGATGGAGTACATCCTGCGGTAGATCTGCTCCGCGAGCGCTTTCGTCATTCCCATGCCTCCTCCTGTCCCTACCGCCGCAGGATCTGCGGCAGCCGGAGCACCACGCCGTCGTGCTCAAACTCCGCCACCGGCCAGGCCCCGCACGCCGAAAGGACCTCGGGCGCCCCTGCCCCGCTGAGAGAGAGCTCCTCGACCTTGACCCCCGTGATCGTGATAAACCAGTCGTAGGGCTGGTTCGCGCTCACGCTTGCTGCCGGGTCCATGCAGAGGGTCGGGTCCGCGAGCACGTAGCCGGTAATTCCTCCCTGGTAGTGGTTTCTCCATTCCTCGGGAAAGCCAGTCTCCCGATAGATCCGCTTTTCCAGCTCCAAAATCTGGGCGAACTTCCTCCCGGGAATGCACTGGGAGATGGCCGCCGCCTCGATGCGGCAGGCGGCCTCATAGCGCGCGGCGACGTCCGCTGGAATGCGGTCTCCGAAGAAGAGCATGCGGGTGACGTTCGCATGCAGGCCCCACTTACGCACTGCGGGATGCAGGAGAACGAGGCGTTCCACGGGCTTATCCGAGGGGGAGGGGTGGCGGTACTTGCCGATGCGCTCGTCGCTGCCCACCAGGAGCACATCGCAGGACATGCCTTCCCGGGCGTACTCCGCCAGGAACATCGCCTCGATCTCGCGTTCCCGCATGCCGGGAGCAACCGTGGAGGCCACCCGCGCGATGACCTGTTCGCTGGTGCGGCCGATCTGCCGCAACCGTTCTGTCTCGCGCGCGGTAAGCGGGTAATGGAGAGCCGTGATTTCCTTCGGAACATGCACGGCGCCCGGAAGCGGGACGTCGGAAGCCGCGCTGCCCCCGCGGATCAGCTCCGCCGCCTTCTGCGAGGTGCCGGGCTCGTACCACCGCAGAAACACCGACTCCACGCCAAGACCCGCAAGCTCCTCGTCCAGGATCCGGGGACCATCCGTCACCTGTGCGACGTGATAGACCGCGGTGGGGGTGATCACGAGGAGGGAGCATCCCAGCTCGGTGTTGCGCACGACCGTATTGTCGCCGCCGCCGGTGAGCCAGGCGAAGTTGTCGCGCCGGCTGAGCACCAGCGCCGTTCGACCGGTCCGCTCGAGGTACGCGCGGATCCTGCCCAGCTTCTCGTTGAACTCGACGGGGCTGCTGTTCACGATAGGGAATTGAAGATCCCGGGGGGCGTCGTGTGCTTCCACCGGATTGCCACCTTCTTGCACTTTCTTATCATCGCGCTTGCGCATGCAGGGACGCGTTGACCTCCTTAAGGGCGGGGTACACCTGACGATAGGTGCCGAAGCGTTCCGTGTATCGCGCGGCGCTGCGCGGATCCGGCTCGTGCGTCCGCCCGAAGCGGACCGTGCGGCGGATCCCCTCGTCCACCGAAGAGAAGACCCCGGCGGCCGCTCCGGCGAGGATCGCGGCTCCCAGGCACGCTGCTTCCCGTACCTGCAGGGTCCGCACGGGGCGGCCGAGAATGTCGGATCGGATCTGCAGCCAGCGCGGTGACCGGGCGCCTCCGCCGACGGCCCGCAGCTCCCCGATCTCGATGCCCGCCTCGTTCCAATAGTCGACGTTGATGCGGGACTCAAAGGCGAGGCATTCGAGAATGGCCTTCACGATATCCGGGCGCGTCGTGGAAAGCGTCAGGCCGACGATGGCACCGCGGGAGCTCATGTCGCAGACCGGGTTTCCGCTCCCGTTGAAGTGCGGAAGGACCATGACCGGGGAAGGTCCCTCCGGCACCGTCTCGACGAGCAGGTCGTACGGATCCCGGCCCTCCTGTGCGGCCTTGCGCACTTCCTCGGCCCCAAAGGTGTCGCGGTACCACCGCAGGAGGATACCCCCGATATGATTGAGCGCGAAGGTGAAGTACATGTCCCGTCGAGCGTGCAGGTAGCAGGGGTAGAACCCGTTGAACATGGCGTCGTTGACCTTCGGCTCCGTGAACGCCGTGGAAAGCACGTCGGCGGTGCCGGCGGAAAGGACGCCGATGCCCGCCCGGTTCACACCGGCCCCCAGGGCGGCGCAGGTCTGGTCATGACCGCCGGTCACCAGGAGAGCTCCGGGCTGGAGGCCGGCCTGTCGCGCCGCGTCAGCCGTGAGCGTTCCCGCCGCCTCGCCGGAGGGGGCCGTGCGGGAGAGGAGGCCGGGGTCGATTCCCAGGGGGGCGAGGACCTCCGCGGCCCAGGATCGGCGCCGCAGGTCGAAGGCCATGGTACGGGAGGCCATAGTCCAGTCCATCACGGGGTCCGCACCGAGCCTCCCAAGGATGAAGTCCCCGTAGGTGACGATCTTCCACGCCTTCTCGAACACGCGCGGCAGGTTCTGTTTCAGCCAGAGCGCCTTGACGATGCTGTTGATGGGGTGCGGTCGCATGCCGGTGATGTCGAAGAGGGCACGGTCACCGATGGTCCGCCCGCACTCCTCGGCCTGTGCGGCAGGGCGGTAGTCCATGCCAAGGAGGGCGTGATACAGCGGCGCGAACCCGGGGCCCACGGGGATGATCGCGTCCCCCTGGACCGAGAGTCCGATTGCCTCCACGGCGCGGACCCCGCTTCGGCCGGCAGCCTCGCGCAAGGCCTCCAGGACTGCCCGCCACACCGCCTCCGCGTCCTGCTCGGCCTTGGCCGGCTCGTCGCAGATGATCGCGCATTCCCGGAATCCGTAGCCCAGGATGTTTCCGGAAGGGTCGAAGACGACCGCCTTGCAGCCGGTGGTGCCCACATCCAGGCCGACGAGCGCGCCCATCCGCGTCCTCACCAGTGGGTGCGGTCCTGGATGCGGCGCAACTGCAGCAGCACCGACTCGTCGCGGATCTCCACCATGTCCCAGGTAATGGGGGTGTCGCGAGCGATGGCGCGCCTCAGCACCAGGCCCTTCACGAGCCCGAGGGGAACCAGTTTCTCCCGGCGTGCCGTCTCCGCAAGGTCGATGCTTCCCCGGTAGCAGTGCTCCCCGATGGAGTCCATGACCTGGCCCGCCTTCAGATCCCTTTTTGCCAGCGCGAAGCATTCCGCCGTTGGCTTCCTGCGAGGGTGACCCGAGGATTCCCCGTAGAACACGGCGCGCGCGACCGTCAGGGGGACCTCGCAGCTGCACAAGTGGTACGGGCGCAGGAGGAGATAGTACGGCCCCGTGCCCATGTCCCGCTGGACCAGTCCTTCTCGCAGGCGCGGGTTGTCCGTGGTAAAGACGAGGAAGACGCTGGGGTTCACGTCTCCGATGGCGTAGTCAACCGCGCCCGGCGCCTCGAGGATCCCGCCGTCCTTCTTGGGCACGAACGTCTTGAGCAGGTCCTTCACGTTGCAGTGCGGCCCGTGCAGGCCGCGCCGGTCGGGAACCAGGCCGGTGGCGTTCGACACCGCAGCCATCTCCACCATGGTCTTCGACCCGTCCACGAACTCGCAGAGCATTCGCGCGCTCATGTCCCGGGCGCGCGCCTTCTCCCGGAGGCTGTCCGGTGTCGCGTAGATGTCCAGCGGGTTGTTCTTTCCCTTCCCCGCGGCGATCACGGTGAACCCCATGGCGGACGCGAAACGGTGCAGCTCCAGGACGGCCGCGGGCTCGTCCCCGGAGGCCAGCGTGTAGACGACACCCGCGTTCGTGGCCATCTGGCGCAGGACGGGGCCAATGGTGATATCGCACTCCACGTTCATCATGACCACGTGCTTGCGGGCGTTGATGGCCGAAAGCGAGAGGGTCGCCCCCATCTCGGGGGAGCCGGTGGCGTCGATGAGCGCGTGCACGCCCGCGGCCGCGGCAGCGACCTCCGCGTCCGTGGAGACGACCCACTTGCCGTCACGGATCGCCGTGTCCGCCTCCGCGACCGTCTTCGCCTCGACGATGTCCTTCTTCTTCCGGCTGAACGAGTACCCCTCGAGCGCCCTCTCGATGGTGAGGTCCACGACGACGCTGACCTCCATGCCGGTCATCTCGCCGACCTGGGCGATGATCTCCTGGCCCATCTGGCCGGCGCCCACGAGCGCCGCCCTCACGGGGGCGCCTTCCTTCTCTCGCTCCTGCAGTTTCTGGTCGATCGCGTTCATGCGTGCGCCTTTCTCATGACCAGGGTTTCACCAGGACCTTCAGCGCTTCCCCCGTCTCCGCGGCCCGGATGCCTTCCGAGATCCCGTCCAGGGAAACCGTCCTGGTGAAATACTTCTTCGCATCGATCTTTCCCTCCTTGATCACGGCCAGCGCCCTCTCGTGCATATATGCGGGATAGGAGAAGGCCCCGACAAGGCGGATTTCGTTGTAGTGGATGAGGTTGGTGTTCAGCGTAGCCGTGGGGCTGGTCTTGGGAAGACCCCCGAACAGGATGACCGTGCCCCGCTTGCGGACCGCCTCGACCCCCTGCGCCTGGGTGGCGGCCACCGGGGTGGCGGCGATCACCACGTCTGCGCCCAGCCCGTCGGTGAACCGGCGAATTTCCGCCACCGGGTCCTGGCTCGCCGCGTCGATGAGCGCATCCGGGGCGAACTTCCTGGCCTGTGCGAGGCGCCTGAGTCCGACCATGATCACCCGTGAAGCTCCCCGCGCCCGGGCCACGTCCAGATGCAGGCAGCCAACGGGACCATCTCCGAAGACCGCCACCGTGTCCCCGAGCCCGACACCGGCGTTCTGCTGCGCGGCCAGCACAGAGGAGGCCGGCTCCGCGAGAGCCGCGGCCTCGAAGGAAAGGCCGGGAGGCATGGGGTGCACCATGCCGTGCAGGAGCACTTCAGCCGGCAGGTGGATATACTGCGCGAAGCCGCCGGGCCAGTGGGTGCCAAGCATGCGGTGATTGGCGCAGAGGTTCACCCAGCCCCGCCGGCAGTAGTAGCATTCCCCGCAGCTCACGTCGGGGGCGATGGCGACCCGCTGATCGAGGGAGTATTTCCTTGCCGTGCGATCCACCTGGACCACCGACCCCGACAGCTCGTGACCCATGATCTGGCCCTTGGCGCCGCTTCGGAGTCCCGCATGGTAGTTGCGGATGTCTGACCCGCATATTCCGCATGCCTCGACCCTGACCACGATGCTTCCTGCATCGCAGACCGGATCCGGCACCTCGCGTACGACGATCTTCTCAATATCCTCGAAAACTGCCGCTTTCAAAGGGGCTCTCCCAGTGCAGGATACTCTACTATTTTCATTTTTTCAAGTAGGAAAGGAAAACATCATCTCTCATCGGTGTCTGCGCAGGCCGTTTACCGGGGAAGATGAGTCAGGTGGCTGCCATTTCTGGATCGCGGCCAGGCCGAAGACGTGCACGGCTTCTTGCACCTTGATAGAACCCTATTTCATTTTTCTATCACAGTAAGAGAAAAATGCTTTCCCCTATCGCGTAACGTCAGGCAGCACCCGTGCGAGGTACTCGAGGCTTTCCTTGACCCATCTTTCTGGATCATCCACCGAGCCGCTCCGTTCCCCCATCTCGATGCCGGCAACGCAGGGCTCGTCGAAGCGACGGCAGTTGTCCTCGATGCCCAGCTCCATCACCTTGTCCACATAGGCCCGGAAGTCCGCCTTGCCAGTGCCGAGGATGCTGTTGGTGTGCACGTAGGTATCCGTTTCACTCAAGTGCACGTGCAGGATCCGATCCCTCAGCTTCTCCAGGCACACGGGCGCCTCCCGGGTAATTGTCAGGTGCCCGATATCCACGTTGGGAAACACGTTGGGCATGCCGATGTCCTCGATGACCCTTGCCATCTTCACGGTATTGTTGACGAGGAAATACACGTGCGGGTCCAGCTCCAGGTCGATCAGGACATGCTTGGCCAGGCACCATTCCGCGAACTCCCGCAGGGCTTCCACCATGAGGATCCAGTTGCGCTCGGGCATCACGCCGGCTTCCAGCACGCCGCAGCCCCAGCAGACGAGGACCTGCTTGCCTCCGAGCTCGAGCTGGAAATCCGTCACCCGCTTCATGTACTCGGATGCTTCCCGCCTCTTGCCGACGTCCGTGGAGGCAAGATGCTCCACGTTGGTGAGCAGCATCTGGGCGCAATACAATCCGTTGTCGTCGAACATGGCGGCCAGGTCCCGGCGGCGGGCCTTGTCCATTCCGCTGGGATCGCCCTGCTGATAGGCGGCCCACTCGACGTAGCGGAACCCGAACCTCCGCGCACTGCGGACCCACTCCTCGGCCCGGACACGCGCCACCTCGTACGCGAACGTGTTCAACGCCAGCTTCATGGCATCCTCCGTGATGACTGCAAGGATACGCCGGGCCGGCCCCTGGCGCTTCAAAGGAATTTGCGCGTTCTAGCACCTTTTTGCCCGCCGCGGACCCGCCGCGGCGAACGGCCTTGACACCGCCTGCGCGGCGGGAAACGATCCGGTGGCGGCTGCGGATGGATTTCGATCACTACAGGATCTCCAAGAAGCTGTTGTTCTCCCCCGCGGGCAAGTACCTGGTGGATCTCGCCTCCGACTTCCCCCTGCGGCTGAACTACTACGACTTCGCCCACCCCCACGCCGCAATTCCCAACTACCACGACCACCTGGAAATCGCCTACATCTACAAGGGCCAGGGGGTGTTTACCGTCGGCGGCAAGCCCTATCCCGCGAAGGAAGGCGACGTATTTGTCATCAACAGCGGGGTGTTCCACCTCCTGGAGGCCGATCCGCCGCTGAACCTCAAGGTAGTGACTCTCTACTTCCTGCCCGAGCTCGTCTATCGGCCGGGATCGGGGGAGACCGATCTCGAGTATCTGCTCCTGTTTCTCAACTATCAGAAGGCCTTCTCCCCGCGCATCCCGATTGATCCGCCGACCAGCCGCGGCATCCTCCAGCTTCTCAAGCAGATCGCCGCGGAGCTGAAGCAGCGGGAAAGCTCGTTTCGGATCGCGGTGAAGAACTGCCTGTGCCAGATCCTTCTCATCCTCAACCGCGCGGTCCGGGTCGAGAAGGTCTCCGGAGACACGCCGCACCTGCGCCTTCGAGACATCAGCAGGCTCCAGCCCGTGTTCGACTTCATCCACGAGCACTATTCCCGAAAGATGGCCCTGCGGGAGCTCTCGGCGGCGTCCAACATGAGCGTGACGCACCTCTGCCGTTACTTCAAGAAAGTGACGGGGCAGACCATCACGGAGTACATCAAGCGCTACCGGATCGACCGCGCGAAGGAGCTCCTGATCGAGGACGAGAAGTCGATCACGTGGATCGCCTACGAGGTCGGCTTCGAGAGCCACAGCTACTTCGACAGAATCTTCCACGAGGTGACGCGGCTCACGCCCCAGGAGTTTCGAAGGCGACACGCGCCCAAGCTCTCAGTTCACGATTCCTGAGGGCTCGGCGCGCCGTCCAGGAAGTCCTCGGGTCGGGAGACGCGATGAAGGCGACCCGGATCGTCCGCGAGGCGCTGCTGGGCTGAGATCGTCTTCGGAGGCGGCTGTGCTGGACAGGCCCGGAGGGCTCGTCTATTGTTGGCGCCATGACGGACGATGATATCTGGAAGCGCGCCATCTCGGTGTGGGACACCGCCGCGAAGGAGCTCTCTCGCCTTTCGAGCACGGTGGAACGTGAAGCGATTGTGAAGTGCGTGCGGCTCCTGGCCGCCTGCCCGGGCCGGATCTGCACCATGGGGTGCGGCACCTCCGCCGCGGCAGCCCGCAAGGCGGCGCATTCCCTGTCCTGCATCGAGCGTCCGGCATTCTTCCTCTCGCCCTCCGATGCGCCGCACGGGGCACTCGGCGTCGTGCAGCCCCGCGACGTGGTCATCCTGTTCTCCAAGGGCGGGGGCACCCGGGAGCTCGTGGACATCGTGCCATCCCTGAAAGCAAAGAAGGTCACGCTGGTGGCCGCCACCGAGAACGAGAGCTCGCCGCTCGCCAGGGCGAGTGACCTCGTGCTCAAGGTCAAGGTCGA